>ERZ724523.1254-NODE-1254-length-14882-cov-5.928509_pt1 | contig 14882 bp, 13 predicted proteins | sample MGYA00376056_ERZ724523 | MGnify/ENA primary metagenome ERZ724523 (study PRJEB28724, sample SAMN07190888) | wastewater metagenome | isolation source: influent of sewage treatment plant in Hong Hong | place: USA: Christiansburg, Virginia | collected 2016-03-01 ... | reverse complement strand
CACAAAAGGCATTGACCCAGGCACGCAGCGCACAAGACCACCTGCAACGTGACCGCGAGCGACTGCAATGGCAGATCGCAGAGGTGGAAAAACTCGCGCCCGGCGATGACGAGTGGGAAGAACTCAACGCCCAGCACACCCGACTGACCCACGCCCAGTCCTTGCTTGATGCAGCGCAAGAGGCATTGAAACTGCTCGATGCAGAAGAAACGGGCGCCCTGCCATGCCTGTCCCGGGCGCAAGAGCAATTGCAGGCACAAGAGCACCTCGAACCGGCATTCAAAAACCTCAGTGACGCACTGATCTCCAGCGTGGCGCATGCCGAAGAAGTGGTGCGCTCATTGCACGCCTACCTGCGCCATGCGGATCTGGATCCGCAAAGCCTGTCGGCGTTGGATACCCGGGTGGCTTTGTGGCTGACCCTGGCACGGCGTTACAAGCGCACACCCGTGGAGCTTCCACATTTGCTCCAGTCCTGGAAAAACGAGTTGCAGGTATTGAACACTGCCACAGACCTGGACAGTCTGGAGGCCACAGAAAAGAGAGCAGCCGATACATTCAACCGTGCAGCCCGCAAGCTTTCACAGGCACGCGCCCAAGCAGCGCCGCGCCTGTCCCAAGCCATCACCGACGCCATGCAAGTGCTGGGAATGCAGGGTGGACGGTTTCAAGTCGCTTTGGCTCCCAGTGCCAACCCTGCTGCCCATGGCCTGGATGAAGTCACTTTTCTGATAGCGGCCCACCCCGACGCCACGCCCAAGCCGATTGGCAAAATTGCTTCCGGCGGCGAGCTCTCGCGCATCTCCCTGGCCATTGCTGTGACGACCAGCGCACTGGGCACGGCATCCACACTGATCTTTGACGAGGTCGATTCTGGCGTCGGCGGGGCTGTCGCGGACGCTGTGGGCCGACTGATGCGCCAGTTGGGCCAGGATCGCCAGGTGCTGGCCGTGACTCACCTGCCACAAGTGGCTTCGCAGGCCCACCAGCACTTGGTCGTATCCAAAGACCATGGGGGTGCGGGCACCAGCAGCACCGTGAAAGTGGTGCAAGGCGAGCAGCGCGTGACCGAAGTAGCCCGCATGCTGGGCGGACAGCGCCTGTCCAAAACCACACTGGCCCATGCCCGCGAAATGCTGGGCACCGCACACGCTGCACTACAGGGAGAACAGCAACCATGACACTCGAAATTGCCTTGATTACCGGGATGTCGGGCTCGGGAAAATCCGTCGCCTTGCGCGCCCTGGAGGATGCCGGCTATTACTGTGTGGATAACCTGCCACCAGAGCTGTTGGCGCCTTTTGTGGCACTGGAGCACCGCCACCACGGCAACAGAGTTGCCATTGCCATGGATGTGCGCAGCGCCACCTCCTTGCCCCAGGTACCGCAAGAATTGGAGCGCTTGCGCAGCCAGGGCATCGTCGTGCATTCCCTTTTCCTGGACGCCACCACGGATACGCTGGTGCGGCGCTTCTCTGAAACACGCAGGCGCCATCCCCTCTCCCACGACGATCTCACCGACGGACGGCGCGCGCTGGTACAGGTCATCGAGCTGGAGCGCGAACTGCTGGCCGACCTGCGCGAACAAGCCCATGTCATCGACACCAGCGCTATCCGGGCCTCACAGCTGCAAAGCTACGTGAAGGGGCTGATGTCATCCGCTCCAGACCAACTCACGCTGGTGTTCCAGTCTTTTGCATTCAAGCGCGGCATTCCGGTCGATGCAGACTACGTTTTTGACGTGCGCATGCTGCCCAATCCACACTATGAGCCAGCCCTGAAGGATTTGACAGGACTAGATCAACCCGTTGCAGACTATTTGGCACACCAACCAGAAGTGCGCCAAATGCGCAGCCATATCGAACAATTTCTCAACCACTGGCTGGAGTTTTTGGCCCAGAACCACCGCAGCTATGTCACCGTCGCCATTGGCTGTACGGGAGGCCAGCACCGCTCGGTGTATTTGGTGGAGCGGCTGGCAGAAACTTTCAGCAGCCGCTGGATGACGCTGCGCCGCCATCGCGAGCTTGATGCTTGATCTCTGCAACCCGTGCAACAGCTACCAATTCTCCAAAAACTTGCGCACCGGCGCAGGCAGGCCTATTTGGCGCCATTGCCCGGCATCAAACCAGCCGCCATCTTCGCCAACCGGCACACCGACGGTACTGGACGCCAGTACTGGGTGCAGGTACAGGTCGCGGTGGGTCAGCACATGCAAGAACGCTGGCAACTCGGTCACTTGCGGGGCTGCCAATATGGCAGGGTGTGCCAGTAGCTGCTCGCGGGCCTCGAATACGGGTAAACAATGCAGGCCGGCCCAGATACCCGTGGCCGGGCGCTTGTGCAGCCACACCCGTCCAGCCCCATCGCGCAGCACCAGCAGCCACCAGGACTGTGCTTTGCGCACCAGCTTGCGCGTTTTGACCGGGTAGCGCTCCGGTTCGCCTTGTCGCGCGGCCACGCAGCCGTCTTGCAAGGGGCATTGCGCGCACACAGGTTTGCGCGACAAACAAATCGTGGCGCCCAAATCCATCAACCCCTGGGTATAGCGCGGCATGGCATGAGCCAAGTCATCCTGGGGAAGAAGGGTCTGAGCGTGATCCCACAGGCGCCGCTCGTTGGCTGCCAGCGCCAGATCGGCATCAAACCCCAGCCAACGTGTCAGCACGCGCTTGACGTTGGCGTCCAGGATGGGCACGCGCTCTGAAAAACAAAAAGCAGCGATGGCGCCTGCAGTCGATCGGCCAATACCCGGGAGCAATGCCAACGCCTGTGCCGAGGACGGAAAGGCGCCGCCATGCTGCGCCACCACCATCTGGGCACAGCGGTGCAAATTGCGCGCACGGCTGTAATAGCCCAGCCCACTCCACAGTGCCAGCACCTCATCTTCCGAAGCATGTGCCAGCGCAGTGACATCAGCAAAGCGCTGCAAAAAACGCTCGTAGTAATCGAGCACTGTCGTGACCTGCGTTTGCTGCAGCATGATTTCTGACAGCCAGACCCGGTACGGATCGCGCGTTTGCTGCCAGGGCAAATGGTGGCGCCCATACTGCGTTTGCCAGCGCACCACCTGCTGCGCCAAGGTAGCAACACGCGCTGTCATGCAGCTACGGCACTGGGGGGGTGCTCCACGGCCACTGCGGGCTCCAGCGACAATTTCAGCAACTGCGCTGTCTGGCTCTGGAAGCTGGTTTCCAACTGGGTCAGCAACTGATCGCCTTCTTCAATTTCTGCAATCCGCTCGACCAAGCCGCTGGCGGCTTTCTGGATGCGGTCTATTGCCTCGATGCGGCGGGCAAAGCTGCGTCGGCGCTCGCGCAACTGGGCGTCCAGCTGGGCGGTGGCAGATTTACTCCACAGCTCCAGGTCGTTGGCCGCAGACTCAAACACGGTGCGTACCCGCATGAACAGCGCGCGCCCCAGGCGCTCGGCAAATTCCGGGCGAGCCAACTTGAAGGCGTTGCCCATGCTCAGGTATTGCAGATGCCCCTGCTCAATGGAGGCCAGATCGGCCGCCAGCGGCTCCAGCGGCGGTGTGGCGGGCACTTGCAGCGAGAAGCCAAACTCTGCGTTGAGCTGGCTGAAGGTTCCCCCCAGCATGGCCTGAATCTCAATAGTGGACGCTTGCGCACCATCGAGCGTGGCACGCAAATTGGCAAAAGCCTCCGCATAGATTTTCTTCACACCCAGCTTCAGGCCCCTTTGCTGCAATGCAGCCACCAAAGGCTTGAGTTGCTCTTTCAGGGCTTTGGTACCCAACTGCACAAAAACATCGTTCAGCAGCTTCAAATGCACGGCGCGCACGGCTTGTATGCGGGCGGCGCTAAGGTCAAATTCAGTTTGCTCCTGCTCGATGCGGGTGCGCATGGATTCGATCACCGAGGCATTCTTGCCACGCAAACTGCGCAGCTCCAGCATCTGGTCATCGAGGTCTCGGCGGCGGATATTGAGCAGGCGCGATGTCTCGGTGTTCAAGCCTGCCACGCCCGCCGCTACCGCCGCCCGCAATATGGCCTGGCGCTGACCCATGATGCCTTGCGATAGCGCATCCTCCAGCACCGGCAAGCCGCTGGCTTGCAGCAGCGCAGCATCCTGGGTGATTTTGGCCAGCAGCCCTTTTTGTGCCGACACCGGCAGCACCTGCTCCACACGCACACCCAGCATCTGCGCAGAGGTGCTGCGCTGCTTGTCCAGCTGCGCCTGCACTTTCTCCGGGGCGTTGAGCGCATCCCACAGAGTGTCGATCTTGTTCAATACCACCAGACGCGAGTCGGTGCCCGCCTGCGTCGAAACCAGGTGCTCGCGCCAAATCGACAGATCAGAGCGTGTAACACCCGTGTCAGCGCCCAGGATGAACACCACGGCATGGGCCTGCGGAATCAGGTTGACCGTCAGCTCGGGCTCGGCACCCACGGCGTTGAGGCCGGGCGTATCCAGAATCACCAGCCCCTCTTTGAGCAGGGGGTGGGGCATATTGATCAGGGCGTGGCGCCACAAGGGCACTTCGACCAGGCCTTGATCGTCCAGCGCGGGATTGTCCTCAGGCAGTTCGTCGTGCCAAAAGCCCAGAGCGCGTGCTTCATCGGGCGTGACTTTGCGCACCTGCGCGACCTTTTCCAGCGCTGCTGCGATCTGGTCAGCACTGTGAATGTCCAGGGGCAGCGTCTCCCAGGCGCCCGGCTTGAGGCGCCATTCGGCCAGACTCAAGGGCTGCAGCCGGGTATCGATGGGCAGCAAACGCAGGCAGGGCCCCAGAGTGGGGTCGTAGCCCAGCTCGGTGGGGCACATGGTGGTGCGCCCGGGGCTGGCCGGCATGATGCGGCGGCCATAACCGGCAAAGAAAATAGCGTTGATCAGCTCGGATTTGCCGCGCGAAAACTCGGCAACAAAAGCCACCATGATTTTGTCGGAGCGGATCTGGTTTTCAAGGCGTTGGAGACGCTCTTGCACAGCAGCGTCCATCAACTCGTGGGAGTCCAGCCACTCGGCCAAACGCTTCAACTGCTGGGCAAACGCACGCCGCCAAGCGCCGTGCAGTTCAAACTGATCGTTGAATGAGGATCCCACTTTGTTCCCGGAAATCAAGAGGTCGTCTGCAAAAACGCTCTTAAAACAATAGCTGCTTGCGCCCAATGCACGCGGGCTGGATGCCGATTTGCTTCAAGAATGCTGGCAGCGTGGACAGTAGTAACTGCTGCGCTGTGCCTGGCGCACCATGCGCACGGGCGTGGCGCAAGTATGACAGGGTGCGCCCTCACGCCCATAGACATGGGCTTGCGCCTGGAAATGTCCGGCGCTGCCATCGGCACTGCTGAAATCGCGCAGGGTACTGCCGCCCGCTGCCACCGCCTGGCGCAGCACTTGTACGATGGCCTGGTGCAGTTTGCGCGCCCGCGCCTGGCCAATGCGCGCGGCTTTGGTGGTGGGACGAATGCCCGCCAGAAACAGCACTTCCGACGCGTAAATGTTGCCCACCCCCACCACCAGGCGCCCGGCCAGCAGCACCTGCTTGATGGGCGAACGGCTGGCTTGCAGGCCGCGCCAGAAAGGCTCGAACACAAAATCATCGGCCAGTGGCTCCACGCCCAGTGCACCCAAGAGCTTGCGTGCTGGTGCGTCGTGCTCGTCCTGCGCATAGACCACGGCGCCAAAGCGGCGCGGATCGTGCAAACGCAAGGTGCCTTGGATCGTTGCCAGATCAAAATGGTCGTGCACCCCTGGGGCGGGCAAGCTGGCGGCAAAGCGCAGGCTGCCCGACATGCCCAGATGCAACAGCAGCAAGCCTTTGTCCAGATCCAGCAGCAGGTATTTGCCACGTCGGCGCACCCCCAGCACCACACGCCCGGCCAGATCGGCAGGCGCGCAACCCAAAGGCCAGCGCAGGGGCTTGCCCAACGCCACGGCCACAATCCGCGCCCCGGCAATAGCCTGGTGAAAACTCAGGCGGGTGACTTCAACCTCTGGCAATTCGGGCATAGGAAAAGACATCCAATGGGGCATTCGGGCTTCGATTATTATGGTTTTATGGCCTCTATCCATCGTTTCATGATCTCTGCGCTGACCGCCGTCCTGGTGACTGGCACAGCCCCCACTTGGGCAGCTACAGCCGCAGCCAAGGCCACCCGCACACCACCCGCCAACACCGGTGCCAGCGAGGAGCCGCCTGATGCGGCCATGGGGGCGGAGCTTTTCTATGAAGTTCTGCTGGGTGAAATCACCACCCGTGCGGGCGATCCCGCCACTGGCTTTGCCCTGATGCTGGAGGCTGCTCGCCAAAGCAACGACGAAAAAGTCTACCAACGCGCTGCTGACATCGCCTTGCAGGCGCGCTCAGGCGAGTCCGCTCTGGCCGCTGCACAAGCCTGGAAAGCGGCGTGGCCACAATCACGCGAAGCCAATCGCTATGTGCTGCAAATCCTGGTCGCACTCAACCGCATCAGCGACAGCGCGGTGCCACTGGCGCAAGAGCTGACACAATCGCCGCCGTATGCCAAAACGGCAACACTGCTGGCCCTGCCGCAGCTGTACCGCCGTGCCAGCGACAAAGCACTGGCCGCCGCCATCGTCGAGCAAGCGCTGGCTGCCGACCTGCGCCAGCCCGACACCGCACCACCGGCCTGGGTCGCCATAGGCCGCATGCGGCTGCTGGCCGAAGACGTGCCCGGCGCCTTGCAAGCTGCGGCACAAGCGCAAAACACCGCCCCCCACTACGATGGCGCCGCCTTGCTGGCACTGGAGCTGCTGGGCCGTGGCGAAGAAGCCGCCAGCACCGTAGTGCAGACTTACTTTGATGCACAACCCAGTCCTGAAATGCGCATGGCCTATGCCCGCGTATTGATCGAATTGCAGCGCAACACCGAAGCCCTGCAACAGTTGCAAAGCGCTACCGCCGCCCAACCCGACCTGACCCAGGCCTGGCTGATGCAGGCAGCACTGCTGTTGCAAGAAGAAAAACTGGCCGAAGCCGAGGCCGCGCTGCAACGCTTTATTGCACTGACCACAGCCTCTGCGGCCCCCAGTACCAACGGGCCCCGCGCACTGACGCAGGCCTACCTTCTGTATGCACAAATTGCCGAAAAACGCGGCGACCCAGACAACGCAGAAGCGTGGCTCAACCGCATCGACCACCCGCAAGACCTGTTCAGCGCGCAACTACAGCGGGCTTCCCTGCTGGCACGCCAAGGCAAACTGACTCGCGCCCGCGCACTGGTCAGCACCCTGCCCGCAGCCACCGCCGAAGAAGAACAACTGAAGCTGCTGGCAGAAGTTCAAATACTGCGCGACGCCCACGAATACGACCAAGCCTATGCCGTTCAGACACGTGTGGTGGCCCAATCCCCCGACGACAACGAGTTTGTCTACGACCAGGCCATGCTGGCCGAAAAAGCGGGCAAGCTTGACACCATGGAACGGCTGCTGCGCCAGATCATTGCCCGCCAGCCCGATTTTCACCACGCACTCAATGCGCTGGGTTATTCATTCGCTGACCGGGGCATCCGCCTAGCAGAGGCAAAAACACTGATTGAAACCGCCCTGCGCCATGCCCCCAACGACCCCTTCATCACTGACAGCCTCGGTTGGGTGGAGTTTCGAATGGGTAACCGCACGCAAGCCTTGCGCATCTTGGAAACCGCCTTCCAAAAACAGCCTGACGCCGAAATCGCCGCGCATCTGGGCGAAGTACTCTGGAGCCTGGGCGAGCAAGAGCGTGCCAAGGAAGTCTGGCGCGAAGGCCTGCGGCTCAAGCCCAACAACGACACCCTGAAAAGCACCATCAAGCGCTTGGGTGCCACGCTCTGATGCCCTGCCACAGCCATCGGTACAACGCTGCGCCGGGCGCCGCACACCACCCCCACGGGAAACTTGCCAGACGCCGACTGGCCGCCGTGGCGGTGCTGGCGCCATTGCTGGCCTTGGCGGGCTGTAGCACCCCCCCCTCGCCGACAGCGACCAGCGGCGCACTGCGCACCCACTGGAGCGGGCGCCTGGCGCTACAACTGGAAGGCCAGGCTGCACAGTCTTTTTCTGCGGCCTTCGAACTGGATGGCAACCCGCTCCACGGCGAACTCAGGCTCTTGAGCCCGTTTGGCAACACGCTGGTGCAACTCGACTGGAAGCCTGGGCATGCCCGGCTCCACTCGGGCGAGACTACGCAGGAATCCTCTTCGCTGGAAGATTTGCTGGAACAAGCCACCGGAGCAGCCATCCCAGTGACCGCACTGTTCAGCTGGCTCTCGGGGATACCAGCAACCAGCGACGGCTGGCATGCAGATCTGAGTGCCATTGGGCAAGGAAAAATGCTGGCGCAGCGCCAGACACCTGAGCCCCGGGCCACACTGCGCATCACGTTTGAACGCTAGGAACACAAGCTGTGCAAGCACTCTATGACGTCCCCGCGCCCGCCAAGCTGAACCTGTTTTTGCACATCACCGGGCGCCGCCCCGATGGCTACCACCTACTGCAATCGGTGTTCATGCTGATCGACTGGAGCGACACCCTGCACTTTGCGTTGCGCCATGACGGACACATCAGTCGCGAAGACCTGGGCGCGCCCCTGCCCCCGGATGACCTGACGGTGCGCGCTGCACGTGCACTGCAAGCGGCCACTGGTTGCGCCCTGGGCGCGCACATCGGCGTACTCAAACAAGTGCCAGCCCAGGCGGGCATGGGCGGCGGATCTTCCGATGCGGCCTCTACGCTGCTGGCACTGAACCGGCTGTGGCACCTGAACCTGGATCGCCCGACCCTGATGCGCATTGGCCTGACGCTGGGAGCGGACGTACCCTTTTTCCTGTGCGGAGACAACGCCTGGGTAGAGGGCATCGGAGAGGCTATTACGCCGCTCCCCCCCGAGCACGCACTCCCGTCGGCACGTTTTGTGGTGATCAAACCCGCCGCAGGGTTGGATACTCCACAAATTTTTTCATCACCTACGCTCAAACGCGATTCAGCCAGTGCTACAATCGCAGGCTTCGCTGCAAAACATTTTGATTTTGGTCAAAACGACTTGCAGAGCACCGCTGAAGCGCTGTGTCCCGATGTAAAAAAAGTCCTTAATTGGCTTGCTTTGCACAAATTACGCGGTAGAATGACGGGCTCTGGAAGCGCAGTTTTTGCAAAGATATCGCACCAAGTTGACTTCAGCCAAGCTCCCGGCGAGTGGCAAGTCAAACAGTGTGAAAACCTGCAAACCCATCCATTAAAAGACTGGGTTTAAGGTGAAAAGTTAAAGGTTGGTTGCCACACGGCAGCCAACCCGTGTAGGGGAGTCGCCAAGCTGGTTAAGGCACCGGATTTTGATTCCGGCATGCGAAGGTTCGAATCCTTCTTCCCCTGCCAAATTTCTTTCGCGTACGGGCTTTTTTTTCAGACTGCTGGGACGCTCATGCAAGCCAACCAACCCGACTTCATGGTTTTCACCGGCAATGCCAATCCTGGCATGGCTGCTGAAATCGCCCAACACCTTGGAACCACTCTGGGTGCAGCAGACGTAGGTCGCTTCTCGGACGGTGAAGTCACTGTCGAAATCAAACAAAACGTTCGTGCCCGCGACGTCTTCGTAGTGCAGTCCACCTGCGCACCCACGAACGAAAACCTCATGGAATTGCTGATCATGGTCGATGCGCTCAAGCGTGCATCTGCCGAACGCATCAGCGCGGTGATCCCCTACTTCGGCTACGCCCGCCAGGATCGCCGTCCCCGCTCCAGCCGCGTGCCCATCTCGGCCAAAGTGGTAGCCAACATGCTGCAAGCCGTGGGCGTGGCCCGCGTGCTGACCATGGACTTGCACGCCGACCAGATTCAGGGTTTTTTCGATATCCCCGTGGACAACATCTACGCCTCGCCGGTGCTGCTGGGCGACCTGAACCAGAAGAAATACGACGACCTCATCGTCGTTTCTCCTGACGTGGGTGGCGTGGTGCGTGCCCGTGCCCTGGCCAAACAACTCGGTTGTGATCTGGCCATCATCGACAAGCGCCGCCCCAAGGCCAATGTGTCGGAAGTCATGCACGTCATCGGCGAAATCGAAGGCCGCAACTGCGTGATCATGGACGACATGATCGACACTGCTGGCACCCTGGTCAAAGCGGCTGAAGTGCTCAAGGCCCGTGGCGCCAAAAAGGTGTACGCCTACTGCACGCACCCCATCTTCTCGGGCCCTGCCATTGAACGCATCACCAAGGGCTCGGCCCTGGATGAAGTGGTCGTGACCAACACCATTCCCTTGAGCGAAGCCGCCAAGGAATGCGCCAAAATCCGCCAGCTCTCGGTGGCACCGCTGATCGCTGAGACGATACAGCGCATTGCCAAAGGCGAATCGGTGATGAGTTTGTTCTCAGACCAGAACGACCTGTTCTGAGTCTTGGAACACCACAGAGGCTCCCGGTTCTCGGGGGCCTTTTTTTAACCTGAAATGACACTGGTCGCGGTGCATTTCCCATGGAGATTTGATATGAACTTCGTCGCTTTTGAGCGCGCCAAGCAAGGCACGGGTGCGAGCCGCCGTCTGCGCAATTCGGGCCGCGCGCCCGGCATCGTCTACGGTGGTGCTACTGAACCCCAAACCATCGAAATCGACCACAACAGCCTGTGGCACGCCCTGAAGAAAGAAGCTTTCCACTCCAGCGTGCTGGAGATGGAAGTGGCTGGCCAAACGCACAAAGTGGTGCTGCGCGATGTGCAATACCACCCCTACAAGCAGCAAGTGCTGCACATCGACTTCCAACGCGTCGATGACAAAACCAAGCTGCACCTGAAGGTGCCACTGCACTTCGTCGGCGCTGAAGAGTCGCCCGCCGTCAAGGCCGACAAGTGCACCGTCAACCACGTGATGACCGAAATCAACGTCTCGTGCATGCCTTCGGACCTGCCCGAGTTCATCACCGTGGACCTGAGCAGCCTGAAGAAGGGCGCAGCCCTGCACCTGCAAGACGTGCCGCTGCCCAAGGGCGCGACGCTGGTGGTGCGTGGCAGCCAGAAGAACCCCGTGGTGGTCGCCGTGGTGCCGCCAGCCGTGGTGCTCGAAGCCGGTGCTGCCGAAGCCGCTGCCGCCGCTCCTGCCAAGGGCAAGGGCAAGAAGAAGTAAGCCACCCCACTGGCTTGGCAGCCGCACGCGGCTGCTCCCTCTCAACGGCCCACCTTGCGTGGGCCGTTGGCTTTTAGGCCCCTGATAATTCTTCGCATGATCAAACTGTTTGTCGGCCTGGGCAATCCCGGGCCCGAGTACGAGGCCACGCGGCACAACGCCGGGTTTTGGTGGATTGATGCGCTGGCTCGCGAGCTCAAGGTCACGCTGCAACCCGAGCGCAGCTACTGGGGGCTGGCGGCGCGCGCCACGGTGCATGGCCATACGGTCTGGCTGCTGGAGCCGCAAACCTTCATGAACCTGTCGGGCAAATCGGTGGCGGCGCTGGCGCGTTTTTTCAAGATCACGCCGGAAGAGATTCTGGTGGCGCACGACGAGCTGGACATCATCCCCGGCCAGGTCAAGCTCAAGCGCGGTGGCAGCCACGCCGGGCACAACGGCCTGCGCGACATCCATGCCCAGCTGGGCTCGCCCGACTACTGGCGCCTGCGCATCGGCATTGGCCACCCCGGCGTGAAATCGGATGTGGCCAACTGGGTGCTGAAAAAACCCGCGCCCGACCAGCGCACGCTGATCGAAGACAGCATTGCCCACTCGCTCAAGGCGTGGCCTGCGCTGCTGGCGGGCGAGATGGACAAGGCCACGCTGCTCATCCACACCACCAAACCGCCCCGACCCAAGCCGCCTCGGCCTGATGCAGCAGTCTAAATACTATTATTTTGATAGCTGCTTGCGCTTATTGTGCAAGTCTTTGAGGCCGATTTGACCTGAAAATCTCTTGCCAGGGCACTGGGGCACATCAACCGGGCGCAGCCGCGCGCAGGCGCTCGAACTTTTGCCACAGCGTTTCCCGGTTTTCCACGTGGCGGGGGTCCACCGGGATGCAGGAGACGGGGCACACCTGCATGCACTGCGGCTCCTCAAAATGGCCCACGCATTCGGTGCATTTGGCGGGATCGATTTCGTAGATGTCGGGGCCCATGAAGATGGCCTGGTTCGGGCACTCGGGCTCGCACACATCGCAGTTGATGCATTCATCGGTAATCATCAGTGCCATGGCGTACTCCGGGCGGGATGGCAAGGCGGTGGGGCGGCAGGGTAGCGGCGGTACGGGGCAGCGGTCATGGGCCGGATTATCCCGTTCCGGTGCCCGCACTGGTGCAGCGGCGCGGCACAACCCCACCACCGGCATCGGGGGTGTTTTGCCGCTATGCTGCCACTCCCTTAACGTCCGCTGACGGGCCCTGGCCCTGCACGCCCCCCCCACCGCATCGCCTGCCACCCGCCAAGCACCTTCCATGGGACTGTTTCTGCTCAAACGCTTCGCCACCTTGCTGGGCACGCTGGCCGCTGCCTCGGTGGTGGTGTTTGCCGTGCTGGAGATTTTGCCCGGCAACGCTGCGCAAACCCTGATGGGCGCCGACGCCGACCCCGAGGCCGTGGCCCAGCTCAGCGCCCAGCTCGGCCTGGACCAGCCCGCCCTGCACCGCTACGGCCAGTGGATCAGCGGCCTTGTGCAAGGCGACATGGGCGAGAGCCACGCCTACGGCACGCCCGTGCTTGAGCTGGTGCAAGAGCGCCTGGCGCTGACGGTGCCGCTGGCCTTGCTGGCCATGGCCCTGGCCACCGTGCTGGCCTTGGCGGCGGGGGTGTATGCCGCCTCGCGCCACAACCGGCTGGGCGATGTGGGCGTGATGGCCCTGGCGCAACTGGGCATTGCCATTCCCAATTTCTGGTTCGCCATCTTGCTGATCTTGCTGTTCTCGGTGCAGTTGCAGTGGTTTGCGGCGGGCGGGTTTCCGGGCTGGAGCGAGGACAGCGGCGGTGGCCTGTGGCCGGGCTTGAAGGCTTTGCTGCTGCCCGCCGTGTCGCTGGCTGTCGTGCAGGCGGCAATTTTGGCGCGCACCACACGCTCGGCGGTGCTGGAGGTGCTGCGCGAAGACTTTGTGCGCACCGCCCGCGCCAAGGGCCTGGGCCAGCGCGCCGCGCTGTGGCGCCATGTGCTGCGCAACGCCATGGTGCCGGTGGTAACGGTGATGGGGCTGCAGTTTGCCAACCTGCTGGCAGGCACCATCGTGGTCGAAAACGTGTTTTACCTGCCCGGTCTGGGGCGGCTGATTTTCCAGTCGATTGCCAACCGCGATCTGATCGTGGTGCGCAATTGCGTGATGCTGCTGGCTGCCATGGTGATTGCCGTGAACTTTGTCGTTGACCTGTGCTATGGCGCCATTGACCCGCGCGTGCAGGCCCGCGACCTCTGAACCGGGCCTGACCGCCCTGACCACGCCAGCGCCCGCCTGCCCATTCCACCACTGCCCTGCCCGCCTCACCGCCCGACTGCCTTCCTCTGCCGCTGCCATGCCACCGCACCCGCCTCCTTTGCCCGCCACCAGCGCCCGCTACGCCGCCCCCGGCTGGCTGGCGCGCGCACTGCACCACCGCAGCTTTGCCCTGGGCGCGGTGCTGGTGGCGCTGCTGCTGGCCTGCGCGGCGCTGTCGCTGGTGTGGACGCCCTGGTCGCCCTACGCCATGGACTTGCCCGCCAAGCTGCAAGCGCCCAGCGCCCAGCACTGGCTGGGCACCGATGCCTTTGGCCGCGACGTGGCATCGCTGCTGTTGGTGGGTGCGCGCAACTCGCTGGTGGTGGGCGCGATTGCGGTGGGCATCGGCCTGTCGGTGGGCACGGTGCTGGGGCTGTGGGCTGCGGCGCAGCGCGGCTGGGTGGAAGAGATCACCATGCGGCTGTGCGATTTCACGTTCGCCTTTCCGGCGATTTTGTCGGCCATCATGCTCACGGCGGTGTGGGGGGCGGGCATAGGCAACGCCATCATCGCCATTGGCATCTTCAATATCCCGACCTTTGCGCGGGTCACGCGGGCCTCGGCCAACGCGGTGTGGGCGCGCGACTTTATTCTGGCCGCGCGCGCCTGCGGCAAGGGCCGCTTGCGCACCACGCTGGAGCATGTGCTGCCCAACATCGCCCCGGTGCTGATCGTGCAGGCCACGGTGCAATTTGCCATTGCCATCCTGGCCGAGGCGGCGCTGTCGTACCTGGGGCTAGGCACGCAGCCGCCCGCGCCCTCGTGGGGGCGCATGCTCAGCGAGGCGCAAACGCTGATGTTCCAGGCGCCGCTGCTGGCGGTGTGGCCGGGCGTGGCCATCGCCCTCGCCGTGCTGGGCCTGAACCTGCTGGGCGACGGCCTGCGCGACCTGCTCGACCCGCGCCTGTCGCGCCAGCGCTGAAGGTAGAACATGCCCCTGCTGCAAGTGTCCCAACTGAACATCGCCTTGCCCACGCCGCGTGGCCTGGCGCAGGCCGTGCGCGGCCTGGACTTCACCCTGGAGCGCGGCGAAACCCTGGGCCTGATTGGCGAATCGGGCTGCGGCAAATCGCTCACCGCGCTGGCGCTGATGGGGCTGCTGCCCGAGCGCGCGCGCGCCAGCGGCAGCATCCGCCTCGATGGCCAGGAGCTGCTGGGCCTGCCCGACGCCGCCCTGTGCCGCATCCGGGGCCAGCGCATGGCCATGGTGTTCCAGGAGCCCATGACGGCACTGAACCCCCTGCACCGCATTGGCGACCAGGTGGCCGAGCCGCTGCGCCTGCACAGCGGATTGGGGCGCGCGCAGGCCAGAGGCCAGGCCCAGGCGCTGCTCGAGCGTGTGGGCATCGCCAACGCCGCGCAGCGCATGGACGCCTACCCGCACCAGTTCTCGGGCGGGCAGCGCCAGCGCATCACCATTGCCATGGCGCTGGCCTGCGGGCCCGACCTGCTGATTGCCGACGAGCCCACCACCG
>ERZ724523.1250-NODE-1250-length-14904-cov-8.802074_pt1 | contig 14904 bp, 20 predicted proteins | sample MGYA00376056_ERZ724523 | MGnify/ENA primary metagenome ERZ724523 (study PRJEB28724, sample SAMN07190888) | wastewater metagenome | isolation source: influent of sewage treatment plant in Hong Hong | place: USA: Christiansburg, Virginia | collected 2016-03-01 ... | reverse complement strand
ATTTGTTCTCGCTCCATATTTTCTTCTTGCGTTCATCGAGGCCTTTGAGTTCTTTGAGGATCGCAATCTTCTCTTGGATACCGGCAATATTCATACCAATATCCCTGCGTGAGAGCACAAACTGAAAGAAACAGAAAAAGGTAATAGAGAGAAACCCTAGAGAGATCAACTCTAAATGTAAGTAGAGAAAGAGATTGTAGAGAATATGTGAGAGAATCCCTAAGAATAAACCAACGATGATAATTCTCATGCTATAAATCCATGAAAAAGTTCATGCATGAAAAATGTGCAATTTTTTTAAATAAGCTATCACTATTTTGTATTTCATCAAAAAACCACTCTCTACAAGATCATAATTTGAGAATCTATATCGTGCATAGTAGTAGGCGATAATTCCCGAGAAAAGAACATGAGATGTTGTGCTCATACAAAGTCGCAAGAATATCAATTGAAAGAGCATCCATCCGCTATAACCAAGAGTGAGATAATCCTTGAGATAGAGAATATTCTCTATGAAAGAAAATCCCAGTGCAATCACGATCATTGCATAAATATAATCTCGAATGGATCGAAATGGTATACTTGTATTTCGTACATGCATTCGAAGAAGGAGAAACTTACATACCTCCTCAAGAATCGCTGGAAGCACAGTAATACCAAAAACAAAAAAGAAAGAGTATTCTATTGAAAACCTTTGAAGCAAGGTAGTATAAGAATCTTGAAAATTTCCAATAGCATCTTTTGCAACGATTTGAATTTGGAAAAAATAGAGATCCACTGACATCTCCTTTCCTATGCTATAAATAAACAACTTAAGAATGATAGCTGCCATCATTCCATACAAAAAAAATCGAACAATATTCCCCAAACTTACTGTAAGATTCTTTCGAACAAAAATGAGAAGAAGAAGATTTGCTCCAAAGAGAAAAAGAAGATGTGGGACTATAGAGATCATAAAAATAATGAAAATACATTGAGAGAAGCATAGTCAAATCTAAGGAAAAACAAATCTAAAAAATACCAGTGAACTGGTATTTTTTAGATTTGTTACTATTTAAGACCTAAACAGCAACTTCTTTGAGACTCTCTACACCAGAGACGATCTCAGAAACTTCTTTCGTGATAGCACTTTGGCGAGATTTATTGTAACTCACGGTCAGCGTCTTTACCTTCTTACCTGCTGCATCTTTTGCATTTTTCATCGCAAACATACGAGCTGCGTGCTCAGATGCGAGTGTCTCGCTATATATCTCCTCAATCATAATATCGAGTATGAACGGGATCATGCGCTCTATGAGATACCCCGCACTTGGCTCTAGTGTAATATTCTTTACTGCATGCTCATGAGTATGCTCAGGTGCCCGATATTTTGAATCAATCAACGAAAGAAATTCTCGAATATCCTTGGCTGTCATTGGGAGAATCGTCTTGGTGATGGCAACTTGAGATATTGCTGAGAAATAGTGATTATACACAATCACAACTTGAGTATATGCTCATGATTGGTAGAGACGGATAATCGATCGAGAAAGATTTTTTGCCTGTTTCGTCAACTCTGTTTGTGTTGATCTTGCGATATCGAAATCCTCTACAACATTTCCACCCGTTCGAACCACAAATTCACGAGCCTTCTTTCCAATAGTAATATAATCACAAGATTCACCCTTCAGAGACTTATGAAGAGCTGCAAGAGCACGAAATATGGAAATGTTATACCCTCCACAGAGTCATTTGCTCGAACCAATAGCGATAACAAGTGTCTTGTTGCTATTGGTTTTTTGATCAAATTTTGCTTCTTCTGGAAGAGAAGAAAGAAGAATATTCGCCTCACGTGCAAAAGGACGCAGGGCAAATACTTTCTCTTGTGCCTTCTTCATTTTTACTGTCGAAATCAACTCCATAGCTCGAGTGATTTTTACGGTGTTTTTGACCGACTTGATACGGGATTTGATTTCTTTCGGTGATGCCATAATTATACAAAACGAAGTACCAATTGATCGAGAATAACTTTAAGTGCTGCCTTTGAATCGTCAGAGAGGTCCTTAGTAGAACGAATTGCTTCGAGTGTCTTTGCCTCTTGATCAAGTGCCAAGAAAAGCTCATACTCAAATTCGCGAACCTTTGAAACAGCTACTTTATCAAGATATCCACTTGTACCAGCAAAAATAATTGCTACCTGTCTCTCAAATGAAAGAGGCTTTGAAAGGTCTTGTTTGAGAATCTCCACCATACGACGCCCTCGCTCAAGTTGTCCTCTTGTATCAGCGTCAAGATCTGATGCAAACTGTGAGAATGCCTCGAGCTCACGAAATTGTGCAAGATCAAGCTTAAGAGTACCAGCAACGCGCTTCATAGCCTTTGTCTGTGCTGATCCACCCACACGAGATACGGAATTTCCTACGTTAATCGCTGGTTTGATACCAGAGTTAAAGAGTGTGGACTCAAGAAATATCTGACCATCTGTAATCGATATAACATTCGTTGGAACATAGGCAGAGATATCACCTGCTTGTGTTTCAATAATTGGAAGTGCCGTCATAGAACCCGCACCAAGTGCATCATTGAGTTTTGCAGAGCGTTCAAGAAGACGAGAGTGAAGATAGAAGACATCTCCTGGATACGCCTCACGACCTGGTGGACGACGAAGAAGGAGTGACATTTCACGATATGCATTCGCATGCTTAGTGAGATCATCGTAGACAATGAGAGCATGTTCACCATGTATCATAAAATACTCAGCCATAGCACAACCCGCATATGGAGCAAGCCACTGCATCGCTGCAGGAGATGATGCTGATGAAACAATTACTGTTGTATATTCCATAGCGCCCGCCTTGCGAAGCTCCTCAACAATAGCCACAACCTTTGACTCCTTCTGACCAATCGCAACATAGAAACACTTCATACCGTTCCCTTTTTGATTGAGAATAGCATCAATAGCAATTTGAGTCTTTCCTGTTTGACGATCACCGATAATAAGCTCTCTTTGTCCTCGACCAATTGGAACAAGTGCATCAATAGCCTTAATACCCGTAGCCATTGGCTCGTGTACAGATTTACGACTCATAACACCCATTGCAACACGTTCTGTTGGGTAGAACTCTGTTGCTTGAATAGGGCCGAGATTGTCTACTGGATTACCAAGTGCATCCACAACACGACCAACAAGAGCAGGTCCTACAGGAACTTCAAGAATGCGACCAGACGCCTGAGCAGACATCCCCTCTCTGAGGGTATCAAAACCACTGAGTACTACTACTCAGATACTAAATTCTTCAAGGTTGAGCGCAACTCATTGTGCGCCCGACTCAAAAATGACTACCTCGTTATAGGCAACACTTCGCAGTCCGCCTACACGAACAATACCATCAGCGACACTGAGGATAATTCCGCTTTCACGGAATTCAGGGTGCAAATCAGTATTCTCAATTTGCTCTTGAACTTCGCGGATAAGTCGATCAATAACAGAAACACCAGACATACAAAAGAATTAAAGAATAGGGATGAGTTTTTGCTTCATTTGTTCGAAGCTCACATCAAGCAACTTGTCTCCAACGAAGAGTCGGACACCTCCAGTAAGATTGGATCGAGGCAGAAAAACTATATTCGTATCAAGACTATATTTTTCTACCAATAATGCCATGATCTCATCTCGCATCTCCAGTGTCATTTGTTCTGGATATTCCAGACGAACACTCATAGGATCCGAGAGATTTTTTGCCCGATTTCCAAGTGATTTATATGCTTTTCGTAGACTTTTGAGTTCAAAAAGTCGCTTTGAAAGATCTTTTTTCATATACTACTTATTGCTTGGAATGTTCGATATAATCAGGTCTTTATGCGCATCGGAAGTAGAACCAAAGAGTTTTTGATTAAGTGCAAGCGCTACCTGAACAATCTTTGATTTCATTTCTTGCTCCATAGATGCCTGTGATCGAAGTGAATCTTGAAGAGCTTGCTCTTTGATACGATCAGCTTCGACTTGAGCTATCGCCAGGATTGCATCTCGCTCTTGACTCGCAAGGAGTTCAGATTGAGATCGAATCTGCTTTGCATCATGACGTGCTTGATCGAGAAGACTCGATGATTCAAGCGCTACATTATCACGCATAGCCTGCATATCCGTGTGGAGAGATTCGAGCTCGCGACGTGCAATAATCTCCTTATCGAGGTATACCATTGCTGGCTTCCAGACAAATTTATAGAGTACTACAAATACGATAAAGAGATTGATTGACTGTATCGCAAGTGTTCAAAGATCGACAAATTCATTCATACAAAATTCTAAAGAAAGCAAAAATCATTACATGGAAACGTGGTTTTTATTGTGCACCACCGAACTTGATAATAAGAGCGATAACGAGTGCAAAAATTGCGAGAGCTTCGGCGAACGCGATAGCAAGGATCATGAGCTTTTGAATTTCAGAGCTTGCGCTTGGATTACGACCAAGTGCATTGAGCGCACCCATACCGATAAGACCAATACCAATACCAGGTCCAATTGCACCAATACCATAAGCGAGAGCCATTGCGAGATTAGTATCCATAAGAAGAAAAGAAGGAGGTAAAAATCAAAACCTACTTAAGAGCAGGGAGCGTAAACACTCATAAGAGCTCTACGCATCACTACCATTAAATTAATGAGAAGTTTGTGATGATTCTTGAAAATATACGTGCATAAGTGTATAGAATATGTAAGCTTGAATACATGCAACAAATACTTCAAATAACCAAAATGGGAGAACGAGAAGCTGACCTATGTAGATCGAGCCAACTGCGATTTTTGTTGTGAGATACGACATCACAGAGATGAGTACTACTCCTGCAAATATATTACCAAAGAGACGCATTGAGAGTCAGAGTACTCGTGAAAACTCTCCTATAAAGTGAAGAATTCATACAAAGAAATTCACTGAGCGCTCCATCGCGCCATGACCATGAAAGTTTGCAAAGTATCAGCCGAGATGCACAAGTACTCATCGAAAACGAAATGCAATAATCTGAGAGATTACAATGGTGATAAGTGCAAGGGCGAGTGTTGTATTAAGATCGCTATTAATCGGTCGAAGATAGTGAGCGAGTGAATGGTCTTTTGATACAAGCACCATCCAATCTAATAACAGTGAGAAGAGATTTGCCAGTAATACAAAGAGGAACGCTCCTGAGAGAAGAGGAAAAAGTCTCTGAGAGAGCCGAAGCATTTGAATATCTGGCGTCTTTGAAGATGATACAAAATATGCATGTGTATATCCTCTCATACCTGCAACTACGGATAGTACACCTGCTCGAAGCCGTGGAAAAAGACTTGTTCGCAGAGCAATCTGCACACAAGCAACAAGAATAAACAAAAACCCCATAAATAACCACGTGGAAAACATAGTATTTGTAACAGGTATACCCGTGAATGGAATATGCCAACCATGAATAACCTCTCACTTCATCTGAGGGATATGAAGTCCGCTTGGTTCGTGTGATGTTTGACTGATTGACCCTTCCATGGAATTGGTAGAGGTTACAAGTGTAGATTGAGCGGACATAACGAAACGTAGAAAATCGAAAAATTCGGATGGAGTATATGGAAAAAGCCTTTTTTCGCAAGCAAAAGCCCAAGAAAGAATACTTAAAAAGAAAAATTCTGGGGATCCCCAGAATTTGCTTCTTATTTTTGATTCATTTTTGCTCGTACAAATGCTGGAATATCATTTCCCTGTGGATCAGGTATAGATGTCTGTACACCTTGACCTGCAAATTGTCCTACCGGACGTACTGAGCCAAATCATTGAGACACAGAAGGTTGAATGTGATTTTGTTGAGTTGGAGCTTGTATAGTCTGAGCTGGAGCGCTGTCGACTCGTGCTGGTCTCGCTGTACTTGCAAAAGGAGATGAAGTTACACCTGGGCGACTATATCAGCGTGCACCACTATTGTTATAACTATTACCATATGCATCATTCTTTGATTGCATATCAAATCCGGTTGCTACAACAGTAATCTTCATCTCACCAGCATAGTCATCATTGATCGTTGCGCCAAAGATAATATTTGCCTCTGGATCTGCTGCCTGAGTAATGATACGAGCCGCTTCTTCGACCTCCATCATAGAAAGATCTTGACCACCAGTAATCGTGAAGAGGAGACCTCGAGCACCACCAATAGAATGCTCAAGAAGTGGAGAATCAATAGCTTGCTGTGCTGCCTCGGTCGCACGATTTTCTCCAGAGCCGTAACCAATACCCATAAGAGCTGTACCTGCATCAGCCATGACTGAACGTACATCTGCAAAGTCGACATTGATAAGACCTTGGAGTGTGATGAGGTCAGAGACACCTTGTACACCTTGGTTGAGGACGTTATCAACGATGCCAAAAGCATCGAGAAGGGGGGTCTTTCTATCAATAATAGAAAGAATACGGTCATTCGGAATAGTGATGAGAGTATCTACTTTTTCTTTGAGACGCTCATAACCATCGAGCGCGATCATAGAACGACGATTCCCTTCAAAGGTGAATGGTTTGGTTACAACACCAACAACGAGAGCACCAAGACTCTTTGCAATCTCTGCAATTACTGGCATAGAACCAGTACCGGTACCACCGCCAAGTCCACCCGTGATGAATACCATATCAGCTCACTTAAGTGCTTCGGTAATTTCTTCAGTAGATTCTTCGGCTGCTTTTTTTCCAATTTCTGGATTTGCGCCAGCACCAAGTCCACGAGTTGTTTGACGCCCAATGTTGAGCTTGAGTGCTGCCTGAGAAGAATAGAGTGCTTGAGCATCAGTGTTCACTGCAATAAACTCTACACCTTCGTATCCTGATGCGATCATACGATTGATCGTATTGACACCTGCACCACCCGCACCGATGACTTTAATTTTTGCAACGGGAGAAATATGACCATCGAAAATTACTTCTTCCACTCCAGAGCGTGAAGAAGATGAATCTTTCAAAAGAATACTACGAAGACGATCGTCTGATTTTTTGTGAGGAGACATACAGAGAAAAATTATGGAAGAAGTTTAGAAAAGAGAGATTTTGCCGATTGTATCCAGTTATCGAATTGAAACGATGTTTTTTTATTGGATTGTCGTGCATACTTACGAGAGAGTATGATAACTCCAAGGAGTGAAGCATACGACGGATCTGCGATCGATGTACCAGCAATAAATTCTTCTGATCGTGGTACTCCAAGACTTGCAGGAAGACGCATACGAGCCTTTGTGAGTTCTATAAGACCTCGCATCTTTGCACCACCACCAAGCAACACGACACCCTCAGGAAGCATACCGTCCTTTCCAATATTTCGAAGATTATTGGAAATATGGAAGAGAATCTCTTCGTAGCGAGCTCGTGCAATTTCAGAAATATATGCTTGAGATACAATTTGATCCTCTGTCTTACTTAATTTTGAGAGATCAATTTCAATATCTGGATGATCCTCAGAACTAATACCCACATTAGCATTCTCAATTTTTACTCTCTCCGCAAGATCAATCGAAATACGCAAACCGATAGCAATATCCGATGTAACATGTTCACCACCAATCGGAATGACAGCAGAATAGAGAAGTGCTCCATTCTCATAGACACTCATATTTGTAGCAGAATGACCAATATCAACTGCTACGACACCAAGCTCTTTTTGTCGACTGCCAAGAATTGCCTCTGGAGATGCTATAATATTCGGAATAATATCAAGAACATCAACACCTACATCGCTAATACCCTTGCGAATATTGCCGAGTATATTTCGAGATCATGTGAAAATCTGAGTTGATGACTCAAGATTCTTTGCGGCCATTCCGAGTGGGTTCTTGATCTCATCAACCATATTAATCACATAGTGGCGAGGCATAACCTTGAGTATCTCACGATTACCAATATCAAGACCCGTTGTCGAGATATCAAGTGCACGGTGAATATCATTCTCCCCTACTTCTCACGTCGGTATAGCGATCGTACCCGATCATTCAAAGCACTCTATATGAGCACCCGATACGCCGATCGTGACCATGCCAACTGGCGTTGTTCCCGTCATCTTCTCTGCCTCTGAGAGAACAGCATCGATATCTTTCTTGAATTCCTCCATGTCCATAACGGATCATCGTCGGATGCCATGTGAAGGGATCGTCCCAACACCCAAAACTCGCATACTACCAGACTCGCTGAAAGTAGCGATCATAGCTTTAATACGTGAAGAGCCAATATCTATGGCTGCGATCATTTCGTTGTTCACAGAATGAATAATAATTGTATACAAATTGAGTACGAGATTCTGCTCTTTTGCAAAGGAAATATTCCTTTACTTTGCTCGATTCTCCGTCTCAAGAACAAATACATTATAAGCAATATGGAACTAGCATCAAATTTTGTGTACAAAAAGATAAAAGATTGTCTATTTCTTGTTCAAAAAAATACCACATGACTGTGATATTTTCAAAAACTTGTTAATTTTTGCTGTGTTATTTGATCGAATTAATCGATGTTGAGTTGGATTCCAGGGCCCATTGCATTCGCAACGAAGACAGTATTGACGTATTGACCACCCTTGATACCTGCAGGCTTCACTTCGCGAATCTTTGCGATGAAAGCTGCGATATTCTCACGAACCTTATCCTGACCGAATGAGAGTTTACCAACAACAGAGTGAACGTTTCCTTGCTTATCATTCTTGAACTCAAACTTACCAGCCATGAGCTCCTTTACAATTGCTTCAAGATTCTCACCGACAGTACCTGCCTTTGGATTTGGCATAAGACCTTTTGGACCGAGAACGCGAGCAACCTTACCCATCTTCTTCATCATGTTTGGAGTTGCGATCGCAACATCAAATCCAATCTCACCATTAGCAACACGATCTACAAGATCATCACCACCAGCTATCACAGCACCGAGTGCCATGAGTTCTTTCTCATTTCCTTGTTCTGTGAAGACTCCAATCTTTGGTGCCTTACCAGTTCCATGAGGAAGAGTAAGAGTTGAACGAACCATTTGATCAGCGTATTTTGGATCGATCGCGAGATTGAAATGAATCTCAACTGTTGGGTCGAATTTAACTGTATTCGTACGCTCGAGGAGTGATACTGCCTCTTCGATAGAATATTTGCGAGTTCGATCTACGAGCTCGACCGCCTTGCGGTATTTTTTGCCGTGAAAAGCCATAAAAAAAGAAATTACTTGGTACAAACGCTTCCTAAAAGGTGAAGCTCCCATGTCCTTAAGACGACGATATTATAGAGAAAATATTGTTTTTGCAAATGAAAAAGCCCTCACGGGGAGAGCTTTTTGTAAATCCATTTGCCAAGCTGGTATACTAAGTACAGTAAATAGATACAACCCAGAAATGGATGAATAGCGGTCAAAATAACAAAGATCACACATAGTGCCAAGAACTTCAACGCAACGATGAAGAACTTGATGATGAGGATAATAGTTACCAAGCCGACGATAAGAGCAATGATTGCAGTCAACAGTGACATTGCATACCTCCTTATAGTGATGTCACGATTGTTTGGTGCGATTCCTCTATTCCCTCATCGATTGATGGGGATGACATAAGGATAATTACCCAGATCAAAGTTCCAGCGACACCAACCGACACGCCAAAGCAAAATGCCAGTAAGCAGTTCATAAAACTCATAGTTTTTTCCTCAATCTGACAGTAACATATTGATATTTGCTTTTATATTATAAGTATTAATTCATAAAAAACAAGAAAACCCTCACTCGGAGGGTTTGTTGCGACCAAAGATAAGCCATAATGCTAAAAATATGATTCCAGCAAGTGGTGTGCCAAAGATGCAAAGGAGCACAAAAATGATAAAAACCAACATTACAACCTCCTTCTATTTGTGAATGACCATTTGTATTGTAAGAATTTATTTGATCCATACAAGTATCTGCCACATAACAAGACAGACAGTCATAGTCAAAATCGTACCCCATATAGTATCAACTAGAACCATTTGATATGACCACCCTTTCACAAAGGATTTGGATGTAAGTTCATAAGTCATATAGGCACCCAATCAGAAAAGTGCACCATTACGTGCCACCACTCCCCAATCTGCATGCGAAGCAACCGCAGGAGCAACCACGAGAAAATACCCGATGAGAATATAGGCAAGATAGAATATTACTGCGGCAGCGATATCCATATCACCAACAAGATAGCCCACATGCTTACGAAAAAGTGGCAATATCACCTGTGAAATCATAATACCATCAAGAACAAGAAAGGTGGCCAGACCACCTATATAAGCAGCTAATACATGGAAAAATGGGATCATAGGAGGGAGTAAGAAATACCGAAGTATCATATGTATTTCTAGGGGGATTGGAAGAGGATGAGAACGGTAGGTTCCTTTCTACATAGGAATGACAGAATTGTTGTATGAGTTCAACTCCCCCTAGCCCTCCGACTCGTCTCAACAATGAGAACTCGCTGGACTGCTGAAGCTTGCCCGACTCGCGACGAACTGTGTCGCTCCCTGGACTGCTGAAGCTTGCCATCAACGAGGGGATAATACAGGAATACAAGATCCTGAATCAAGTTCAGGATGACAGAAGCCTCATCATCCACTCACATCATTATTTGTCATCTCCGCGGAGGCGGGGATCTTGTGAATAAATGGTAATTTGAGAAGCAGATTCCCGTCTACACGGGAATGACAGAATATTTACTCATCGCATCTGTGCGATTTGATGATTTTTTGTTCTTAAAATATGTCATACTGAACTCGATTCAGTATCTTCCTTGATTTTTCTGCCTAAAGCACCCCTCAAGAGAGGAAGAAAAAACATTCCAAGAAAACTCCATGAGGTAGAACTTATCTTTGTCCTATTCCCCCTTGTTGAAGGTCAGATGTATCAATCCAGCGAATCGCATAAATGCGCTGAGTCGGTGACTAGTGAGAGTCATCTTACTTTTCGTGGAATTCGAATGTTCCATCCTCCCCTACCCGACTCTGATACTCTGTTTCACGATATCGCTTGAGGATAAATCCTGCTGCTATAAATTTTGACTCGATAGATTCGAGGAGAATCTTGGACTCCGAATGTGCATGTGCAAAATATTTGTTCATTGCTTCACGATACGTTGCTCGTGTCGTCATATCACTCGTAGATGTGAGTATTTCATAGATATTCACTCCTTCGTTTTTTCCTTTTACCTTGATACGATCGAGGATCATACACTTGCTCCGATATTCTCCTGAGAGTCATTCATGGGCGGTATCAGCAATACAGAGATAGGTGCCATAATATTTGTTGATTGCTTCCAGTCGTGATGCGAGATTCACCGTATCACCCATAGCGGTATAGCTCACACGGTCTTCTGATCCAATATTTCCTACAATAGCACGACCATAGGAAATACCAGCACGAAATCGGATCGGTGGAAGGATGGTACCGTCTATAGCTGTCAGAAGTCATCTCTTCATAAGCTCTTCATTGAGACTTGGGAGTGCTGATTGCCATTCATTCACAATATCGAACGCTCGAGCACACACCTCCTCGCGACTCATCTCGAGCGGTGCACCGACAAATCCCATAACTGCATCACCAATATATTTGTCCAATGTTGCACCATGTGACTGAAGTATCTCCGTCATCTTCGAGAGATACATGGACATGAGGGCGAATATTTTTTGTGTTCAGAGCTTCTCTGAATAGGAGCTAAAATTCTCAATATCTGAGAATATGACTGCAATATTGACCTCCTTGCTACCAAGGTCAAGTCCACCATGTCGCTCAATATCTCGAACAACACGATCATCGAGGTATCTTCCGAATGCCTTGCGGATAGCGTTCTTCTGACGTTCGATGAATATATACTTGAGGAGAAATGCTATGAAACTCGAGAAGAGAATGACAGAGAGGAGTATAGCAATAGGAATGAGTATCTGGTGTGCTCAGAGAAGATAGCGACCCAAGAGAATCAAAAATCATCCAAGAAGAACCGTCACTCACCATGAGAGAGAGATCGAAGGCAAAAAGAGAAAACACACCGTAATCATAACTATAATACCAAGACTGAGCATGATCGACTCAGCACGAGACATCTCATAAATCATGAGTCCACGCTCAAGACTCTCATAGTAATGTGCATGGGTCTCAACTCATGTGATATTATAATTATCGGTAATTGGTGACTTCACTTCATCATGCAATAATTCTCACGATTCACCAATAAATATAACCTTTCCTTGCAATAAAGATCTATCCAAGCGTCATTCATAAACATCAATAAAACTATAAATTGGATAAGCGCTCGATCCATCTAACTTCGTAAAATATGAAAATCTATCAACCCCTGATAATGAAGAAGATGTATACGATCAAGATAATGACCACAATCAGTAGCCTAAGGATGGGTATAATTTTGCAGTATCTAAAGTATCACCATCTGATAACCACCTTGGGCGAAATAAAGCATATCAATTTTGTCTTGCTTGATTGATAAATCACCACAATTGCCCGCTATAAGCTGCATGTGGATGAACACGATCAATATTTGCGATACTTCCGCTTGAGAGAGACGATGTATCACATTGAGTCGTAGATCATGTTAATACCTCAATAATTACTCATGCTATGATTTTCTGTTCTTTCTTTGGTTTGGATGAACAGTCAGCTTGTGCAGTGGAATAATGACCGCTCGCCATTGGTCCAACACCAGCCCTCATAGCAATAATAATATTCTTGTACTTATCGATAACTGCAGCTATAGGATTCGTAGAGTCCTTATACGTATTCGCAAAGACGATATCAACCGCTATTTTTGATACTCCATAACTCTCTAGATTCTCAAGTGTCTTGGCTATGACATTCTCATGATCTGGTCATAATTGGAGAAATCCAATATCACCCCGAGAAAAACTATCAAGAGTGCGACTATCGATACTCACAATAGCAATATTTCCCTGCGTTACTTGCCCATTTCATTGATAGAGAGATAACACTTCAATTGGATACTGCCAGCCCTTCTCTGTAAAAAGAAGCGAGAATAAGAAAATAACAGAGACGATGGAAGAAACGAAAAAAATCACCCATTTCATATGAGGTTCTATTTTTGATCGGAGATTGTCCCAATGTGTACGAACTGACATAGGTATTCGAATAATTATACTTATTCTATCACAAGACTTCTCTCATGTCGAAAAGAAGCATTGACAGTATTTATTCTCTCTTTTTGATACCCCATTTTATAAAGATATTCTCCCATTCTTTGCATTTTTTACATAATATGATATATTTACTGTAAGTTTTCTACAGTAAATTACTTACAGTAAATATGAAACAACAAGAAAAACTCATAAAAATTCTCAATATCATCAGAGAATTTCCTCATCAAAAAGCAGGATTTTATGCGGAGAAGATCGACTATGATCGTAGCAGTATGCATGCGTATATCAAGATTCTTACAAATAAATGATATATAGACAAGCATGGTCTAGCACCACATACCACCTATAGTATCAGCCACAAGACGCAGCAGGAATACATTATAGAACGAGAAGATACATGAACTCCTAGGACAGATTCATGATTTATACTCACATCATACAAAGACAAAAAATATATAGAATCATTTTATAAATATCTTCCAGATGGTTCGCTTCTTACCGGAAAAGAAGGACTTCAGAAATGGGCACAACAGCGATGAATCGATCAGCTCACAACACTTCAAAGATTTGCCTCTATTGCTCACCATATTGATACGCTCAGAGACGATATATGAGTCCTCAATGCTACACAAGACTTTCAACAATGACGAAAATCCAAAGCGATCGATGAACTTTTTTATATTGATCAATACATATATGGAGAATTCGGTCGATGACCGCTTGCAGAGCTTGCTTTTTATGCAAAGCTTTCACAGAATAAAAAACTCATACAAGAACTTATTGATAGAATTATGGAGCCGATTATGGCTCTGATTCATCAGAAAAAAATAGATGCAATAGCCTTCATCCCCCCAAGTATCGATCGAAAATATCAGCTCCTTGAGATCATTCGTGCAAGGCTCAAGCCTATGCAGATTCCATTTGTCTCACTCTACAAATACTTTCCCAACTCCATTCCAATCGCACAAAAAACTCTCAAAACTAAAGAACAACGCGAGCAAAATGCTAAAAGTACAATACAAATATCGCTCGATACTCCATCGTACAATCGAGTTCTTCTGCTTGATGATTTTGTCTGATCAGGTGCAACGCTCGATATAACTGCAAACAAACTTAAGACACGAGGAATTGCGAAGTATGTTGTCGGCCTTGCTCTTATCGGGAATCTTGACCTCAAATACGAAGTAATCAGTGAGATATAGTCACGTCCTTTGGATATATTTCAAGAACTGAAGAGTGCGGAATGCAAACTCCCCCTAGCCCCCTCAACGAGGGGGAATATTTTTATCAATTGTATGTCATCCTCGCGCAGGCGGGGATCTCGCAGTCCAGCGAGTTCCTATTCTTGAGACGAGTCGGGGATCTACTATTATTTCTTGAAACTGAAAGTTACATTGAAGAAATACAATAAAAAGTAGATTCCCGTCTGCACGGGAATGACAGATGAAATATACAACGAGCGTCATTCTGAACTTGATTCAGGATCTTTCCTCTTTTCATACAAATACAAACACCCAACGTCATCTTGTATTTTTGTCTTGTTCTCCCTCGTTGAGGGCCAGTTTCGGCAGTCCAGCGAAGTACATAGTCGCACTGAGTCGGGGGCTAGGGGGAGCTGTATTGATTCTGTCATCCTCGCGGAGGCACGGGTCAGGTTTACCAATCCAGCGAGTTCCCATAGTTGGGATGAGTCGGAAATCTCATCAAACTTGTCATCTTGAACTTGATTCGGCAAGCTTCAGCAGCCCAGGGAGTCGCAATGACGTGATGAGTCGGAG
>ERZ724523.1243-NODE-1243-length-14946-cov-4.047210_pt1 | contig 14946 bp, 10 predicted proteins | sample MGYA00376056_ERZ724523 | MGnify/ENA primary metagenome ERZ724523 (study PRJEB28724, sample SAMN07190888) | wastewater metagenome | isolation source: influent of sewage treatment plant in Hong Hong | place: USA: Christiansburg, Virginia | collected 2016-03-01 ... | reverse complement strand
CCTCGCTGATTGCCGATGAACGAGCCCGAGGGGCGATCGTGGTCGTGATCAGCCATGATTTCGAGCCGCTCGCCCCGCTCCTCGACGTGGCTGCGGTGCTGCGGCGTGGCCGATTGGAAAAGACCCAACGCTACTCGAGCGGCGAATGCTCCCGTGAGCAGCTTCTCAAGCTGTACTCCCGCGCTGCCGAACGACCGCTTGCGAGGATCGCATGAGCGGTTCGCTACTACGCCAGGTTGGACTTCTGCTGTGGAAGGACGTGCGGGTTGAGTGGCGAGCCCGTGAGCTGATCTACGCGACGATGCTTTTTTCGGCGATTGTGGTGCTGCTGTTTTCGTTTTCATTCCTCGGCGGCGCGCCACCAACCGTTGAGGTCATGTCCGGAGTGCTATGGGTCGCGATCTCGCTATCGGGCATGCTCGGTATCTCGCGCAGCTTTGAACGCGAGCGTGAGGCCGACACCCTGCGAGCGCTGCTTCTGGCCCCCATCGAACGCAGCGCCCTGTACCTGGCCAAGCTGATGTCGATCACGCTGCTGATGCTCCTTACGTCCAGCGTGGTCGTGCCAGGGCTCCTGCTGCTATTTGGCATGAAGGTCGGCCCAGGGACGTCCTGGGTGCTCTTTTTGGTGCTACTCGGGCTGGGAACGCTCGGCTTTGCGGCCGTGGCAGCGCTGTTCGGAGCATCGCTAGGTCGGGCGCGGGTTCGCGAGGTGCTGCTGCCGCTGCTCGTCTATCCGCTGGTGGTGCCTGCGCTGCTGGCTGGCGCTCGTGGAACCTACGGCGTGCTGTACGGAACCACCGAATCGCTGGTGGATGCGGTGCGCTGGATCAAGTTCCTGCTGGTGTTCGACAGCATGGCCGTCATTCTTGGACTGTGGCTGTTCGAGCCACTGTGTGCCCAGGAATAGGGAAAATCGACGCTACGGCTTGACGTACGGACCCCATGATGGCGTCTCGGCTCCACCTCGGAAGACCGGACGCTGGGTTTTGCCGTCTGCCGTGGACACGTAGATTCCGCCCCGACTCGATTTAAACGCCAGCGCACGTCCCGTTGGGGCCCAGGTCGGATGGCTGTTTGAACCCTGGTTTTCAGTGAGGCGCTGGAGCTCTTGATTCGCTGCGTCGATGGTAAAGATGTCGAGGTTGCCCTTTTCATCTCGTCCCGAAAACGCGATCAGCGACTTGCCGTTGAGCATCTTTGGATTCCACGCGGGCTCCACGTTGTAGCTGCCCTTGCGGGTGAGCTTGACTTGATCTCCACCCGAGGCTGACATCTTCCAAATCTGCGGGCTGCCATGGCGATCCGAGACAAAGGCGATCTGGCCACCATCGGGTGACCACGTCGGCGAGCTGTCAATCGCCGGGTTATTGGTCAGCCGCTTGATTACGTCGCCCGCTGGGGTCAGCACGTAGATCTCGCTGTTGCCCTCGAACGACAGTGTCACCGCGATCTTGGTGCCATCGGGTGACACCACCCCGCCGGTGTTCAGTCCGGGCCTGGTCGAGATGCGCTTCGGCTTACCACCACCGGTCGTGGTCGACCACAGATCGGGCGTGCCTCGGACAAAGCTCGTATACAGCAGGCTGCTTCCCGATGGATGCCACGACGGCAGGATGTTCTGTGAGCCGTTGCTGGTGATCGAGTGCTGACCGGCCCCATCGTAATCCATGATCACAAGCTCTTGCTGTCGACCGATGGGACGCGAGAAGGCGATCTGGGTGCCGAAGAACGAGTCCTCGCCGGTGTAGTAGCGAACGATCTCATCGGCGAAAATGTGGGCCAGGCGGCGGATGTTGGCGCTTGGGGCGCGATAGGTCTTGGTGAGAACCGGGCGGTCGCCCTTGATGACCTCGAACAGGCGAAATTCGACCGAGACATCGCCGCCGGTGTTGGTCGTGCGTGCCTTGACGACCCCTTCGGCACCGACGGTGCGCCACGAGTCCGGCCCAATCGATAGATCCTCTTTGGCCAGGTCGGCAACAAACGAGTTCGGGTCGAGCGTCTTGAACAGCCCCGAGGAATTGAGATCGCCGGTCAGCACCTCTTGCATGACCTGGGCGCTTTCGCCATCACCAAGCAGCTTGGGCACCGCAACCTTGTAGAGAGCTTGCCCGGGGTTGGTGATCTTGAACCGCACCACATCGTCCGTCTGTGCCTGCGCTCTCGGCATCAGCCACGTCGTCAGCAATAGAGGCAGTCCCAAGCACCAAACAGCGCGCATCGTCCGTCGCATAGCCCTTACGGTATCTGGACTTCACCGCAAAATACAAGCAGGCAGCAAGAAACGTACTTCCCTCGGCGTGCGAATCTGGTAGGTTGCCAAACATCTGAGCAGTTCGCCAAGGAACCTCGTGCTCCTCGTGGGCTAAGTCCGCGTAAGGAAAGAAGGTTCTTGACACTGCTTTTGTGATCCGATAGTTCCAATCTCTCTAAGGAACTCGCATGGCTACTCCGATTCCGAGCACGTACCTCAAAAACCCCGAGAAGGCTCAGGCCGAACGCAAGTGGCACGTCATCGACGTGGCGGGTCTGACCCTAGGCCGCGCGGCGACGCAGATCGCCACCCTCCTTCGCGGCAAGCACAAGACCGATTACACCCCTAACATCGACAGCGGCGACTTTGTGGTCGTGCTCAATGCCCAGAAGGTTCACCTGACCGGCAATAAGCTCGACGACAAGTTGTATCGTAAGCACACGCTGTTCCTTGGCGGACTGAAGTCCCGTCCGGCACGCGAGATGCTGGCAACCCGCTCGGACGAAGTGATTCGTCGCGCAGTGTGGGGCATGCTGCCGAAAGGCCCGCTTGGCCGGGTCATCATCAAGAAGCTGAAGATCTATTCCGGCACCGAGCACCCGCACAGTGCCCAGCAGCCGAACAAGCTCACCTTGAAGTCCATGCGTGGCTAGGACGGTTCGCGCTTTCGCTTGGGTGGTTCTCTCCACGCTCTGCGGCGGGAGACTCATCAAGCAGTCAGGCGCGACTTCCTTTATCCGCTGTAACCACGAGAGAAACACTCTCTAGTCGAGTTTAAGAAATGGCGAACGTCGAACGAAACGCAGTGTACGCCACGGGTCGTCGAAAAGAGGCGGTGGCGCGTGTATGGATGCAGCCCGGCTCGGGCAAAGTCACCATCAACCACCGTGATATCGACAATTATTTCGGTCGGGCGACTTCCAAGATGGTGCTTCGGCAGCCGCTGGCGCTGACCTCGCAGGCCGCAAACTACGACGTCTACGTGAACGTCGCCGGTGGAGGTTTGTCGGGTCAGGCTGATGCGATTCGTCTCGGCATCACTCGCGCCCTCCTCAAGGTCAATGCTGGTTTCCGTGGCGCGCTGAAGGCCGCCGGATACGTCACCCGCGACCCACGCTGCAAAGAGCGTAAGAAGTACGGTCAGCGTGGTGCTCGCGCTCGCTTCCAGTTCTCCAAGCGCTAGGCCGCTCGCTTCAGAACCTGCCACGCCATTCGTTGGCTATGGCGAGCGTGCTTGCAGCCGAACTGCGGCTGTCTTCGCTCGTCTACTCGACCGATTGTTTTCGCTGCGGTTCTGAGCCCTTCCGTGGCTGTAGCTTTCCTCTGTTCGGCATCCGCCGACCTCGGCACAAATCTCGTTCGGCCATCGCCGATATCCGAGACCGACTTTCTATAGCAATGGCTGACCCGGGATGTGGACACCGTGAGGTGTTCGCTGCGGTTCACAGTCCAGATTGATTCAGCCTTGGCTTCTCCGCTGTTTGGTGGGAGTAGACTCGCTAGATGACCGTGCTGCAAAGACGGACGCTGTGCTTGGGTGCTGTGGCGCTTTCGGTAGGCTGTAGCTGGGTGTTTGATAGCAGCGCGCCGGAGCTGCCGCTCCTTGGTGAACCGCCGGTGATGGAGCGGTTTCTGAAGCTCAACGGCAAGACGGCCCGCGAGCTGTATGTGCTCCTCGATGCGGCGGATAAGCCATGGGCAGTGATTCCCGAGCTGCCGGAGCTACCTGCGGGCCTTCCGGACGGCATTACCTTGCCGAATCTGCCCGAGACGCTGCGGATGGTTCGGCTCGATCCGCAAGAAGATCCGCAGTCGGCCGTTACGTACCCATCGCAGTACCTGCAAGTGACGGTGCGCTCGCTGTACATCATGGTGGTGCCGGGGCTGCTCGATCCTTCGCTGAAGGACAAGTCGGTGCTGCTCACCAGGGTCAGGCCCGGCGAGCCGCCGCAGGTATTTGGCCGATTTCCCGAAGGGACGCCGGTTCTGCTGGTGAGCCAGAACGAGCAGGTCGGGGTGATGATTTCGCAGAGCAGCAAGTCGAAGAGCCTGCGGGCTTTTCGGATGGATGGCTCAGCAGAGACCCGTGAGCTGCCGATTCCGGAGGGCGTCGATCCAGCAAAGCCCTTCGATAAGGGGCGTTACCAGCTCGATGCGACGGGCGAGCGGCTGATTGTCCAGGATGGCAAAGACAACCTGACGATCTACGAGACTCGCTCGATGGGCGGTGAGCGCTCGCTTGGCAAGCAGCCTCGGAGCTGGTTGCTAGACAGTCGACAGACGGCGCTGCTGGTCTGTAGCGAGGGCGGACTGTCGCGGCTGCCGCTCGATGGCGCAATGGCGGTGGTGCTGGACCCGTCTCCGTGCTCGACGGAGTATTTTCGAACGGTGCTGCTCCAGGGTGAGCGATTGGTGCTCTATCGGAGTGGGGACGAACTTCGTCAGGTGCCGGAGGATGGCTCGGGATCGCCGAGGGTGCGGCTCGAATCGATGGGGCAGCTACTGGCGATTGGGCCGGGCGGAGAGCTGCTCTACTCGACGGATCCGGCGCTGACCTACGGCGCGGGCATTGGCAACGGTTTCCTCGGTGACACGCAGGTGATGGAGCGAGGTCGACGGCCGACTTGGTCCGCCGACCGCAAGCGACTGCGCTACCTGGAGTGGGCAGCGCGCTCGGACAGTGCCGGGGACTTTCACTCGCGTCTGCTCGCCACGAACGAAGTGCTCCGGCTGGCTCGCAACGTCCGCGCCTTCAATGAACTCGGTGACGGACGGGTGCTGGCGGTGAGCAACTCGGTTCCCAAAGGGGCCCACAACCGGATCATCGTCATCGACGAGGCCGCCAGCGAGGCGCGCTGGGTCGCCAACAGCTCTCGCGAGTATCAGTTCATCCCCGGCTCGACGGACCTTCTGGTCAAAGTGGTCATCGGCCAGACCGGCTGGGACATCCGCCGCGTCCCGATTTCCCAGAAATAGCTCCCCGCACTGAGCCGCGCTGCGAACCTGCGTCCTCGTTCCTTCAAGCGAGGGCCACGGCATCGTTGTGTCTCTTCTTTGTCGATATGACAGTCGCTGGTTTTGATGGTGAATGGATATGTTTGAATGATAAAGCTGAAGATGGATGTGTTTTATGTTGGTTATTAAAGCGATCATGGCTTCTGATGCATGATTATCTGTGATGTCTTTTGTCGTATCATTGAGTTCCCATCTTGATCAGTTGTTTATCGCTGAGTTCGGGCGCTCTGCCACCGTGGTCCACGTCGTGACCGCTTGAAGTGCGGCTGGCTACATCTAGACCAACAGCGCAGATTTTAACGAATCATTGATATTCAATTGACACCAATTTTGTCTGTCGATTTATGATCGCTATTACCACTGTGAAAGGGGGGTGCCATGAAGAAGAGACGGTTTATATGGTCTATCTTGCCGGGATTGTTCTTACTTATCGGTGTAGTGGCGGGCTACGGCTCGTCGGGCTGCTCGGGTGGAACCGTTGGCGGCGATGAGGTCGATGCTGGTGATACGGCCGATCTGACCGATCCGAACGCCGACATGACCGGTGGCGGCTGTGGCCAAGTGACATGCGCCTCGCTCAACGCCAACTGCGGCCTGATCGGTGATGGCTGTGGTGGAACGCTGGACTGCGGCACCTGTACCACCCCTCAAACCTGTGGTGGTGGTGGCACTTTCTTCCAGTGCGGCGGCACCTCGGGCTGCGTGCCCAAGACGGCTGCAGCGGCCTGTGCGGCGCTCGGAGCGAACTGCGGTGAGGCGGCCGATGGCTGTGGCGGCACGGTGAGCTGCGGAACCTGTACGGTCGCGGGCGAGAGCTGCGGAGGCGGTGGCACTCCATTTGTATGTGGCGCGGGCGGCGGAACCTGTACCCCGACGACCTGTATGGCCGCTGGCTCGAACTGCGGCATGCTCGGCGATGGCTGTGGCAACACCCTCAACTGCGGAACCTGTACGGTCGCGGGCGAGACCTGCGGCGGCGGCGGCATCGCAGGCAAGTGCGGCAAGGTGATGTGTACTCCGCTGACGACCTGCGCGATGGCCAAGGCCAACTGCGGTTTCGTTGGTGATGGCTGTGGCGGCATCATTGGTGGTGCGACGGGACCGGGCTGCGGCTCCTGTCCGGCAGGCCAGATCTGCGGCGGCGCTGGCGTGGCCAACAACTGTGGCGTGCCGGCCCCGATGTGCGTAAACCTGTGCAAGAATCAGGTGGTCTGTGATGGTGGATCGACGACGCTGACCGGAACGGTTACGGCTCCAGGCCATGACAACACCGCGCTGTGGGGCACTCCCGATCCGATCCCGAACGCGCTGGTGTACGTGCCGAATGCGACGGTGATGCCGTTTACCTCGGGCGTGACCTGTGACCAGTGTGGCTCGGACGTGACGGGCTCGCCGCTGGTGAGCACCAACTCGGGCATCGATGGCAAGTTCACCCTGTCCAACGTGCCGTGCGGAGTTCCGATTCCGCTGGTGATTCAGCTTGGACGCTGGCGGCGTCAAGTGACGCTCCCGGCGGTTGCCTGCTGCTCGACTACGGCGCTGACTACGGCTCAGACCCGGCTGCCCCGCAACAAGACCGAAGGGGACATTCCGGCGATCGCGGTGGTGACCGGCTCGGCGGACCCGATGGAGTGCGTGCTGCCCAAGATCGGTATCGACACCAGCGAGTTTACGCAGCCGACCGGAACGGGCCGCGTGAACTTCTACCAAGCGAACGGTGCGACTCTGGCTGGCACGACCCCGACGGCGGCATCGCTGTTTGGGAACCTCACCACGATGAAGAAGTACGACCTCATCATCCTGGACTGTGAGGGATCGGCGATCGACAAGTCGGCCTACTACAACAACCTGCTCAACTACACCGCAGCCGGTGGCCGTATCTACGTGACCCACTTCGGCTACTCGTTCCTACACGGCAAGAACCAGACGGCACCACCGGCACTCAACACCGCGTGGGATGCGACCGCGACCTGGAAGGTCAGCCAGACGACCCCACCCGACCAGAACGCGATCATCGACCAGAGCTTCCCCAAGGGGAAGACGTTCGCGACGTGGCTCAAGCAGGTTGCGGGCGGCACGCTCGGCCAGATTGCGGTCAAGCAGGTTCGTCACGACTTTGATGCGGTGGTGGCACCGTCCCAGCAGTGGATGTACGGCACCCAACTTACTTCTACGAAGAACGGCAACTTCCCGATGCACTACACGTTCAACACCCCAGTCGGAGCGATGCCGGCCAACCAGTGTGGGCGCGTGATGTACAGCGACTTCCACGTGAGCACCGGCGCGTCGGGAACCGGCACCTTCCCAGCGGAGTGCAATCTGGGCACCGGCGTTCCGCTGACGGCACAGGAAAAAGTTCTCGAGTACATGCTGTTCGACCTGACCTCGTGCATCAAGGCCGACGTTCCGACCTGCACCCCGAAGAGCTGCGCCATGCAGGGCTTTAACTGCGGCGCGCAAGGCGATGGCTGCGGTGGTCTGATCGCCAACTGTGGCACTTGCACCTCGCCCCAGCTCTGTGGTGGCGGCGGTGTTCCGGGCGTCTGCGGCGGTGGCTGCACCCCGCTCACCTGCGCGGGCCTGAAGTACACCTGCGGTACCTATCCAGACGGCTGCGGTGGCATGCTCAACTGCGGAACCTGCGCGGCTCCACAGGTCTGTGGTGGCGGCGGCGCTGGAACCTGCGGAACCGGGGCTTGCATGGGCAAGACCTGCGCTCAGCTCGGTCTGGCTTGCGGTTCGGCGGGTGACGGCTGCGGGATGACCTTGAACTGTGGCACCTGCCCAGCCGGTCAGACCTGCGGTGGTAGTGGCATGCCAGGTGTCTGCGGCGCGACGTCTTGCACGCCGCTCACCAAGGATCAGGCCTGCACCCCGAAGGGCTTTGACTGCGGTACCGTCGGCGATGGCTGCGGTGGCACGGTCAACTGCGGAACCTGCGCCTCGAACGCAAGCTGCGGCGTGTTCACGCCCAACAAGTGCGGCGTCGTCGGTTAAGGCCCGCCTAGCTGACCTCGCAGCTCTTGCGGATCGCTGATTGGGGCCGTGCAACGCGGCCCCCGACAAACGTACGCCGCAGGCTTCCCTTCCCGACTGGTTTTGCCTTCGCACAGCGCCTGGAGTGCTTCGGGCACCGCCTCGTCTTCCTTCACCACCCATACAAAATGATCGGGTACGTAGGTCGTCGCGGCGGCCCGTCGTAGCGGATGATCGGTCGCGGTCCCCGGCGGCTCCACCACCACCGTCACCACCAGGCCGTGCTGGAGCAGATCGAGTGCCTGGAGCAGTCCTGCCATCCCCATCGGGCTGCGCTGGGCTTTTTCCCCGAGCCGAAGCAGTGTCGACTCGGCAATCGCTTGATAGCGCTCCCTGTGGCTTGGGAAAAGCGCCGCCAGCCGCAAAAGGTTTTGGCACATCACCGATACTCCAGAGGGAATCGCGCTGTCGTGGAGGCTGACCGGACGGGCAATCAGCGACACCCCATCGGTTTCCACCGGGCCCACAAAGAACGCGTGCTGCTCTGGGTCATACAAGTTGCGCAGCGCCGCTTCGTTTAGCTCGACCGCGATCGTCAGGTACTTGGACGCTTGGGTGGCCTGGCCCAGCGCGATCAGCGCCTCGGCCAAAAAGGCGTGGTCATCGAGCGTCCCGGCCCAGCGCGCCTGGCCGTCCTTATAGGTACGCAGCAGTTCACCACTGGCTGTGCGGAGCTTGGTCAGCACAAAGTCGGCGGTGGTGCGTGCCAGCTCGATGAAGTCCACCCGCTGGAGCAGTTGTCCACACGTCGCCAGACCCGAGATGGTGAGCGCGTTCCAGCCGGTCAGGATTTTGTCATCGGTCCCCGGTGGAGTCCGCTGGTCGCGGGCAGCCAGCAGCGTGGCTTTTGCCTCGGCGAGCAGCCGCTCCTCTTCCTCGTCATGGGGCTGATCGATGACGTGCAAGATCGAGGCGTTTTCCGGTCCGTGGCCGTGCGGATCGCTCCAGTTGCCGCCGGGAATGACGTCGTAGCAGCGGGTCACGAGCGCGGCTTTTTCGGGACCGACCAGCGCCGCGACTTCCTCGGGGTTCCACACGTAGTATTTGCCTTCGATGCCTTCACTGTCCGCATCGAGTGCTGCGTAAAAGCCACCGCCCGGCGCGCTCATCTGACGACGCAACCAGCCGACCGTTTCGTCGATCACGCGACCATAGCGACCGGCCAGCACCTGCTGATCGATCGACTCGAGCAGCACCAGCGCCTGTGCGTACAGCCGCAACAGCAGCGCGTTATCGTAGAGCATCTTTTCGAAGTGCGGCACCAGCCACTTGTCGTCGGTCGAATAGCGCGCAAAGCCGCCGCCCAGGTGATCGTAGATTCCGCCCTGCGCCATCTTGGTCAGCGTCAAAAGCCCCGGCCTGACATCATCCAGATCGCCGCTCCGATAAAACGATCGGAGGAGCAGCCCCAGCGCCGTCGGGTTCGGGAACTTGGGCGCGTTGCCAAAGCCCCCTTCCCGCCGATCGATGTGTCCCGCCAGCCGCGTCCCAACCCGCTGAATCAGGTCTTCGGGCAGATGGGCCCCGGTCTCCTGTCCCGTCGACTGACGCTGAACGTCGCGCAGGGCCTCGACCAGCTTGCCGCCATGCTCGCGGACTTTGACCGGCTCTTGGCGGTAGGCGTTCAAAAGCGCCGTCAGCACCCGCCGAAACGAGGGCCGCCCATAGCGATCCTGCGGCGGAAAGTAGGTGCCCCCGAAGAACGGCTCGCCGGTCGGCAACAGAAACATCGTGAGCGGCCAGCCGCCGCCTTCATCAAAGATTTGGAGCGCCTGCTGATAGAGCTGATCGACATCGGGGTGCTCTTCGCGGTCCACCTTGACGCAGACGAAGTCCTGGTTCATCTGCGCCGCCGTCTCGGCATCCTCGAACGACTCGTGGGCCATGACGTGGCACCAGTGACAGGCCGAGTAGCCAATCGACAGCAGGATCGGCTTGTCCTCACGCCGGGCCCGAGCAAACGCCTCGTCTCCCCACGGATACCAATCGACGGGATTGTCGGCATGCTGACGGAGATACGGACTCGACGACGCGGCAAGACGGTTTGGCACAGCGGGTTCCTCTGAGTAGCCAAAGAAGCTAACTCAGCTTGGATGCCGAACCATCACCGAAAAATGGAACCCGAAATCTGAGCTGTGGGGCCGACCGAAGACCTTTTTTTCGGGCCGCAAAGCGGAACGACAAAAAAGCGTCGCAGGGAAGGGGGGCCCCGCAGCGAGCAGTGCAGCGGGGGAAGGGGAGGGTGCGCTACTCGTGGCCTTGTTGTTTGCCAGCGTCGTCTTGCTTGCCGAGCTTGTCGTCCTTGGGCTTTTCACCCTCGTCGAGTCCGCCCTTCATCCGCTTGCGGGCGCGGTCGGCAACGGTCATCGTGTCGATCGGTGGCTTGTCGTTGGCCCAGTGAGACATCACCGACGCTGCGGACATTGCGGCGTTGGCCGAGACCTTGCTCGACGACTCGCCACCGAGGTGAATCGGTGCCGCCGCGATGTTGAGCTGGTCATCGTCCGCGCCGCGCTTCTTCTTGCCGAGGTCGGTGCCCTTGAACGCGGCCAGGAATGGGTTTTCCTTCGAATCTTTTTTGTGCTCAAAATCGTGCGACATCGACGGTTCACCTTGGCATCGGCACGGATGCTCAGTCAAAGTTATCGGCCCTTTTGCCAAAAGGGTGCGGTCTAGGGCATAACGCTCGGACCCAAGATGTCCCACCCCGATTCGCTAAACCCTGCGCAGTGGGAAGCTGTCTACCATCAGGACGGTCCGCTGCTCATCTTGGCGGGTGCCGGTTCGGGCAAGACCCGGGTCATCACGTTTCGGCTGGCCGAGCTGCTCCAGCGCGGCGTGCCTGCGCAGCGGCTCCTGGTGGTGACCTTCACCAACAAAGCCGCCGCCGAGCTACGCCACCGGGTCGAGAGCCTGCTCAACGAGGATCGCCAGCCGGGGGACTTGCCGCCCGAGCTGCCGCGCTGGATTGGGACGTTTCACTCGATCGGGGCGCGCCTGTTGCGCAGTCTGGCCAGCTATGCCGGTCTGCCATCGAGCTTTGCCATTCTCGATGAAGACGATCAGCTCAAGGTCTGTAAGGAGCTGATCGCCGAGGCCCAGATCGACGAGCGAATGCTGCCGCCACGGGCCCTGCGCGGCCACATCGATCGCGCCAAAAACCAAGGCCTGCTCGCCGAGGAATACCAGGGCACCGACTACTTTTCCGACCTGGTCCGCAAGCTCTACCAGCGCTACGAGGAGCGGCTGCGACACATCGGCGCGGCGGACTTTGGCGACCTGCTGCTGCTACCGGTGCGGATTGCCGAGCGCGAGCCGTTTGTACGGGCCCAGCTTGAGACTCGCTTTGACCATGTCCTGGTCGATGAGTTTCAAGACGTCAACGTCGTCCAGTATCGACTGCTCAAGCTCCTGGCTGGGAAGTCACGCAACCTGGCGGTGGTCGGTGACGACGATCAGGCGATCTACGGCTGGCGTGGGGCCGATGTCCGGCTGCTGCTCGACTTCGTCCACGACTGGCCCGATGCCCGCGTGGTCAAGCTCGAGGAAAACTATCGCTCGTCGCAGGTGATCCTCGATGCCGCCCATGCGGTGGTATCGCGCAATGAGGATCGGCACGAAAAGCGGCTGTATACCCGGCGGGACGGCGGTGATCCGATCGTGTTTTTTCGCGCCCGCGATGATCGCGCCGAAGCTCGCTATGTCGCCGAGACGATCTTGCGGATGCAGGCCGAGGAGGGCTTTTACCCCGAGGACTTCGCCGTCATCTATCGCACCAACGCCCAGTCGCTGCGGTTTGAGGAGACGCTGCAAGCCCTCGGTATCCCGTTTTCGCTGCTCGGGGGCATGCGCTTTTTCGAGCGGGCCGAGATCAAAGATGTCCTCGCCTATCTGCGGCTGTGTCTAAACCCCGAAGACGAGCTGGCGCTGCGACGGGTCATCAACGTCCCGGCGCGGCAGATTGGGCAAACCACCGTCGATAAGCTGCTGACCCTGGCCCGGATGGAGGGGACCACGCTGTGGAAGGTGGTGCAGCGGGCGGCCCAGGGCGGCGATCTGGTCTCGAAGAAGAAGCAAAAAGACCTGGCGGGCTTTGTCTCGCTCATCGACCAGCTCTCGGTGCGGGCGGCGGACCTGACGGTGTCGGCGCTCACCGCCGAAGTGCTCGATCGCACCGGCTATCGGCTGATGCTGAGCACGACCGATCCCGAAGACGAAAACCGGCTGCAAAACCTCGACGCCATGCTCGGCTCGATGGCGGAAGAAGAGCGACTGGCGCTCGAAGCGATGGCGACCCAGGCCGCGCAGCCGCAGCCGGAAGAAGGGGACGGCGACGGCGGCTCGCTGCTGTGGGAGGAGCTACGACCGCTGACGCTCGGCGACTACCTGTCGCGGGTGGCGCTGCAAACCGACGAAGAGTCGACGCAGCGGGGCAGGGGCGTCCAGCTTATGACCGCCCACGTCGCCAAGGGCCTGGAGTTCCAGGTGGTGTTCGTAACCGGGCTCGAAGAGACGCTGTTTCCCTCGCTGCGTGCCGGCAGTCCATCCCTGCGTGACAATGAAGACGAGCGGGTGGTCGAAGAGCGGCGCCTGGCCTACGTGGCCCTGACCCGGGCGCGCTCGCGGCTGTTCCTGACGGCGGCCAAGCAGCGGCGACTGTGGGGGCCGGAGATCCGCCCGATGGAAGTCAGCCGCTTTGTGCGGGTCATCCCACGATCTCTGATAGTGGGGTCGATTGACGGCGAGCCCAGCCAGCAGGCCTACGGCTTGCAATCTTCGGGATGGGCACCGGTGCCTGTGCCGGTGGAGGACGACGGCTCGCTGCGGGTGGTTCGCGATGAAGACGAGCCAAAGCCCCCACGACCCTACAGAGACGAGTCGGGCGCTGTAGGGAGGGTTCGCGCCCAGCTAGCAGGTCGAATCTCCGATCCGAATCGGAGGCACGAATCGGCAGGTGCCGGACCCTCGGAGCAGCACGTCCGGGTCGAGTACGACAGCGATGTCCCTCCTCGCACAGGTCAGCCGGTGAGGCACAAGACCCAGCCGTGGGGACTTGGGCGGATCGAGCACCTCGATGCGGGCGGGCGGGAGCCGATCGCGACGGTGCGCTTTGCCAGCGGCTCGGTCAAGCAGATCGCCCTGCGGTTTTTGGACATGCTCAGCCGCGACGAGGCGAGCGATCTCGGGGGGGACTAAGCGGTGGCCGGTTTGCGCGAGCGGATCCACAAGCTCGGACGGCTGATCCTGAGCCAGCATCGCAGCCCGTTTCGGGTCGCGGTGGCGCTCTTTTTGGGCTTTGTCGTCGGCTGCACCCCGACCTTTGGCGTGCAGATCCTGATCTGTTTGGCCCTGGCGACGGTGCTGCGCCTGAACCTGCCGATCATGTATGCCGCCGCGAACATCTCGATCCCGCCGCTGATCCCGGTGATTGGCTTGGCCTCGGTGCAGCTTGGCGAGTGGGCGGCTCATGGGCGACTGGCAACGCTGTCCCAAGCGGACTTTGCGGCGGATCGGCTGCATGACACCGTGGTTCGGTTCTTTTGGGCCTGGCTGCGCGGCGGCGTCCTGCTCGGGGCTGCGATCGGCGTGCTGGTCGGTGGCGCGGTCTATCTGGGGCTGCGTCGGCGAGCCCGGCTCCATCCGCTCTCCGAGGCACCTTCGCTTCCGGATCCGCTCGTCCAGGTCATCGCTCGCTCGCAGGAGCGGTTTTTGCCCGCCCATCCGCGCTATCGCTACTACGCCCGCTACAAGTACCGGCTCGACCCGGTCTATACGGCGCTGTGTCAGCGGGTTCCCAAGGACGCCGAGGTGCTCGATCTAGGCTGCGGGCTGGGGATGCTGCCGATTGCGCTGGCCGAGGCAGGACGAGGCAAACGACAGCTCGGGCTCGACTGGGACGCCGAGAAAATCGCGGTGGGACAGCGGGCGGCGGCGGATCTGCCGAGCGTCGAGCTACAGCGGGCCGATATCCACCAGAGCGCGCTGCCCCCGTGTGATGTGGTGACGCTCATCGACGTGCTCCATTACTACGAGCCCGCGAAGCAGGACGCGCTGCTTCTGCGGGTGGTGACGGCGCTGCGTCCCGGCGGCCTTTTGCTGATTCGCGAGACCGATCCCGAGCGTCGCGGCGGGGCCGGGCTGACCCGCTTCATCGAGCGAGCGATGGTGCGGCTCGGCTGGAACCTCGGTCCCGCCGTCCGCTATCGATCCCTGGGCGGGCTGCAACAGGCTCTCGAAACCCTAGGCTTTGCCGTCGAAGTCACCGACCTGGCGGCCACCACCCATCCCGGCAACGTCCTGCTTTCCTGTCGCAAGCCCGCTGTCACCGCGTGCGAACCCGCTGTCACCGCGTACGAACCCGCCGTCACCGCGTGACGAACCCGCCGTCACCGCGTGACGAGCAGTCAGCACATGGTGACGAGCCGAGGGCACGGGGTGACGAGCAATGGGCACGGCGTGACGAGCAGAGGGCACGGCGTGACGAGCAGTCGGCGCATGGTGACGAGGAGTCAGCACATGGTGACGAGCCAGAGGGCACGGCGTGACGAGCAGAGGGCACGGCGTAGCAGCGGGAGCGCACGGCGTAGCAGCGGGAGCGCACGGCGTGACAGCGGGTGCGCATGGCGTGACAGCGGGTG
>ERZ724523.1238-NODE-1238-length-14955-cov-6.537248_pt1 | contig 14955 bp, 18 predicted proteins | sample MGYA00376056_ERZ724523 | MGnify/ENA primary metagenome ERZ724523 (study PRJEB28724, sample SAMN07190888) | wastewater metagenome | isolation source: influent of sewage treatment plant in Hong Hong | place: USA: Christiansburg, Virginia | collected 2016-03-01 ... | reverse complement strand
GCGAAATCTGCGTGAACCCTTCATTTTCCTTCCAACACTATCACCGCTATAGAATCCGCTTTAATATTAGAGAACTGTATCTGATTCCCTTTCACTTTTGCCGGCATTTCAGCCACCTCTTTAATTTTCGGATTTCCCAATAAAAACAGCGTAAAATTATCCAAATCATCCGGAAACATCAGTCCAATCTGATCTTCGCTTTCATTAATCGTTACCCGATTTCGTTTTTCCCACCAGTCAATTAATTCCCCTGCCGTAGTCAGATAAGTATTACTACTTTTAATCAGTGCCAGTAAATAAGGATAAAGTTTATTCATATAGCTGATATTGCTGAAACTGGCAATCGTGAAATCAGTGCTGAAGATACTATGAGTGCGCAAAGCATTTTGGAAGAACTTTTTCAGTTGGTGTTTAGCATCTTCCAGTTGCAGATAGTTATGTTTATTAATCTTCAAATATTCATCACGATAAATTGTAGGCAATTCCCAATAATCCATTTTAGTTCCATTTACCCAAGGTTGCCAAGGTAAGGACATTCCATTTTTGTATCCAGGAAGTGACTGAAAGGCAGTGCTTTGACTAAATGCCGGAGATATTTTGTTCTGCAATTCACGGATAGTATTATTGCTTTTATAGTTCAGTTGACGAATTCCCAGTTTTTCTTTACCCAACAGATGCAGGAGAATTTGTTTGCGGGTTAAATAATCGTCCTGCGTAAGTTTATCTGCAGTTGCCAATAGACCTATATCATTTCCGTTATGCAAAATTTTCTGAATTTCTTCCTGCAGATCAGGGTCTTCCAAAGAATAATCAATTTCCTCATTTGCTTCAGTAGCCAGAAAATAAGTGCTGCGGCAATTGGAATCTTTTTCATATTTCAGAAATTCGTCAAAGTTCCAGTTAAGTTCATAGTTGGTAAATAGATACTGAATTTTTCCAGTTAAAGTATGTGCCAGTTGTTTCCAGCGAAAAGTAAAAAACATTGCCAAATCATCAGGAATGGAAAGAATTAGAGATGAAGCATCCCACTTTTGCAAATCGTCAATACTATGTGAAAGAAGAACGGCTGCCTGCTGAGCAAGAGGCCAATATAGCTTTTGCACAATGCAGTTATTTTTGGCTCGGCAGTGTTCTTTAATCAATGAATCCATCAGCCACAGCAAATTATCCACAATAGGGGTTTCCCGATAATTATAAAAGGCACTTGCACTATCAGGATAAAAGCCCTTTTCCATTGAACCGGCATCACTACTTTCTTCCAGATTGCTTAAGTGCAAAAAGAGGTTGCCAACCAAATCAAAATTGATCTTTCCACCACTGATGTCACTTTCGGTATAATTTTCCGCAGGATATTCAAATTTGCGGTTGGACATAACAGGCGTAATGTTCAGCAATTTTATTTCCCGCATACATCTTCTTAAACGGTCTGCACTATATGCTTTAGCATCAAAGAAATCCGGATCACAAGGAATGAAAAAAGTGATATAATGCTTTGCCAAACTTTTTAGCTCTTCAGGAGTTGGCTCTGTATAACCATATACCAGCAAAATATCATTTGCTTTCAAATCTTCCAGTTCTTCCAGAAAACGAAAGTTATAACCCAGGGTCTGGAACATAAAGCCAAACACATATTTTATTTCCCTTGTCCACCGACTTACTTTACTGTCTATTACTATTGAAATCATCTTCTCTATTTACCATTATTACTTTTTATACCTTTTTCTTACTACCCTAATCTGCGTCAAGCTAAATCCTTTTTTGCCCTCAGCCCTCAGCTCTCTGCCTTCAGCCCTCATCCCTCACCCCTCATTTTTTTTTAATCTGTGTAAATCCGCTTAATCCAGTTATCTGTGTTCCATTATTTTTTATCCCCAAAATCCCTTTCCTCCTGTTCATCCCCTACCTATTATCTTTTTTCTCTGCGTAATCTGCGTGAGGTATAGATTTTTTTTCCACAACCCTAACCCCCTCTCTTTTCATCTGTTACATCTTTTCTCTCTTTATCCATCTTGCCTCTATCTACTTTTACCTGCAAAAAAATGATTGACAACCCAAACCTGATTTTCAACAGTGTGCTCAATTATGAAAATTATAAACGAGAGTATTATAAAACTATGGCTAATCTACCGATAAAATACAGGACAGCAAAGAACTTTAACCCTAAACCCATTGACTTCTCAGTCACCCTTTTAACGGGTGATTTGGAAGTCAATTTTTATATTTGTCCTGTTTTTTGTCCTTCCAAACTTCCTGCGGAATCCATTCCTTATTAAAATATAATACTCTAACAGCCATATTACCAATGTCTTATGTAACACACAATGCATAAGCCACGGGGCGAAGCTGTAAAATGAGCTTAGAGCGGAGAGCAAAGGGCAGAGAGATGATGGAGAAAGAGATGTTTAGATTTGAAAAACTGGATGTGTGGCAGAAAAGTATTGAATTATCAGATAAATTGTTTGGAATTGCAGATAGAACTGATATGAAACATTGCTATAGATTTTCAGAACAACTTAGAGCTGCAGCTATGAGCATAACTAATAATATTGCCGAAGGTTCTGCGTCAAATTCGGATAAGGATTTTGCTCAATTTTTGAATATTGCTCGTCGTTCTGTATTTGAATGCGTTAATATTTTAATCCTCTTTGAAAGAAGAAAGTATATTACTATAGAAGAATTGGACTCTATGAAATTAGAATTATCCTCCATAAGTAAAATGCTAACTAACTTACGAAAATCTCTATTAACCCCTAAGCCCTAAACCCTATGCTCTATGCTCTACGCTTTTTTCCCTAAGCCCTTTGCTCTCTGCCCTCAGCCATTATGAAAGGCATCATTCTTGCCGGTGGATCCGGTACTCGTTTATATCCTTTAACCCTTGCTGTCAGTAAACAGTTACTTCCGGTTTACGATAAGCCAATGATCTATTACCCGCTCTCTATTTTAATGCTGGCAGGGATCAGAGAGATCTTGATTATTACTACTCCTGAAGATAATTCCAACTTTCAAAAGCTCTTGGGAGATGGTTCTCAACTGGGTATGCGCTTTGAATACAAAGTTCAGGTAGTTCCTAATGGACTAGCTCAAGCATTTGTAATTGGAGCTGATTTTGTTAGTTCGGATAGTGTTTGTTTAATTTTAGGTGATAATATCTTTTATGGAGCTGATCTGCAAGGACGATTGAAAACTTGCACAAAACCCAATGGAGCCATAATTACTGCCTATCCTGTTCTTGATCCTGAGCGTTATGGTGTAGTAGAATTTGATGAAAATATGAAGGCAATCAGCTTGGAAGAAAAACCTAAAGAGCCGAAATCCAACTACGCTGTTCCCGGACTTTATTTTTATGATAACAGCGTAATCAAGATAGCCAGTGAAATAAAACCCTCCGCCCGTGGTGAATATGAAATTACTGATGTGAACAATGTCTATCTGGAACAGGGAAAATTACAAGTAATGGTTTTTGGTAGAGGAACTGCTTGGCTTGATACCGGAACTTTTGAGTCCCTTATTCAAGCATCTCAATTTGTGGAAGTAATCCAAAACCGCCAAGGACTAAAAATCAGTTGTATAGAAGAAATTGCCTATCGTAAGGGCTTTATTGATAAAGAGCAACTTATTAAGTTAGCAGAGCCCATCCGGAAAAGCGGATATGGGGAATATTTAATCAAGCTTATTCAAGAAAATTATTGAATGTAAAATTTAAAATGTATAATGTATAATGGGATGTAAAATAGAAAAGCAAAATGTAATTGTTGATAAGTCCTTTTATTTTACATTGAGTATTATTGAGTTGTATAAATATCCTGTTAAAGTGAAGAAGGAATATGTTCTTTCTAAACAATTACTAAGAACTGGAACATCTGTTGGAGCTAATATTAGAGATGCAGTAGTAACACAATCTAAGAAAGAATTTATCGCAAAAATGAATATATCCCTAAAAGAAATACACGAATGTCAATATTGGCTTCAATTACTTAGTAAAAGTGGATTTATTATCAATGAACAGTGCTTAGAAAATGAAGTAAATGAGCTAATTAAAATTATAACCGCAATCATTAAAACTTCAAATGAAAATTAGAGGTAAATATGTTTCATTCTTCATCTAACATTCTACATTCTACATTCTACATTTTACTTTCTACATTTAAACCTAAAAATTACTTACTAAATATCATATTACGTATATTCATATTTCTAACTCTGTTCAGTTGTTCTTCTTCCACCAAGCCCGAAACCGGTTCTCTTTCCGGAACAGTTATCCTTGTAAATGATACAGGTGATCCAGCTCTTGATCTTATTGATTATTCAGGAATTACTGTTGCACTATATAAGTTGGCAGTTCTGGATACAACCATAGTTCGTATCAATAGTGAATATCCACAAATAGGAGTTCAGATAAATCAGGAAACAGAATTTGATCATAGGTATCAAAACCCAGTTATTAAAACTTTTACTAATGCCGATGGGTCATTTAAATTAACTGGAATTCCAATTGGGGTATATAATTTAGTTTATTTCAAAGCAGGATGGGGGGTTAGATATGTTTATGATATTGTTATAAATAAAGGAGATAATTTTATTACTGATATAAAATTACAGGTTGATGATGATTGGAAGAATTCTAATATTATTGATAACTCAAAGGCAAAAAACGCTGAACTTATTCTATATCCAATGAAATATTTGTCTTCTACAATCCAAAATTCTTATATTTTTCAAGAAGATCATAGCTATTTAATCACTCAGGATACTTCATTTTTATCGTCTGTTGTTTTTCAAAATTCAGCTTTCGTTTTTATAAATCCTGGGTGTAGAGTTGACTTTTGGGATTCAGTTTCAATGCCTGAATCTGGTAAAAGATGGTGGATAACATCCTCTGAAGGGATCTTCACGAATGAGATGAATATACCGAGCGATGATGATAACATATTAAAAATCCGATTGGCAAATTATAATGGAAATACTATACAGAATGGGAAAATAAGTCATCTTATGGACGGATTAGAAATTAATTCAAATGGGGCTACTTTAAATGATATGCTATTTTTTAATGGATTTACTGCTTTAGTATTATATGGAAATGATTTTAATCTAAATCACACTCTAATAAAAGGTTTTAAAAGTAGAACCAATGTCTTATATGGTAATTCTAATATATCTCAAAACATTTTCTATAATAACTATGATAATTTAATCATAGATAGTAGTGACTTCAATGTAAATGATAATTATTTTGATTCTAATTGGGTAGGGATTAGACCTATTTATGGCAATACAATAATTAGAAATAATTGTTTTTGGCATAATGATTATGGAATTTCATTATTAGGATCATCCCCACTAATAGAATACAATGAATTTTATGGAAGTAAAAGATATTGCATACAGACACAACCAAATTATGTGCAAGCTTCTTTAGATTATTGTAACCCAATAATTAATCATAATAATATCTATACAACAGATCAAATAGCTATTAGTATAAAGCCAGATGCTCATGATGGTTATTTTGCTTCTGGTAATATAGGAGTAGAAAATGATATTGATGCAAAACATAATTATTGGAGAGCTACAGATATAGATGATGTCATATATGATGAAGAGGATTCAGAAGAAGTCCACTATAAAATATTATTTAATCCAAGAATTAATTCCAAAATAATATCTGCAGGTATTCATTAATAAAAAATATATAAACTAAATTGTTATATTGCAATATATAGAATTATTGAAAGGAAAACATTATGGAACATTTTATCCAATTACTGTCGGATGCTTTAGAAAAGGATTCTGAGCAAATTAACAAAGATGATAAGTTTAGAGATTATAAAGAATGGGATTCATTAGCTGTCTTATCTTTGATTGCGATGATTAAACAGAATTATAATATCACTATTCCTCGTAAAGATTTTGATGATTTAAAGACAGTTTCGGAACTATTTGAATATATCCAAGCTCAAAGGCAATGATAATGGGTGCAAGAATAAAACAGGTTGAATATTATCTTCCCGAAGGAATTCTCACTAACGAAGAATTGGAAAAAGCATATCCGGAATGGAGTGCAGCTAAATTAGAGAAAAAAGTTGGTATAAAACAAAGACATATAGCCGGTTCTGAAGAAACATCTCTTGATTTAGCTAATAATGCAGCTAAAAAGATTTTTGAAAAGGAAGATAAGGACTTAATTGACTTTGTTTTATTTTGCACACAAAGTCCGGATTATCTGTTACCTACTTCAGCTTGCCTTCTTCAGGCAAGATTAGGGTTAAAAAAAGAAATTGGTGCCTTAGATTTTAACTTGGGCTGTTCCGGTTATGTATATGGATTAGCAATTGCTAAAGGTCTGATTAATTCAGGAATATGTAAAAATGTGCTTTTGCTTACTGGAGAAACATATAGCAAGTTTATTGCAGAAGATGATATATCTAATCGCAGTATTTTTGGAGATGCGGGAACTGCAACTATAATAACATATTCAGATGAAAATATGCTGGGGGAATTTGTTTTTGGCACTGATGGAAATGGAGCAGAAAATTTAATTGTAAAAGGGTTTTCTGCTCGCAATTCTTATATACTCAAAGATCAAGAAAAGCCAACATTGTATATGAATGGTCCTGAGATATTTAATTTCACAATAGAAACTATTCCGCCTTTGTTACAAAATGTAATAGTCAAAAATAATCTCCAACTTACTGATATAGATTATTTTATTTTACATCAAGCCAATAAGTATATCCTGGAATTCTTGATCAGCGAAATAGGACTTGAGAACAGTAAATGCCATATAGATATGCTTAATTATGGAAATACTGTCTCTAATACAATACCTATTGCCTTGAAGGATTCTCTTGATCAAAGCAAAATAAATAATGGAGATAAAGTTCTTTTAGCTGGTTTCGGAGTTGGCTATTCATGGGGATCAACTATTATAACTATATAGTGAATTATGATTAAGATAGAAGGAATAAAATTATCTTGCATTTCCTGTTGCGTACCCGATAGGTATGAATTCAATAAAGATTTACCAAAGTTTGATGAAGAGAGAAAACAAAAAATTATTGAAAGCATTGGAGTTGTTAGTCGTCCTGTAGTTGATGCCACACAATGTACATCTGATTTAGTTTATCAAGCTGCAGTTAATCTTATTAAACAGACCGGAATAGATCCGAACCAAATTGGAGTTATGATATTGGTAACTCAGACGCCTGATTACATTCTTCCAGCAACAAGCTGTATACTCCATAACCGGTTAAATTTATACAACGATACAATTGTTTTTGATATTAATCTGGGTTGTAGCGGATATATTTATGGCTTATATGTTGCCTCTACTTTGTTAAAAACTTCCGATAAATCTTATGCTCTTCTACTTGCTGGTGACACAATATCCAAATATGTAGGGAGTGAAGATGCCTCCACAAAATTTATTTTTGGAGATGCAGGATCTGCTACTTTGCTCGAAAAAGATGAGAGCACCAATACATTGTTTTTTTCATTGGGAACTGATGGTTCGGGATGGCAAAATCTGATTATACCTGCAGGGGGTTCCCGAAAAAAAGGAAATAATGAAAATAATAAGATTATTATAGATCAAGATGGAAATAAAAGAACCTCAGAAAATTTATATATGGATGGAATGGAAATATTCAATTTTACCATATCTACAGTAGTTCCCCATATTCAGGAGATAATTGAAAAATGTGGTTTTCCTGATATAGTTATATTCCATCAAGCGAATCGTTATATGCTTGAATTTATGAGAAAGAGTTTAAAAATTCCTAAGGATAAATTTCTTTATTCTCTGGGGAAATACGGAAATACAAGCTCTGCATCTATTCCTCTTACCCTTTGTTCTGAATTAAACAAATTTGATGAGTCAAATAACACTTTATTAAGTGGTTTTGGAGTTGGTTATTCTTGGGGTTCTGTAATGCTTAATTTAAAAGATACACTTTTACTTAATATTAATGAAATTTGACAGGAATACATGAAAAGATTACAAGATAAAAATATTTTAATAACCGGAGCATCTTCAGGGATAGGAAAAGAATGTGCATTTCGCTGTTACGAAGAGGGTGCAAAAGTTCATTTACTGGGTAGAAATGAAAGGTCGTTAAAAGAAATATACGCTCATCTTAATGATAACAATAATTCTATTGGTGTTCTTGATCTCAAGGATTTTGAACGATACCAAAGTGTAATAGAAAACATTGTAACAAAACAAGGTAAAATAGATGGCTTTATTCATTCGGCAGGGTATCAAATAACTTTACCAATCTCTGCTATGGATCATCAAATGTATCTTGATATCTTTGCTGTAAACACAATTTCTGCTTTTGAATTCATTCGCTTATTATCTAAAAAGAATTATGGTAATCTATCGGGTATGAGTATAGTGTTAATTGCCTCAGTAATGAGTATTATAGCTAATCCTGCTCTTACTGCTTATTGTGCTTCCAAAGCAGCTTTAGTGGGTGGAGCAAGATCCTTGGCTCTTGAATTAGCTACTAAAAATATAAGAGTAAATTGTGTTTCACCAGGTTATCTTAAAGATACAAAAATGATGACAGAGCTTAGTAATGTACTTAATTATAAAGAAATGGATAATTTAAAAAAGGGTTATCCATTAGGTCTGGGTTCAGTTAAAGATATATCTGCTTTGTGTATATTTCTATTATCTGATGAATCAAAATGGATTACAGGGCAAAATATAATAATTGATGGTGGGTATTCAATTTAATGAGTATTAAAATTATTAGAGCAACCTGGGATGAACCAATATTAAAAATACCAACCTTTGAAATATTGTGTGATGATGATAATATAAAAGAAATAGATTCATCAATTAAATCTATAATTAACAGATTTAATACATATTACATTACTGTAAAAGCACCAATTAGATGTATTAATATCTATTATTATCTTATGGAAAACAAATTGTGTTTTATTGAATCACAATTTTCGATCAACGTGAAATTAACTGAATATCAACATAATATATCAAGAATAATCCCAGCATTTAGTCAATTAAAATTATATAAAGTTGAAGATGAAAATATGCTCAATTATATTGTCCAAGAAGTAAATAAAGGTATTTTTAAAACAGACAGAATAGCCTTAGAACCTAAATTTGGGATTGAAATAAGTAATAAAAGATATGCAAATTGGATTAAGGAATCCTTTAATGATTCATTTAGTGATTTATTTATTGCTCTAAATATTTCACAACCTGTTGGTTTTTCTTTGCTCCAACGCAAAGATAAAGTTGTTTATGGACTGCTTGGTGGTATATTTAAATCTTATGAGAGAGATGGGTACTTTCCTGAAATTCTATTTAACATATTATTATACTATTCTAATATAGAATTTAATAATTTGAAAACTGATATTTCATCTAATAACCCTGAGATATTTAGGATATATCAAGAATATGGTGGTAAATTAGTATCAATCCGGTATGTATTTTCTAAATTGGTTTTATAATGGATATTTCAATAATTATTCCTTGTTATAATAATGCTAAATGTATTGAATCTTTATATTATGATATTATATCTCATATACAAACCCTTGGCTCTGATTATGAAATTATTTTCATAGATGATGGAAGTCCACAGGAAGATTATAAGATAATTAATGAAATAGCATCTAAGCATAAGCAGTGTAAATTAATAAAGCTTATTAGGAACTTCGGTCAGCATAATGCAATATCTGCTGGTTTAAGAGTTTGTAAAGGAGATTGGGTTGTTGTTATGGATGCTGACTTTGAGGATGATCCAACGTATATTCCTGAATTGTACAAAAAAGCACAGGAAGGGAATGATATTGTCTTTGCAAGAAGGATAAGTAGGACACACTCATTAATTAAAAGAGCTGAATCCAAAGTATTTCATATATTATTCTATCTGCTAACGGGTATGAAAACTGACTCTACAGTGGGTAATTATGGAATATTTAGCAGAACAGTTGTTAATGCTTTAAATCAAATGAATGAGCAATTTAGGGGCTTTGGGCTATTAATAAAATGGTTAGGATTCAAATGTGTGTATTTAAATGTTGAGCATGGGAAAAGATATGAAGGTAAAACATCGTATAATTTTCATAAGGGTCTAATTCTTGCTTTTAATTCTATAATTGCCTTTTCCCAACGGCCATTAAAAATATCAGTTATATTTGGATTTATTATTACTATTATTTCATTTATAATTGCTTGTATTTTTGTTTTAAGATGGTTGTTAGGTAAAGTAGCTATAGTTGGTTGGACAAGTACTGTTTTATCTATTTGGCTAATAGGGGGTCTTAATATTTTTATCTTAGGGATAGTTGGTTTATATATAGGTAAGATATTTGAAGAGACAAAACAAAGACCCCATTATATTATAGATTATACGGTAAATATAGATGAAACTTAAAAACTTACTTTTTTTACTATTTGGATATTTGCTATATAGCTTGATAGGGGTGATCTCAAAAAGTTCTCATTTACATCCCCTCATTAGTTTTAGGACATTATTTTCCTATAGCATTGTTTTGATTTTTTTAGGGTTATATGCTCTAATATGGCAGATAAGTATAAAAAAAATTCCTTTATATATAGCTTATATGGGGAAAAGTATATGTTTCGTACTTACTCTTTTTTGGTCTAATATCTTTTTTAATGAAGTGATAAAAATAAATAATATCGTAGGAGCAATACTGGTAATTCTTGGAATATTACTTATGTTTAGTCCTAAGGAGAATACTTGTTCTATATAGTAATGATACTAGGGGTTTTTTTAGGAAGTATCGCTCAAATTCCTTTAAAAAGTTCAGCTTTAGAAAAAGAAACGGGAACAATATCTTACTTTTTGAATAAAAAAACTATAATAGGATATGGCTTAATGATCATAGCTTCTCTTTTGAGTTTTTTGGCAATAAGAAATATTGAATTAAAAAGGGGAGCAATTATTGAAACATCGGGTTATTTATTTATTTTAGCGATTAGTAGATTTGTTTTTAATGAAAGTATTACAAGAAGGCAGTATATAGCAGCACTTCTGATAATAATAGGAATTCTCATTTTCAATGTCTAACATATCGTCAATTCCCTTTAATAAACCTTTTGCTACAGGAAAAGAGCTGGAATATATTCAGGATGCTATAAACCTTGGGCATATTTCAGGAAATGGATATTATACCAAGAAATGCCAGAACTTTTTTCAGGAACGCTATAGTTTTAAAAAATGCCTTTTAACAACTTCTTGCACAGATGCTTTGGAGATGGCTGCTATTTTAATCAATACTCAACCCGGAGACGAGATTATTTTACCATCCTTCACTTTTGTCTCTACAGCCAATGCTTTTGCTTTAAGAGGTGCAAAACTTATCTTTTGTGATAGCAGAACTGATCATCCAGGAATTGATGAAGATAAAATAGAAGAATTAATTACAGAAAAAACCAAAGCAATTGTTCCGGTTCATTATGCAGGCGTAGCTTGTGATATGGATAAAATTATGGCTTTGGCTGAAAAATATAATTTGTTTGTTGTTGAAGATGCTGCACAAGCAATTGATAGTTATTATAGAGGTAAACCTTTAGGAGGAATAGGCCATCTGGGATGCTTTTCCTTTCATGAAACTAAAAATATTTCTTCCGGTGAGGGAGGAATGTTAGTTGTTAATGATGATAGGTTTATTGAAAGAAGCGAAATAATTTGGGAAAAAGGAACAAACAGACAGGCATTTTTCCGAGGAGAAATTGATAAATACGGTTGGGTAGATATTGGTTCTTCTTTTTTACCTTCGGATATTATAGCTGCTTTTTTATGGGCTCAACTGGAACATATTGATGAAATTCAAGCCAAGCGCTTAGAGATTTGGAATCAATACAATGAAACCCTTAAACCAATTGCAAATAAAGCTGAAATCCGTCTTCCTTTTATACCTGATTATGCAACAAATAATGCACATATGTATTATATTGTAGCAGAGGGCAAAGAGCAGAGGGCAGAGGGCAGAGAGCAAATTATTATGAAATTAAAAGATAATGGAATACAAGCTGTTATTCATTATCAGAGCTTGCATAATTCCAAATTTTATTCCTCTCAATCAATGCAAAGAGAATGCCCCCAATCTGATTATTATTCACAGAACTTGTTAAGATTACCAATGTGGGTGGAATTACCCCAAGATATTTACTATAAAATATTAAGCTCTTTGATTAATGAATAAATTACATAATTATTTTAATGTACTTAGAACACCATCTGCTCAGGCTATCGCCTTAGTTGTATTAACTTTTTTGATGATGATATCCGTAGCTATCTATAATTATAATAAATGTGGGAATGATGATTTCTTTAATCATGCTGCTGTTGTAAATGAACTGAAACATAATATATTACATCCTAAACATCCCTACTGGGGCACAGATGAGGCAACAGTATATTTTACCCCTTATAATGTAGGTTTAGCTTTATTTGCCAGAATAACAGATTTAAGTGCTGTTGATACTATGTTCGTTTTTTCACTTATCAATACTTTTATGTTTTTTTTATGCTTATACCTTTTTATTAAAGCATATAAAAAAAGTTTTTCTATCTTAATACCATTCGTCTTATTGTTTTTATGGGGTTACAAATTAAGCTTTATTTTTTATAGTTTTAGAGTTTTTCCAGGAGGAGCTTCATATCATCTTATGTTTTCGCTTTGGATGATATTATTATCTTTCTATATTTGCCTAAAAGCGCCAAAGTATTATTATGTCTTATTGCCTTTTATTTCTACTATCGCTATAATTAGTCAACCAATAACGATTTTTTTTTCTATCTTTGGAATTTTAATAATGCTATGGAAAAGATATGATTCCTTAGTAAAAAGTTTTAAAATCTACATTTTTTATGGAATTGCACTAATCATATTGCTTTATCTTTGGCCCTATTATTCATTTTTTAATATAGTCAAAAGTACCTCAACTAATTTAACTTCTTGGGTAGAGCTTTTCCCTTTATATAATCCATTGGTAATTGTAAAACTTATTTGGCCCTTTATAGTTATCTTACTCTTTATCTGGAAAGGTTTTTGGAATGAAAATAAACATCTTTTAATTTTAGCCACTATTCTTCTAATTCCATATTTGTTATTTGCACCTAAGAACAGCGAATTAATAGCAAGAGGTATGACTTATATATTATTTATATTCCAAATAGCGGTTGCTTTATCTCTATCTGATAAAATTAAAGAAAGGAGAAAGATATCATTTTTGATAATGTTTTTTACAAGTATTATTATGTTATATAATATTGCTTATGGTCTAAATTCTATTATGAAAAGAGACAACAGCTGGATAAGAGAGATAAAAGAAGAGGTTCAAATTGCAGCAAGACATATTGAGCATTATGATATTGTTATTACAGATAAGCAAACTGCTTATTATATGCTTGGATATTCAGGAAAAGTGTTGGCAACAGTTTTTGATCAAAGAATAAATAAAGAGGGAAGAGATGCTGTTGATGATTTAAAAATTATCTATGATTTAAAAACAACAAACGAAGAAAGAAAGAAAATTATGACAAACTATGGTGCAAAATATATACTTTTGAATAAAGATAAATATCGACTTGAGCCAGGTTTTATATTCACTAATACACAACCAGAATTAATATCCGAGTTTAGGAATCTCGGAAATACTATTATTGAAATGGATAATCTAATTCTAATACAGTTAAATTAATAATATATTAATTTTAATTATATGATCAATATATTAATTCATAAAACATCCGAAGTTTATACTAAAAAAATTAGAATTGGAACAACAATATTGCAATATTGTGTTGTTCTTTTCGGTGCAAAAATAGGCGAAAATTGTAATATAAATTGTCATTGTTTTGTAGAAAATGATGTTATAATAGGCAATAATGTTACAATTAAATCGGGAGTTTATCTTTAGTATAACATTTGGATAGAAGAGGATGTATTTATTGGCCTAGATGTTACATTTGTTAATGACAAGTAACTTATGTAAAAAAATATCCAAATACATATTTAACAACTATTATAAAGAAAGGAGCTTCTATCGGAGATAGTTTAGTTATTATGGGTGGGATAACTATAGGTGAAAATGCAATAATTGGGATGGGAAGTATTGTTACCAAGTCAATTCCTGATAATGCAGTTGTATATTACTTATCGTCAGGGTTTCATTGATAAAGAGCAACTTATTAAGTTAGCAGAGCCCATCCGGAAAAGTGGATATGGGGAATATCTGCTTCACATAATTGAGAATGGAGAATTAGGGTGAAAGAGAATATTATAGCTGATAAGACCCTCAAATTATCATTATACACATTGTTCTGCTAGGATAGTCAATTACATTTATAGATAAGCATAAACCAATAATTTATAATATTTTATATATGGAATATAATAAAAATATATTTATTCACAGCTCTGCTGATGTAAATACTACTAGCATTGGTGAAGGCACATATATTTGGCAATATTGCATAATTTTATCTGGTGCAAAGATAGGTAAAAATTGCAATATAAACTGCTATTGTTTTATAGAAAATGATGTTATTATAGGAAATAATGTTACTATTAAAGCAGGTGTTTATTTATGGGATGGGATGCGTATTGGAGATAATGTATTCATAGGTCCAAATGTTACATTTGTTAATGATAAATATCCAAGGTCAAAAATATATCCCAATAAATTTATGACTACTATTATTGAGGATGGAGCTAGTATAGGTGCTGGTTCAATAATATTAGGTGGATTGACAATTGGGAGAAATTCAATTATTGGAGCTGGTAGTGTAGTAACTAAATCAATACCCTCTAATGCTGTTGCCTATGGGAATCCAGCTCAAGTTAAAAGGTATCTTAATACTGATGAATAACTTAATAAATTATTATATTTACTATAGTTACTATATTTACTATATTTACTATATTTCATTAATCCTT
>ERZ724523.1234-NODE-1234-length-14996-cov-4.747674_pt1 | contig 14996 bp, 6 predicted proteins | sample MGYA00376056_ERZ724523 | MGnify/ENA primary metagenome ERZ724523 (study PRJEB28724, sample SAMN07190888) | wastewater metagenome | isolation source: influent of sewage treatment plant in Hong Hong | place: USA: Christiansburg, Virginia | collected 2016-03-01 ... | reverse complement strand
CAGCAACTGGCTGAAGAAGGGGCGACCCAGCTATTCCGTCCGCTTTCGGGCAATGATCTGATTCTTGGCGCGGTTGGTATCCTGCAGTTTGATGTCGTCGCCAGCCGTCTGGAAAACGAATACGGCGTCAAGGTGATCTTCGAAAGCTACAACTGTGCAACGGCACGCTGGATTCAGGGTGATGCCGGAGAACTCCGCCAATTGTCCGACCGTTACAGCGCCAATGTGGCACTGGATGGTGCCGATGATCCGGTTTACCTCGCGCCGAACAATGTCTACCTGAACATGGTTAAGGAAAAATATCCGAAGCTGAGTTTCCTGGAGGCGCGCGAAGTTATTTAACGTTTCGCTAGCAGGCGGTCTAGCTGATTGGCGAAATTCTGCCGGTCAGCCTGATTGAAAGCTGGCGGACCGCCGGTTTCAACCCCGCTGTTGCGCAAGGTTTCCATAAAATTGCGCATGTCCAGTGTCTGCTTGATGTTCTCTTTGGTGTACAACTCGCCACGCGGATTGAGGGCGAGGGCGCCTTTATCGATGGCACCAGCGGCAAGCGGGATGTCAGCCGTAATCACCAGATCACCGGCGACTGCCTGATCGACGATGTAATTGTCAGCCACGTCAAAGCCCTTGGGCACCTGGATGGCGCGGATACTCGGGTAAGGCGGCGTTTTCAGCCATTGGTTGGCGACCAGCGTGAGCGGTAGTTTGGTGCGCTCGGCGACGCGGTAGAGAATTTCCTTGATAACGACGGGGCAGGCGTCGGCATCGACCCATATGTGCATAAAAGTGTGTTCCGCAGATTCGACCTGCGATAATACGCGCCTAACTTCAGGATTTGTTTCAGAAATGTCTATTCAATGGTTCCCCGGTCACATGACCCAAGCCCGCAAAAAGGCGGGCGAGACACTGGCCATGGCCGATGTTGTGGTCGAAGTGCTTGATGCCCGCCTGCCGGCTGCATCCAGCAACCCGATGATTCACGAGTTGCGCGCCTTCCGCCAGCGTCCGTGCTTGAAACTGCTCAATAAGGCCGACATGGCTGATCCGGTTGCAACCAAGGCATGGCTAGACTACTTCAGTAAGCAGCCGGGTGTCATGGCTGTTGCCATTTCTTGCAAGAAGGCCAGTGACGTGGCGCGCATCCCCGGATTGGCTCAGAAACTGGCCCCACACCGTTGTGATGCGATCAAGCCGCTGCGCCTGATGATCATGGGGATTCCCAACGTTGGCAAATCGACCTTGATGAATGCGCTGGTCAAGAAAAAAGTAGCTGCGGTTGGCGATCAACCGGCTGTCACCAAAAGCCAGCAGCGTATCGATATCAGCTCAAGCCTGACCATTTACGATACGCCCGGCATGCTTTGGCCACGTATCGCGCATCCGATCGACGGTCTGATGTTGGCCGCCAGCCATGCGGTGGGTGTCAATGCCTACATTGATGAAGAAGTCGCTACCTTCCTCGCCGGCTTCCTGCTTGAACATTACCCGGCGCTACTGAAGGCGCGCTACGGCTTTGAGACGGACAATCTCGATGCGGTCAGCGTCATTGAAGCGGTAGCCAAAAAACGTGGATGCCTGCAAAAAGGTAAGGGTGGCGAGCTTGATCTGGAAAAGGCGGCGGTTATTTTGCTAACTGATTACCGAACCGGCTCGATTGGCAGGATCAGTATGGAAACGCCGGAACTGCGTGCGGCTCGGGCGAAACAGCTGCTGGCTGAATCTGTTGCGGTCGACGCCGAAAAAGACTGATTTTTTTAATTGGCCGGGCGGCGCGATTGCTGCCAGGCCAGTACCGCCTGCCCGGAGTAGGCCAGGATCGATTGAAAGCGTTCTTTGGGCAGTGCCTGACGCAATGCTTCAAATAGCTGTTGCGTCGTTTCCTGTGCAATCGCTGAAGCGGCAATCGTTTCCGAAAGCAGGCTGATCTGGATGCTGGCCAGCGCATCGGCCAGCAGGCGCCAGCCGAGTTGCGGCATTTTCTCGTCGAGCACCAGCATCATGCCGCCAAGGCATTTGAGCACCTGCTGCGCTTCGGCTTCCTTCTCGCAGGCGACCATGGCATGCCAGAGCGCGAGATGAATGCTGCGCCGGACTTCAACCTTGAAATCGACGGCATCGGTTTCGACGCTGCTCATTTGGTCGTAAAACTGCTGGAAGAGGGCGTCCTGTTGAGGGTCAAGGCGACCACGCAACTGGCCGAGCAGGCTGCTGACGCCGGGGATCGCATTGAGGCCAAAGGTTTGACTGTAAGCCAGACCCCATTGGTCGATTCCGCTAATCAGCAAGGCCATGCGCAAGGCTTTGGCTTCGTTGCTGCTGCCAGCCTGGCACCAGTTGAAGCAGCGTGGCTCGACTTCGGCCAGAGCAGCTTCCATTTCCTTGGCGCTACCATTGAGCGTGAGACGGAAGATACCGGCGAAAGCATCCTGAGCCATACGTGCGGCCAAGCGTTGAATGTCTTGCGGAGCAATAACTGCCAACTGGTCAGCCGGCAGCGGAGCAATGTGCGACACCGCTTTATTCCTTGACTTGAGCCTTCATGCGGTTCTGGTTCAGGGAACGGTTGATTGAGGTTACCGTGTTGCCAAAGGCATCACGTTCTGCGGTTGGCTTCTTGGTTGCTTCAATACTTTTGATGCAACGCCAGCGCTTGCCACCTTTGGTGACAACTTGCCGCATTTCCTCAATGGGGTGATGTTTTCCACAGTGGTAGCAGTAGGCGGTATCAGCAGGCATGGTAGGCAAAACTCGGCAAACGATGTGTAGTCATTACGTGGAAAGCCCAATGGGCATTCCGGTTCAGATTTCTGGCTGACAAGCATCGAACAAACCCGGAATCTGACGAAAACTAACTAATATTTAATCGTAATTAAAAACAACTCAAATGAACTGAATGTCATTTGATACGGGAAAAACTGAATACTAACCTGATGAATTATATCACCAACATCCAGTACTGACCGTTGCTGCTGGTGTAATCGGCAGCGCTCTCAGCCCCGGCTTGTGAATTCAGCAATGTTGATGCGGCTTTCTACCTGTTTTTTCTGGCCGTGCAAGGAGAGGGTAGCGCTGATGATGTGCGACCCAAGCTGGTGGGTTTCAAACTTCCAGCAAGTTTGGTCATCTTCTAATGGATTGGCAAGCTCAAGAATGATGTTGCTTTGGTCAAAGCGAAAGGCAAAGCTGTCGAGCGGCATGGAAAGCCCCATGCCGCGTGCCTTGATGTAACTTTCCTTTAATGTCCACAGCAGAACGGCGCGCTGAGGCTGTTCGTATTCTGTCAGCGCCCTCAGTTCGCGCAACTCATCCGGGGCAAAAACATCTGGTGCCAGCTTAAGCAGTGTTGATGCTCGGTCGAGGTGTTCGGTATCGACACCGACTTGATGTTCATCAGAAACTAGGCAGACGATCAGCCCTTCGGTGTGCGAAATATTGAAATGGAGCGGGGCGATTGTCGATTCCGGCGCAAGTGCCGGGCGACCCCAATCGTTTAGTACAAAACGTAAGTTTCCCGGTGCCGTGCCAAGCATTTCGCCGAGCACGCTACGCACTAAAACACGGGTCACCAGATATTCATGCCGTTTGGCGGGCGGAATAAAGCGTTGTTGCTGCTGGCGCTCCTCCGGACTGAGAAGCGCCAGTGCGGCTGGGCTGGCCTTGAAATCTTCGGGCCGTATCCACCAAAGCCTGATCGTCATGCGACTAAAGCAGCCCCTTGACGGCCGGACCCTTCGGGCCGAAAAGGCGCTTGGCCAACTGTCCCAACCATTGCGAGCGGGGATCTGCGGTGACGGTTAGTTCACCGGCACGGGCGCCAGCAATCAGTGCCTTGATTTCTGCGCCAGGATTTTGCTGTTCGGCGAGGGTCTTGAACAAGACAGCGTCTTCTTCGCAGGCACCCGTACTTGCGTGCCATGCAGCAACTTCTGCACTGAATCGCTCATCACCCGGTAGCGGTGTTTCGCTACTCAAATCAGGGCCAAGTGCGTTCATGGCAGCAATGACCCGCTCCTTGCGCTCCTTGAGCGGTAGTTTGGCCAGTTCTTCCGGCAACAAAGGCTTCCCCAGCCAATAATCCTGGCGGCCAAATCCGAACGGGAATTCAGTGCGCTGCTCTAGCGGCGTCACCGGCAAACCACCAACCAAGCGTACAGGAATGATCGGTGCACCGATTGCCAGCGCCATGTCGATAAAGGTGCTGCTCATTTTTATAACCGGCGTGCGGCAGGCAAGAGAACGTGTGCCTTCGACGTGCACCATGACACTCTTGCCGCCTTGCTTCATGGCTTGCCCCAGTTCACCGACGATGCGCAGAAGCGATTCTTTGTCGTCACGATCAAAGAAGGTGATAACGCCGGGGTCAACGACGCCGGGATAGGAGAAGTTGTGGGCGATCAGCTTGCCGAGCCAGCTGCTGCGGTGTTCGGCCTTGGCTAGCGTGACAGTTGGCGTTTTGCTGAGCGCCGAAATGATCAGGCTAAAGAGCAGTGACTCAATGCCGACCTGGTGATTGGCCAGATACAGGCAGCTGCGCCCCTGAACCTGGGCAAATGCGGCAGGATCGGCCAGTACCACGTCGCCGACAAAACGCTCGACAAGACCGTAGTAGATGTCTTCGACCGGCCATTCACCAACGTTGAAATGCTTTTCCCAGTAATTGCGCACGATGCCAAGATTTTGGACTGGCGGCGAGGCGTCAGCGACCTGAACCTCATCGCTGTCCCGCGTTACGGTTAGCGGATGCAGGCGTAAGGGGCGGATGGCGGCAGTTGCGCCTTCAGCAACGATTGTTATCGTTGAAGGATGCACAAAGGCGCGTCGCGCAACGTGTTCCTTCTGGGCGACTTCCGCCAGCAGGTCGCTGCGTTTCTCAGGCGCTACGTTGTAGATGGCGGCGACATTGCCCGGTAGCCAGTCGCTTTGACGCATGACCTGGGCGCTGAGCCGGCTCGTCGTGCCGTCGAAAGAAGACAAAGCAATATCGGGAACATATTGGTGGTCACGCAGAAAACTGCGTCTTTGTTCGCGCGGGGCTGAGCCAATCGGGCCGCGCGGCAACAAGACTTCGACGAGACGGAAATCGAGCAGCACCTTGTCATCCTGAATGACTTGAATATCCAGCATCGGGAAGCGATCTTCGCCATCGAAACCGGCAAAACGTGCCTCAACACGAAGTTGACCGTGATCAGGCAATCTTGCGTAGCGATTCAGCTGCTTGATTCGATAAGGATAGCCAACCACGTCGCTAGGGATGCGATCCGACCAACGCGACAATTCATCATGCGGCAAACCATGCGTTGCGGCATCAAGCAAGCCTTGATGTAGCGCACCACGCGGGACGCTACCCTTGTCGGCTTGCAGGATAGCTGAAGAACCACTGGCACCAATTTTCAGCGAGGTCAGGTACTGAAAAGCCGGGCCGTGGAATAGCGCGCCAGATGAGTAAGGATCTGCTACATCGATCAAATCGGTGAGTGCTGCAAAAGGCTGTGGCTGGGATTGTGCTGCGCCAAGATCGACCGTGCCGCTGACCACCGGTTCAAAACGCGAGAGTGCTGCGTTCGATGACTCGCGCCATGCCAGCAAGGTGACCTTGCGCTCGGCACCGGTGCCGCTCACTTCAGTGCGCAGGCGCTGTGCTTCGCCGGAGAACGGTAGCCAGCGATGCACCTGAACATCACGCAGTGCGCTAACCGTGGTATTCGGCAGGGCTTCAGCGGCGGCAACCAGGCGATCCACCATGGACATCATCGGCAGCGCCGGCAAGGTCCATGTGGGGCAATGGTCGAGCAGCCAGTGATCGCGCTGCGGATCCAGCTTTTCGTCGCTGGATGCTTCATCCGTAAGCTTCTTGGGCGGCGTCGGCTCGGCACCGGAAACAATGCGCATGCCGAGGTTCTTGGTGTAATAAATCCGTTTGCCATCAACCCACAGCCAGCCTTCAGCAATCGCGAAGCGACCGTGTTCGTCTTCACCCACTTCCGTGATGCGCAACTCGCTGCCGATCACCTTGTTTTTCGGCACGACTTGGCCACGATATTTCCAGGTGACTGGCTGATTGAGCATCAGCGGCTCGAAACGGGGATTGGTGATGCCATCGCCCATGCCGGTTTCCAGCATGTAGAACTGCAGCAACTGGCACAGCGCCTCGACGCCCAGCGAGCCCGGCTGAACCGGATCCTGGAAGAAGTGGGCCTTGAAGAACCATTCATCGACATCGACAGTTTTCTCACCGCGTAAGGCACCCAGCCCTTTTGGCCCACCTGCAGGCCAATAGCCGGTGACGCGGTCAAGCATCAGCAACATCGGCCCCGGCAGGCACAATTCACCGCCGCAGTATTTTTCGGGGCGTGCGGTCAGATCAATGATCTGCTCAGCCGGCGCTTCCATCCAGGCGCGCTCTTCCGGCGAAACCGGCAGGCCGACCTGATTCTCGAAGGCTTCCTTGGGGAAGAAGCCGAACACGGTTTTCATCTCGAAAACGCGTTGCTCGCCGACATAACATTCGACTTCGAAGTTTTCGATGATCATCCCGGCGCTTTGTGAGACCGAGAGAATCTTGACCTTGGTGCGGAAGATGCCGCTGCTCGGCAGGATTTCCTGCAACAGCGTGCCGGTGCCATCCAGATTGCGGAACAGCATGTCGGTTTCCGAGGTCAGCGCGCTGCCAACGTAGGAGGCGAGCCAGCCACAGGGCTGCAGCGCCGCTTCCATGATGACGCAGAAAGGCATGGTCGGATTGCCGTTTTGCTCGAAATACCATTGTTCAACCGGCACGTCGTATTCAACTTCAACCGTGGTGCTTGGCTTCATGCCGCCGATCGGGCCGTCGATGGCAGTAATGCGCGACATGAAGTGGTATGGAGGGCCGGGCAGACGGGCGGCTCGACGCGTGCCGTCAAAGCGGGCGTAGAACGGGCCGAATGCTTTCGACGGCGGCCCCCAGGCGCAGGCGAGCAGCGAGTGGTAATCGAAGGCAAAGCCATCGACAGTCGCTGCCGGTTTGGGTTCGCGATAATCAACCAGTCCGGCCAGCGAGCGTAAGGGCACGGCTTGGCCGGTGAGCAGGGTGGCTGCCGGTGCCAGATGTTGCCAGTGTTCCAAAGGCCAATCGGGAACCAGTTGCAGACCGACGCCGCGAGCGTGGAATGCCTTGCGGCCATCGACCGTGCACAGCAAATCGGCAAATACGGTGGGGATCGGGCCGGCGTTGACTGATGACACGAAAACTTCGTAAATCAGGTGCTTGCTGCTTGGCGTGACCTGACCACGGCAGCGCATCGGAATCTTGTTGTCCGGCACTGGCTCGAAACGCCAGGCGTCGCGCTCGATGGTGAAGCCGAGGCCGGCGAGGTAAATCGACATGGCTTGCAGACAGCCGTCGAACATCAAGGTGCCGGGCATGCAGGGGTCGTTCTTGAAATGACCCTTGAAGAACCAGTCATCGGGCGTTACCGGGGTTTCGGCGCGCAGATAACCACGGCCCCAGGGGCCACCTTGCGGGTCGAATTCGGTCACTTCATGGAGAAACTGCATCTTCTCCGACGTAATGCGCGGCGAACGAACGTGCGGTTGGGTCGTTTCCCAACCAGCGCCGAAACATTCGTACGGTCGACCGGAAGAAAAGGCCAATAATTCATCGGATGAAAACTTGGATTTCGTACATTTGATGGCCGGTGCATCGACCTGCGCCGCAGCAGGAACTTCCTCGACCGGATCCCACAGCACGCCGGCCGAGTTGGCGAGTTCTTCATCAGTGAAGAAGCCGGCCTGACCGTTGCGCACCGTCAGTCGCGTTTCGCCACGTACTTTGCAGTCGTAATGGAAGAAAAACAGGCGCACATCGCCTTGAGTGGCGTGGCCATCGACATGAATGTCGTAACACAGCGTGTCACCGGGCACCGGCAGGCCGGCGCTGTAGGTGAGGTCGCAGCCGAGCAGGCGATAGACGCGTTTGCCCTGATTCAGTGAGTCGATACCCAGCCAGCTGATCAGCAGCAAGTCGGCCTGGCCGGATTCAATCATGATGCCAGCCGGCATGCGGCCTTCGTCGTCGAGATACCAGCTATCGGCCAGCACGTCGGTTTCCGTCCACAGCGTGCCTTTGCCCATTGAACCAGGCACGGCATCGATGCCGGTGACGCGGTCGGCGAGCAGCAAGGGCGGTTCAGGCATGCGTACCTGACGGGCGTAGCCGTCCTGGCTGGCGAACTGAGGCCCGAAGACTGATGATATTTTTCCGCCGGCGAGAATTTCGAGTTGGGCACGGTCAAATTTTGGGCCGGGCAGGGTGGCAGGCTGAGCTGCTGCGACTGGCTTCTCGACGGGCTTGCTTACTGCTGGCGCTGGAGGAGGAGCAACAACGACTGGCTTTGCTGCTGGAGTAGTTACGGCATGAGCCTTGACGGGAGCTGGTTGTGCTGCGGGCGTGACGGCAGCAGCCACAATAACCGGGGCGGGCGGCTGAACCGGCATTGCTGGCGGCATGGCGAGTGTGGTTGGCGCAGCTTGCGGTGCAGCACCATAGGCTAGGCGCAATGTGTTTTCTGCCGTTTGTTGCATGGCAAGAAAACGGTCATGCACGGCGGCCTGTTGCGCAATGTAGGCCTGATGGACGGCGGCAAGTTGCGCTTGCTGGGCCACGAGGCGGGTCAGGGTGTCGTTCATCAGAAGTGCCTGAGTTGGTCGTGCCGCAAAGGTCGGCGCGGTGAAAGTGGGGGTTGGTGTCGTGGGCGTAGCCGCAATAACGGGCGCGACTGGCGCAGGCTGTTTGACCAGCGGCGCGGGCGTTACGGCAACCGGGGCTGGCAAATCCGTGACATTTGGAGACGCTTGAAGCACGGGTTCAAGATACGGTGCAGGCGACATCATTTGTGTGCCATCTGTTGGTTGTTCTGTTGAAAAAATAACGGGTTTTTTGCTGTTGACCGCGCCCCGCAGGAAGTCCCCTTGTGGGGGAACAAGTGGTGTTGGGGCATGCGCCGGCAGCGTCAGCAGCCTGCCAACCGGGAGTTGCTTCGGTGCCGCATTGGCAATCTCGGCTTCAAGTCCGGCAAAATCAGCTTTGATACCCGCCGCAACCAGCCATGCTGCCGCATTAAGTACTTGGCGAACACCAGAACGGCCAGCGATGTCGAGTGAAACGACCAGATGCTCACGATCGCCGAGAATCTTGCGGATCCAGCCGCTACACGCGCCACGCGGGCCGTGTTCGATGAAAACGCGAATACCGTCGGCCCAGGCCTGTTCAATGGTGCGGGTGAAATCGAGCGTATCGACGGCCTGACCGGTAATCGCATCGGCCGCAGCTTCCGAAGTTGGCTTGAACCAAGTATTGGTCGCGTTAGTGTAGAAGCGAACGCCGGGAACATCGCTCACTTTGCGGTGGTGGAGTTGCCACCAGGCATCGCGAATTTCTTCGACTTCCGGACAATGCGCTGCCATGTCGTAGCCCAGCGGCAGGGTGCGTTCCTTGCCGATTTTTTCGACAACGCGGGCGCAGGCGCTGGCTTCGCCGCCAATCACACAATCTTCGGCGCTGTTGATGATCGTCAGGTGAGCCAGTGGCTCACCGGCCAGCGCTGCCTTGACTTCATCGACCGGCGCAGCAATCACGTAACTCGCCCAAGTGGTAGTTTCAGCCCCCGCCAGGCCAAGCTTTTTCCAGGCGCGACGTGGCGCGGCAAAGGCGCCAACCAGGTCTTCGGTAAAAGCGGTGCCGGTACGGCTGGCCTTCATCATGTCGCCAAGATCATTCCAGGCGCCCATCGCAAACAAGGCGTTTGATTCACCGGAGGAATATCCGATGGTGGCTTCCGGCTTGAGGCCCAGCAAATGCCGGGTGATTTCGGCGTGCAACTGGCAAACGAAAGAGGTTCCCCACAATTGATCAAGCGGGTGCGTCGGGTTACCGTCGCCCGGCCCGTAGAGCCAGTCGGTGGCGGCTTTCATTTCCGAGCAACGGGCGGCAACGGCGGCGACCTGTTTGGGCAAAGCCAGCGCGAGCTCGAGGCCCATGCCGGGATAAGCTGCAGCTGCACCGGTGAACACGAAGGCGGTCTGGCCGCTGATCGGTGTTTCGCGGAAGGCGACCCCTTCCGGTACCGGGCCGCCATTGGTCAGCCAGCGTTGTGCTTGTTCGCTGCGCGTGGCTAATTCTTCTGCACTGGCGGCGACCAGAACAATACGCGCCGGACCGTTTGAGGATTGCTGCCCCGAACGAAGTGCGGCCAAAGCTGTTGCCTGATTGGCGCCAGAGAAAACGTGCAGTTTGGCTGGCGCATCGGCTAGCCAGGCGCCAACGCCTTGCTCGGCAGCGCCCTTCAAGCGTGTTTTGGCCGAGGCTGCTTCAAGCACCGAGACCGAAACTTCGGCGACCCGCTCGCCAAACCACGGCGTTGCGCCCGCGCCTGCCTGTGGTCGAGCGCCATGATGAAGAGCCAATGCAGCTGCTGCGACATGCAGCAAACCATTGGCGGCATGCGATTTGCCGAAGCTTGTGGAAAGGTCAAGGCCATTACCGGCATCACCCAATTGCAGCGTGGCTTCACCAGTCGATGCATCAAGCGTGGCAAAAACAGTATCGCCATCGCGACGGGCATCGGCCAGGCGCTTGAGAATCAACACTACGGCGGCATCCGCCGGCGGCGTGTTGCGGCCAAGTGCAGCGAGTGCGGCCAGGTGCACCGGTTCGTGCGAGAGGTCGACGGCACCGACCAACGCAGCATCAAGCTCCCCCGCACGCAAGGCGCGGGCGGCGATGTGCAGGGCAGTCAGCCCCGAGGCTTCCTCTGCGGAAACGGTGAATGCCGGGCCAGCCAGATCGAGCTGACTGTTGATCCGGTTGGCGGGAATGTTGGGCATCGTGCCGACCACGCCTGAGGATTGGAGCACCGGCACGATGCCATCGCGGGCGGCTGCCAGCCAGGTCGGATCAGAGTTTTCGTTCGCTAAACGCCAGCGCGTGCCGTAACGGGAAACCTCGGCATCGCAGCCCATGCCGACCAGAACGGCAGTCCGTTCGCGTGGCAAGCTGATGCCATTGGCCGCTTCACGAGCCGCTTCAAGCACCATGGTTTGCTGGGATAGCGACTGCTGCAGGTCATTCGGTGGAAAGCGCAGGCCATCGAGCGCGACGGCAACGGTTTGCCGGGCTTCGGCTGTGTTTTGGCCAGAAAACAGGTCGCGGGTGAAATCAGCCGCACTGTTGCCACGTCCGACGCGTGCGCCGATACCGACAATGGCGATCTCGTCAGTTTGTTGATGCGGCGTAACAAAGGAACGCGCTGCAACAGGTGTTTCTTCGAGGGCTTCAACAATCAGGTGGGCATTGTTGCCGCCAAAGCCAAAGGCGCTTATCCCGGCGCGTTTCGGGCCCGTCCATGCCTCAGTTTCGCGCAAGAGGCGGAAAGGTGTCCCGGCCAGTGCATCGTTGGGTTGATCGATGTTGAGCGTTGGCGGCTTCTTGCCATGTTCCATCGCTGCCAGTACCTTGATCAGCCCGGCAACGCCGGCGGCAGTAATCAGGTGACCGAGGTTGGACTTGAGCGAGCCGATCGGCACGTTCGCGCAACCTGCAAAGACGCGTGCCATGCTGCGCAGTTCGGTGGCGTCACCGACTGGCGTACCGGTGGCGTGGCATTCGAGCAGGCTGATGTCGGCAGGCTGCAGGCCGGCCTGTTCGTAGGCGAGGCGCAGTGCGCGTTCCTGACCTTCTTCCGAGGGGGCAAGCAAACCACGGCCACGCCCGTCGTTGGACAAGCCAACGCCGCGAATCACGCCGAGCACCTTGCGCCCGTTGGCCAAGGCGTCGGAAAGGCGTTCGAGGACGACAAAACCAGCGCCTTCAGCCGGCACCAGTCCATCAGCATCGCGATGGAAAGGACGGCTCTGGCCAGTCTTGCTCAGGGCAGAAAGTGCGCAAAAGCCGACATGAATAAACAGGTCATCCGCCTGGTTGACCGCACCAGCCACCATCACATCGGCGCTACGGTCGTGCAGACGATCACAGGCCAGCTTGATGGCGTAGAGCGATGAGGCGCAGGCAGCATCGAGCGCAAAAGCGCCGCCACCAAGGCCCAGCGCATGGGCAGTCAGATGGGCGGGCAGGCCGGAGTTGAAACGGTTTTTGGCGTGTGGTCGGGGTTGTTGATCAAGCCAAACGCTTTGTGCGTAGCGCGCCATCACTGCCGAAGGAAACGACAGATTGCCGAGCACGAGGCCTGTGGTCTTCGCTGGGCCGGGCAATCCAGCACTTTGCAATGCCTGACGAACGCCGTGCACCGTGAGTTGAAACAGCGGGTCGAGGGCCAGTAATTCCTCGGCGGGAATTGCCGTACCGGTCGGGTCAAACTGAAAGCCACTGACGTAGCCGCCCATGTCGGACCAGGTGCGATCCGCCGATTGCGTAACGCTGCCCATCACGCTGTCGTGTGGCAGGCCCCAACGCTCGGCTGGCACTTTGGAAATGCTGCTGCGGCCGGCCAGCACGTTGGCCCACAACACTTCCGGCGACAGTGCGCCGGGCAGCGTGCAGGACTGGCCGATGATGGCAATCGGCTCAAAACTTATCGGCATTTGTTTCATGCCAGTGCAGGTGCGTGGTTCGTCTCGCCTACCGTAGCCTGCGGCGTCACCTTGATGCCAAGTGCGCCATCACCCGCGCCGCCAATCACCACCATGATGTCTTCGTTGCTTCCTGTTATTTCATCGACAAAGCGCTGGGCACCAATGGCCAGTGGAATCAAAGCGACACCCATTTGCTCGAAATGACTCTTCAGGCTAGGTGTCACCATGCCGCCTTCCCATGGGCCCCAACCAATGGCACGCACCACGCAGGAAGCACCACGACGCGCACGCTCGGTACAGGCGACGAGGTTGAGAACCTCGTTGGCCATTGCGTAATCACATTGGCCGAGGTTGCCAGAGCGGGCAGCGACGGATGAAAAGAGGCAGATCGCCGTCAGCGGGTCTTTGGCAGTCGCCGCCAGCAAGGCACGCAGGCCGCTGACCTTGGTGTCGAAGACGCGATCAAACTGCTCGTCGGATTTTTCAGCGATCAGTTTGTCGGCCAGAACGCCGGCACCATGCACCAGACCGGTAATAGCCCCCCAGGTTTTACGGACGTTTTCGAGCGCAGCCGATAATTTCGCCTCATTTCCGACGTCGACCGTAACATATTGGGCTTCCGAGCCAGCAGCCTTGAGAGCAGCCAAAGTGGCGCGGATTTCACGGACAGCCAACAGGTTGGACAACTGGCTGTTCAGCTCGGCGGGCGTTGCCTTGCGACCTTCGGCCTGAGCGCGTTGCATGAGCGCCCGTTTGAGATCGGCATCGCTGTTGAGGCTGCGCAGTTCGGCGGGTTCATCACCCATGGGCGTGCGACCAAGTAATACGAAACGTGGCTGTTTGACCTTGGCCAGCGCGAGCAGGGCAGCGGCAGTTACACCACGGCCACCGCCGGAAGCGACGATGATCGAATTGCTATTGATGTTGTCGGCAGGAATGCTCGGCGATGCGGTCGCAACCGAAATCAGCGTCGTGCGCCGTCCATCGGCGTGCAGGCCAACTTCCAGTGTTGTACCGCCATTCAACAGTTCACCAACAATCGCCTCGGCCAGCGCCTTGGTGTCAGGCGCCTTCTTGCCTTTGCCAGCAATGCGTTCCAGGTCGATCGCCTTGACGGCAGCCTGCGGCCATTCCAGCGCCGCAGTGCGTGCCAACGCGCTGACGCCGCCGAGGAAAGCACGCGTTGCATTGGCGCCAGACAGACCAAAATCACCGCCCGTGTCCTGCACGGTAACGAAAGCACCACCTGCATTGGTCATCCGTGCTGCAACCGAACGGCAGGCACGGAAGGCTTCACGGTTAATCGCGACGGCTTCATCAACCGTCTTGACGGCACGCAGGCCACCGAGGAAAACAACCGCATCGGCATCAGCCGGTACCGTATCGACCACGCTGGCCTTGACACCATGCTTGGCCAAACTCGCCACCACGGCAGTAGCGACACCGGCGCCATCATCCGTCACCACCATGCGCTGCGCACCAAGGATGCCGGGTAGTGCCGTGCCGACCGGGTTTACTGCTACTTCGCGAAGAGAAAAACGTTCAACAGCGGCTTGCGGTGCAGCAGCTACGGCAGTTGCCGTAATCGGGCTGGCCGGCTCACCAGCAGCACGCATGTGGTCAATAATCTGGCCGAGGGTGCGTAGCAACGCAAGTTCGGCTGGCTTCACTTCCGGCAGGTTCGGGGCACGTTCGCGCATGGCCGAGAGAATCTCGACGCGCTTGATGCTGTCGATGCCGAGGTCAGCTTCCAGTTCCATATGCACGCCGAGCATTTCCTGCGGATAGCCGGTTTTCTCGGCGACGATGCTCATCATCAATTCTTCGAGATCAATCGTCGGTACAGCCTGCGTTGCAACAGGGGCGGCAACGGCGGGTGCAGCAGCAAAAGCAGCGCCACCGGCAGCACGCATGTGGTCAACGATCTGACCGAGGGTGCGCAAGGTTGCCAGTTCAGCTGGCTTCACTTCTGGCAAATTGGGTTCGCGCTCGCGCATCGCCGAAAGAATTTCAACACGCTTGATGCTGTCGATGCCGAGGTCGGCTTCCAGTTCCATATGCGCGCCGAGCATTTCCTGCGGGTAGCCGGTTTTTTCGGCAACGATGGACATCATCAGCGCTTCGAGATCAACACCGGAAGCGGCTGGTGCAGCGGCAACAGGGGTTGCTGCGGCAGAGGCTGCAAAAGCAGCGCCACCGGCTGCGCGCATGTGGTCAACGATCTGGCCGAGGGTACGTAGCAACGCCAGTTCGGCCGGCTTCACTTCCGGCAAATTGGGTTCGCGCTCGCGCATTGCCGAGAGAATTTCAACGCGCTTGATACTGTCGATGCCGAGTTCAGCCTCCAGTGCCATATGCGCACCGAGCATTTCCTCCGGGTAACCGGTTTTTTCGGCGACGATGGACATCATCAGCGCTTCGAGATCAAC
>ERZ724523.1218-NODE-1218-length-15089-cov-7.720899_pt1 | contig 15089 bp, 12 predicted proteins | sample MGYA00376056_ERZ724523 | MGnify/ENA primary metagenome ERZ724523 (study PRJEB28724, sample SAMN07190888) | wastewater metagenome | isolation source: influent of sewage treatment plant in Hong Hong | place: USA: Christiansburg, Virginia | collected 2016-03-01 ... | reverse complement strand
GGTAGTTCAGTTGGTTAGAATACCGGCCTGTCACGCCGGGGGTCGCGGGTTCGAGCCCCGTCCACTCCGCCAAATTGATGGCCTCACAGTAAATTGCTGTGAGGCCATTTTCTTTTTCTGGCCTGTAATGATGTTGTGGTGCGTTACCCGCTCCATGTTGCCTTTTGTCTCATGCTGTTCATGTGAGGCTCAATAGCCTATCTTGATCGCCATCAAGCAGAGACGGCGTTCCTCTGTGCATGACAGACCTACAATGCCAAGTGAATCAACTCATTCACAGCGAGGTTTTCATGCAAGTTACCCCATCTATCTTCAAGGCATACGATATCCGTGGCGTGGTGCCTTCTGCTCTGAATGAAGAGGTGGCCGAGGCACTTGGCAGGGCTTTCGGCACAGCAGCCTTGGCTGCCGGAGAAACCACGGTGGCAGTCGGGCGCGACGGTCGCTTGAGTGGGCCCATGCTCAGCCAAGCACTTATGCGGGGATTGGTTGCCACGGGTATTGCCGTGATCGACGTGGGCATGGTGACCACACCCATGTTGTACTTTGCCGCCAATGTTTTGTGCAAAAGCGGTATCCAGGTCACAGGCAGTCACAACCCGAAAGATTACAACGGGTTCAAGATGGTGCTGGCTGGCCGGGCCATCTACGGCGAAGAAATTCAGGGTCTGCGCCGCACCATGCAAGACGAGTCTTGGGTGACGCAACCAGGCGGCAGCATCCGCCAAGTGAGCGTGGATGACGATTATGTTGCCCGCATCGTTTCCGATATCAAACTCGCCCGCCCCCTGAAAATTGTGGTGGACAGCGGCAACGGCGTGGCAGGTGCTTCTGCGCCAGGCTTGTTCAGGGCGTTGGGGTGCGAAGTGATCGAATTGTTCAGTGAGGTGGATGGCAATTTCCCCAACCACCATCCCGATCCGAGCAAACCCGAAAACCTGAAAGACCTCATGGCCGCTCTGGCAGAAACCGGAGCAGATTTGGGGCTGGCTTTTGACGGCGATGGTGACCGGCTGGGTGTGATCACCCGTCACGGCAACAACATCTACCCTGATCGCCAGATCATGCTGTTCGCGCAGGATGTGCTGTCGCGGGTGCCGGGTGGCACCATTTTGTTCGATGTGAAATGCACCCAACGCCTCGCTCCCGCCATTGAGGCAGCCGGAGGTGTGGCCGAGATGTACAAAACAGGTCACTCCCTGATCAAAGCCCGCATGAAAGAGATCAATTCTCCGCTGGGCGGCGAAATGAGTGGGCACATCTTTTTCAAAGAACGCTGGTATGGTTTTGATGATGGTACCTACGCAGGCGCGCGCCTGCTTGAGATCCTGAGTCGCCATCCAGACCCATCGGCTGTCCTGGAGGCGCTGCCCACCAGTCACAGCACGCCAGAACTGAATGTGGCCTGCGCAGAAGGTGAGCCCCATGCGGTGGTCGATAAATTGGTCGATCTGGCCCGCGTGCATCCTGCACTGGCTGCGCCTGCCAAACTCTCGACCATTGATGGTTTGCGTGTCGATTGGCCGGATGGATTTGGCTTGATCCGTGCATCCAACACCACGCCAGTGCTGGTGCTGCGTTTTGAAGGCCATACTTCCGATGCTCTGCACCGCATTGAAGCTGCCATGTTGGATTTGCTCAAACAGGCCAAACCCGATGCGGTGGTGGGTGCCTCTGCACACTGACACAACAGGTCGGCGACTCGGATGGAGGCACATCCACGATTGAGCGATGACCCAGAGGTCATCGTTTTCAATTTGAAACAACGCTACACGGGTGTGTCTGCCACAGTCAATGCCTTGGTTCCCTTGCAGATGAAGCAGTGGCGACTGGGCTACTGTGGCACCACACAGTCCAATGGTGTAGTGGGAATGGGTTGGCGCGAAGCCATTTCGGTGTCGCGCAGGCCGCCACCAGGGCGGCCTTTTCGCATCTGGCATGTGCGCCGTGATCCCGAAATGATGCTGGGCTTGTGGGCGCGCGATGTGCTCCGCTTGCCCATTCGACTCGTTTTCACATCGGCGGCCCAGCATGTGCATGGTGCAATTCCACGTTGGCTGATCTCTCGCATGGATGCCGTCATTGCCACCACCCAAAAGGCGGCGGACTGTGTGCCCAACACCACAGCCGTGGTGCATCACGGTATCGATCTTGCGCGTTTTTCAGTGGTGGACAAATCGGCCGCCTGGGCTGAATCCGGATTGCCAGGTCGCTACGGAATCGGTGTGTTTGGCCGTGTGCGCCCCGACAAGGGGACGGATGTGTTTGTCGATGCCATGCTGGCGCTGTTGCCACGTTATCCCGATTTCACAGCGGTGATTGCAGGGCTGGCACAGCCCAAACATGCGGCGTATGAAACGGCTCTCAAAGCCCGCATTGCCGCAGCAGGGCTGAGGGAGCGGGTGGTGTTTTTGGGCGAGGTGCCTGCTGGCGATGTGCATCGCTGGTATCAGCGTTGCCTGGTGTGCGTGGCTTGCCCACGCTATGAGCCGTTTGGCTTGACCCCGTTTGAAGCGGCCGCCACAGGTTGTGCCTTGGTGTGTTCACGCACGGGGGCATTTGAGGAGTTGGTGACCCCGGGCAAGCAGGGCTGGCTGGTGCCGACTGACGATGTACCCGCTCTGGTTCATGCGCTGGAAACAATGTTGTCGGACGTGCAGCAAACCCAAGCGATGGGGATCCGGGCGCGCAAAGAAGTGGAAAGCCGGTTTTCCTTGCAGACTGAGGCCGATGGGATTGCTGCTGTGTACAGGCAAATGTGGGCGGCAACGCAGCCATGATGCGCCGAATGAGCGGTGGTGTCACCGCCGACACCATGCGGTGGTACGAACAGCTGACGCTGTGGTGTTACGGCTTGGGCATGCGCTGGGCACGGCCATTGTTGAGGCGAAAATTGGCTCGCCGCGCCGTGGCCGAACCTGGCTACGCGCACGACGTGCCTGCACGGTTTGGCTGCTATGAGGCACCGGCCTTGCATTCCAGATCGCATGCAGATCAGCCATGCATTTGGATACATGCGGTATCACTTGGCGAGGCGAGAGTGGCCGCTTTGCTGTTGCCAACCTTGCGTGCGCGTTTGCCCACGGTGCGCCTGTTGTTCACGCATTCAACGGCCACTGGCTGGGCCGAAGGTACATGCCATTTGCGTGCGGGCGATGTACAAACCTGGCTGCCCTGGGATGACCCGTCCGCCGTGAGTGGGTTTTTGGCGCATTTTCGTCCGCATGTGGGCATTCTCATGGAAACCGAGGTTTGGCCACAACTGGTGCAAGGCTGTGTTTCCCAAGGCATACCACTGGCATTGGCCAATGCCCGGTTGAATGAAAAATCCTGCCGACAGGCGCTGAAGCTGGCCTGGCTGTCGCGCCCTGCGTATGCTGGCTTGGCGGCGGTGTGGGCACAAACGGCTGCGGATGCTCAACGCTTGCAGGCTGTGGGGGCGGTCGTCCGGGGTGTTTGGGGCAACCTGAAATTTGATGCCCAACCCGACCCGGCCCAATGTGACCAAGCCCGGCAATGGCGGCGCAACTTGACCCGGCCTGTGGTGATGCTGGCCAGCTCCCGAGCTGGCGAAGAGATTGAATTCATCAGGCAAATCAGCGCTTCGATGCTTGCTCAGGAAGCACAAAGACCGGCTCATTTTGATGTGCAAAAGGTGCAATGGCTGATTGTGCCCCGCCATCCACAGCGGTTTGATGAGGTGGCCCGGTTGATTGAAGACCAAGGCTGGGTATGCAGGCGGCGGGCTGACTGGGGAGCGCGTTTGGCTGCGGGTGAGTCAGCTTCGTTGCCAGTCTTGGCCGCCTGCGAACGGCCACAATCCGATCCAATGGGTACCAATGGGATCAATGAATCTCGGCCCCAAGTGTGGCTGGGTGACTCGCTGGGCGAAATGGCGCTGTACTACAGCCTGGCCGATGTGGCTTTGCTGGGCGGCAGTTTTGAGTCTTTGGGGGGGCAGAATCTGATTGAAGCGGCGGCATGTGCTTGCCCTTTGGTGCTGGGGCCACATACCTTTAATTTTGCCGAGGCATCCGAACAGGCTGTCGCTTCGGGCGCAGCCCAGCGTGTGGGCAACATGGGGGAGGCAGTGAAGGCCGCGCTGCATTGGTTGGCCGATGATGCCGCCCGCCAAGCGGCTGTGCAGGCGACCAGGACATTTGCCCAGTCAAAACAGGGTGCTACCGATTTGACGGTGCAAGGCATTGTCAGCTTGCTGCCTGCTGCATTGCAGCCACAGCAGCACTGAAACTGGGTATCTGCCGGGGACAATCTGCCTGCGGCAGGTGTGTCGCCAGTGCAAATACCCCGCGTGATCAGCGGCTGATCAAGGCGTTGACGGCGGTCAGATCCCCGGCGCTCAGGCTGCCGCTGGCTTGCTTGAGTTTCAAGCCGCCCACCAACACGTCATAGCGTGCCTTGGCCAGATCGCGTTTGGTCTGGAACAACTGACTTTGCGCGTTGAGCACGTCAATGTTGATGCGCACACCCACTTGGTAGCCCAGTTTGTTCGCGTCCAGGGCGCTTTGACTGGATGCTTCGGCGGCTTCCAGTGCTTTGACTTGGCCCTTGCCGGATTGCACACCGAAGAAGGCGGCCCGTGTGGCCTGGGCCACCGTGCGTCGTGCGGCTTCCATGTCGGCACGGGCTTTGTCTTCCAGTGCCAAGGTTTCTTTCACCCGATTCTGGATGGCGTATCCGGCAAACAGCGGCATGTTCAGTTGTACCCCGACTGAAGATGTGTTGCTGCGCAACTGGTTGCCCGTTGTGCTGGATGGCGCCTGGGCCATCTGGTACTGGGCTGTGAGGTCAACCGTGGGGCCGTGACCAGCCTGTGCTTTGCGGGTTTCAAGCTGAGCGATTTCAAGGGCGGCCTGTGTTTGTTGAACCACCGGATGGGTGGATTCGGCCAGTTTCACCCAGTGGCTCACATCATCGGGCGAGGCGGCGGGAAGCTCGACCGGCAAAGCCAATGGTTTTGGGCTGACCCCCGATTGTCCAACCAGTGTGTCCAATGCCAGACGTTTGACGCGCAAATCGTTGTCGGCAGCGATTTCCTGTGCCAATACCAGGTCATAACGCGCTTGTGCTTCGCGTGAGTCGGTGATGGTGGAGGTGCCGACTTCGAAATTGCGCTTGGCAGATGCCAATTGTTCTGCCACGGCGGCTTTTTGTGCATGGACGAACGTGAGGGTGTCTTGTGCCGCCAATACATCGAAATACGCCTGCGTGGTGCGAACAATCAGGTCTTGCTCGGCGGCTTTCAGTTGAGCCTGGGCCACGACCAGGGATTGTTGTCCTTGCTCAAACGATAACTTGTTGGCCGGGCGGTACAGGGGCTGGCTGGCCGCAAGGGTCACGTTTTTGGAGCTGAAACTGCGGTCTGGAACCGGGCTGGCGTTGTCCACGTTGGTGCGGCTCAAGCCGCTGCTCAGGCCCACTGTTGGCAGCAACCCCGCCCTGGCTTGCTCTGACTTGGCCAGCGTGGCATCGCTGGCGGCCTTGGCTGACTGAAAGGTCGCATCAAAAGTGCGGGCCGATTCAAATACCTCGGCCAGTGATTGAGCCTGTACCCCCATTGGCAGCGCCGACATGACCACCCCCACTGCCCACACTGCGGCCACCGCGTGCAGGCGCGGCTGGCTCCAGCGGCTTGCTGTGGCGGGCTTGGCGGTGGGAGAGTGGGCAAGCAGCGAGATGGAGGTCATGTCAGAGGTCTCAGTCAGAGTGGTGATAAGGCAGGATCGGTGGAATGTGGCCGCAGACTCAGTACACCGGAACGCGGTTGTCGTGCTCGGTGGCCCATGCGTGGATGCCGCCTTGCACGTTGGCCACCTGGGTGAATCCGTTGCTCTCCAGAAACTGGGCCACCTGCATGCTGCGCATGCCGTGGTGGCACAGGCAGGCGATGGGCTGGTGGCGATCCAGCTCGGGGTAGCGGGCAGGTACGCTGCGCATGGGCATGTGGATCAGCTGAAAGCCATTGACCGCTTCATCGTTGACGATGGACGCGGTTTGCACTTCCCAGGCTTCTCGCACGTCCAGCACCAGCACAGGTTTGTCCGGTGTGGTGGCGCTGTGTTGCTTGGCCCAGGTGCTGACCTGGGATGCCTTCAGGTGGATCATGGAGCAAAGTCCTCAGAAGCGGAACGCAGACGGTTGGGGGAAGTTTTTCAGGCGTGGAGCCAGGTAGTCCCACGGCTGTTCGGTGGTGAACGCGGTGTCGCTTGCACGGGTGATCAGGGTGGCCCGCATCATGGGCTCGTTACCGACGATGGCACTCAGGCGGCCACCCACTTTCAGCATGTGCAGCAGGGCAGGTGGCACCTCGGCCACGGAGCCGCTGAGAACGATCACGTCGTAGGGAGCCTGGCCTTCGCAGGCCTTGAAGCCTTGGGCCGTGGCATCGGCGCAGCGCACATCGACATTGGTGATGCCGGCACGTTGCAGGTTGGCTTTGGCCACAGCGGCCAGTGCGGGGTTGATTTCGAGACTCAGCACGCTTTTGGCTTGCTTGCCCAGCAAGGCAGCCATGAAACCCGAGCCAGTACCAATGTGCAGCACGGTGTCGGTGGGCTTGACGGCCACATCCTGTGCGACACGAGCCTGTACCTTGGGGGGCAGCATGGACTCGCCTTCCACTGGCGGGGTGGAAAGGGGCACATCCAGGTCAGCGAAGGCCACGGATTGGTAGGCTTCAGGGGTGAAGGCTTCGCGCGGCACATCGTTCAGCAAGCCGAGCACGGTGGAGTCAGCCACATCCCAGGGACGGACTTGTTGCTCAATCATGTTGAAGCGTGCCTTGTCAACATTGAGGGCATGGGTGGGTTGTGCGGTGTTGGATGTGCTCATTTTATACTCCGGTGGGTATGTTGGTGGGGCCGAATTGATTTTACCGGGCTGACCTTGCGGTCATTACCGTGTATTCGTGGCGGTACTGTGGGTGAAGCGACGTTTGAGCCACTGGCCCAGGTCATCCATGTAGCAATAAACCACCGGAACCACCACCAGGGTCAAGATGGAGGAGGTGATCACCCCTCCGATCACGGCCTGGCCCATCGGTGCGCGCTGTTCCGAGCCTTCAGACAGCGCAAAGGCCAGCGGCACCATGCCGAACACCATGGCCAGCGTGGTCATGAGGATGGGGCGCAGCCGCACCTTGGCCGCCATCAGCAGGGCTTCAGTACGCTCCATTGGCGGGTGATCGGGCGTGCCTTCGCGGGCGCGGATGGCAAAGTCCACCAGCAAAATGGCGTTTTTGGTCACCAGACCCATCAGCATGATGATGCCGATGACCGAGAACATGCTCATGCTCGACTGGAACATCATCAGCGCCAGCACCACCCCGATCAGGGTGAGCGGCAACGAAGTCATCAGCGCCAGCGGCTGCAAAAAGCTCTTGAACTGGCTGGCCAGAATCATGTAAATGAAGATCACGCCCATGGCCAGAGCCGACACCGCATAGCCGAACGATTCCTGCATGTTTTTGGTGGAGCCGCCGAACTGGTAGCGGTAGCCGGGAGGAAACACCGTGGCATCCAGCACCTTGCGGATGTCTGCCGACACTTCACCCGCCGTGCGGGCGTACACGTTGGCATTGATGGCCACTTCGCGGGTCAGGCTGCGGCGGTTGATCTGGTTGGCCCCGGTGGACTCGACCACATCGGCCACCTGGCTCACCCGCACCACGCGGGCGCTGCCATCGGCCTGCGTGCCCACCACCAGCGGCAGGGCGGCCAAATCCTGTGGTGTCTGGCGGTCTGCCGCGCCCAGGCGCACGACCACATCGTAAGTTTGGTCATCGGCGGCACGCCAGTTACCCACAGTCTGTCCCGCCACCAGCGTGCGCAGTGAGCTGGCGAGGTTGGACACGCCCACGCCCAGGTCAGAAGCGGCATCGGTTTTCAGCTTCAGCTCCACGGTGGGTTTGTTGGGCTTGACCGAAGAATCCAGATCCACCAGCCCGGTGATGGGGCGAATTTCATCCATCACCTGGCGGGTCAGGCGCTCCAGTTCGTTCAGGTCGGGGCCTTGCAGTGAAAACTCCACCTGCTTGTTGCCACCCACCGCATCCAGCAGGCCCACATGGGTCAGGTTGATGCCGCCCACTGTGCGCAGCCGTTCGCGCAGCTTGGCCGACAACTGGTCGGCATTGAGCTGACGCGCTTTGCGGTCCACCAGCCGGATGTAGATGTTGGCGTAGATTTTTCCCTGTGCGTTGCCGGTGTTGATGGTGGCCAGTGTGTAGCGCACCTCGGGAAACCCGCGCACGATGGCCTCCACCTGCCGGGCCTTGGCCTCTGTGGTTTCCAGCGATGAACCGGCGGGGGTGTGGAAAGTGAGCGAGGTTTCGGAGAAATCGGCCTTGGGCACAAATTCGGTTCCCAGCAGCGGCACCATCAGCACACTGCCCACAAACACACCCAACGCCAAGCCCAGCGTGGCCAACTTGTGTTGCAGTGACCAGCCCAGCACCCGTTGGTAGGTGTCGGCCAGGTCATCCTGCCGCTGGTCAATCCAGCCTGTGACCCGGCCAATCGTCTGGTCGTACCAGCCTTTGCGCTGCACCGGGCCGCTGCCCGCCTGTCCGTGGGCATGCACCGACGGGTCGTGCCACACCGATGACAGCATGGGGTCCAGCGTGAAGCTGACGAACATCGAAATCAGGATGGCTGCCGCCACTGTGATGCCGAACTCATGGAAAAACTTGCCGATGATGCCTTCCATGAACCCGATGGGCAGAAACACCGCCACGATGGACAGGGTGGTGGCCAGCACGGCCAGGCCAATTTCACCCGTGCCGTCCATCGCAGCGTTAAAAGGTGTCTTGCCCATTTGCAGGTGGCGCACGATGTTCTCGCGCACCACGATGGCATCGTCGATCAGCAGGCCCACACACAGGCTCAGCGCCATCAGCGTGATCATGTTGATGGTGAAGCCAAACAGGTTCATCACCATGAAGGTGCCGATCAGCGCAATCGGCAGTGTGAGGCCGGTGATGATGGTGGAGCGCCAGGAATTCAGGAACAGAAACACGATCAGCACCGTGAGGATGGCCCCCTCGATCAGCGTTTGCCGCACGTTGTTCACACCCACCCGGATGGGGCGTGAGCCATCCTGCACCTCTTGCAGCTTGTAGCCTGGGGGCAGCTTGGCTTGCATGTCTTTCAGTGTGGCTTGCAAACCGTTGACCACGGCGATGGTGTTTTCGTCCTGGGTCTTTTGCACTTGCAACAGCAGCGTGCGTTCGCCGTTGTACAGCGCCAGGTTTTCCTGCTCGACACTGCTGTCCACCACATTGGCCACCTGGCCCAGCCGCACGGGCTGGCCACCCCGGCGAGCCACGATGATCTGGTTGAAGTCCTGCGGGTTGTCCATGCGTGCCTGCAACTGCACCACACGCTCCTGGTCGCGGGTGCGCAGGGTGCCCAGCGGGGCATCCTGGTTTTCGGTGCGCACGGCGGCCACGATCTGCTCGGCCGTGATGCCCAGTGCCTGCATGGCCTGGGGCCGCAGTTCAATGTTGATGGCCCGGCGGCTGCCACCCACCAGGGTCACCGCACCGACACCGCGCACGTTTTCAAGCTGCTTTTTCAGGGTCTGCTCCGACCATTGGGTCAGCTCGGCGGGGCTGGGTGCCGTTCCCTGGCTGGCATCGGGCAGCACGGCCACGGCCCACACCGCTCGGGCAGCGGGGTCAAAGCGCAGCACCTTGGGTTCTTTCACCTCGGTGCGCAGGCTGGGCTTGAGCAGGGCCACTTTTTCGCGCACGTCCTCGGCAGCCTTGCGCCCCTCCATGTGCAGACCGAATTCGATGATCACCACCGACTGGCCTTCGTAGCTGCGCGAAGTCAGGGCATTGATGCCTGCGATGGTGTTGACCGCCTCTTCCACCTTTTGCGTGACTTCGGTTTCCACAATCTCCGGAGCGGCACCGGGGTACTCGGTGGTGACCACCACCACCGGAAAGTCGATGCTGGGAAATTGATCGACCTGCAAGCGCTGAAAACTGAACAGCCCCATGACCACAAAGGCCAGCATGACCATGGTCGCAAAAACCGGATTGCGCAGCGAAACCTGGGTGAACCACATGGTGCGTTGTCGGGTGGGTTGAAGAGGGGGCGCAATCAGCGCGGATCGGTGGCGGGAGCGGGCGTTGCCGTGGTCGCCTGCATGAGCCTGATGGATGTGTTTTGTTGAATGAATCCGGTCTTCACACTGGTAACGAAAGCACCTTCAGCTATCGAATCCGTGAGTATGAAGAGAGCCGATTCCGGTGCTGCCCCTACGGCTTGCTTGTCCAGACTCAGCGCGTCCAGGCCCTGGCCCAATACTTTGACGGGCACATGGGCAATGTGGGCTGGCTCGCTGGCCGATGCCGAAGCCTGCACCAGTTGCACATAGGGCTGTGGCCTGTCGTTGCGCACGCTGGATGCGGGCACAGCGGTGCCTGTGCGCTCACCCACCAGCACCTGACCCTGCGCAAACAGACCGTGGCGCAGTCCTGGGGCAGGGCTGAGCTTCAGATAGACCAGCACACTGCGGCTGGCCGCCTGGGCCGATGGACTGATGCGCACCAGCTTGGCCTGTACCGTGGCCGTGCCGCCTTCCACCGTCAGCCGGGCGGTTTGCCCCACCAGAAGCTGGGCCGCCAATTCAGGCGGCACAGCGGCTTCCAGCTCCAGGCTGGACAGATCGACCAGCTCCAGCACCCTGGCATCCACACCCACACGTTCGCCGTTCTGTACGAGCCTGGCGGCCACCTGCCCGCTGATGGGGCTGCGCAGCACGGTGTCGGCCAGTGATTTGGCCGCAATGTCCTGCGCGGCCTGGGCCGCGCGGTGGTTGGCCTGGGCCGCAGCCAGGTTGGAAAGCGAAGTTTCCAGCGCGGTGCTGGAGATGAAGCCTTGGGCCACCAGTGCCTGGTTGTTGGCCAGCTGGCGCTGGGCAATGGCCACTTGGGCGGCGGCGGCCTGGGCCTGCTGCGCGGCTTGCTGGGTACGGGCCTGGTACTCGGTGGTGTCGATGCGACCCAGCACCTGGCCAGCCTGCACGGCATCGCCCTCGCGCACCTGCAATCCGCTCAGTTCACCCGCCACTTTGGCCTTGACCAGTGCCGTGTTGGCCGCCCTAAGCACGCCTGAAATCGGCACCGTTTGCACCAGCGTGCGGGTGCGGGCCTGCACCACATCGGAGGTGGCCAGCTCAAACACCGTGGGCTTGCGCAAGGCTTCAGCTGCTTCGGCTGCCTGTGCCTGTTTGGCCTGGCGGGCCTGAAAAGCCTTGCCAGCGCCCGCCGCCAGCACCAGTGCCACGGCTGCGCCAGCAGCCCAGGTTGTCCATTTCTTGGCCATGTCAGTTCAATGCGTTGCTGTTGGGGTGGGGAGGTGTGTTTTCGAGGCCGCGCAACAAAATGTCGGCCTGGTTGGCAATGAACGCCTGCGGGTCAATGTGGGCTTGGAGCCCGCCCTGGCCCAGCCCGCAGCACGGAGCCATTGAGTGCTTCCACATGATCACAAAAATCATGGGCGCGATGATGCTGTAAATGGCGTAGTCGAGGTTGAGGGTGCGGAACTCTCCGCGCACCACACCCCGTTGCAGAATGCGCCGGATGAGGGCATTGCCCGGCTCGATCACTTCCTGGCGGTAGAAGTCGGTAATTTCAGGAAACTGGCTGCCCTCGCTCATGACCAGCTTGGTGATGCCCGAAGCCTGTGTGGCCCCGATGCGCTCCCACCACTGGTGCATGCAGTAGCGCACCATGTCGGAGGTGTTGCCTTCAAAGGTTTCGAAGGTCTGGTTCCATTCGGCAAAGCGGCCTGCGATGTTTTCGCGCACCACGGCCTTGAACAGCTCCACCTTGCTGGGAAAGTACAGAAACAGCGTGCCTTTGGACACCCCTGCACGCTGGGCCACTTCTTCCACCCGCGTGGCCGCAAAACCTTTTTCCACAAACAAAGACAGCGCCGCGTCCATGAGCTCGCCCGGACGGGCATCTTTGCGCCGTTCACGTTTGTGCGGCGGCTCGGTGGATGGAATGGTGGTTGGTATCGACATGCGCTTTATTACTGACCGGCTGGTTATTAATGTAGCGCATTTGTGGATTTGAATCAGGGCATGCCGTAAAACGAGCGGATGCCGTCCCACACATCCTGCGGGTCATCCACATAGGTGACCAGGTTCAGGTCTTCGGCGGAAACGGTGCCTTCTTCCACCAGCACCTCAAAGTTGAACAGCCGCTTCCAGTAATCGCTGCCAAACAGGAAGATGGGCACGGGCTTGGCTTTCTGGCATTGCACCAGGGTGATGACTTCAAACAGCTCATCCAGCGTGCCAAAGCCGCCCGGAAACGCCACCAGCGCCTTGGCCCGCATCATGAAGTGCATCTTGCGCAGGGCAAAGTAGTGGAATTTGAAGCTCAGCTCGGGCGACACCCAGGGGTTGGCTCCCTGCTCATGGGGCAGGGCGATGTTGAGACCCACGGTCAGTGCGCCAGCTTCGCTGGCCCCCCGGTTGGCCGCCTCCATGATGCCGGGGCCGCCACCTGTACACACAAATATCCGGTCTTTGTGCTCACAGCGTTGGCTGTATTCGGCCACCAGCCGCCCGAATGCCCGTGCCTGTTCGTAATAAACCGCGTTGCGCAACAGGGTGCGGGCCTTGGCAATGGCCTGGGGCTCACCGCTGGCCTGTGCGGCTTGCAGAGCCAGTTCTGCTTTTTCCTGCGACACAAAACGCGCGCTTCCGTACACCACCACCGTGTGGTCCACGCCCAGCGATTGCTGCATCAGATCGGGTTTGAGCATTTCGAGCTGGATGCGGATGCCGCGTGTCTCGCGGCGCAGCATGAACTCAGGGTCGGCAAACGCCAGGCGGTGGGCGGCGGCCTCCAGCGGCAGGCCGTTGTTGGAGTGGGCTTGCAGTTCGGCCCAGGCATCCGCCAGGCGTGCGGTATTGAGATTTTGGGTGTTGTGCATGGGGTGTCCTGTGTGGGTGACGGGTGCTGTGCGCATCGCAACGCACGGCACACAGCTTACAGGCCCGTCATGACCTCGCCAGAAACGAAAAAGGCTCCCGAAGGAGCCTGTTTGCAAAGCAGCTTGAGCCAGAGGCTTACACGCGCTTGCGGTACTCACCCGTGCGGGTGTCGATTTCAATCTTGTCGTCCTGTGCCACGAACAGCGGCACAGCCACTTCGAAGCCGGTGGCAATCTTGGCAGGCTTCATGACCTTGCCGGAGGTGTCGCCCTTGACTGCGGGTTCTGTCCAGGTGATGACGCGCTCGACGCTGGTGGGCAGTTCCACGGAGATGGCCTTGCCGTCATAGAACACCACTTCAACGGCCATGCCGTCTTCCAGGTAGTTCAGGGCATCGCCCATGTTTTCGGCTTCCACTTCGTACTGGTTGTACTCTTCGTCCATGCACACATACATGGGGTCGGCAAAGTAGGAGTAGGTGCATTCCTTCTTGTCCAGAATGACCTGGTCCATCTTGTCGTCGGCCTTGAACACGACTTCGGTGCCGAAGTTGGCGATCAGGCTCTTGAGCTTCATGCGCACGGTGGCGGAGTTGCGGCCACCACGGCTGTATTCGGTTTTCAGGACGACCATGGGGTCTTTGCCGTGCATGATCACGTTGCCTGCGCGGATTTCTTGAGCGATTTTCATAACAGTTCAGGGAGGTTTGAGCCGACTGAGGCGGCGGGGCCGCTGCCGGTGTGTTCGGCTCTTCGGCTTTTCGGGTAACCCGGCATTTTACTGTGCAGGCGTGTCGGCCCTGTTACCAATGCTGTCAGCGGATGTCTGGCGGGATGTCTCGCTGGTTGTTCGGGGTGCCCGCCTGGCGCATGGCCTGCACCATCTGTTCGAGCTGCGTCAGCAAATCCGGCTGCGCCAGCAGGCGGTCGCGGGCGGTCTGCACGGCCTGGCGTATACGGTGCCAGTCCACAGCGGGGAGGGTGGCCGGTGTATCGGCTGGTGTCGGCTCGTTCCAGTGGGCGTGCCACTGGCGCAAATCGGCCGGTGCCTGCAGCCAGTCCAGAAAAGCCTGGAGCTTGACGAGGTGGGCTCCATCGTCCTGCGGGTAGATGTGCCACAGCAGCGGCTGGCCTGCCCACAGTGCCCGCACCAGCGAGTCTTCGCCGCGCACGCAGTTGAGGTCGCACGACCACAGCAGGTGGTCGAAATCGGTTTGTGTCAGCGGTGCCAGCCAATGGATGCGCAGCTTTCCCTCAGCCAGGTCGGGTTCGGCCAGCAAAGCCTGGCGCACGGCTGCCTGCGCCCGGCCATGCGTGACCAGCAGGCTCACAGGCTCGCTGCCGCTGGCCAGTGTGCGCAGCAGGGCGGGCAGGGCAGGCGGCTCGTAGCAGAACAGGCTGACCAGCCGCTCGCCTGTCCAGTCAATGCCCTGGCTGGCCAGCCAGGCTGTGCGGTCGTGTCTGGCCTGGCTGGCCAGCAGGTCGGCCTCGCGCAGCAGGCCTCCGGTGCCATCGGTGAAGCCGGGGTAGAAAAACCGCTTGCTCATCCCCGCTGCCGGGCCGTGCATCACGGGTGAGGTCAGACCGTGGCAGCGCCGGGCATACGGTTCTGCGGTGAGGTACTCCAGATTGATCCAGCCCAGGTTCTGCCTGTTTGCCCCGCCCGTGGGGCCGGTGGCTGAAACAAAAGAGGCTGTGAATGCAGGCTCAATCTCGCAGCCGAAGGCTTCGATCCACACATCGGCTTGGGGTCTGGCCAGTGACTGGTCTGGTGTGCAGCGGCGCGGGGCGGATTCGGCCCAGTCCAGCACCTCCACGCCGGGTTGTCCTGCCGGGGCCATCCAGGCCAGGGCCGATGCATCGTCCACCCACAGCCGCACGCGGTGGCCGCGCTGTGCCAGCTGGCACGACAAGCGCCACGACACACCCAGGTCACCGTGGTTGTCGATGACGCGGCAAAAAATGTCCCAGAGCAAAGGTGAGGTGTTCATCAGCAATTCTCATGTTGAGCACGGCGGGGGTGACGCTTCGGGCATGACCCTTGGTTGGCGGTCTGGGTGTTTGCCCGGGCTGGGGTGGCGTTTCTTCGCTCTGCGCCCGTTCAAGGGGTGA
>ERZ724523.1212-NODE-1212-length-15114-cov-5.731921_pt1 | contig 15114 bp, 9 predicted proteins | sample MGYA00376056_ERZ724523 | MGnify/ENA primary metagenome ERZ724523 (study PRJEB28724, sample SAMN07190888) | wastewater metagenome | isolation source: influent of sewage treatment plant in Hong Hong | place: USA: Christiansburg, Virginia | collected 2016-03-01 ... | reverse complement strand
CTCGTAGCTGGCAGCCAGCTCGTCGATGTGGGCCTTGAGTTGCTCGGGCTTGGCGTGCAACTCGTTGGCGCGTACCAACTCGGCCACCACCAAGCCCAGACGCACGCGGCGCTCTGCTTGTGGACGGAAGATGTCGGCAGGAATCTCGGCCTTGTCAGCATCCTTGATGCCACGCTGCTTCAGGTCAGCCCGTGCAGCTTCGAGCAAGCGCTCAATTTCGGCTTGCACGCTGGCATTGGGCAGATCCAGTTCGGCTTTGGTCAGCAGCGCATCCATGACCGCTTGCTTGTTGCGGGCCATCAAGCGGAACTTGACTTCACGCTCCAGATTTTTCTTGATGTCAGCGCGCAGGCCTTCGACCGTGCCATCAGCAATACCCAGCGACTTGGCCAACGCGTCGTTGACTTCAGGCAGGTGGGCTGCTTCGATTTTCTTCAGCGTGACCAGGAAATCGGCTGTCTTGCCAGCCACATCCTTGCCATGGTAGTCCTCAGGAAAGGCCAGCGGAAAGGTCTTGCTTTCGCCAGACTTCATACCACGCACAGCATCTTCAAACTCTTTGAGCATCTGGCCTTCACCGACCAAAAACTGGAAGTCTTCTGCTTTGCCGCCCTGGAAAGGCTCGCCATCGAGCTTGCCTTCAAAGTCCACAGTGACACGGTCGCCGTCTTGGGCGGGCGCATCAAGGGCACGCTGGGCAAAGCTGCGGCGCTGCTTGCGCAGGATGTCCACCGTCTTGTCGATAGCGCTGTCGTTGACTTCAGCCGTGAGTTTTTCAACTTGTGCTTCGTTCAGATCACCGATCTTGACTTCGGGGAACACTTCAAACACCGCGTCAAAAGTGACTTCACCTTCAGGTGCGCCTTCTTTTTCGGTGATGCGCGGCTGGCCTGCCACCCGCAGCTTGGCTTCGTTGGCAGCGCTGGCAAAGGCTTCGCCGACCTTGTCGTTCAGCACTTCGTACTGCACCGAGTAGCCATAGCGCTGCGACACCACATTCATGGGCACCTTGCCAGGACGGAAGCCGTCCATTTTCACGGTGCGAGCCAAGCGCTTGAGGCGCGAATCAACCTCGGTCTGGATCACGGAAAGGGGCAGGCTCAGCGTGATCTTGCGCTCGAGCTTTTCAAGGGTTTCAACGGTAACGGCCATGGCTCTTCCTAATTTGTCAGTCAAACATGCCTGCTTGCCCCGAGGCGGGCGCTGTATGCGGCAAGGTCTCACATGGGTGGTGCGCGGGGGGGGACTCGAACCCCCACAGTATTGCTACCGTCAGGACCTAAACCTGGTGCGTCTACCAATTTCGCCACCCGCGCAGTCTTCAAACAAACAGGCGGCAAGGGTCAATTTGCCGCCCGCATGAAACTGGTCAACTTTCGATTTTAACCTGTTGCAGAGCCATTAGCAGCCACCTGGTACTTCAGGTGGTGGTCGGCGCACCCGGAACCAGGCGGCATACATGGCGGGCAGCGCCAGCAAGGTCAGTACCGTCGCCACCACCAGCCCGCCCATGATGGCCACGGCCATAGGGCCCCAGAACACGCTGCGTGAGAGTGGAATCATGGCCAGCACTGCCGCTGCAGCTGTCAACACAATGGGGCGCAGGCGGCGCACTGCCGACTCAACGATGGCGTCCCAGGCGGGCACACCGCGCGCGCGGTCTTGCTCGATCTGGTCAATCAAAATCACTGAATTGCGCTGGATCATGCCCATCAGTGCAATCACGCCCAGCAGCGCCACAAAGCCGAAAGGCCTGTTCAGCAGCAGCAGCGCACCCGCCACTCCAGCAATGCCCAGCGGGCCGGTCAAAAACACCAGCATCGCGCGGCTGAAGCTGTGCAATTGCAGCATCAGCAGCGTGAAGGTGATGAACAGCATGATGGGCACGCCCGCCGCAATCGACGACGATCCCTTGGAGCTTTCTTCCACCGCCCCTGCCACCTCAATGCGGTAGGCGTTCTGGCCAGCGTTATGCCAGGCGGCCTCAATCTGGCGCAGTTGCGGCAACAGCGCCTGCGTCACCGTGGCACCTTGCAGGCCCTCGACCACATCGCCTTGCACCGTGATGGCGTAATCGCGGTTTTCGCGCCACATCACCCCCGGCTCCCAGGTGAATACCGGCTTGGCAATCTGCGTCAGTGGAATGGACTGGCCCGAGGCCGTAGGCAGGTAGGCATTGGCAATGTCGGTGATAAAGCGGCGCTCGTGCTCAGGCTGGCGCAGCACGATGTCGATGAGCTTGTCGCCCTCGCGGTACTGCCCCACTTGGGCGCCCGACTGCATCACCTTGGAGGCCTGGGCAATCGACTGGCTGCTCACGCCCAGCGCACGCGCCTTGGCCTGGTCAATCTCCAGGCGCAGCACCTTGACCGACTCGTTCCAGTTGTCGTTCACGCCGCGCATTTGTGGCGCAGCGCGCAGCGCCTCTTTGACTTCATCGGCCCGCGCACGCAGCACAGTCGGGTCGGTGCCCACCACGCGAAATTGCACCGGGTACGGCACTGGTGGCCCGTTGGGCAGCAGCTTGACGCGGCCACGCACCTCGGGAAATTCCGTGGCCAGCAGCGCAGGCAGCTTGACGCGCAGCGCCTCGCGCACCGCCAAATCCTGCGACAGCACGATGAACTGCGACACGTTGGTCTGCGGAAACACCTGGTCCAGCGGCAGGTAAAAACGCGGCACGCCCGAACCCACCCAGGTGCTCACGCTGGCCACGCCCGGCTCGGCGCGCAGGCGCGCTTCCACGCGGCGCGTGACCTCCTCGTTGCCCGCAAACGATGTGCCCTCTGGAAACCACACATCCACCAGAATTTCAGGCCGGCTTGAATCCGGGAAGAACTGCTGCTGCACCCGGCCCATGCCGACAATGCCCAGCGCAAAAATCAGCACCGTCACGCCGATGGTGATCCAGCGGTGCTCCACGCACCAATGCACTGCGCGGCGAAAGGCGGTGTAGAACGGGCTGTCAAACACCTCGTGCGGGTCGGCGGTGATGCCATCGGCCACGCCCGGGCCGGCGGGCAGCAACTGCACGTGGGCGGGCGTTTTGAGCAGCAGCGTCCCCAGGTAGGGCACAAAGTACACCGACACAATCCACGACAGCACCAGCGCAATCACCGTCACGGCAAAGATGGCAAAGGTGTATTCGCCCGTGACCGATTTGGCGATGCCGATGGGCAAAAAGCCCGCTGCTGTGATCAAGGTGCCCGTCAGCATCGGGATGGCCGTGATCTCGTAGGCAAAGGTGGCGGCGCGCACCTTGTCGTAGCCCTCTTCCATCTTGCGCACCATCATCTCGACGGCAATGATGGCGTCGTCCACCAGCAGGCCCAGGGCGATGATCAGCGAGCCCAGCGAGATTTTGTGCAGGCCAATGCCCCAGTACCACATGGCCAGAAACGTCACCGCCAGCACCAGCGGAATGGTGATGCCAACTACCAGCCCGGGTCGGGGGTCAATGTACCAGCGCTTGTACCAAGGGTGGTGGCCGCTGCGCTGGTGCAAGCCCAGGGCCAGGAAACTCACGGCCAGCACAATCACCACGGCCTCGATCAGCACTTTGACAAACTCATTGACCGAACTGGCTACCGCCTTGGGCTGATCTTGCACGTTGACCAACCGCACACCGGCGGGCAATTGCTTGGCGATGCGATCGGTGGTGGCGTGCAGCGCCTTGCCCAGGGCAATGATGTCACCGCCCTTGGCCATGGACACACCCAGCGCAATCACCTCCTGGCCCTGGTGGCGCACCTTGACGTTGGGTGGATCCACATAGCCGCGCTGCACCTCGGCAATGTCCGACAGGCGCAGCTGGCGCCCCGAGGCACCGCGAATCGGCATGGCGCGCAGCTCCTCAATGGCATTGAACTGCCCCCCTACGCGCACCTGCACCACATCTTGTGGCGTCTGCACGGCGCCAGCGTTTTCGACCGCGTTTTGCTGGCCCAACTGTGCCAGCACCTGGTTCATGTCCAGACCCAGCTGCGCGAGGCGCTTTTGCGAGATTTCGACAAACAGCTTCTCGTCCTGCACGCCAAACAGCTCTACCTTGGCCACATCGGGCACGCGCAGCAGCTGCTGGCGCACATCGTCGGCAAAGTTTTTCAGCTCGGCGTTGCTGAAGCCGTCGGCCTCCAGCGCGTAGATGACGCCGTAGACGTCGCCAAAGTCGTCATTGAAGAACGGCCCCTGCACGCCCTGGGGCAAGGTGTAGCGCATATCGCCCACCTTTTTGCGCACGGCATACCAGACGTTGGCCACCTCGCTGGCCTTGGAGGAGTCTTTGATCTGAAAGATGATTTGCGACTCGCCCGGCTTGGAATAGCTGCGGATTTTGTCGGCGTAAGGCACCTCTTGCAGCGTGCGTTCGATCTTGTCGGTGACCTGCTCGGCCACCTGCTGCGCAGTGGCGCCGGGCCAGTAGGTGCGCACCACCATGGCACGGAAGGTGAACGGCGGGTCTTCGTCCTGCCCCAGCTGGAAATAGGCCCCCACGCCCATCAGCAAGAGCACCACCATCAGGTAGCGCGTCAGGGCCGGATGGTCGAGCGCCCATTTGGAAAGGTTGAAACCCGGTTTTGGTTGCACTGGCGTCATGGTCGGCTCACGGCTGGGAAGCAGCGGGGATGGCACCAGAGGCCGCAGCAGGCGCAAGGGTCAGGTCTTTGGGCGCTACTTTTTCAGGAGCTGCTTGCGCTGCACTGGCGGGCGTTTGAGCCCATTTTTGCTCATATACCGTCACCTTCTGTCCCGGCGAGAGCACATGCACGCCCGTGGCCACCACCTGCATGCCCGGCGCCAGGCCCGCAGCCACCACGGCGGCGTTGCCATCGGCCGTGGCGATTTGCACATCCTGCGAGCGCACGGTGCTGGTGGCCGGGTCGTACACCCACACCGCCGTGCCCTGGCCCTGCTGGCGCAGCGCCGTGGTGGGCAGCGTGATGGCCGGTATGCCCACATGGCTGAGCACCTGCGGCGTGACGTACACCGTGGCCCCCAACGCGGGTGCCGTGGCGGCGTCTATGCCCACTTTGACGGCAAAGGTGCGCGTCACCGGATCGGCGCTGGCGGCCACCTCACGCACCCGCCCTTGCAGCGGCGCACCGCCTGCCCAGGCGCGCACGCCCACGGCCTGGCCCACCTGTATCTGCGCCACTTTGTCCTCGGGCACGGCAAACACCACATCGCGCGCACCGTCCTGGGCAATGCGCACCACCGGCGTGCCCGCCGCCACCACCTGGCCGGGCTCGGCTTCAATGGCCGTGACCACGCCCGCCACATCGGCCAGCAGCCGCGTGTACTGTGCCTGGTTGCCCTGGGCCGACGACTGCGCACGCGCCTGCGCCAGCGCAGCCTGGGCGGCCTGGAGCGTGGCCTCGCGGCGCTGCAACTCGGCGCCGCTGATGAAATTCTGGTTTTTCAGGGCGGCATAGCGCTGCAAATCAGCTGCGGCCAGATCACGCTGGGTTTGCGCAGCGCTGACCTGGGCCTGCGCGGCCTGCGCGGCCAACTGGTAATCCTGCGGATCGAGCTGCGCCAGCACCTGACCGGCCCGCACCCGCTGGCCCAGCTCGGCCTGGCGCTGGACGATCTTGCCCGCCACCCGAAAGCCCAGGCGCGACTCCACACGCGCACGCACCTCGCCCGCATACTCCACCTGCGACTGCAATGCCCCCACGCCCACCGTCAGCAGTTTGACTGCACGCACCGGCTCGGGCAGCGGCTCGGGCCGCGAACAGCCGGTCAGCCAACCGGCTGCGGCACACAGAAAAAAAACCCCACAACGGGGCCACGGTGCGATCAAAGTGCGCATGAAAAAGTCCGGTGAAAAAATTACTGACTGACTGGTTAGTAATCTAGAGGATACCTGCCTGCGCTGTCAAGCGACAATCCACACCGTGAACACCCAGCCCGCCCCCATCACCCACTACGAGAACTTTCCGGTCGCCTCGCTCTTGTGCCCGCCGCACCTGCGCGCGCCCATCGCCGCCATTTACGCCTTTGCGCGCACCGCTGACGACCTGGCCGACGAGGGCGACGCCAGCACCGCGCAGCGCCTGGCCGACCTGGCCGCCTACCGTGCCGACCTGCACGCCATCGCCGCAGGCACAGCACCCTCGGCACGCTGGGCCAGCGTGTTTGTGCCGCTGGCACCGGTGCTGCGCCAGACACAGTTGCCCGTGCCGCTGCTGGACGACCTGCTCAGCGCCTTTGCCCAGGACGTGCGCAAAACCGCCGCAGCCGCTGGCTACGCCGACCGCGCCGAGCTGCTGGACTACTGCCGCCGCTCGGCCAACCCGGTCGGGCGGCTGCTGCTGCACCTCTACGGCGTGAACAGCCCCGAGGCGCTGCAAGAGAGCGACGCCATCTGCACCGCGCTGCAACTGATCAACTTCTGGCAAGACCTGAGTGTGGATATTCCGCGCGGGCGCTTTTACCTGCCCGATGCCGACTGCGCCGCCCACGGCGTGCAGCGCGCCGATTTATTGCCCCTGCACAGCACGCCAAATACTACTGAATTAATAGCTGCCAGCGCAGACTGGGCAAGGGCTACCATGCTAAAAGGTGCAAAACTGGTACACCGCCTGCCCGGGCGCGCTGGCTGGGAGCTGCGCCTGGTGGTGCAAGGCGGTTTGCGCATCCTCGACAAGATAGACGCGCCACGCGGCGCCAGCCTGCACACCCGCCCCCGTATCCGCGCCTGGGACGGCCCGCTGATGCTGGCGCGCGCACTGCGCATGTGAACGCGCCTGTGCGAGACGCTGCTGGCAGGCTCAGGCCAGGCGCGCCAGCAACTGCGGCGTGCCATCCGTGCCCGTGAACACCAGATCACCGCCAGCGTCCAGGGCAAACACACCGCGATCAAACTCGCGGCGCAGGCGGGCCGTGAGCTTGCACAACGACAACTCCACCGCCCCCGCCGTACCCACCGCCACCTCCAGGCGCGCGGCGCGCGTGGCCTCCAGCTCTTTTTCCAGTGCCTCGCGCTCTTTCAAGGACTTGCCCCACACCAGCACCGCCTGCTGCCACGAGGCCCGGGCCCGCTCCAGAATGCCTTTGGGATCGGCCACCTTGAGTTGCTTGATCAGTTGCTCCAGCCGCGTCTCCTGGGCTTTTTCTTCGTCGATGCGCTTGAGCAAGGCGGCGTACTGCTCTTCCAGCGCCCGGTTCACGCCCAGCACCACCTTGGTGGCACCCGCCTTGTCCGAGCCCAGGGTGGACACGCGCACCAGCATGGTCGCCGTGGCCACGCCTCCAATCAAACGCCCCTTTTGGCGCGAGCCCGCGCCAACAATGATCTGGTTGAGCGAATCAAGCTCGCACTCCAGGGCCATGTCCTTGATGGCAATCACGGTGCCGGCATGGATTTTGACGCCCTCGGCAAACCGCACTGTCACCGAGCCACCGGCCCGCAGCGCAGAGCGGCCAATCACCCCGCCCGCTACCTGGATGTTGCCGCCCGCCTCCAGCATGCCCGAGTCCACCATGCCATCGACCACGATGTCGCCACTGGCCACCACCTTCATGCCCTGCACCACCTCGCCCGTAACGTGGACGTTGCCATCAAAGTGGATGTTGCCCGTGGCCATGTTGACTTCTTTGAAGCGCACCACAGGCTCCACCGTCACGCCGCAATCGACCCGCACCGGCTGCCCGCTGACGGCGGCCACCAGCACGCAGGGGTCGTCGCTGGAGACTTCAGCGCCGCTCAGGCCTGCGGCAAAGTGCCGGTCTTTGCCCGGCTGGGCCTTGACCACGCCGCCCTTGACGCTGTGGCCATCAATGCCTGCGGTGGCCGGAGTGCGCCGCATCAGCGCATCGCCGGGCTGCACTGTCTCGATGGCGCCGCGTTCGCGGTAGTCGATCAGGCCGTTCTCGTCGAGTGTGGGCTCGCGGTTCACGGTATGCGGCACCAGGTCTTCAAAGACAGCGTCTGCGCCATCCTGGGCATGTACCCCCCGGGCCACGATGACATGGCTGCAACTGCCCTTTTGGCAGGCCTGCGACACGGCCGTCTGGTCAATGCCAAACACCACACCGGCCAGGGTCAGGGCCTGCAAGGCCTGTTCTGGCGCAGCAGGCTTGCCACCCACGGGCGGGATGATGCTGAGCGTGGCCGTCATGCCATCGGAACTGGTGTGAACCTGGTACTCGGCGTCCAGGCGCTGCGCCAGCTGGATACCAAAAGGCTCCTGCTGCACATTGCACATCTCGGCTGCGCTGGCGATGGCCTCGGCATCGAGCCGGCAATCGCCGTAGCCTTCTTGCACCAGCAGTTGGTGCAAGGTGGCAGCGTCCATGGCAGCGCGCCCCTGCACAGGCTGCGAAACCAGCAAAATCTGGCCATCGGCTTCATTGAACGTAATGCCGGGAAAGTGGATTGCGGACATATGTCTCTCTGATTTCTTATGAGTGGGTCAGCGCCTGGGGGGCGCGCTTGCGCTGCGGGGCTATCGCCTGCGGTCTGCTGCCAGACTGCAAAGTAAATGAAGCGGCCAGACCAGCGAGCTGGCGCGACTGCTCCTGCAAGGCGCTGGAGGCGGCAGAGGTCTGCTCCACCAGTGCGGCGTTTTGCTGCGTCACACCGTCCAGGTCCGCCACCGCCTGGTTGATCTGCGCCAGGCCCGAAGACTGCTCACGGCTGGCCGAGGCGATCTCGCCCACGATGTCAGCCACGCGCTGGATGCCCGTCACGATCTCCTGCATGGTGGCGCCGGCCTGGGCCACCTGCTGGCTGCCCACGCCCACTTTGTCCACGGAGTTGGTGATGAGGGCACGCACCTCTTTGGCCGCTTCGGCACTGCGCTGGGCCAGGCTGCGCACCTCAGAGGCCACCACGGCAAAGCCCCGGCCCTGCTCACCCGCGCGCGCGGCCTCGACGGCAGCGTTCAGGGCGAGGATGTTGGTCTGGAACGCAATGCCGTCGATCACGCTGATGATGTCCACGATCTTGCGCGAGGAAGCGTTGATGGCCTCCATGGTGTCCACCACCTGCGCCACCACGGCCCCGCCGCGCTCGGCCACGCCGGTGGCGGCCACGGCCAGCTGGTTGGCCTGGTTGGCGCTGTCGGCGTTGTGCTGCACCGTGCCCGAGAGCTGCTCGGTGGCCGATGCCGTCTGTTCCAGCGAGCTGGCCTGCGCCTCGGTGCGGTCGGACAAATCCTGCGTGCCCGTGGCCACCTCGGGGGCCGCACCGGCAATGGCGTCGGCACCACCGCGCACCTGGCCGATGGCGTTGTGCAGATTGGTGCGCATGGCTTCAACCTGGCCGAGCAGGGAGGCGATTTCATCGCTGCCGCTGCAAACCACCGACTGCGACAAATCGCTGTTGGCAATGGCCGCCGTGGCCTCACCGGCCTGGCGAAAACCCGAGCGCAGGCGCGACAGCAGCGTCAGCGACAGCACCGAGGCCGGAACACCGCCCAGCACCGTGGTCAGCACAAACACCAGCAGGGCGATGTTGTAGCGGTGCTCGGCGTCCTGGTAGGCCGCATCAGCGCGCGAAACCTGGTAGTCGCGGAACGCGGCCATGGACTTGATCAGGGCCTCGCCCTCGGTGCGGCTGGCTTCCAGGAAGCGTTCCATCACCTGCGGATTGAAATCTTCTGCCTTGATGGCGTCGAGGGTGGGGCGCAATTTGTCGCGCCAGGCGTTGCGCAGGCCCTGCTGGGTCTGGAGCAACTGCTGCGCCCGGGCATCGGTGGCGGCGCCGGCTTCGATCTCTTTGTTCAGCACGGCAGCCCGCGCCTGGTTATCGGCAATGGTTTGCAGGTGCAGGCTGGTGGGGTGCGAATGGACAGCCGCCAGAGGGCTATCGGGCGCGTGCTGAAAGGCCAGCAACACCTGCATGCGCGTTTGCAACTGGATTTGTATGTTTTCTTCGGCCAGCAGCGCCCAGTGCATAGCCTCGGTGTGCACCGTCTTGAGGCTGTCACGGGCCGACACCAAGCCCCAGAGACTGACCGCCACCACTGCCGTGAAAGATAGCCAATACGCCAAAAGCACGACGACAAAACGCTGTGTGATGCGCAGGTTGTTCAGCATGGGGGGGCCTCTTGTTGTTCGGACGCGGGAATCATAGCGCTCACATCAGGATACAAAAGGGTGAAAAGCACATTTGCCATGGCCCGTTCCGCGAAGCAGCGCACCTGCCATGGGACAATCGCGCCCCATGAATCCGGAACAGTACGTCCAACAAAAAGCCGCCGCCTCGGGCAGCAGCTTCTATTACGCCTTTCTGTTCCTGCCCCGGCCCCGGCGCGCAGCCATCACGGCCTTTTATGCGTTTTGCCGCGAGGTGGACGACGTGGTCGATGAAGTCTCCGACCCCAGCGTGGCCCGCAGCAAACTGGCCTGGTGGCAGAGCGAGGTGACCAAGGCCTTTGCGGGCACGCCCACACACCCGGTCATGCAGGCACTGATGCCGCACACCAGCGCCTACGCCATAGAGCCACGCCACCTGCAAGCCGTCATTGAAGGCTGCCAGATGGATCTGGAGCAAACACGCTACCTCGACTACCCCGGCCTGCAACGCTACTGCCACCTGGTCGCTGGCGTGGTGGGCGAGGTGGCAGCGCAGATTTTTGGCCAAACCGACCCGGCCACCACGCAATACGCCCACCGCCTGGGCCAGGCGCTGCAACTGACCAACATCCTGCGCGACGTGGGCGAAGACGCACTGCGCGGGCGCATCTACCTGCCCGTCAACGAGCTGCAAAAGTTCGACGTCAAGGCGCACGAAATTCTCAAGCGCGAATACTCTGATCGCTTTACCGCGCTGATGCGTTTTCAGGCCGAACGCGCGCACCAGCTCTACGACGAAGCGCTGGCCCTGTTGCCTGCTGCCGACCGGCGCGCACAAAAACCCGGCCTGATGATGGCCAGCATCTACCGCACCCTGCTGCGCGAGATCGAGCGCGACAACTTCCAGGTGCTGCACCAGCGCGTGAGCCTGACGCCGCTGCGCAAATTCTGGCTGGCCTGGAAGGTGCAGGCCCTGGGGCGCCTATGAGATCGCCCCCACGGTGGCCCACTGCGTGTGGCGCCCTGCCCCCCGAGGGGGCCGCATTTCGCCTTGGGGCGGCCCGGCGGCGAAACCTCGCCCCCACGGTAGCCCACTGCGCCGGGCGCCCTGCCCTTTTCTGACCCATGCGCCGCATAGCCATCGTCGGGGCAGGGTGGGCGGGCATGGCCGCTGCGGTGGCCACTGTGCAAGCCGGGCACCATGCTACTGTTTTTGAAGCAGCCCGCGCCCTGGGTGGGCGCGCCCGGGCCATTTTGGCCACCGGTGTGGATGGGCAAGAGCTGGTGCTGGACAACGGCCAGCACATCCTCATCGGCGCCTACACCGAATCGCTGCGCCTGATGCGCCAGGTGGGCATCAACCCTGACACCGCCCTGCTGCGCCTGCCGCTGGCGCTGCGCTTTGCCGATGGCAGCGGCCTGCAATGGCCCGACCTGCCACCGCCCTGGGACGCCGCCATCGGCATTGCCCGTGCGCACGGCTGGCGCTGGCGCGAGCGGCTGGCGCTGTTGCGTGTGGCTTTTGGCTGGCAGCGGGCACGCTTTACCTGCGCGCAGCACCAGTCGGTGGCCGATTTGTGTGCGGCGCTGCCGCCCAAACTGCTGCAAGAGTTCATTGATCCGCTGTGCGTGGCTGCGCTCAACACCCCCGCCGACCAGGCCAGCGGCCAGGTCTTTTTGCGCGTGCTGCAAGACAGCCTGTTCAGCGGACGCGGCGGCTCCAACCTGCTGCTGCCGCGCACCAACCTGAGCGAGCTGTTTCCGGAGGCGGCTGCGCGCTGGCTGCGCGGCCAGGGTTCGGTGGTGCGCACGGGCGTGCGCGTGCGCTCGGTCACGGCCATGCCGCACAGCGGCTGCTGGCTGGTTGATGGCCAGCGTTTTGACGCCGTGGTGCTGGCCGCCTCCAGCACCGAGGCCGCGCGCATCGTGTCGCAGTGCGCACAAACCGCGCCCGTGGCCATGGCCGTGCCGCTGTGCGACTGGGCAGCCTGCGCCGAGGCGCTGCACTTTGAGGCCATTGCCACCGTCTATGCCCAAGGCCCGGTGCCCGCGCCCGGCAAGCACTTGCTGGCACGCCCCATGGTGGCGCTGCGCAGCCCCGCCACCGGCCCGGCCCAGTTTGTATTTGACCGTGGCCAGCTGGGCGACCCGCCCGGCCTGCTGGCCTTTGTGGCCAGCACCAGCCACGGCGACCGCGCCCAGCTGGAACAGCAGGTACTGGCGCAAGCCCGCGAAGAACTGGGCCTGCACGACCTGCAAGCCGTGCAAACCGTGGTCGAAAAACGTGCCACCTTTGCCTGCACCCCCGGCCTGCGCCGCCCTGGCGCACGCATCGCCCCGGGCCTGTGGGCCTGCGGCGATTACATCGCTGGCCCCTACCCCGCCACGCTCGAAGGCGCGGTGCGCAGCGGCACTGCCGCTGGCCAAGGCACCTCCAGCGCCTGACACAGCCTCCAAAAACGCTATTAAATCGATAGCTGATAGCGCACATCAGGCAAAGCTTTGAGCCTGATTTGACCTCAAACCCCTACAGACCACGGCAGCACGGCAGCGCAGCGTACTGTGGCCCGCCACGCAGCCCTATCCGCCCTGCGCCAGACAAGCGCACAGCGCGCCCAGATCAGCCACCGTCAGGTGCGGCGCGTGTGGCGCATGTGTCCAATCGTGGCCCGCGCGATTCAACCAAGCCACCTGCATGCCCGCTTGCAGGCCCCCCACGCCATCGAGGTGGGCATCGTCGCCAATGTGCAGCACCTGCTGCGCGGGCACCCCGGCCGCCTGCGCGCCGTGCTGAAAGATGCGCACATCGGGCTTGGCCACGCCCACCTCGCGCGCACTGACCGAGGCATAAAAATACCGCCCCAGCCCCACGCGCTGCACATCGGCGTTGCCATTGGACAGCGCCACCACCGGAAAACGGCTGCTCAGGTACTCCAGCGCGGGCAGCGCATCGGCAAACAGCTCGACGCGCTGGCGCTCGGCAAAAAACGCCTCAAAGGCGTCTTGCGCCAGCGCCGGGTCGTCGCCCGCGCGCAGCAGTGCGCGGCGAATGGACTCGCGGCGCAGCGCACTCATGTCGTGCAGCAGGTCGGGGCACTCGTGGTGTACCTGCTCACGGATGGCGCGCAGCACGCCCGGCTGCTGGCACAGCGCCTGCGTGGCCGGGGCGTGCGCGCCCAGCCAGTTTTGCAACACCACTTCAGCGCGCGCAATGGTGGGCCAGATGGGCCACAGCGTATCGTCCAGGTCAAGGGTGATGGCACGGATGCGAGAAAGATCAAGGGACATGGCAAAAACGGCAGGGAAACTGGTGTTTGCAGGATAGCGCAGCCCCCAAGCGTTACGATGGCAAAGACTTGGCCAGCGCACCACCACAGTGCGCTGGGCCAGCTCTCTCAACCACCAAAAATCCAGGAGCACACCATGACCGCCGCATTGACCACCGCCCAAAAAGAAGAACTCCGGGCCCTGCTGCTGGCACGCCGCGACGAGTTGCATGCCCAGATGCAGCAAAACCGCGAGAACCTCGCGCCCCCCAGCGCCGACGAGGGGGCTGTAGTGCAGCGCAATGTGGCCCGCGAGGTAGACCAGGCCCTGACCGACATCGACGCCGCCGACCTGGCCCGCATCAACCGCGCCCTTGATGCCCTGGCCGACGGCAGTTACGGCCTGTGCGATGAATGCGGCTGCGACATCCCTTTTGCGCGCCTGCAAATCGAGCCGCAAACCCAGCACTGTGTCGCCTGCAAATCGCGCTGGGAGCAGGCCACCGGCCACGCCCACGCCAGCCACTGAACCGGGGGCCAAGTCGGCTTTGATTTCTGCGCACCCGGCGCTGCGCTGGTGACAGAATGTTGGCATGACCGATAAAAACACCTCCCCCGCCAACGCCACTGAGCCGACCCCGCCCAACGCCCTGCAAAGCGTTGTCTCGCCCTCGGCCCCTGGCGCCCCATCTGCCAAACCCGCGAAATCTGCCAAAACCGCCAAAACCGCCGCAGCCCCCCGGCGTGCGCTGCGGGGCGACACGGCCCCGCACCTGACCACCAGCGCCGTGGGTCGCCATATTCCCCAGGAAGCCACCCAGGCCGCACAAAACCACCAGCTGGCGGCTGTGCTGGGGCTGCTGGACAACACGGCATTGCCCGCCGCAGAACGCGCCAGCGCCCTGCGCGCCACCCTGGAAGGCGCCTCGCAAGACGACCTGGCCGCACTGCGCCAGGCCCTGTGGGCCACCTCTGACGCCTCCAGCGAACCCGTTCACAAAAACCACCCCGACGATGAACTCGCCCGGGACTGGCGCGAGGGCGGCTACCCCTACAAAAACCTGATGCGCCGCTCCACCTACGAGGCGCAAAAGTACCAATTGCAGGTCGAATTGCTCAAGCTGCAAGCCTGGGTCAAAGAGACGGGCCAGCGCGTGGTGATTTTGTTTGAGGGGCGCGACGCCGCAGGCAAGGGCGGTGCCATCAAGCGCTTCATGGAGCACTTGAACCCACGCGGCGCGCGCGTGGTGGCCCTGGAAAAACCCAGCGAAGTCGAACGCGGCCAGTGGTACTTCCAGCGCTACATCCAGCACCTGCCCACCGCAGGCGAGATCGTGCTGCTGGACCGCAGCTGGTACAACCGCGCCGGCGTAGAGCGCGTGATGGGCTTTTGCACCGACGCCGAATACCACGAGTTCATGCGCCAGACGCCCGAATTCGAGCGCACGCTGGTGCGCAGCGGCATCCACCTGGTCAAGTTCTGGTTCTCGGTGGGGCGGGCCGAGCAGCGCCGCCGCTTCAAGGAGCGCGAGGTGCATCCGCTCAAGCAATGGAAGCTCAGCCCCATCGACCTGGCCAGCCTGGACAAGTGGGACGACTACACCCGCGCCAAAGAAGCCATGTTCTTTGGCACCGACACCGCCGATTCGCCCTGGACGGTGGTCAAAAGCGACTGCAAAAAACGCGCCCGCCTCAACGCCATGCGCTACGTGCTACACAAACTGCCCTACACCAACAAAGACCCCAAGACCATCGGCAAGCTGGACCCGCTGATCGTCGGGCGCGCGCATGTGGTGTACGAGCGCGGCGAGCAACCGGGCGTGCT
>ERZ724523.1210-NODE-1210-length-15116-cov-5.000133_pt1 | contig 15116 bp, 28 predicted proteins | sample MGYA00376056_ERZ724523 | MGnify/ENA primary metagenome ERZ724523 (study PRJEB28724, sample SAMN07190888) | wastewater metagenome | isolation source: influent of sewage treatment plant in Hong Hong | place: USA: Christiansburg, Virginia | collected 2016-03-01 ... | reverse complement strand
GCGCAACTCATTGAATCCGCCATTAATACCGTGATTGGTTCAAATGCCGTCACACTCACCTATGCCGATGGTCGTTTTACCTTGACCACCACGCTGATTGGTACAGCCGCCAATTTAGCGGTTGCTGACGACTCCAGTGTCATCGGTGGTATGTTGGGTTTTTGGGGATTAAATAATCAAGGTGCAGGATCGGCTACCACTGAAACCATTTCCGTGAGCCAAGACGTGTCATCTGTTGCCTACGCACTCGGCTTACGCGCCAAAATTGATAATGATGTCGGCTGGCATAAAACCCTCTCGAACATTCCTGTTAATGGTGTCATGGGCATTAGCAAGGACATCTTTTGGGACTTACAAGACCCTGCCACCGATGCAGGCTATCTCAACGCCAACGAAGTCACCACGCTGATTCAACAACAAGGCTTTCGCTTTTGGGGTTCGCGTACTTGCTCGGCTGATCCGTTGTTTGCCTTTGAAAACTACACCCGTACCGCGCAAGTGTTGGCCGACACTCTTGCTGAAGCGCATTTTTGGGCAGTTGATAAACCCATGCACCCGTCTTTGATTAAAGACATCATCGAAGGCATTAACGCCAAGTTTCGTGAACTTAAAGCCTTGGGTTACATCATTGATGGGACATGTTGGTTTGACCCAGAAGTGAACACCAAAGAAGTGCTAAAAGCGGGACAGTTATACCTTGACTATGACTACACGCCAGTACCGCCGCTCGAAAACTTGATGCTCCGTCAACGCATCACCGACCGTTACCTTGTTGACTTCGCTAAATCGATCAATGGCCAGTAGGAGCATATAAGTCATGGCATTACCTAAAAAGCTAAAAAACATGAACGTCTTTAATGACGGTATCAGTTGGCTCGGCCTTGTTCCCGAAGTGCAGTTGCCTAAGCTGTCGCGCAAGTTTGAAGACTATCGCGCAGGCGGCATGGATGGCGCGGTCGGTGTGGATATGGGGCAAGAAAATCTTGAAATGGAGCTGACTGCAGGTGGTTTTATGCGTAAGGCTCTGGAGCAATACGGTGCAGCAAAAGTCGATGCCGTACCGCTCCGTTTTGCAGGGGCTTACCAACAGGATGACACCTGCGAAATGGCCGCCGTTGAAGTGTTTGCCCGTGGACGTTGGCAGGAAATTGATTCAGGCAAAGCCAAAGCAGGTGATGACACCGAGGTCAAACTCAAGGCTCGCCTGAGTTATTACCGCCTTGCCGTCAATGGTCAAAACCTGATTGAAATCGACTTACTGAACTTTGTCTTTATCGTCAATGGCGTTGATCTGTTAGACGAACAACGGCGTGCCATTGGCTTGGCGTAAGCGTTTTTTAAGGGGCGCAACGCTGCGCCCTGAACCTTTATTTCATTACTGTGAGACATCAACATGAACGCACCCACTAGCAAAACCATCACCCTTGATTCGCCCATTAAACGGGGTGACCAATCCATCACCAGTGTGACATTACGCAAACCGTCATCGGGTGAATTGCGCGGTCTTAATCTGACTGACATCTTACAAATGGATGTCAATTCGCTGAAAAAAGTCTTACCGCGTATTACGTCGCCAATCTTGACGGAACAGGACATTGACAGCTTAGACCCTGCCGACTTGGTGGACTTAGGGAGTAGCATCGCTCTTTTTTTAGTGAAGAAGGCCAATCAGGAACAGCCATCCCCCAATGCGTAGATGATGCAATGGCCGATATTGCGGTGGTCTTTCATTGGCCACCGTCAGCAATGGATGGCATGAGTTTGACCGAGTTAATGCAGTGGCGCGAACGCGCCAGAGAACGGGTAGAAAGTGATGGCTAATCTTAACATTTCCGCAGTGTTACAAGTTCTTGACCGAGCCACTGCCCCACTGCGTCAAATTGCAGGCGGTAGCTCTCATGCTGCCGCCGCACTCAAAGCAGCCCGTGAACAAGTCAAAGCCTTGCAACGGCAGCAAGGCGACATCCATAGCTTTAAGCAATTATCACAGGGATTAAGTGACACCCAACGCGAACTGGTGGCAGCACGCGATAAAGTTAATCGGATGCGTGCTGCGGTACAAGCTACGTCTAACCCATCTGCCAAGATGTTACGTGAGCTTAATCAGGCAACAGAAGCCGTTAAACGGTTGAAACAAGCTGAGACTGACCAAACCGCACAACTCAATACAGTACGGCAAAACCTGCAACGAGCTGGCATAGATGTCAACAATTTGTCTCAACATGAGCGAGAACTTGCTGACCGTTTAAGAGCGGCTAATAGAGTCATGGAACAACAGCAAGAACGCTTGCGACGCTTAAATGCTGCCAATCAACGCTATCAGCATACCATGCAACAAAGTCGTGAGTTAGCAGGTAAAGGCACGGGTATGATTGCTGCGGGTGCTGCCACGGGTGCAATGCTATCTGTGCCTGTTAAAGCCTATGCCGACAACGAAGATGCCGCGACTCAATTACGCGTCGCAATGATGAAAGCCAATGGTCAGGTCTCGCCTGAATTCAACGCCATTAACGAGTTGGCGAACAAACTCGGCAATAGCCTACCTGGAACGACCGCCGATTTTCAAAACATGATGGCCATGTTGGTCAAACAAGGCATGTCATTTAAAGCCATTTTAGGTGGTGTCGGTGAAGCCTCTGGCTATCTTGCCGTACAGATGAAACTACCCTTTGAAGAAGCAGCCGAATTTGCCGCCAAATTGCAGGACGCAACCAAAACGACCGAAGGCGACATGATGGGTTTAATGGACACCATCCAACGCACTTATTACTTGGGTGTTGATAAAACCAATATGCTTAGTGGCTTTGCTAAATTAGCGGCAGGCATGAAAACCATTAAAGCTGAAGGATTAAAAGGCGCACAAGCAATGGCTCCGCTCTTGGTCATGGCCGATCAAGCAGCAATGGCTGGTGAAGCCGCAGGTAATGCTTTTAGTAAAATTTTCGGCAAAATGATGGATACAGGCAATATCAAAAAACAACTGGATGACTATAAAAAGGCAACTGGCCAAACCTTACAGATGAATTTCACCAACGGCAAGGGCGAGTTTGGTGGTCTTGATAATATGTTTAAGCAACTTGCCCAACTCAAGACGATGAGTACCGAAGCACGTCTGCCCATATTAAGTGGCTTATTTGGTAATGATTCCGAAACCATCCAAGCCTTAAATCTACTCATTGATAAAGGGCAAGACGGTTATAACGAAACCTTAGCCAAAATGTCAGCCCAAGCTGATTTACAAAAGCGTGTTAATCAACAGCTCGGCACTTTAAAAAACCTATGGGATTCGGCAACAGGTACGTTTACCAATGCAATGGCTAACTTTGGTGAGGCGATTGCGCCCGAATTAAAAGCCTTAACAACATGGCTGGCTGATGTGTCCGAAGGGATAGGTAACTGGGCAAAAGAAAACCCCATTTTAGCCAATTCTTTAATGAAGTTTTTAGGCTTACTGGCTATTGTCTTAGTTGTGCTTGGAGCATTAACTATTGCAATGGCTGGCGTGCTAGTTCCCTTTGCTATGTTTCGTTTTATGTTGGCTTATTTGGGCATGGGGGGCCTAAGTTTTATCGGCATTCTCAAAGGGCTTGTCACCGCCATACGTGTCGTCTTTTTTACCCTCATGGGCTTAGGACGTATGCTCTTAGCCAATCCATTGATCTTAGCGATTACCCTACTGGCGACTGCCGTCTATCTGATCTATCAAAACTGGACACCCATTAAAGCTTTCTTCAGTGATATTTGGAACAGCATCGTGGGCAGTGCTTCACGCGGCATTGAAAACGTCATCAACACCATGTCAGGTTGGTGGACTTATTTAAAAAGTCTGCCAAGCCAAATGCTCACTATTGGCGGCCAAATTATTGACGGTTTATGGAATGGTATCTCTGCAAAATGGGAAGCCCTTAAAGCCAAAGTTGCAGAAATTGGCAACAGTATCAGCACCACGATTAAGGATAAACTGGGTATTAAATCGCCCTCCCGTGTCTTTGCTGAGATTGGCTTGCACACCATGACAGGCTTACAACAAGGCTTGAGCGATAACCAAAACGCGCCTCTCAACACCGTCATGGGGTTAAGCAAACAACTAAAACACGCCGCCACGGGCGTGATGTTGGGTGCAACCATTAGCACTGCGACAGCTACTCCTTTAGACACACGTCCACCCTTAGCGACACGCGCCGCCAGTACAGGCTCAAGTAACAGCTACACCTATCAAATTACGATCAATGCGGCCGCAGGTATGGACGAGAAAAAACTGGCTGATTTAGTCATGCAAAAAATCAAAGAAGCGGAACGGCAAAAACAATCGGCTCGACGCTCCTCCCTCATAGACACCGACTGAGAACGCACCCCATGATGATGGCACTCGGCTTTTTTATCTTTAGCCTTCCAACCCTCGCTTATCAAGAGCTGCAACGGCAAACCAAATGGCGGTTTGCTGAAACAGGCGTTGTCGGAGTAAGACCACGTCAACAATTTATCGGTTTAGGTAGCGACGACATTACCCTGCGTGGTGAGTTGCGCCTTGAAGTTGCAGGTAAATCCATTAGCCTAGACTACCTACGCTCGATGGGCGATACAGGCAAAGCATGGCCATTAGTAGATGGGCTTGGTAAGGTTTATGGGTTATTTATTATCGATAGCTTGAACGAAACAAAAAGCGTTTTTCTGGCGAATGGTCTAGCGAAAAAAATCGACTTTGATCTTAGCCTAAAACGTGTTGATGATGACCGTGTTGACTTACTTAGCGACATTATCTTTGACTATGTGAACAGCGTATGAACGGACATAATCAACCTGCTTTTACGTTGGTCGTTGGCGGCATAGATATCACGCTCAAAATTCAAGATCGCCTTGAGTCGCTGACGCTCACCGATAATCGTGGCCTCGAGGCGGATCAACTGGATATCACCTTAGACGATCACGACAACGCCCTCGCCTTGCCGTCACGCGGTGCCAGTATTCAATTGTCACTGGGTTGGGAAGATAGCGGCTTAACCCACAAAGGCACGTTTACCGTTGATGAAATAGAACATTCTGGCACACCCGACAAACTCATCATCAAGGCGCGCAGTGCTGACTTTAAGGACAACATTCACGCGAAAAAAGCTACCAGTTACCACGCCAAAACATTGGGTGAGATTGTGGCCACTATTGCCAAAGCCCACAAACTCACACCTAAAGTCAGTAAAAACTTAGCCAGCATCAACATTGCCCACGTTGACCAAACGGATGAAAGCGATCTTAATTTGCTTTCACGGTTGGCCACCGACCACGATGCCATTGTCACGGTAAAATCAGGGCATTTGTTATTGTTTAAGGCAGGCCAAGCGACGACCGTTAGCGGAAAACCCATGTCACCTATCACCCTCACTCGTGCCGATGGCGATCAACACCGTTATGCCATTGTTGAGCGAGAAAGTGGTTATACGGGTGTGAAGGCGTATTGGTGCGATAAGAAAGGATCAAAACGCCAAGAAGTTACCATCGGCAAAGCCGACAAACTCAAAGTGATCCGCAAAACGTACCGCAGTGAAGCCGAAGCCAAGAGTGCTGCCAATGCAGAGTTGAATCGGAGCAAACGCAATGCTGCCACGTTTAGCTTGACGTTGGCATTGGGTCGTCCTGATATTACGCCTGAAACACCCATGAAATTAAATGGCTGGAAGGCGGAAATAGATAAGCACTCTTGGCTGGTGATTAAAGCCACCCATAGTTTGAGTGGCTCAGGCTTGACGACAGGGCTGGAGCTGGAGACGTTGGCTAAGTAGTGATGCGTAAACGTACTGTATAGTCGCCTTTTTTAGCAGGTGTTGGTGAAGGCATTGGACGGCATTGATTTTTATAAATAGACAAAGCAGTTTCTAAACCATCTACCGCTTCTTTAAGTGCATCCTCAATCGTATCACCCACACTATTCATTTCAGGAATATCAGGGCATTTTACCCAGTAAGTATGATTCGTATCTAGCTCTAGCGTTACCACATACTCAACAAACTGACTATTAAACCAAGTCCTGAACCGCTCAAAATCTTGAGGACTTAGTTGCATAATTTGCTGTTTCAAAGCTTCTAAATGGCTCATTCCTTTACCCACCTTCTAAAGCTGCCACTTATCTTCAAAAAGCTCTGCGTGTTCACCCTCGCTCAATGGATACTCTTCCATTCTGTCAAAAAACGCCTCTGCTGAATCAATCATCCGACCAACAAAAAAGCCCTGCCTAGCCATAAAGTGAGCATCACCGTTCAAGAAAGCGAGCAAACAACAGTTTCGACTTTCGGTAACACAATAGACAAGCCAACTATTACTCGCTGGCCGACGTGTCGGTATCAACCAGTGAAACGGCTTTAGCCATCGTGGGTCATCTTTAGGGGAAACAGGTATGGGGATAATATGCACATGCCTAACGGCACTTTGACGAATGGCAGCAGGGTCGTGCAACGGCGCATCTTTGCCAAAATCAGGATGATGCCCAGTACGCCAATATGTCTTAAAGTCATTAATAATGTTACCTGACAACTCAGGAAACTGTACCATTAAAGATGTCATGTAATCAGATAGATAGACCTCTCCTTGGAAGTTTTTATCCATCCAAATTAAGCCTTCACAAAACGCTGTTTTTTAGGTTCGATAGTCTCAATCGCTTTCATCATGGCGCGACTTAACTCGTCAGAACGCTCTTCAGACATACCCAAAACTGTGTATGCTGACTTTACTGGAGTCAGATTAACGGGTATTCCTGTTGAACCTACAACAACAAAACCACGGATATTATCCGCTGTCGTGATTGCTTTTGCTGTATTCATGTTTACCTCCACAAAACACCATGAGACGGTGTTCTACTAAGTATAGCATCAGCTTATTTTAGAAGTGTAATACTTTATCACACATCGCTTAATACCCTCAGTTACAAATCGACTCGCACGGAATACCATCCCCATCTCTATCCAGCTTCCTAACACCACACGAATTGAGATAAAAACGCGCCTCAGCGCAACTGGTCATTTGCCCACACGTTGACTTACCTGCACAGTCAAAACCGCTACGGTTACTGCGAGGCTTGGGGCTGACGTTTTCAGTACTGCTGGGTGCAATCGGCTTAGTGTTACGATGACTATTTAGGCTAATATTATTTTTTGTCGGTGTGTACCCCTCACCACTTTGCATTTCATTTTTACAGGCGACGTAAGGTGTATTAGGCAAATAAACGCCGCAGCTTAGTGTGGAAAATTTTCTTTGATTATAGGCGGGTTCAGTAGCGCATCCTGTCAAAAAAAATAGACAACTAAAAACAAACACCCTCATCTTAATCTTCATGACAATTCTTGTTTTATGTGATTCACAAATAATATTGTTAGAAGTCTTGATAGCCATGCAATGTTAAAACTATTAAAATATAAAACTTAATAGTTATTCTTTATTGAAGATCAATATGCCAACACTTCTTACCGAACGAGCCAAAGCCTTAAATAACGACAACATAAGCACAAGTACAAAGGTATGCTTTGCCGCTTCTGATTATATTTATGCAGAACAACATCCCAACTTTGCCAACTCAAACGGCGGCATTGCAGGGTTAAAACACGACCTTGGCATCTTTGTTGAACAATGGCACAAGCAACAATCAGACCCTTGGGATTTACTTTCACAAGCACTCAATCAAATGATTTCGGCAAACAAAACATTCCTTGCCCTTTGGGATTACGCAGATGGAGATGTTTCTCCTGAAAGCCTGCTGGAACACTTTTCTACCATTCAAATGGATGTGGGCAGACTGACTGGCAAAACCAACTATATCGCCCATCATGCCATTGATGATGCCTGCGCCATTGTTTACAGTGACAAAGCGAAACAGTACATGCTGCGCTTTAATCCTGTTGCCCACGTTCTTACTGTTGATGAATTTATGGACTGCCAAAACACAAACGCATCAACGGCATTTATCGATGATCCATTTTTGGTATTCGCTATCAAAAACAGAGAGGATATTGTCAAAAAATCATGCACTATCGGGATAAAAATGCTGATATTGCTTGGCCATTAATCTTTTGTATTTCGGCGGGCAAGGCGTTGTAATGCTCCCAAAATTCTGGCGTGGCTTTATGTTTCAAATATCAGTCACCCGACCCGCACGATAATGCTCAAGCGCACGCTCCGCTAGTGCATCAAACTTACCAGCCTCGGCATCACGCTTCATTTGACAATCCCATTCGTCGTCCTCAAACTCCGCTGGCTCAAACGGCACTTCTGTTTGGCCAACCAATACAAAACTACCCATTGGAACAACATCTTTAATAGAAATAACTTTTGCTGTGTTCATACTCACCTCTACAAATCTTGCGGCGTAAGCCCTGTATGCTTGGCAATACGCGCCAGCATACGCGGCCCAATTTCCTCACCATCGTGAAAAGCGAACACAAAATCAGGCCAGTCTTCTCGTGTCAACGTACGGTGCGAACCCGACTGACGCTTGACTGACCAACCTAATCGGAGCAAAGCCGCCAAAACGCGCTTGGCTTTAGATGACGGCCACTGTGTCATGCGGCTTGAGGAATAGAAATATTGATATTAAAGGCACGGGTTTCGTAGCACTCAAGACGCTCGGCCAACACACGTAAAGCCAACACCTCAGCCTTTGCCATCGCCTCTTCCGCAGAAACGCCATAGGCCAACACGCCCGGCAGCTCAGACACTTCAGCCAACCAACGGCCATCTAATTCACGTTCGCACTCAATGCTAAAATTCACGACATACCCCCAAAAATCAATAATGAGATGCTTAACAGAGTATAGCCCTTTTTTTGATGTGTTAAACATCGCTTGACAAGTCTTTTTTTTCAATTCAATCTACACAAACAACCGCATTAATGCTGCCTTAAAGCACCCACTTGCGAGAAGGTCACGCCATGAAAGAAAAAAACATAACGCTTGTCCCTGTTAGCACAGAGAGAATGTCTGCAAAGAAATTCCTTGCCACATCAAAACATAGCGACAACATTGCCAGTGTTTGTTTTGTTCCCCCTCGTATTGGCTCTAGTGGCTTTGGTCAGTTTGAAGTCACCTACAAAAGTGCAATGCTGCGTCATGTGAGATCAGCAAGTGTCTGAATCAAACTTACCAGAACTTCCTACTCACCAACCCTCAAAAAGCGATAAAGCGCGTGAAATTGAATTGCTGGGTCGCTTTATTGGAGTACAAGAGCAAGAAATTAAGCAACGCGCATCAGAAGCTCAGGGTATTGCTCAGTCAATGACGTAATGTATCCCGAAAGGAATACCTCTCCTTGGTATTGTTTATCCATTTAATTTATGCTTTGACGAAACGTTGTTGGCGTGGATCAATGCGTTCTATCGCATCTAGCATAGCGCGGCTTAATTCAGCCGAACGCTCTTCAGTCATACCCGTAATAGGGCAACGAGGCTCAACTTTTCTATCAACAACAGGACTAACACTCACGGGCATTGCCATATTGTCAACCAGTACAAAACGATGTACAGGCAGTACACCCCCTGTCGTGGTTATTTTTGCTGTATTCATACTCACCTCTACTCAACATCACTTTATACGATGCTTAACAAAGTATAGCCTTTTTTTTGATGTGTTAAACATCGCTTGACAAGTCTTTTTTTTCACGCCATTCTTAGCACACTGCCCCACATGGGTAGTCATGTTTGACACCATGCCAAATCTAAGAGCATAAATACCGCGCTCTAGCGGTTTTTTTATGCTAAATTTCTGCCTGCGCGTTGTTATGACGGGTTAGGTGGGGCAGCCGAAAGGCTGGCCAGCCCTTAGACTGGTAGTGTCAACCCTGCTTAATCCGTCACCATTGATTTGACACTCGGTGGTGATGGTATAAAAACCAACATCTAAGGAACGCCACCATGAGCAATGCACCCGCTCGCGTCACGGTTACTTACCGTGTCCAAGTTACCCATACCGACTTTCTTAAAGCCACCACGCGCACCTTTCAACTCAAATACATCAGGCTCGCCAATGCCCAGCGTGCAGCCGAACGTAACACCTACCGAATGGAAGACCCTACAGGCAATGTCTTGTATGCGTCCGAAGCCGTAATCATTAGCCACACGGCTACTACGCCTTTGCATTAAGGGGTAACACCATGAATATTCAAAGCCTACCGTGGTTAAAGTTTGCCCACGACGACTACATGTTTAACTTTCGCCTCACCGCCAGCCCCCTCGCCAAAGCTGCCTTTTTAGACCTGCTGTGTTTGGCCATGAAACAAACCCCTGCCTTGTCTATTCCCAATGACGACACGGCTCTCTCATTGTGGCTGGGGCTAACCGTCAAACGCTGGCAAAAAATCAAAGATGCCGTGTTGTCACAATTTAGTTTTAACAAAGACAGCAACCGCTATTACAGCCCTATGTTGGTTGAGCTTTATTCATCACCGTCGAATTCGACAGAATTAACACCCCATAATTCGGGGGAATTACACCAAATTAAAAAACCTTCATCCAGTGCGGAACGGGTCGCCAATCACCGTGCTAGAGTCAAGGAAGAACAGGCTAAGGCCAAAGCCTTAACAGAGATGCAGGCAGTCACAGCCGATGTAACGCCACCTGTAACGCCACCTGTAACGGTGAATGTAACGCCAAGTAACGTTACCTGTAACGCCGATGTAACGGCCAGTAACGTTACATGTAACGAAAAAACGTTACATTTGGGGGGTAGGGGGGAGATTTTAGATTTGAAATTAGAGAATTTAGAAAAAGAAGTTGTTGTTGTAGTGCGCGAGGCAGTTCAACAAACAGCATACCCCACAACGCAAACAGCATACCCCACAACGCAAACAGCATACCCCACAACGCAAACAGCATGCCCCACAACAACAACAAAATTTTCCATGTTTTTTGATTTTCAAATTCAAACAGCGAACTTTGACTTGCTCATGCAAAAATTCAACGTCGCCCAAAGCAAAAACACCGCCGATAACCTAACCAACTTTGTCGGCCACTATCTCGGCTCAAGCTATCAAAACACCCAAGCAGAATGGGAGCTACATTACGTCAAATGGCTCAAGCGCGAAAAAGACAAACCAGTCGCCTCTGTCGCCACTCCCGAAACAACGCCAAACAAAACACCTGCACCGCTCGTGATCGTTGACGTAAAGCCACTATGGGAAACCATCGCCGAGCAAAAAGCCCAACGCGAAGCCATACCCCCTAAAGACCCACAAAAACTAGCGGCGGCTGACGCAGCGTTTGCAGAAATGAAAAAGAAGTTAGGGTTAAAGGCGGCTTAGTACCGAGCATTATAATTAACACTCTTGTATTGTTCTAAATGGAGAGTAACGAAATGGCTGGCAAAGTACACGTCATCCCACATGACGACTTGATAGCGTTGCATCAAATCGCAAGCACAGTGCGCGTATTGTCAGATATTTTAGCTGGCACTAGCAAAGACGTAACACTTTCAAACAGAGCCTTGTTTGAAATGGTTGGTAGTATGGCAACACGCCTAGAAATCATTACTAAGCACATTAATAATGGCGACTATTAATTAAGTCGTAATGGATAGCATGGTTAGTTAGGTATCTGACCATGCGCTGCAATCAATGAAACAATACGTAATAGTGCTGCTTTATCATCACCTATAATTTTTCTATAAGTTGATAACAGCAATTGCTCATCATGAGGAAATGCCAAAGGAGAAGACCTATCCCCAGTCACAATATACATAATGTCTGCACCAATTGCCGAAATACGTGACAAATAATGTACATCGGGAAACCTATTACCTCGCTCGTAATCACTTTGGGTGTTTCGAGTTACACCACCAGCAACAGCAAACTCAGTCTGGTTTTTATAGCCAAGTCTCTCACGCTCTTCGCGTAATCGGTCATTAATTTCATTCATTTTTGTGAATCTTTAATTTACATGCACTATAAAATATGCAAATATATGTTATGTTTAACAAACCATACCATCATAGCACTATGAAAAAAGAAAGGCATTCATACAACCCAAATGGGACAAATAGCCGTCAAATTGGGCTGCGGTTTACGGGTGACGAGTTTTTACTCTTTGATGCTGTAGCCAAAGAAGAAAAACGCTCACTCAGTAATTTGGCACGCATTGCCGCCATTAAAGGACTCCAAGTTTTGCTGCAAGAAAAAAACGGCAAAGCAACCTAAGGAGACAACCATGTACCCAGACCCTAAGCGTGTTCGTCATCATCGTATTGCCATAAACCTAAATGACTTTGAGTACGATGTCATCGAATCACTCTCTAACTGGTTAGGCATTGATAAAAGCCGTTTGGTGCGCGAGATGGTCATGCGTGATGCCAAAAGTCTTCTACTTGATGAACAGCATAACCAGCGTAAGGATGCAAACAAAGTCACAAATCAGTCACTTTAGAGTACCGCAATGACCATAGACCTCACCGAAGAACAACAGAAAATACTAGAAGAAATTCAACAACAATATGGTCTTGACTCAATAGAAGCTGCGGCGAACATGTTGTTTCAAAAACGCATGATGCACATACGGCAGGAATTGACAGGCGACATTGGGCTACCAAAGTGGATGACAACATGACTCGCAGACGTAGACAAAATAACGGCAACACCATTTATAAGGTGGACTGCCCTCACTGCAACAGTGTCGCTCGCTTTGTAAATAGCCGCGTCCTAACACCTATTTACCGCGAATACACCTTTCGTTGTGAAAACCCTATGTGTGGCTTTGTCTTTGGCTCGCAGCTTGAACACGTCAAAACGTTATCACCATCTGCTATGCCAAACCCAATCATTCGTCTGCCGCTATCAACACACATCAAAAAAAGCTGCGTTATCGTTCAGCTAAACCAAGACGACTTCACGCCAAAACCCAAAGAAGAGCAAGGAGAGTTAGATGTCTAATACCGATTACAACATGGCACACGGTCTCGCCAAAAACTTTATCAGTGCTGCGTATTACCAGCACCTCAATGGTAAGCGCGAACAATTGATTAATGCCTGCGCCAATCATCTAAAAGAAACCAAAGGTTGCTCCTTAGCCTTTGGCATCAAAGTTGCCATTCAAGAAATCGCGGCATTTGAAAGTTTTAACAGTCACGCCGATGTCGATATTGACCGTTGCAACAGCAACCTTGTCGTCATCCACGATCGACACAACAACCAGCGACTCTATTACACGATAGAAGACATCTTAAAAACTGCGTCAGCACTGACTGTGAGGCCGATCATTAAGTAGAAAAAAATGCCTCTTGAACTGGAGACTTTATGAATAAGCCTTTAACGCCTAAAAATTGCGATTTACGCGATTTTCAATTTATGCCAATGGATGTACGCCGCTTGCTGACTTCTGAAACATGGGTAACAGGCAGTGCCGATGAAAAGTGTGCAGCCATGTCATTATGGCTTGAGAGTTGGCATCAAGTTCCCGCTGCAAGCCTTCCCGATAACGAAAAAATGTTGGCACATTTATCGGGTGCGGGTAGCAAATGGAAAAAAGTTAAACCCCATGTTTTGCGTAGTTGGACAGAGGGCGGTGATGGCCGTTTATATCATCCTGTGGTTGCTGAAAAAGCATTAGAAGCATGGATTGAAAAGTTGTCATTAGCCATTGCAGGCAACACAGGCAATGCTAAAAGATGGCAGATTGCAATTGACTCAAGTGCATTACAATCATCGCTACGCGAAGCTGTCGAACAGTTAAAAATTATCGCCCCCCGTTCCAAATCACTCAACAAAAAACCTGCCAAAGTCATCCAGTCGCAATCGCCCCCCGACTCGCCCCCCGACTCGGGTAGCAATCGCAATAGACAGGGACAGGGACAGGGACAGGGACAGGGACAGGGACAGGGACAGGGATTAAATAATACCAGCAGCAGCGCGCGCGAGGATTTTTTTCAAGAATCTGTTGATAACCAGCCCAAGTTCAACATGTTTTTTGGATGGCAAGTCTCACCCCATTTTTTAACCGAACGCAAAGCGTATGGGTTTAATTCGGGTTTGCTTAACGAACAAGTTTTGACAGAGTTTTGTGGTTATTGGCTGGGTAAAAACGAAAAATTAACCCAAGTCGAATGGGAACACAAACTCGCAAACAACCTAGTAAAACTCACCAACAACCCCGTGTTATCAACGTGTACAGCCCGAAAAAGCAACGTACCAGATAACAACACAACCGACTGGCTTACCCCTGAATTGGCAGAGGAGATTGGACTATGAGCGCATTGATACCCATTGAAAAACAACAAATAACCGAAGATTTTGCAACGCTGTTCAATCGTTTTTTCATTGCCCTGCAAACGATTTTCCCGGCTTGGCACAAGTCATTACCGACAACCGAACACTTGGAGTCTGCCAAACGCCAATGGCTAACAGCACTCAAAGAAAACGGAATTTTATCTCAAACACAGCTCAATGCAGGGTTACGCAAAGCGCGCGCAGAGGGCAGTGATTTTTGGCCATCTCCAGCAAAATTTGTCGCATGGTGCAAGCCGACACCCGAAGATTACGGCCTGCCCACATTCGAAGCTGCCTACCGTGAAGCAACAAGCAAATGCGGCTATCTCGGTCACGTTAAGTGGTCACACCCTTCGGTGTATCACGCCATCACCCAAGTCGGTATTTTTGACTTTGGGCAAATGACTCACGACAAAGCGTTAAGCGCATTTAAAAACGCCTACAAGCTCACCGTCGAGGCCGTAATGCGTGGAGAAAAACTACCCGAAGTACCAAAGGCGATTGAGCGAAAAGAGACTGAAAAAGCAAGCCTAGAGATTGCTCATAGCCACTTAGCAGCGATGAAGAAAGCGCTTTGTGCAAAGGTGGAATCATGAGCCAAACCGATATGGTCAACGTGCGAATTCAAGTCAACGAACGCGCACAAACAGAATCGCAGGTACTTATTCGTGCCTGCCAATCCACCAGTGCTTAGTTTCTAATTACAAAGAATTCGCCATGCTAGAAAAAATCTCATTATTTCGAACACGCTACTTTGCAGAAGGTTCAGCTCCCGCTGTTGTCACCTTAAAAAAACATATTGATCAAGGTTTACTGGCAGGACGCTTAATCGGTGGACAAAACTGCTACATGCTTAGAGCCGCAAGGCTTACAGGCGAAATAATTGCTATTTG
>ERZ724523.1208-NODE-1208-length-15131-cov-4.241841_pt1 | contig 15131 bp, 14 predicted proteins | sample MGYA00376056_ERZ724523 | MGnify/ENA primary metagenome ERZ724523 (study PRJEB28724, sample SAMN07190888) | wastewater metagenome | isolation source: influent of sewage treatment plant in Hong Hong | place: USA: Christiansburg, Virginia | collected 2016-03-01 ... | reverse complement strand
GCATGGCCAATGTGGTGATTGTCGGAGCCCAATGGGGCGACGAAGGCAAGGGCAAAGTCGTTGATCTCTATACCGAATTTGCGGACATGGTTGTCCGCTTCGGTGGGGGAGCCAATGCCGGTCATACCTTGGTGGTCGGCGGACAGAAGCTCGTCACTCATCTGGTGCCTTCCGGTGTGCTCCGTGGTCGTGGCAAGCGCTGCGTCCTCGGCGATGGCATGGTGATCGATCCCCAGAAACTCCTCGAAGAGATTCACGAGTTGCGCAGTCGGGGACTCCTGACCGATGAACGCGATCTGGTGATTGGCGAACGGGCCCACGTCATCCTGCCCACCCACAAAATCCTCGACGGGTTGCGCGAACAGGGCAAAGGCGCGCTGGGCACCACCCGTCGCGGCATCGGTCCTGCCTACGAATCCAAAATGTCTCGTCGCGGCGTGCGGATGCGCGACTTGCTGTCAGCCGCCCGGCTGCGAGAGCGGATCGCTCATCAGCTCGAAGAGACCATGCCAATCATCCGGCATCTCGGCGGAACCGCCCCAGACGTCGAAGCCATCACCGAGCAGTATCTGACGTACGGCGAGTCGCTGCGACCTCACATTCAAGATGCGACCCGTGTGCTCAGCGATGAAATGAAACGCGGCCAGCACGTACTATTCGAGGGTGCGCAGGGAGCGCTCCTTGATGTCGACCACGGCACCTATCCCTTTGTAACTTCGTCCACCACGCTCGCCGCCGGTGCTTGCGTTAGTTGCGGAGTCGGTCCCACGGCGATCTCCTCTGTCATTGGGATCGCCAAGGCTTACACCACTCGCGTTGGTGCCGGGCCCTTTCCGACCGAGCTTCACGGCGAGCAAGGCGAACTGCTTCGCCAAGCCGGTGCCGAGTTTGGTGCCACCACCGGTCGACCACGGCGCTGCGGCTGGCTCGATATCGCGGCGCTACGACTCGCGGTACGGCTGAACGGGATGGCCGGCCTGGCACTGACCAAGCTCGATGTCCTGGCGGGCCAACGAAAGCTCAAGGTCTGCGTCGGCTACAAGCTAGCGGCAGAGGCTGGAGGCAGTGGCACAAATGAGGTTCTCGATGAGCTACCGCTCGACCCCGAGGACATCCTGCGTGCGGTGCCAATCTATGAAGAACTCGACGGCTGGGACGCCGAACTAAAAAATGTACGAGAGGTCGAAGATCTTCCATCGAGTGCTAAGCGTTATGTACGTCGCATCGAGACGTTGCTTGGAATTGACTGCTGCCTGATCTCGGTGGGTCCGGGACGAGCAGAAACCATCATGCTCAAAAACCCATTCAGGTAGGAATGGTCGTAACGCCGTCAACTGGTTCGGCCACTTTTTTTGGCCGTGTTTTTCGGGGGTGCCCAAGGGTACAGCGCGCTTGCGGCGAAAAGCGCGCTTCGTATAAGCTGGGTTTCATTGGTCACCGCTTCGAGTACGAAGAGGGGATTTTTCCAACATGAAAATCGTCTGCGACAACTGCGCAACCAAGTACCAGATTGCCGACGAAAAGGTCAGCGGCAAAGCGTTCAAGATTCGCTGCAAGAAGTGCGGCCACGTCATCGTCGTTGGCAAAAACGCTGATGGCACGGCATCCTCACCGGCGGGCGGAGACGCTCCGGCTGAAGCACCTGCTCCGGCTGAAGCGCCTGCAGCGGGTGATTCGGTTTGGCACCTTGTAATCGATCGCGAACAAGTCGGACCGATGACCGCCGAAGAAGTTCGCGGCAAGGTCAAGGCTGGCCAGGTCGACAGCGAAACCTACGGCTGGAAGGAGGGCTTCGAGGACTGGCTCAAGCTCTCCGCGATCGACGACTTCAAGGAGCTATTCGCCGGCAAGCCGAGCGAACAGGCTACCAAGCGTCTCGATCCGGCCGAACAGCAGCGATCGGCAGCCCAGCCTGCGGCAACGCCTGGTGCTGACTTGATGGCATCTGGCCAAGCAGCGGGCGAGCCCGTCAAGACGGCTGCACCGACAGCTGCCACTCTCTACTCTGAGAACGGCAGCGATGCCCGGGCAGCGATTGCGGCTGCACAGGCTCAACGCGAAGCCCAGCAAGCAGCCCAGGCACAACAAGCAGCCCAAGCACAGCAGCAGGCCGAGCAGTATTCTGCCTCGCATGCCCCCGCTGATGCTGGCGGCGGTATGACCGGTGCCCGAAGCGAGAACTCGGTCCTGTTCTCGCTGAACAACCTCTCGGCGTTGGCCGGTGGCGGCGCTGGTGGTGGCGGTGGCGGTTCCAGTGCTCCTGCCAAGCAGGCTGGGTACGCCAGCGGTCAGTCGGAAGCTTCCGGCCTGATCGACATCCGCGCCATGGCCGCTCAGCACCTGGGTGGTCCGATGTCGGGAGCAAACGTCAGCAAAGCTCCTGACCTGTTCGGGGGTGGTGATGTGGCGCCGGTGTTTGCGCCGGTAGCCCCAGCAGTCCTTGTTCCCACGGCACAGGCTGAAGGCGTGCCGAAATGGGTGTGGGCACTGGTTGGTGTTGGTGGTGTGTCGATTGTTGGTCTGATCGTCTTCTTGGTGGTGTTCCTGTCCGGGCCGTCTCCGCAGACAGTAGCGACGGGGCCTACCGCTGGAACGAATACCTCGGGTACCGCAGGAACGACTGCGACGGGCACCAAGCCGGATCCGGGCACCACCGTCGGCACATCTGCGCCGTCAGAGACGAAGCCATCTGGCACCACTCCGGGCAAGACCGAGACTGCGACCAAGAGCGAGCCTGCCGTAAAAGACAGTTCCTCATCGGGAAGCAAGGGCAGCAAGAGCAGCAAAGGCGACAAAGGATCTGACAAGGGCAAGCCAACAGCCTCCGCCAAAGAAACGCCCGCCGCGCCAGAAAAGGCTGGGCCCGGCAAGGCTCCAGATGAGGCACCACCACCGCCAAAGAAAGCGGCGGAAAAGCCCAAGGCGGCCAAGGACGATCTCGACTCGCTGCTTGACACGGCATCGAGTGGCTCAGGCGGCAAGCCCAAAGCGACCGAAAAGAAGGATCTCCCCGAGACGCTCGATCGTGGTGTCATCATGAGCACCCTGAAGGGCGCGAACTTTGCTTCCTGCAAGGCCGAAGGCGCTTCTGGCGTCGTACCGGTGAAGCTAGTGATTGGCCGCAACGGCAAGGTTTCCGAGGCCTCTGGCCCGAACGACTGCGTCGTCAAGGTCGTCAAGAGCACCAAGTTCCCAGAGTTCAGCGGCGATCCGATGAGCCTGACCTACCCCGCCCTGATCCGCTAACGCGGCATCATCTCCCGACAACTGTTGGGAACAGCCCGAGAAAGCCCAGGCACCGTCCTGGGCATTTTCGTTTCTAGGCGACACTTCTGGGCGACAATCCGGAGATGTGGCCAGCCGTTTTGCTACGAAGAAGACGGCTTATCTGCGCTCTTCCCGAGCCACGAGCCAACCAGTCTCAGACCCCACCCTGCGACGTAGACCGCACCTCCGAATGAAGCAATGAGTAGGACGAGATATCCCCAGCTCGGGCAGCCATCGATGAGTGTTTCGAGCGTGATTCCCACCGTGATTCTCCGTCCTAGTCTTCCGTGCGCTTCGTCGCGCAGCATGAAAGGCGTTGGGATGAACAACGCTCGCAAGTTCTGTACCATGACCAGCCCGCTGCGCTCCGTCAGTGATTTCCACGACATCGTCACGCTGGTCTGCATCACCGAGGTGACGGTGCGCAACCTGCAACGCACCGCTCCCTGGCCCATGTATGCCGATCGCTTACCTTGACGAGAGGGCGGAACTTTTTTCTGTGCGGGGCACCTGTCCGAAGAAAATTTCTCGACGACCACAGACCCAAGTGGTCGATTTTGCTATCGGAGAGTTGACGATGTCTGGAAACGCGTGCTACTTACTGCCCGCTTCTCGGGCTTGTAGCTCAACCGGTAGAGCAGCGGCCTTTTAAGCCGTTGGTCGTGGGTTCGAGTCCCACCGAGCCCACCGAGAGTAAAAACCGGCAGAGCCATCACTGGCCTTGCGGGAATTCAGGCGGGAGGTTGCGCGGCCGTTCTGGCCGTGTAGCCCCCGGCTGAGTGATGTGGCCTTGGGCTATCAGCAGCAGCACGATTCCGGCTGCGCAGCACAATACAGCCCAGACCAGCCCAAGCAGGTGTTTGTAGAGCGGTCGCTCGCGCAGACGCAGCACCAAAAGTCCCACGCCCATCACCAGCAATGCCACTCCGTTGACGATCAGGAACCAGCGCGGCATGCGGCCCTTGTCCACGGACAGTTGAACTTCTCGAGCAAGCGCCCGAATGAGTGCATAAGCTAACAATAGTCGCGCCACCGTAAGGCTGGCAATCTCTGTCGAGATCATTGACGGGGTAAGCGAAAAGCAACATAATTCCGGCGGCTTGGCGGCAGCCTTTCCGACGAGCCGCGTTCCCCTCGGATACACACTAGCTTGGGCCTGATTCCTCACAGCAAGGTCGCTGAAATTCGCGACCGTACGGACATTGTTGCCGTCATTGGCGAACACGTTCAGCTACGCCGTGCGGGTGTGAACTACCTCGGCCTCTGTCCCTTCCATCAAGAGAAGTCTCCGAGCTTCAACGTGAGTGCGACCAAGCAGTTCTTCTACTGCTTCGGTTGCCAGAAATCGGGCGACGTCATCCGCTTTCTGATGGAACGCGAAGGCCGGTCGTTTTCCGAGGTTGTTCGCGATCTGGCCTCTCGCGCCGGAATTGATATTCCCGAGGACGAAGAGGAAGCGAGACCTGAGCGTAAGGCGCTGCGGCTCCAGCAAGAGAGCGAGCGGCTGCGACTGCTCAAACTCAATGCGTTGGCAGCACGCTATTACCAGGCCCAACTTGCGAGTAACGAACGGGCGCTACGTTACGTCGCCAGTCGAGGCATCTCGGACGACATCCGCACGAGTTTCCGACTCGGTTATGCACCAGATGGCTGGGACGGCTTGCTGCAAGTGCTCCGGCAGAGAGGCGTGCCCCACGAGCTGGCGGAGCTGGGCGGCTTGCTGATTCGGCGCGAAGGCACGGCTGCGCTGCCGAAGGGCGCTCCACCGACGAATCAGACCCATTACGATCGCTTTCGCGACCGACTGCTGTGCCCGCTGCTGCTTCCGAGTGCTGGCAAGCAGACCGAGTGTGATGTGATCGCGTTTAGCGGGCGAGTCTTACCGACGGAGACTCCACGACCGAACGAGGGTGCCAAGTACATCAACTCGCCGGAGACGCCGCTCTATCGCAAAGGTCAAAACCTGTACGGTCTTCACGTAGGCCGCGATGCGATTCGCCAGCGTCGACAGGTGATCCTAGTCGAAGGAAACTTCGATGTGTTGTCACTGCACCAGCACGGCTTTGCCAACACGCTGGCACCGATGGGCACGGCACTCACGGAAACCCAAGTACGACTTCTGGCGAGGCTTCTCGGAGAAGACGGACATGTCGTGCTGATGCTGGATGGCGATCGCGCTGGTCGAGCGGCAACACTGAAAGATATCTCGCTGTTGATGCTGACGGCGACCCAGCTTGCGGACGTGGCGGCGCTGTCCCAGCGTGACATTGACGTGCGGGTGGCACGGCTGCCCGACGGTGAAGATCCTGACACACTCGCGAATCGTGATGTGGCAGCACTCGAGCGCTGCGTGGCCAAGGCGCAGCCAGCCATCGACTATGTGATTGATGAAGTGCTGACCACCGCCGAGCCGGATAGCCTCTCCGGCCGTGCCAAAGTCATCGCTCGCATCTCGCCACTTCTGGCGTCCCTGCGTAACGAGACATTGCGTGAGCTGTACGTCGGCAGGCTGGCCTCGGCGTTGGCCGTCGATCCGAAGATTCTGTGGCGGCAGATTGAACAAGCACCGGCCCCATCGGCGGCAACGAATCCATCCCCGGAACGGCTCGATTCAGTGCAGATGCGTCGTAGCGAAGCTCCGACGGCGGCAGCAACAGTATATCGAGGCAGCACCTCAGCGGTCCCAGCCCGACCAGTGCCACTTCGCTCAGAACGGTCCGAGAGCCCGGATGTGACCATCATGCTCGACGCGGGCCTGCGGAATTTGCTCGGATTGCTCGCAGATCATACCGAACTTTGGGACAAGCTCAGCGACGACACACTGGCTGCTATTAGCAATCCTGCATTGGCCGAGCTTTTGCGAGAGGCGAGAGACCTGTGCCATAGTGGCGAGATTGTTTCCGTCGAAACCTTCGTCAATATGTGCCCTGTCGAACTTCGTCCTCCCGTCGCTGCGGCGATGCTTACGGGCCGCTTTGCGGCCGCCGAACATCCCGACGAACTGCTCTCCCGGATGGCAGCCGAGCTTCGCGCTCAGGCGATCGTTCGCGAGGTCAATGACCTCCAGCGCGCCCTCCAGCGTATCAGCCGGACCGGTGAGCAAGAAAACAGACTTCAGCTTCTTTCGCGCATACAAGATCTCACCAAGTTGCGCGCTTCCCTCTTACAAAATAGCCACCCCGGATCGCCGGCAGTGGCTGGCACCGCTCAAGGAGATACCCCGCGATGAATCGTGACAACGCCGAGCGCCGCAAGCAGCAGCTCATTACGATGGGCAAGGCCAAGGGGTACTTGACCTATGAAGAAGTGAACGATCACATGCCCGACGACGTCGTGTCGTCTGATCAGATCGACGACTGGCTGTCGTCGCTGGGTGATGAAGGCATCGAGGTCGTCGATTCTGCGGCCAGCGTCAAGGTCCGCTCGAACACCGCTCCGAAGGTTCCCGAGCTCATCGAAGACGATGAGAAGAAGGAAGAGGAAGAGGAAGAAGAGTTCGACGGTGGCTATAGCAAAACCAACGACCCGGTGCGCATGTACCTGCGCAAGATGGGCTCGGTGTCGCTGCTCACCCGCGAGGGTGAAGTCGAGATTGCCAAGCGCATCGAGGAAGGCGAGCGCCGCGTCCTCCAAGTCGTACTCAACTCGTCGATTGCCGTTGAAGAGATCTTGGACCTCGGCGAACGGCTGAAGAAGCAGAAGATCCGCGTCAAGGATGTCGTTCGCGATCTCGACGAAGAAGATGCCGATTTCGACGAGGAATGGCACACCGAGCGGGTCATCAAGATCATCGACAAGGTGCGTCGGCTCCAGCGCGAAAACGAAAAAATCGTCGAAGAGCTTGAGACGCCAGCCAGCCCTGCGGCAGCGGCAGCGACGACACCAGCGCCTGCTCCGACACCCGCACCCGCTGCTGCACCGAGCAAAGCCGCCGAGGCCAAGCGCAAGAAGCTCCGCGACAAGATTGAGTCGAACAAGCAGGAAATGTTCGAGTTGCTCTCGGAGCTACGCATCAACAAGAAGGTCATCGAGCGGATCGTCCAGAAGCTAAAGAGCCTGGTCATGCGCATCGAAAAGGGCGAGGCCGAGCTAGAAGAGTTCGAGCGCCGCGTCGGGATGCCGCAGAAGGAGCTCACCAAGACGCTCAAGGAGATGAAGCTCAACGCCACCAAGGCGAAGGCCATCACCAAGAAGCTAGGTGTCACGGCGGAGGAACTCGAGAGTGCTGCGCTCGGCATGGCCGAGGCCAAAAAGCGGATCAAAAAGATCGAGGAAGAGGCCAAGCTCTCCGTCGACGATCTGCGCGCCACCTACAAAGAGATTCACGAAGGCGAGCGGATGGCCGAAAAGGCCAAGGCTGAGCTCGTTGAGGCGAACCTCCGACTGGTGGTCAGCATCGCCAAGAAGTACACAAACCGTGGCCTACAGTTTCTCGACCTGATTCAGGAAGGCAACATCGGCCTGATGAAGGCCGTCGACAAGTTCGAGTACAAGCGCGGCTATAAGTTCTCGACGTACGCGACCTGGTGGATTCGGCAGGCGATCACCCGTGCGATTGCCGATCAGGCCCGCACGATCCGCATCCCGGTCCACATGATCGAGACGATCAACAAGCTCATCCGCACGAGTCGCTACTTGGTGCAGGAGCTCGGGCGCGAGCCAACGCCCGAAGAGATCGCCGAGAAGATGGAGCTGCCGCTCGACAAGGTGCGCAAGGTCCTCAAGATCGCCAAGGAGCCGATCTCTCTCGAGACGCCGATTGGTGAGGAGGAAGACAGCCATCTTGGGGACTTCATCGAGGACAAGGGCGTAATTTCTCCGTCGGACGCCGTGATCTCGATGAACCTCGCCGAGCAGACCCGTAAGGTGCTGGCGACGCTCACCCCGCGTGAGGAAAAAGTGCTGCGGATGCGATTTGGCATCGGCGAGCGCTCGGATCACACGCTCGAGGAAGTCGGTCAGGACTTCGAAGTCACCCGTGAGCGCATCCGGCAGATCGAAGCCAAGGCGCTGCGCAAGCTCCGTCATCCAAGCCGCAGCAAGCGTCTCAAGAGCTTCGTCGAAAACTAGGCTACCGACCCACCAGCAAATACCAGGCGACGGTCGCGGCAGTTCCGCCGATGGTCGTCGCCAGGGCATTTACCGTATCGTTGTCGATCCCCGCAATTCCTTCGGTCACCAGCGTCGCCCCGCCGCAGACGTGACGTGACTGCTCGGTCGCTTCGCCGCATTTTACGCACTGCCTTTTCTCTTGGAGCGTCGCTCCGAATACCGAGTCCATCCAGCCACCGAAGATTCCGCCGAGCGTCACCAGGACCGTGCGCAGCAGCGAGCCATGCCCCGGCTCTAGCCACGTCAGCAGCGCAATAAACAGCGCGCCCGCCACCATCCCCAGCGTTCCCGTCAGTGAGATCGCGCCCGAGGTGCCCGCCGGAACCTCTTCCAAGGTCAAAATGTGTCGCGGCGGTGTCTTCGACAGAAGGCCAATCTCGGTCGCCCAAGTATCCGCATTTGCAGCGGCCAGGCTCGCCAGACCGCCAACGAGATACATCGTCTTACCGGTCAGCGCGTAGAGCACGCAAAACACCGCAGCCGGACCACCGTTCGACAGCACCTGCAAGCCATCGCGACAGTCGCCTTTTTCGATCACCGACTCGCTGGCCTCGGCCTTTTCGCCCCGACGAAACTTCCCCAGCGCGGTGCTGCTCAAGAAGAAGGCGACCAGTGCCAGCCCGGCGATGCCGTCGCCGAGTCCAAAGACCAGCGTTCCCACGACCACCGCCCACAGCGCCCCGGTTTGAGTCAATGACCCGCGACGATGCGCCCCGTATGCAATGTAGAGCGAGATCAAGAAGCCGATGAGCACCATGCGCTCCCATTATCACACCGACCGCCGCACCGTCCGCTCGCAATTTGGGCTGAAGACGAGGTGCCTGGCCTCGCCCGCGCAAAACTCGGTCGAGCCCGAACCGCTCTACATTTGCAGATAGTTCAGCGCCACCAGCGGACCGGTGTTGCCTTCGTGGGTACGGACCAGGACTGCGCCATCACCGCTTGCGAGCGGGGCCAGCTCGTGGTCGCTCTGTGCCGGACCGGAGCCAAGCAGCAGCCGCTGTGGCAGACCCGAATCGCGCTTACTGGACACAAGTGACAGACCGATCCCAACCAGCTCGGTTTTCTGCGCGTCGCCTCGCTCGGACACCACAATGTGGAGACGATTTGCCGTCGCCGTAGCTCGCACTCGCTGGACCGAGCCCTCGAAATAGAAGCGCTTTTCCAGCTTCCAGCCCATCGACTGCCGATCCATGCCAATCACCCGCCCCGCCGCGCCATCGACCACCAGAAGCAGGTCCGAGGCAATCACCAGATCGCGTGTCTCTGCATCGCCCCCAGGTGGTGGCACCGTACCAATGACCGGCAGACCTTGCGGAGGCACCCGCATCACCTGCCGCGCTTGCAGAAGGTAGTCCGAGTCGCCATGGTGCAAAAACAGCTCGACCGAGCCCGCGCTGTCGACCGTCCGCGCCGCTCGTACCGCCAGTGCCGGATCGAGCCGCAGCACCATGGCCTGATCTTCGACTGCACAACGCGAAAGTACGAAGAGCTGCTGGCCATCGCTCTGAATGAGCGCACGCTCTCGCATGGTACACGGACCTGGCAGCGTCACCGTCTGCTGGCTCGCAGTCTTGGCATCGCGATCATAGACAAGCAGCGACAGCTCGCTCGCCGCCTTCGCAGGGGACGAAGGCAGTGGTGCCTCCACGATCCGACCATCCACAAACGCGAGCTCTCCGGCCCTGGGCACAAAGCCCACCGGCCCGCGCTGCTCCGTCACCCCCAGCGGACGAAAAACCGCCGGAAGCCCAGGTCGCTCGCTGGCCCACAACACATAGTGGTTGTCATTCGCGGCTGGAAATACCCGCAGCCGAGACGGCCCGTAGCTCACCACCACTTGCTCCGCCGAGGCTTCCTGCTGCGTGGGTAGCCGCGCTGGTGGAGGTGCCTTTTGACAAGCAACAAGCGAAACGACCGCAACGATGGGAAGAAGTATGCGCATCAGTGAAGGTGGCTAGTGCTAGGTCGACCAGACGGAAGCTGTGTGTCTAACAGGCGCAGGCGCTCGGCGGCAAGCTGTAATCGATCGACATCTCCATGGCGCAGGTAGATGTTGCGCAGGTTGCCGAGCATGCGGGCCAAGATGGTGTGTTTTCCGACCGGCTCGATATCGCTCTGATGAATCGGCCGCTGCTTGCCGGTCGCACGCTGCATCAGCGCATGTAGATCGGTGTGTTCCAGCGTCTCCCCGGTCGTCGGATCGAACAGCAGCGGTTGCTGGCCGCGATCACTTTCACCACGCAGCAGAAAGTGGCCCGGAAACGACACGCCCCACAACGGCACTCCGCAGCGCCGAGCCACCTCGATAGACACGATGGCCAGGAGGATCGGCAGTCCGTGTTTTTCATCGAGCACGTAGTTCAGAAAGCTCGCCTGCGGGTCGTCGTAGTCGCCGCGTGCGCAGGAAAAACCTTCGTCACACAGCAGCTCCATGAGCTGCGCTGCCCGATCACCTGGAGACGCCGAGCCGGAAAGCTGCGAGCCGATCCGAGCGGCTAGCTCGTCCAGGCGACCCAGGTAGTACGCAATATCGAGGTCTGGATACTCGGGCTCGGCGATGACCAAAGCCGCCTGCCCAAGGTCAAACTCTGCCTCGGGCCGACACACGACATGGGCAAACAGGAGGAGCCGAAGATCGTTGCCAGGTATCACGAACGCTGACGGGCCGAAGGGCCTTCCGTCTGTCGGTAGTTCGTAAGCACCGATGGGACCACGACCATCTCACGGTGGCGCTCGATGACGTCACCGGCGTCGTTTGAGACCTCGACGTGGGACAGCACGATGGTGAGAACCTCGCCCTCAGCAGGACGGACGGTGGCGACGTAGCCGGTGATGTGACAGCCGTTCTCGTAGTCAAACGTGACCCGGTGGCTGACCAGATCGCGGAGTTGCTTGCTCAGTGACATGCCGCCCTTATACCACGGCCACCGAAGCAAAATGAAGCCCGCCCAAGAGGTTCCACTCGCTCGCCGATGCCTGTACCTTGGAGTAGTCCAGTGCGTACTGCGCAAAGAGGAGCATGGGTCGCATGTCCAAAGCCGCTTGGAAGATTCGCTGGCGGTGGGTAATCGTTGCTGTAATTGGCTTTTGTGGAGCGGCGATCCTACCGCTGGGCTTTTTGACGATGAAGGAAGCCGGGCGGCCGGTCGCCGTCGCGCCAAGCACCGCGCCTGAACAACGATTGATGCTGAAGCCCGCGACCACTCCGGGAACAAGCAAGCGTGAGCCGGCCAGCCTGACAGATCCGGATCCGACCGGGCCCCATCCAGGTGAGGAACCGAAGGCAACCAAGGCCACGGGCTATGGTCACGGCACAGCCATCGGCAAGGGAAAAAACGGTCACAATGCCATTGCCAAGACAGATGACAAGCCCGACGACGCCGCCAAGTTCGCCGCCGGACCGCTCGGGCCGCCGGACCCAAGCATTCCAGCAGCGGGCACGGCCGTTGAAGGCACTAGCAAAAGCCCGACGACCACCTCCCCAGAGCAAATCAAACAGCAGCTTCCGGGCCGCTTCTCGCTGTCGGCACCAACCAAGATGCAGGTCGGTCGCAGCGAGCATGTAACGGTCGTCGCAGCCGTTGAGCAGCTTCGCGCACTGGTGACCACGGAACTGCAAGCGGTGACCGGCGAGCAAAACCCACAGACCGTGAGCACCAAAGACCTGCCCCTCAGCCGACTCCTCCGCATCGAGCTGCGCGCCGACTCGGATGCTGACTTCGAGATCCGAGCGTTTACCCAGGCTGACCAGCGGCTATCCGACCAACAAGTGACCACCTGGGAATGGTCGGTCACGCCAAAGTCCGACGGCGACAAGCACCTCACCGTGGTCATCAGCAACCTCGTCGATGGTCAAGGACAGCCGATTGCCGTCACCATCGCCCATCGCAGCGTCCGCGTCACCCAGTCCATCCTCCAGCAGATCCGAGAAGTCTCGGGGATTGCTTCGTCGGCCGCCAGTGCGCTAGCGGGTCTTGTTGGCACGTGGCTCGGATTGCTCAAGCCGATCCTTCAGCGCCGCCGCGAAGAAGACGGAAAGCCCGGCAGCAAAGCGGAGTCCGACTCCAAGCCCACCGGAAAACCCGCCTCCGATCCGCCCGAGGCCAAGCCGACCGGAACATCCGAGGCCAAGCCAGACGAACCGTATGTGCCGATGAAGCCGGAGCGAGCGGCCGCACCGGACCAACCAGACCCCGACTCGACTGCGTCCGATCCGCACTCACCCAAGTAGCTCGTTACGATTCCTGCGCCAGTACGCGCAGCTTGTCGGTCGTGGGCCTGAGCCGTCCGCTGTGCAGTGCAAAGCGAATGGTATCCCGCAACGAGTCGCGAAGCGGTCGAATCGAATAACCCAGCTCGGCCTTCGCTTTGTCCGAGGACACCCAGGTACACATGTGACCGGCTTTGGCGAGCTGCCGGGACAAGCTGGCGTGCTGGTGACGCAGCTTGGCGATGTACTCGATCACCCCCGCAATGGAATAGGCCAGCGGATACGGTACTTGTGGTGGCGGAGCCACACCCGTCACGTCCTGGATCGCGGCAAGCAGCTCGGTGAGCGTCACGTTGTTGCCGCCCAGGATATAGGTCTCGCCAGGCCGCCCCTTGGTCAGGGCCGCAACGTGAGCGGCCGCCATCTCTCGCACATCACCGAAGCTTGGACGACCTTCGACATAGACCGGCATTTTGCCGCGCACGAACGCCAAGATCGTCGACGTGCTCGACTGATAGATATCTCCCGGACCGAGGATCACCACCGGGCGAAGGATCGCAAGCGGCAGCCCCTTCTGCGCGACCTTGAGCGCCTCTCGCTCGCCATGAAGTTTGCTGCGGCTGTAGTCGAGTCCGATATCGTCCGCATTGCTCGCGGTCGATTCATCGGCCACGCGCTCAGCGGCACTCCCGCCCATCGCCGCCACCGATGACGTCAGCACTGCCTTGTCGACCTTCGCGGCCAGCGCTGCTTCCATCACAATGCCCGCGCCGGTCGCGTTCACTCGGTACATGTGCTCAGGATTGTCGGGGTTAAAGTGTGGCACCCCAGCGGTATGAATCACCGCCTGACAGCCCACGAGCGCCGCCCGTACCGAATCGCCATCGAGGACATCGCCATAGGCTTGCTCGACTCGATCGCCAAGCAGATCGGTGAGGTTATCCAGCTTGCTGCTCTTGCGGACGAGTACGCGTGCCGAGTGGCCCGACTCGACCAGCTTGCGCACCACCTGCGAGCCCAAAAACCCGGTCGCACCAGTCACGAGTACCTTCATGGTTGGCTAGTTCTCATTTTCAAAAGTGACGACGTAGCGCTCGATGACAAACGGAACGGGCTTGCCGTCCTTGCCCATCGCAGGCTTAAACCGACAGCGCGGATCGAAGCGCAAAAAGCCAATCGCGATGTTGTCGACCTCAGGGCTGATGCCCTTGAGCTTCTTGATGGCGCGGACCTTGCCTCGTTCATCGAGTTCGACCCGCATGATGACCTTGCCTTCGAGACCCTGCGCATGGGTTTCCGAGCGGGACCACTTCTCTTTCATGCTCGGACCGCAGTCATCGGAGTCCATCTCCGGCAGCTTGGCGAGGTTCTCCTCGGCCACTGGACGATACTCCGCGCCACCGGGTGCGCTCGAAGGCGGCAGCGGAGGAATCTCCTTCACCTTGGGACGCTTCGACGGATCTGCCATCGTGGTGTTGCCAGTTGCCACCGAGATGCCCTGCCCGCCCGTCTGACTCGGATCAATACCGAATACTGGCTTCGGTGGCTCTGCCGGAGGGTTTGGGGGCGGCGGCGTCGACGGCTTCGGGGCCTCGGCAGGCTTGGGTTGCCGCTTGGTGATCTTCTTGGGTGGCTCCGGCGGGGGCGGCTCCGGCGGCTTCGGTGGCTCTGGCTTCGTTTCTGGTGGCGGAGGTGGCGGCGGTTCCTTCGGCTTGCGGAACTCGACCTCGACCACCGTCGGCCCAATCTTTTCGGGCGGCTTGGCGACGAACAAATACAGCAGGATTCCGCCGTGCAGCACCGCCGCCAGCAGCATTCCAATGCCATCAAACCTGGTGATGCTGCCCGTCACGACCCGTCTGTCGCCATAGCGAACTTGGTCACGCCCAGCGTCTTGACCACGTCCACGATGTGCATGACATCACCGTAGGCGATGCCTTTGTCTCCGGCAATCACCGCCTGGATGTCTTTGTTTTTGCCAACCAGTTCGGAGATCTGGGTCTTGGCTTTGGACTCGTCGACCTTTTCACCGTTCAAGAACAGATCGTAACCGCCCTCGCCGCTGGCCTTCTTGGTCAGGGTCAAAGACAGCGTCGTCTTCTGGGTCTCATCGCCGCTCGCTGCTTTCGGCAGCTCGACCTTGATCGACGGGTTGTTCGCGATCATCGGGGCCGCCACCATCATGATGATGAGCAGCACCAGGGTGATATCGACGAGCGGCGTGACGTTGATGTCGGCAATCATGCCGCCGCCATCGTCATCCCCTCCAGAGAGTGCCGAGCCCGCCATTAGCTAGCCTCCGCAGCCTTTGCCGTATCACCGGATTTCGCCGCAGGCGGAGTCGCCGGGTGGGTGCTCTCGGCCCGCAACGCCGCCAAGATCACCTGCGAGACAGAGTCAATGTGGGACGAGATCGCCCGCACCTGACGGTTGTAGAAGTTGTAGAACACAACCGCCGGGATCGCGACGAGCAGACCGACTGCGGTGGCCACCAGTGCCTCGGAGATACCGGCCATGACGATCGCAATGCCACCCGACT
>ERZ724523.1195-NODE-1195-length-15189-cov-5.806991_pt1 | contig 15189 bp, 10 predicted proteins | sample MGYA00376056_ERZ724523 | MGnify/ENA primary metagenome ERZ724523 (study PRJEB28724, sample SAMN07190888) | wastewater metagenome | isolation source: influent of sewage treatment plant in Hong Hong | place: USA: Christiansburg, Virginia | collected 2016-03-01 ... | reverse complement strand
GATGATGGCATGAATCAAGGTGGTTCAGGTTCAAATGTTGATTATTCTGAATTTGAAATTAAAAATTAACCAATTTTGAAAGGGATGTTCTAAGCGATCATTCATTTCTAAAATGAAATCTTTTAATTAAGCCTTCGACTTTAATTTAGTCGAAGGCTTTTTTTATACAAGTCTTTTAACTTTACTGTTTTTAAGGATAACATGCGCTCCTTCTATTGAATCCTCCAGTAATACAATTCCCGGAGATTTGCCAACCTCAAGACTTCCAAGATTCTCATCAAAACCTAAAGCCTTGGCTCCATTAAGTGTGGCCCACTTTAAAAGTTCAAATACTCCAATATCCGGATAGTGCTGTTCAATAGTCTTTAATTCCTCAAGAATGCTCAGTTGCCAATTGGAAGTCAGACTATCAGTACCAACAGTCATCTTACAATCATTAGAAATAAAATTCTGATATTCAGGCAATCTACCCTCTATATACATATTAGCATTAGGACAAGTACACCAATAAACCTCTTTAAGCTTATTAAGTGCAAATACTATATCCTCCTGGCTCATCATTGTATTATGCACCAACAAAGTTCTTAAATTAAGATCCATGTGCTCCAAAGAATAATGGATTGAAGATTGACCAATAGGGTTAAAATGATTTAGTTCATTCCCCAGCGTATTGTAAAAATCAACAAAACCTCCAGATTTTGACATAAATAATTCATTCTCAGCGGTTGTCTCTTCATTGTGCAGACTTACTACACTTTGTTCATTGTTCACAATATTGATAACGTCGAATAATACAGGAGTCACAGAATAAGGAGCGTGAGGAACTGCAGACCTTCTGTGTCTGCCATCAGAAGGAGCTTCATTATATACTTGATTGTATTGTTTAATTACGCGTTCTGTCCATGATGGGTTCAGCATATCAAAATACTCAACAAATGTGTAGTATTGCAACTTACTTTTCAATTTGAAAGGGAAGGTATGGTTCATGTTACTAATGTCACCAACAGCCATGATACCATTGTCAAACATTTCCTGATCAGCCAATTGAATTGCATTAAGAATGTCTTGAATTTCAAAATTTCTTTTGCTGACCACTTCTTTAATAAAAGAAATAAGGCCTAGTCCTGTTGGCACAAGTCCTTTCATGTGGGATAGCTCAAGATGGCAGTGCGTATTGATAAAGCCTGGAATAATGACCCCCTTATAATACTCAATATTTGGCTGGGTGGAGTCAAAAGTAGCAGAAATTTCCAGTATTTTACCTTCAGAATCCACTGTGATCAACCCATTTTTAATTGGGTTATGTGAAATAGGTATAATCCAATCAGCAGAAATCTTTCTAATCATCAGATATAGCTATTATGACAGCCTAAGATCATGAATCACAAGACCATTTCGTATTCTAGGTTCAAACCACGTACTCTTTGGAGGCAATGTGAGCCCCAGATCAGAGACTTTTTGAAAATCTTCAAAATCAATAGGATAAAGGTAAAAGCCAACATTGTTACCTGCTTTTTTGAAAGATTTATAAAAACCTTCCCACCCTTTGTAGCCTTCCACATATTTTATACGATCATCTGTTCTTACATCCTTCATTTCGAATAGGTCCTTAAAAAGTACCGCATTGATTAGTGCTGTATCTAAAACTAATGGCTCATCTTTATATTTCTCAAGCAAAGAAGGTTTCCAGACACATGAATAGATGTTACTACCAGATGTCATTAAGAAATTAAATTTAAACTTTGGAGTGAAAGGCTTTTTTATCTTTTCAACAAAACAATATCCTTTGAGTTTTTTCATCATTAAATCCCAATCCCAATTCTCAGAAAGGTTTATTATTCTATTGAAAGGATGAATCTGCAATCCACTAAATGGAATGTATACAGACAAAACGTAATCGCCAATCTCTGAACCGGATTCATTGCCATATCTTGAAAAAGTCGAGAGTCGGTGGTGACCGTCCGCTATGTAAACACGCTTTAATTCATTTTCAAAGAAAGTAGTGATGTGCTCAATAGCCTTAGGGTCTGAAACACTCCAGAAAGTATGTTTTTCGTCTTTATCATCAAAATGGAAATGCTGTACTAAATTATTGTCAGTTTTCAAAGTCTCCAGGTAGTCGTCAAAGACTTCATGCGAGGGATAAGCAAGAAGCACAGGTTTAACCATAGATTTTCTCACTGAAATAAGTTTAATTTGCTCAAGTTCTTTTTCTTCCAGAGTCTTTTCGTGTCTCAATATATTGCCATCACGATAATCCTGAATATTAGTCAAACAAATTAACCCTTTTGAGCTCAAAGCTTTTCCTTCGATATTGTAAAGCACAAAATGAGGCACCTCACTCCGTTTGAGTTTCCTTTCCATATCTTCATCCTGAAAGCTGTTACGCACATTATCTGTAAAATCATCAATATTGTCAATGACAGAAGTATCAGGATAAACTGCAAGGAAAGTTTTAATATGCATTATTTACGTTTTATAATTTCCATATTCGAACACAATATTAATTGAAATATTGCACAATTTAATTGCTTTAAAATTTGATTTTAGTAAATAAAATTTTATTTGCTGATTCAAATACCTAAAAAATGTATTTGAATACTTCGTTTCCGTTGAAAAATCACTTTTTGATATTGTGATTTTTAGAAAAATGTTTAACAGTTTGAAAATTATTAATTAGTCTTTAACACACTGTCAAACCACATTCTGTCATGATTTGTGTAGATTTGCTTTCAAATACCACTATGAGAATATTTATACTGATTTTATTACTTCCTGCCTTCCTATATGCACAGCATATACCAGTTCTCGAAGGTCTTTCAGGTCAGGAATTACTTACTGAAATAAAGAACCAGTATAGACCACCAACGACATTAGGGTACTCGATTGCAAGAGATACTTTGTTCAGGAATATATTGGCTGTAAATGGCCAGTTGAAATGCCTTTATACAGATTATTCAATTAATTTAAATCCAAATTCAGATCCATCTGATAATGCATTCAGTCAAGGACTAAATACTGAGCATATTTATCCTCAATCCAAAGGAGCAGAAAACGAACCTTTGAGATCCAATATGTACAATTTATATCCCGTTAGAGAAAACGTTAATTCGGACCGTGCAAATGATCCTTTTGGAGAAGTCCCTGATAATACAACGCAATGGTGGTACTATCTTGATATTAAGCAGAAAACTAAACCCACGTCAAATATTGAAAAGTACAGCGAAGCCGCAAATAGCGTTTTCGAACCTCAGGAAGCTAGAAAAGGTGACATAGCAAGAAGCATAATGTATTTCTATAGTATATATACACCTGAAGCTAATGCCGCTGACCCTAATTTTTTCCAGTCTATGATCACTGACTTATGTAATTGGCATTATCTGGATCCAGTCGACAATGAAGAATGGAATAGAAATTTACTGATAGCTTCTTATCAAAATGATCTTGCGAACCCATTTATTTTGGATTGTACCATTCCTGAGAGGTCTTATTGTAGTAGCAGTGGACAAAAATGTATTCCAACAAGTAGTATAATACCTAAGATCAAAACATTAGGAAAAATTTTAGTGAGTCCGTCAATGTATAATTCCGGTCAAAACACCATAAAACTTAATCATGATATCGCAGTGACAGAAATTATTGTCGTTAATTCAGTTGGCAATAAAATTGAGGATGTTCTGATATCAAACCGCATAGAATCGATTATTCAGATGAATTTGTTGACACCTGGAAATTACTTTGTATTCGGAAAAGATATCAATGGATACATTATTGCCAAAGGAAGCTTCCAGGTATTTTAAATTTTTGGTAGGTATATCTTAGAATTTAATATGCCCCACTTGTTTAGTCTATAGGAGATACTAGTGCCCAATACCCCTAAACCATATTTTACACTTCTGCTGAAATTTATTGAAGAGGCTTCCTTAAAGTATTTTGTTGGGCAAGTAATCTCACCAATTTCATACCCTTGATAAAATATTTGTGCTATCATTTGGTTATCGAAGACAAAATCATCAGAATTGGCTTGGTAATTTATGTTATTCAAGACGTCAGCTGAAAATGCTCTGTATCCTGTGTGGTATTCACTGAGTTTCTGGGAGGATAAAATATTCTGAAATAAGGTTAAAAATCTATTGGCAATGTATTTATATTTGGGCATACCCCCTTTCAAAGCGCCCATACCAAGTATCCTTGATGCGAGCACTACGGGATAGAGCCCTGAACCTATCATATGGGCCATAGAAGGTATCAACAGCGGCGTATATTGATAATCTGGGTGAAGCATGATTACTATATCGCTTCCTAATTCTAGTGCCTTATCATACAACGATTTTTGGTTTCCTCCATAGCCTCTGTTAACTTCATGTCTTACGATGTGTTTTATGCCCAGACTAATTGCAACTTCCAATGTATTGTCAGTAGAATTGTCATCACATAATATAACCTCATCAACAATATCTTTAGGAATTTCTCTGAAAGTTTTTTCAAGTGTCTTTGATGCATTAAAAGCAGGTAAGACAGCCACTACTTTTAAAGAATTTATCATTCTTCTTCTCCTATATCCTCAGAGGTAGATTTCTCATTTGTTTCTGCATTCATAGAAAAGAAATCACGTTTATCAAGGAAGTCAAACCATTTCAAAACCTTTTTCATATCACTTGGATATACCCTATCTTCATCATATTCCGGAAGAACGATCCTGAAATAATTAGCAAGATCATTATTACTTGCTTTCAGTAATTCAGAGATATTATGGTCTTGTTTGATCTCAACCATAGTTTTGAATATATCTTCAATAGGTGTTGAATCACTATAGGTATAAATAGCTATTGACCTAAGTGGTGTAAATTGATGCTTTCTAACTGAAACAAACTGCTTAACACCGCTGTCCATATCTTTGATTATCAATCCATTGCTTCTGCTTGATTCAAGGTAATATAAACCCGGTAAGCTGCTTACTGAAACTATGTTTTCTATATTCTTTTCCATCTTTTATTAAGTAATTTAAATTAAAAAGGGTATAATTATTAATATTTCGCTAATTCAATGATCTTATTCTCAAGTCTTGAGGAAGCCATAAAATTCTTTTCAAGAGAGATTGTAAAAGGAATTGGTGTATCTAGACCTGCACATCTCATCACAGGTGCATCGAGATATTCAAAACAATTTTCAATGATAATGGCTGCAATTTCACCTCCAAGACCACCAAACATCGTGTCTTCATGCAAAACCAATGCTCTCCCGGTCTTCTTGACTGAACTTATAATAGCAGATTTATCCAGTGGTACCAATGTTCTTAGATCTATTATTTCAATATCTATATGAGCCAGTTTTTTGGCAGCCTCCAATGCCCAGGTCACACCCATACCATAGGTAATAATCGTTAGATCTTCTCCAATCTTGGGAAAAGCAGCCTGACCAAATGGAATATTATAATATCCTGTTGGAACTTCCTGATTTGCAGACCTGTATAAAGCTTTGTGTTCGAAAAACATGACCGGGTTATTATCTTCAAAAGCTGTGATGAGTAATCCTTTAGCATCGTATGGATTGGAAGGGTAGACAACTTTTAATCCAGGTACATGAGTAAACCATGCCTCATTGCTCTGCGAATGAAAAGGGCCAGCCCCTACTCCACCTCCTGTCGGCATTCTGATGACTACATCAGCATGCTGTCCCCACCTGTAATTAAGTTTGGCAAGGTTATTCACAATCTGATTGAAACCACAAGTCACAAAATCTGCAAACTGCATTTCAACCATTGACTTATAACCTTTTAGACTTAATCCTAAGGCACAACCAATAATAGCACTTTCACACAGCGGAGTATTTCTTACGCGGTCTTTACCAAATTTCTCAAGAAAACCTTCTGTTATTTTAAAAACTCCTCCATAATCAGCAATGTCCTGACCCATCAAAACTAGGTTATCATGATGTTTCATAGACTCCATTAAACCACTCGAAATGGCATCTACCATTCTCATTTCAGCTTTTGGCTGGTCTGCCGAATCAACCGGAATGAAATCAAATGGACTAAAGACGTCATTCAGTTCATTAGCTGTAGAAACTTCAATAGGAGACGCTTCGAGAGCTTTTTCGACTGAAGATGTTATTTGTTTTTTATAATTTGATTTAATAGAATCAAAGTCTTCAGCGTTGAAGATTTGCTGATCTAGTAAATACTTTTCAAATCTTGAAATTGGATCCTGTTTAGCCCAACTATCCATTAATTCCTTAGGAACGTATTTGGTACCTGAAGCTTCTTCGTGTCCTCTCATCCTAAAGGTCATGCACTCTAGCAGGATGGGCTCAGGGTTCTCACGCATCTGAGCGGCGAGTTCTTTTATCTTTGAAAAAACTCCAATTAGATCATTTCCATCTATTGAAAGTGATCTCATACCATAGCCTATGCCTCTATCACTTATTTTCTCGCAGTTATATTGTTCATTGGTAGGAGTGGACAGTCCATAGCCATTATTCTCAACAATAAATAAGACTGGCAGCTGCCAAACAGAAGCAACATTCAAAGCTTCATGAAACTCACCCTGACTGGTTCCGCCTTCACCAGTAAATACTGCAGCAATCTTCTTTTCATTCTTCATCTTGTGTGCCATGGCTACACCAGCAGCATAGGACAATTGTGGCCCAAGATGAGAAATCATACCTACAATATGATGCGGCACTGACCCAAAATGGAAAGACCTTTCTCTACCTTTAGAATAACCTCCCTGAGTTCCTTGCCATTGACAGAAAAGATCTTCCAAAGGCATATCTCTCGTGGTAAACACGCCAAGATTACGGTGCATTGTAAAAATATACTCATCTTCATCCAAAGCAGCTGCTACACCAACAGAAATAGCTTCCTGACCAATTCCTGAAAACCATTTGCTGATCTTACCTTGACGCAACAAATTGAGCATTTTTTCTTCAATGAGTCTAGGATATACAATTCGGTCGTATAACTTCTTTAAAGTATGAACACTTAGATCAGTTTTTGAAGTCGCGCCATTCATTATATTTTCTTCCTTAGCTCCCAACAATATTTCCATTAAATAATTTTCAAATTTAAATTTGATAAGTGCTCCAGTAGTAAAGAATAATCCTAATTACTCCTGCTCACTATCTTTTTTCTTTTTATCATCTTTTTTGCCATCAAAAATTCTACTAAAAATATTCTTTTTCTTAGTAGAATCTTTTTTTGAACTGCCATCATCTTCGGGTGCATCTTCATCCATGACAGGCTCGATCGGGTTACCAAGGGAATCCAAAGACGTAGAATCAGCTGCATTTGGATCAAAAGTATATCTTGAATATGCGCATGAAAGCTTTTCCTTGGCTTCTTTCGATATTTCAGGAAATTTGGAACTTACGTAATCTTTTAAGGATTTATCTTTCTCTACTTGATGCAAAAACTTACCTACAATAGGCAGAGCAGTGAAAGCGCCAGTGAAATTTCCTTGTAAATGAATTTCTGGAAATTCACCGCCAACCCATGCACCTGCGATAAGCTTTGGATTAGAAGCTATAAACCAACCATCACTGCAATCCTGACTAGTACCGGTTTTACCGGCAAGGTCTTCTGTCACCTGATACTTCCATTTTACAGACCCTCCTGTACCATGATTAATTACACCCTGCATCATATTGCGCATCATGTCGGCATTTTCTGGGTTCATCACCAATTCTTTCTCTTGACTTTTTTCAGTCGTATTATCTATAAGAATATTACCTTCAGAGTCAACAACCTTCATTATGTAGGTCATCTTAGGCCTTAACCCTCTATTCATAAAAACCGAATATGCTGTCATCATATCTAATAAAGATATATCCACAGCGCCAAGACTAACAGATGGTTCTGAAGGAATCGTTGAAGTAATGCCAATTTTTTTTGCAAAATCAACGACAGTGTCAATACCAGTTTTCAACATAATATCTACAGTAGCACAATTTAAAGACTTAGCCAATGCTCCTGCCATTGAATATTCGCCTCCATAACCACCTTCAAAATTCCTTGGGGACCAATTGTCAAATTGCGGATATGTCTTTTGGGTATTGTCGTAATAGTCACATGGATTCAAGCCTTTCTCCAATGCAGCAGAATAAACTATTGGCTTAAAAGTAGAACCTACATGTCTTCTTGCTGTGACATGATCATATTGAAAATATTTATTATCAATACCACCTACCCATGCTTTAATAAATCCTGTAGTAGGATCAGCTGCCATAAAACCTGTAGACAAAAATTGGAGGTAGTATATCAATGAGTCTTTGGGGCTCATCTTCATTTTCTTATCACCCTTTTGGCTATAGACAGTCATATCCATTGGTACATTAAATACACTATCGATATAAGAATGTGTCTTACCAGCTGCTGACATTGACTTATACCTTTCAGTGTTCAAAATTACTTTGTTCAAGAAGCTGGTATCTTTCCATGGTAGTTTAATCCATCTCATCTGCTGCGTGTAGAGATCCTGCAGCTCCTCCATTTGCTCAGCAACCGCCTTTTCGGCGAAATCTTGCATTGATAAGTTAATGGATGTGTATACTTTCAATCCATCAGTATATAAATTATAATTGGAACCGTCACTTTTTTTAAGGTGACCTAGTGCATTATCAAGATCAATTCGAGCATATTCACGGAAATAGGTTGCAATACCTATATTATGAGTTTCCTTGACATAATTCAATTTAATTGGCAGCTCAGATATAGAGTCTGCCTGAGGTTTTGTTAAATACCCATAACGCTCCATCTTATTAAGTACAGTGTTCCGTCTTTTTTTAGCGAGATCTAAATTATTCAATGGATTATACTTTGTTGTTGCCTTTAACATTCCAACCAAAGTTGCAGCATCCTCAGTTTTAAGATTTTTGGTTGAACAACTGAAATATTGTTTCGCAGCTACATCGATACCGAATACATTTCCACCAAAGGAGACCGTATTAAAATATAATGTAAGTAATTCTTCTTTGGAATACATATTTTCCAATCTTTGGGCTATTACTATCTCACGGACTTTATTGATAAGTGTGGTTCCTCTCCAGTAGGACCTTCTCTTGAAGAGATTTTTCGCTAATTGCTGACTTATAGTGCTACCTCCTCCCGATGAGCTTTCTTTAAGAAGAATAGTTCTCCACAACACTCTTGCCCATGATTTCCAATCAATACCATTATGTTCATAATATCTAATATCTTCAGTTGATATGAGCGCATGAATCAGATTGGAAGGCAGGCTATCAAATGTAGTATTGGTTCTATTTTCAATAAAATATCTGCCAATCAAAGTTTTACCATCATCGGCTATCAACTCAGTACCCTCAGGATTACTTATACTTCTTAACTCTGAGTTGGAAGGCATTCCTCCAAAAACACCAATTCTGGCAGCCATAATAAGCAGGAAAATACCTCCAAATATGGTGAGAAATATTCCCAACAAACCTTTTACTATAACGTTGGCTACAGGACGTTTTTTAAGGTTAGCATTTGCGATTGCTATTTTGCTTTTTATAACAGACAAAACTGTTTTAACCTTCGAAATAAATGTATTTTCTGACATCTAATTTTTCAAAATATGAGTAGAAGTAATATGCGGAATTTCCAACAAAAGAACGCAAATATAAGCACCTTATTGGAAGAATTAGAAAAGAAATAGATTTGTAATAATAAAAAAACCGTGTTTTAGAATTCTAAAACACGGCATCATTTATTAGTTTAAGTCAACAGCATCTATAAAAATAGATCAAATGACTTACTATTCAGTATTTAAGCTTCAGCAACATCGTCAGATGGTGCTTTTTCATCAGAAGATTCAGCAATATCATTTGCAGTTTCTTCAGCAACATCTTCAGCAGTTGGTTCGTCAGATGCTTTAACATCAGCTATTTCAACTACATCTTCTACAACCGGTGCTTCTTCTACTACTTCCGTTGCAGGAACATCAACTTTTGCTTCAGCTACAGGAGCTTCAACAGAAGTATCTGCTTCCTTAGCTGCTATTTTAGCTTTCGCTTCAACTAGAGCCTTTTCGCCTGCTTCATCAAATTGTTGCTTTAATTGTGAGAAAGCATCAATATCGCCTAAAGTAGTTCTTTCGATTTTACCTTGTTGACTTTTCACAGCAGCTCTTGACTCTGTATCTGCAGAATCCTTCTCTCTTCGGATAAGGTTATCAGCTTCTTTTTTGATGTCCTCAAGGTATCTCTGATGAGAAACTAGAATTCTCTTATCATCTCTGTTAAATTCAATAACTTTTACTGTTAATGTCTCTTCTTGCTCAGCTGTTGATCCATCCTCTTTCTTAAGATGTTTGATCGGTGCGAAAGCCTCAAGACCGTAAGGTAATTGAACTGTAGCTCCTTTATCATCTTTTCTGATGATAGTAGCTTCATGATAAGAGCCAATTGGGAACACAGATTCGAAAGCATCCCATGGGTTTTCTTCGATTTGTTTGTGTCCAAGAGATAATTTCCTGTTCTCTTTGTCGATCTCAAGAATTACGATTTCGATGTTGTCACCTACTTTCGTAAATTCAGAAGGATGAGAGAATCTCTTAGTCCAAGAAAGGTCTGAGATATGTACCATACCACCTATACCATTGTTGATCTCAACGAATACCCCATATGGAGTAAGGTTTTTAACAACGCCCGTATGACGACTATTTACAGGATAATTTGCTTCGATATCACTCCATGGATCTTCCTGAAGTTGTTTTAAGCTTAATGACATTTTACGGTCATCTCTATCAATAGTAACAACTTTAGCTTCGTATTCCTGATCTAATTTGAAGAAATCTCTGGCAGCAACCGGTTGGTTACTCCATGAAACTTCTGAAACGTGGATCAAACCTTCTACACCCGGGCTTACTTCAAGGAAAGCTCCATAGTCTTCAACATTAACAATCTTACCTTTAACAGTAGAACCTTCAGAAATATCCATTGCAAGAACTTCCCAAGGGTGAGGAGTTAATTGCTTAAGACCTAGAGAGATACGTTTTTTGTTCTCATCAAAGTCTAGAACTACCACATTGATTTTGTCATTCATCTGAAGGACTTCATCAGGGTGGTTGATACGACCCCAAGAGATATCTGTGATGTACAATAGACCATCAACGCCTCCTAGGTCCATAAATGCACCGAAGTCTGTAATGTTTTTAACAACACCTTCAAGGACCTGACCTTTCTCAAGACCTGCGATGATGTGCTCTCTTTGTTCTGCAATATCACTTTCGATAAGAGCTTTGTGAGATACAACAGCATTTTTGATCGTTTCATTGATCTTAACAACTTTGAACTCCATCGTCTTACCTACATATGCATCATAATCGATGATAGGTTTGATATCTATCTGAGAACCAGGAAGGAATGTCTCAAGACCGTAAGCGTCTACAATCAGACCACCTTTAGTTTTAGAGATAACTGTACCTTTTATGATAGTACCATTGTTGAATGAATCAACGATTGTATCCCATGCGATAAGCAATTTCGCCTTCTTGCGGGAAAGAACCAGTTGACCTCTTGCATCTTCCTGACTTTCTACATAAACGTCTACATAATCTCCTACTTTAAGGTCTTGAATATCTCTAAATTCAGAAAGGGAAATAATTCCATCCGACTTATAGTTGATATCCAAAACTACATCACCGCCGCTGATGACCTTTACGATACCTTTGACAATCTCGTTGTCTTTGATAGAGGTTAAAGTATTTTCATACTCCTCAAGGTATTTTTTTGTTACATCAGCTTCGTACTCAACGTGGTTACGTTTGTTGATAGACCAGTCAAAGTCATCGTGGGCAGTTTTAGGAGCTTTGGGTGTTTGTGGTTGGGTGGTTTCAGCAGTCTGAGCGACTTCCTGAGCTTGGTTTTCATCAATCAGATTCTCATTTTCTGACATGTGAATCTTGGTTTTAGTGGTTAATTAATATTTTTAGCGGGGCGAAGGTACGCTTAATTATTGGAATGAAAAAGAATTTATATAAGTTGGGAAGACCTAATGGATGATACCCAAGTTAGAAATTAGAAATATCAAGTTAGAATGACCTTCTAACAAAGTCCCTCAAACTGAAACTCATATCTGATTACTGATTACTGATTACTGATTACTGACCACTAAACATCATTTCGCTTCAAACCAAAGTTTATCTTTATCATCAGGATCTCCATTGTAATTAAAAGTAATTTCATCATGTGCAGAAATGTTTTTAATCGCCTTGATTATTAAGACTTCACCTTCGAAATCCATAACATATTCAGCATTAGGCTCGAAGGAATGATTATAAAGAGATCCGTATCCCAGCGCGATGGCTGCCTGCTTATGTTGCCAGAGAAAGTAATAGTTGAACATGTTGGTTTTGTCGATCAGTTCTATTTCATGTTCAGGAAGTAATATGACTGGACAAACTTCTATGACATCACCCTTTTTTAAAAGCTTACTTGTATATACTCCCCTACCCCTATCTCCAGTATCCTTATAATATACACTATCTAGTCTTTGCATGATTTCTATATTAATTAGTGGTTCTTTGGACAGATTTTTTTATATCAAATCTTGTAAAGACAATTCCTGATAACAATACTAAGATGCCAAGATATTGAATTAGAAATAATTTTTCTCCATCATAAAGGCCAAGTAAAATAGCTACAACAGGTGTTAAATAAGATACAGTAGATGCAAACAAGCTTCCTGAAATGTTAATGAGGTAAAAATAAGCAATGGAGGTAATCACGCTGCCAAGTATGGCTAGAGTGATCACGGGATAAAAAACAGAAATCGAAACTTCTGGTGATACTGCCAAATCGAAAGCACCCGTAGTATAAAATAAGATACTGGCAGGAATCACCATCAAACTAAATGCGACGGCAGAAATTTCAATGCTATTCACATTTTTTAAATATTTACCAATCGTATTAGTGCTCCAAGCATAGAGGATAGTGGCAAGAACTACAAACCAGCCATACCATGCATTTTGGATGCCATGCAAATCAGTTTTTGACAACATGATCATAGCGGCCCCACACAAACCAATACATATGCCAAATATTTTAATGAAGGATGGTTGAAGTTTGAAAAATAGCATTCCAAGCAATAGTGTGAATATGGGAGTAAGTGAACTCAAGGTACCCGTCAAGCTGCTATTCATATTGGTCTGTGCGATAGCAAAACAAAAAGATGGAATACCACTTCCAAAGAAACCGACAATAAGTAAATATTTGATATTTTTCCTATCTAATTTTCTAACATAGAAAAGAGCGATAGGTAAAAAGCACCAACAAGCCACAAACATCCTAGCGGATGCTAACTGGTATGGATTGAGGTGCAACAGACTTTTTTTCATTAGAAAATAACTACTTCCCCAGGCAGCACTAATTAGAATTAATAAAGCAAAGCTTATTAAAGTCTTTGAACTCTTCATTCTTTATAAATATATTTTATCTCAACAAAAAACAGCTTATAAACTTAAATCAAAATCCCCTGAAAATCACTTGAAATCCAGGGGATAAATTTTTATTGACTTTAAGCAATCAAAGTAAGCAATTATTAATGATTAATGACCACTTTAGAAATAAACCATTGGTCATTTTTCTCTACTCTAATTATATATGTTCCATTCGACAAGTTGTCTACATCAATTGAGTGCTTATCCTTTCCTGCGTTCATTGGAACATCCATTTTCCTGCCCAAAACATCATATATAGTTATGATACAATCTTTTAATGATTTAGAATTTATATTGATCATGCTGCTAGCAGGGTTCGGATAAATAAATAAAGGATCTAAAGTCCAATGATTGGAACTTAGTGCTATTCCTACCGTTATTTCTACTCCTATCACAGTACATCCATTCTTATCTCTGATTACGACTTTATATATGCCGGAAGCAAGACCTTTTGGATCTTTTTCTGTGGAAACAATAACATTATCCTTAGTCCATTCATAGACATAAGCCGGATTTCCTCCAGTTACTTGAATCTCGATGGCACCATCAGAAGCCCCTGAACTTGTAGCATTAATAATATTAACAACGGTCATGCTAATAGGAAGAGGATTGACTATGTTAAATACATCTGTAAATGAACAATTATTACCATCTGTAACTGTAACAGAATAGCTGCCTTCACCCAGATTTATGATCTTAGGAGTGGTTTCACCAGTACTCCAATTTATTTGATATGGAGGAGTTATATTATTAACATCTACTTCTGCACTGCCATTTGGTACATTATTACAAGCCATATCCTTTAACTTAAGGCTTAATGATAATCCTGCCGTGATCGTTACATCGAATGAGCACGTTGTTTCATTTCCTGAATTATCAGTAATTACAAATGTATTGGTTGTAACACCAAGTGGAAAAATAGTTCCTAAAACAAATCCTGATACCTGCGTAATTCCTTGAATTGAGCAATTATCACTATAAGTAATATCGTCCCATACAGGCGGACCTTGACAAATTCCTTGTTTTAAATTACCTGGACAGATTACCACTGGACTTATAGTATCCAACACCAGAATTGATATAACTCCGCTTCCATTATTACCTGACATATCAGTAGCTGTAGCCATAGTAGAAATGTTATTACCCAAGTCACTACAATCATATGAATTATCATTATAAATGATTGAAGACAAACCACAATTATCAGTGAAGAAATAATTAGTTGAAAAACTATTAAGATCACCTTGTCCATTTTCATTTAGATAGACAATAGCATTGTTAACTGACATAATAGGCGCTACATTATCAATTGCTATCAAATTTTGGGTAAAAGTCGTACTGCATTGATTCTGATCTGTAATCGTTACGGTGTAGGTTCCTGCCGGAATATTATTCAAATTCTGATTAGTAGATCCGTTAGACCATTGATATGAATAATTACCCACACCACCAGCTGCATTCACTGAAATCGATCCGTTAGGAATATTGCAAGCCGGAGCAGTGAATGATGAGGTAACCAAAATAGGTGCCGGACTATTTACGATCACAGTTTTAATTACTGAACAAGCATTATCGGTGATAGTTACTGAGTAGGTACCTGCCAGTAGATTTGATATAGTCTGATTAGTCATGCCATTAGACCAAGTGTAGTTGACAGACCCAACAGGGTTAGATATGTTGGCTGTAGCACTGCCATTAGTTCCACCAGCACATGTGACAGGCTGTGAGACCAGGTTGGCTGTTAATTGGCAGT
>ERZ724523.1188-NODE-1188-length-15261-cov-6.113311_pt1 | contig 15261 bp, 22 predicted proteins | sample MGYA00376056_ERZ724523 | MGnify/ENA primary metagenome ERZ724523 (study PRJEB28724, sample SAMN07190888) | wastewater metagenome | isolation source: influent of sewage treatment plant in Hong Hong | place: USA: Christiansburg, Virginia | collected 2016-03-01 ... | reverse complement strand
GAGCCAAGCGGTTTTGCGCCAACTCAACCCAGTTGGCGACAAAACCGCGCAGTGTAAAGGCCAGACGCTCCGGCTGATCTGGCCTCATCACAGGGCTCCGTGTGACTTCAACGACGACCGATCAACAGCCCAATCACCAAGCCAGCACCAGCCGCAACACCGATGGCTTTCCAAGGATTGTCATGCACATAGTCGTCAGTGACGCGGGCAGCTTGGCGAGCTCGATCACGAATGGCCGCCTCCACATCTTCCAACTTATGACGTGCAATGCGCAGGTTGTCGCTCATTCGGGCACGCAACTCAGCAACTTTGTCACCAGTTTGGCTGGATGTCAGTTGCAGCAACTCTTCGGCGTCAGAGATGACAGTACGAAGATCTGCGGCAAGCTTTTCTTTCGAAGCCAGCGATGCCTCGGGAAAATTATTCATGGTTCACTCCTTGTTAACAAAAATAGTAGCAGATTGCAGCAGCGTACCGCACATCAACGTATGAAAACACTGCGGCACATCAAGCTCCATAGAATACCTTGTCTCACAACACCCACCTAAAGCACAACGCTATCTCCTGCTCGAAACGAGGGAAAGCAGTCGCCACACATAGTTCAACTCGCATACACACAAGATGCTCACCTGCATGCGATAATGTTCCACTCTGCTCTGCGCAGAGAGTGCGGCTGTAGCTCAGTGGATAGAGTATTGGCCTCCGAAGCCAAGGGTCGTGGGTTCGATCCCCGCCAGCCGCACCATCTCTAGACTTATCGATGCACGCTTGCTGCATCAAGCCAAATTTCCGCGTCATCCAACTCCTTGGAGTGGATTGCACTCATCCACCGACCCACTCAACTTGCCCCGAATCAATTGCGCTTTATATTGGTGCGTGCGTGTCTTTATTTTTAAGGTTCTGAATCATGTCGCCTCAAGCAACAGATCACAAAAAGTACAGACGCAAAAAAGCCCACATCAGTGGGCTTTTTTGTCTTGTTGGTTGCGCGAGCAAGATTTGAACTTGCGACCTTTGGGTTATGAGCCCAACGAGCTACCAGGCTGCTCCATCGCGCGGCAAGATTGAATTATAGCACAGCTTATGCTGCGACTTCTTCAGAAGTTTGTGTTTCCACCACTTCGCCGCGATCAACCAGCTCAACCAGCGCCATAGGAGCGTTGTCACCCACGCGGAAACCCATCTTCAAGATGCGGGTGTAACCACCAGGACGAGTCTTGAAACGCGGGCCCAGCTCATTGAACAGCTTGCTGACCATATCACGGTCGCGCAGACGGTCAAATGCCAAACGGCGGTTAGCCAGCGTGGGTTCTTTGGCCAAAGTGATCATGGGCTCAACCACGCGACGCAGTTCCTTGGCCTTAGGCAAAGTGGTCTTGATGACTTCGTGCTGAAGCAGCGAGTTCATCATGTTGCGCAGCATAGCCAAGCGGTGTTCGCTGGTACGGTTGAGTTTACGAAGTCCGTGTCCGTGACGCATGATGCAGTCCTTTCATTTCATTTTTTGTTGAGCAGGTGGCCGTTTCAGGTACCACCCGTTGGGAAAGTTGGCCTTTGATGCAAGGCCAACTCACAAATCAGCGCCGATCCAGCCCTGCGGGCGGCCAGCTTTCGAGCTTCATGCCCAAAGTCAGACCACGAGAGGCCAGCACTTCTTTGATTTCATTGAGCGACTTGCGACCCAGATTCGGGGTCTTGAGCAACTCATTTTCGGTGCGCTGAATCAGATCACCGATGTAATAGATGTTTTCAGCCTTCAAGCAGTTGGCCGAACGCACAGTCAGTTCGAGTTCATCGACAGGACGCAGCAAGATCGGGTCAAACTGGCTATTGCCACCGCGCTGAGCGGGCATGTCAAAGGCGGCCAATTCGCTACCTTCCAACTGAGCAAACACTGCCAGTTGTTCAACCAAAATCTTGGCCGAAGCACGCACAGCATCTTCTGCTGTGACGGCGCCGTTGGTTTCGATCTCCATCACCAGCTTGTCCAAGTCGGTGCGCTGCTCAACGCGGGCGCTTTCGACGGTGTAGCTGACGCGCTTGATCGGCGAGAACGATGCATCCAATACGATGCGACCAATCGACTTGGTCTGCTCATCGGCATGACGACGCATCGAACCAGGCACGTAGCCACGGCCCTTTTCAACCTTGATCTGGATGTCCAACTTGCCGCCTTGCGACAACGTGGCAATCGGGTGACCGGGATTGATGATTTCCACGTCGTGGGGCGTTTGGATATCCGCAGCCGTCACCACGCCTTCGCCATCTTTGCGCAGGCTCAGGGTCACTTCGTCACGATTGTGAAGCTTGAATACCACGCCTTTGAGGTTCAACAAGATGTTGACCACATCTTCTTGAACACCGTCAATCGACGAATACTCGTGCAACACGCCAGCGATGGTGACGTCTGTGGCGGCGTAACCGACCATAGAGGACAACAAAACACGGCGCAGGGCATTGCCCAAGGTGTGCCCGTAACCGCGCTCAAAAGGCTCCAGCGTCACTTTGGCGCGATTGGGGCCGAGCTGTTCGACATTGATTGCTTTAGGTTTCAGCAAATTGGTTTGCATTCAGACTTCCTCTCAATACCCCCGGTTCGTTACACCGGTAAGGCTGATGAAGCACCAGAACCGCCCAAGGAGGCGGTTCTGGAACAGTTTTAGGGGACCCGTAACCGAATTAACGCGAATACAGTTCGACGATCAGCGATTCGTTGATGTCAGCAGCGAACTCGTCGCGATCAGGCACCTTCTTGAAAACGCCTTCGGCCTTTTCGATGTTCACTTCCACCCAAGCTGGCAGACCCACTTGTTGAGCCAATTGCAGGGCTTCAACAATACGTGTTTGCTTCTTGGACTTTTCGCGCACCGACACGACATCGCCAGTCTTGACCATGTACGAAGGGATGTTCACCGACTGACCGTTCACGGTCACAGCCTTGTGCGACACCAGCTGACGCGCTTCAGCGCGAGTGGAGCCGAAACCCATACGGTACACGACGTTGTCCAGACGCGATTCCAAAATGAACAACAGGTTGGCACCAGTGTTGCCCTTGCGGCGATCGGCTTCTTCGAAGTAACGGCGGAACTGACGCTCCAAGATGCCGTACATGCGCTTGACTTTTTGCTTTTCGCGCAGTTGCAGACCGAAATCGGAAGTGCGTTGACCCGAAGTACGGCCATGTTGGCCGGGCTTGGCTTCGAACTTGCACTTGTCGCTGATGGAGCGACGTGCGCTCTTCAGGAACAGGTCTGTGCCTTCACGGCGGGAGAGTTTGGCCTTGGGGCCGAGATAACGTGCCACTTGATCTTCCTTCTATGTCATCTGCCGCGCACAAGCGCGGGAGCCGTCATGACGATCATGACGGCGGTGGGCTTGGTGGAGTGCTTAGATACGACGACGCTTTTGCGGACGGCAGCCGTTGTGCGGCATCGGGGTCACGTCAGCGATAGACGCAATCCGGATACCCAAGGCAGCCAGGGCGCGCACCGAAGATTCACGGCCAGGGCCGGGACCTTTGATTTCCACATCCAGGTTCTTGATACCTTGGTCAATGGCAGCGCGGCCAGCCACTTCGGAAGCAACCTGTGCAGCGAAGGGAGTGGACTTGCGCGAGCCCTTGAAACCTTGACCACCAGACGAAGCCCAAGACAAAGCATTGCCTTGGCGATCGGTGATGGTAATGATGGTGTTGTTGAACGACGCGTGAACGTGCGCAATGCCATCAGACACGTTCTTACGAACTTTTTTGCGAACGCGCTGAGCGGCGTTATTGGCGGGTGCTTTTGCCATATTGAATTCTCAATCCAATTATTTCTTGAGTGCCGCAGCAGCTTTGCGCGGACCCTTGCGAGTACGAGCATTCGTGCGGGTACGCTGACCACGCATGGGCAAACCACGACGGTGACGGAAACCGCGATAGCAGCCGATGTCCATCAAACGCTTGATGTTCATCGTGGTTTCACGGCGAAGGTCACCCTCAATCGTGAACTGGGCGATCTGGTCACGGATTTTTTCCAGATCTCCATCGGTCAGGTCTTTGACCTTTTTTGCATAATCGATTTCGCAAGCTTCGCAAATTTTGCGTGCGCGAGTACGACCAATGCCGAAAATGGCGGTTAAACCAATTTCTGCGTGCTTATGCGGCGGAATATTAATGCCAGCGATACGTGCCATTTTCGTCCTCTAAAACTCTTGCAATCAGCCTTGACGCTGTTTGTGACGGGGATCCGTGCAAATCACACGAACCACACCCTTGCGCCGGATGACTTTGCAGTTACGGCAAATTTTCTTGACCGAAGCCGAAACTCTCATTTCACTCTCCTAAAATTCATAACCTGTTTGTGACGAAGAAACGCCATCACTTAGCGCGAAACACGATTCTTGCTCTACTTTCATCATAGAGCGTTACCCCAACCGTCACTTGATCTCCAGGAAGAATCGAATGTGATGCATCCGCATTTTTCCTGAAATATGTCCTAAAACAACGTGACCGTTTCAAGTCTCTTTATGAAGTCTTGAAGTTCGCTTTCTTCAAAAGCGACTCGTACTGCTGCGACATCAAGTAGTTTTGAACCTGGGCCATGAAGTCCATGGTCACAACCACAATAATCAACAACGAAGTTCCACCGAAGTAAAACGGTACGTTGTACTTCAGAATCAAAAATTCAGGTATCAAGCACACAAAGGTGATATACACCGCGCCCGCCAGAGTCAAACGAACCAGAATCTTGTCGATGTAACGTGCAGTGTGGTCACCAGGACGAATGCCTGGAACAAAAGCACCGCTCTTCTTCAAGTTGTCTGCGGTCTCTCTGCTGTTGAACACCAAAGCGGTATAAAAGAAGCAGAAAAACACAATCGCTGCTGTGTAAAGCAAGACGTAAATCGGCTGTCCTGGGGTCAAAGCACCTGCGATGTCCTTGAGCCAGCGCATTGAATCACCGGAACTGAACCAGCTCACCACCGTCGCCGGCAGCAAGATAATCGACGAAGCGAAGATCGGCGGCACCACACCAGCCATGTTGAGCTTCAAAGGCAAGTGCGAGGATTGCCCGCCATACACCTTATTACCCACTTGACGACGTGCGTAATTCACCAAGATTTTGCGTTGACCACGTTCGATGAAAACCACCAAATAGGTCACCAAGGCCACCACAATCACAATCACCATTGCGGCAATGATGCTCATGGCACCCGTATTCACGAGCTCCAACAAACCACCAATTGCATTAGGCAAACCTGCTGCGATACCCGCAAAAATCAGAATGGAGATGCCATTACCCAAACCACGTTCGGTGATTTGCTCACCCAACCACATCAGGAAAATAGTGCCAGCGGTCAAGCTGACCACCGAAGTCAGGCGAAAGCCTAGACCCGGATCAATCACCAAGCCCGCAGAGGCTTCCAGCGCCACAGCGATACCGAACGATTGGAAAATCGCCAAACCCAAAGTTGCAAACCGGGTGTACTGCGTGATCTTGCGTCGACCGGACTCGCCTTCCTTCTTCATTTGCTCGAATGTGGGAACCACATAAGTGAGCAATTGCATGATGATGGAAGCCGAGATGTACGGCATGATCCCCAGTGCGAACACCGTGAACCGAGACAGCGCACCACCCGAGAACATGTTGAACAAGCTCAGGATGCCGCCTTGCTGACCCTTGAACAGCTGCTTGAGCTGGTCATCAATACCCGGAACCGGAATGTGCGCACCAACCCGGTAAACAACCAAGGCCAGCAACAAAAAGACGAGACGGCGACGCAAATCACCGAACTTACCAGTCTTTGCAATCTGTGCCGGGTTAGTTGCCACGGTTGACTTCTTTCAAAAGGTCAATTAAGCGACCGAGCCGCCGGCAGCTTCGATAGCAGCTTTAGCAGCGGCAGTCACGCCAACGCCATTGAGCTTGATCGCGCGGGTCAGTTCACCCGTCTTAACAACCTTAACCACCTTGGCGATTTGACCCACCAAGCCAGCTTGCTTCAGCGTCAACACGTTGACTTCTTCAGCGCCCAGTTGTTCCAGGTCTGTCAGGGTGATTTCGGCATTGAACTTCAGCAGATGCGACTTGAAGCCACGCTTGGGCAAGCGACGTTGCAGCGGCATTTGACCGCCTTCGAAGCCCACCTTGTGGTAGCCGCCAGAGCGCGACTTTTGGCCTTTGTGACCACGGCCAGCCGTCTTACCCAGACCAGAGCCGATACCACGGCCCACGCGACGCTTGGCGTGCTTGGCACCGTCAGCGTGCGTAATGCTATTGAGTTCCATCAGCGGCCTCTTCAGAGTACTTTGACCAGGTAGCTGATCTTGTTGATCATGCCACGCACTTCAGGAGAATCCTGCAGTTCGCTGGTGCTGTTGAGCTTGCGCAGACCCAAGCCACGGACAGTGGCGCGGTGCGATTCTTTGCAACCAATCGGGCTACGCACCAATTGGATCTTCACAGTTTGTTGTGTCGTCATGTTCAAACTCCCGGTCAGACGAAGAGTTCTTCAACGGTCTTGCCACGCTTTGCAGCGATGTTGGCAGCCGTAGTGGAACGAGCCAGCGCGTCGAACGTTGCACGAACCATGTTGTAAGGGTTGGACGAACCGTGGCTCTTGGCCACGATATCGGTGATGCCCATCACTTCGAACACAGCGCGCATCGGGCCGCCGGCGATGATGCCGGTACCCTTGGGGGCCGGTGCCATCATCACGGAAGCAGCACCGTGGTGACCCATCACATTGTGATGAATCGTGCCATTACGCAGCGACACTTTGGTCATGTTGCGACGAGCTTCTTCCATCGCCTTTTGCACAGCAGCGGGCACTTCCTTAGACTTGCCCTTGCCCATGCCAACGCGACCATCGCCATCACCCACCACGGTCAATGCGGCGAAGCCCAGAATACGGCCGCCCTTAACCACTTTGGTGACGCGATTGATCGCGATCATCTTCTCGCGCATGCCGTCTTCGGGACCGTCACCTTGCGCTTTTGCCTGAAATTTAGCCATGTTAATTTCCGATCCGCTTAGAACTGCAAGCCAGCTTCACGTGCCGCATCAGCCAGCGCCTTGACGCGGCCGTGGTACGCAAAACCAGCGCGATCAAACGCCACCTTCTCAACACCGGCGGCCTTTGCTTTTTCAGCAATGCGCTTGCCGATAGCTTGGGCGGCAGCGGTGTTGCCACCCTTGCCAGCAGCGCCCAAGGATTGACGCACTTCGGCCTCTGCGGTCGAAGCACTGGCCAGCACTTGTGTGCCGTCGCCGGAGATGACGCTGGCGTAGATGTGCAAATTGGTGCGATTCACCGTCAGGCGCGCTACGCCTTGCGTCGCAATGCGAATGCGCGTTTGACGGGCACGGCGAAGACGTTGCTCTTTTTTGGTCAACATACAACAGCCCCTTACTTCTTCTTGGTTTCTTTGATCGTGATCTTCTCATCCGCATAACGGATGCCCTTGCCCTTGTAGGGCTCCGGGGGACGAATCGCACGAATCTCGGCAGCCACTTGGCCAACGCGCTGACGGTCAGCACCCTTGATCACGATTTCCGTGGGGGTGGCCGTTTGCACGGTGATGCCAGCGGGCATTTCCTTGTTGACCGGGTGAGAGTAACCCACCGTCAGATTCAGCTTAGTGCCTTGAGCTTGAGCTTTGTAGCCCACGCCGATCAGGGTCAGCTTCTTCTCGAAACCTTTGCTCACGCCGATAACCATGTTGTTCACCAGCTGACGCATGGTGCCACTCATGGCATTGGCTTCGCGAGAGTCGTTCACGGGGGCAAAGGTCAGCTTACCAGCATCGCTCACCACCTTGACCAGCGCGCTTTGCGCCAGAGTCAAAGCACCGCCGGTGCCTTTAACGCTGATCTGGTCATCTTTCACGGACACGTCCACACCTGCGGGGACGGTCACGGGCATTTTTGCTACACGGGACATTTCAGTTTCTCCTCAATGCCACGGGTTAGGCGACGTAGCACAGCACTTCGCCACCGACACCGGTAGCACGCGCCTTGCGGTCGGTCATGACACCTTGGGGTGTCGTCACGATGGCCACGCCCAAGCCGTTCATCACGGTAGGGATGGCATCGCGGCCTTTGTAAACACGCAGGCCGGGACGGCTCACGCGCTCGATACGCTCGATCACAGGGCGACCGGCATAGTATTTCAGGGTGATCTCGAGAACGGACTTGCCGTCTTCGGTCTTGACTTGGAAGCCGTCAATGTAGCCCTCATCCTTCAGCACTTGCGCGATGGCCAGCTTCACTTTGGAAGCGGGGGCCACAACGGTTGCTTTTGCAACCATTTGCGCGTTGCGAATGCGGGTCAACAGATCGGCAATGGGATCGCTCATGCTCATGTTAAATCTCTCCTGCCGATTACCAGCTTGCCTTGACGATACCGGGGATATCGCCTGCAAATGCCATCTCACGAATCTTCGAACGACCCAGACCGAATTGACGGAAAGTGCCGCGAGCGCGACCAGTGATCGCGCAACGGTTGCGTTGACGCGTCGGGTTGGCGTTGCGCGGGAGCTTTTGCAGACCCAGACGGGCTGCTGCACGCTCTTCGTCGCTGCGCTTTGCATCGTTAGCGATAGCCTTGAATTCCGCGTGTTTCTTCGCGTACTTGGCGACCAACTTGTCTCGCTTGAGCTCGCGCTCAATTAAAGCCATTTTTGCCACAGGTCACCTCAGTTCTTGAACGGGAAACGGAAACCAGCCAGCAGTGCCTTGCACTCTTCATCTGTCTTGGCCGTAGTCGTGATGCTGATATTGAGACCGCGCAAGGCATCAACCTTGTCGTACTCAATTTCAGGGAAAATGATTTGTTCTTTGACGCCAACGTTGTAGTTGCCGCGACCATCAAATGCACGACCCGAGATACCACGGAAGTCACGCACGCGGGGCAGAGCCACGGTCACGAAACGATCCAGGAATTCGTACATTTGCACGCCACGCAGGGTCACCATGCAACCAATGGCTTGACCTTCGCGGATTTTGAAACCAGCGATAGCCTTCTTAGCCTTGGTTACCACGGGCTTTTGGCCTGCGATTTTGGTCAGGTCGCCCACGGCGTTGTCCATGACCTTCTTGTCAGCCACGGCTTCGCTCACACCCATGTTCAGGGTGATCTTGGTCAAACGGGGCACTTGCATCGGCGAGGTGTAGCCAAACTTGGCCATCAACTCGGGAGCAACTTTGTCGCGATAGATTTCTTGCAGTCGTGCCATGGTCATGCCGCCTTGATTTCTTCACCGCTGGACTTGTAAACGCGAACGCGCTTGCCATCAGCCAGGAGTTTGATGCCCACGCGGTCAGCCTTGCCAGCTGCCACGTTGAAAATGGCCACGTTGGACTGGTGAATCGGCATGGTCTTTTCCACGATACCGCCAACAACACCCTTCATGGGGTTGGGCTTGGCGTGCTTTTTCACCAGATTGATGCCTTCAACCAGCAACATCGAGTCATCCTTGCGGGACACGACTTTGCCGCGCTTACCTTTGTCGCGACCGGTGATCACGATGACTTCGTCGCCTGTACGAATCTTGTTCATGGCGTGTCCTTACAAAACTTCAGGAGCCAAGGACACGATCTTCATGAACTTCTCGGTACGCAGTTCACGCGTGACCGGGCCGAAGATGCGGGTGCCGATAGGCTCCAATTTGGCGTTCAGCAACACTGCTGCGTTGCCGTCGAATTTAACCAACGAGCCATCGCTACGACGAATGCCCTTGGCCGTACGAACCACCACAGCGCTGTAAACCTCGCCTTTTTTGACGCGGCCACGCGGTGCGGCTTCTTTGATGCTCACCTTGATGATGTCACCCACGCTGGCGTAACGACGACGCGAGCCACCCAGCACCTTGATGCACAGGACGGACTTCGCGCCGGTGTTGTCGGCAACGTCTAACCGAGATTCTGTCTGGATCATTTCAATATTCCCAACTTGCACCCGCTGCACCTCGCAAGCTAGGCGCATCAGATCAGTCTTGGGCCCGTCGTCCACGCCATGAACCACTCACGACGCTTTTGCTGGGCAAGAAACTTGCACTTTTTCAAGTGAAGCCTGCGATTATTGCTAACTTATACACTCAAGTCAAGCCCGTATCTGGGCTTTTTCTTGGGTGATGGAAAATCACCACACCCGCAGGCAGCGGGCCCAGTCAACGACAATTTCAGACCCACATCCACCGGGGCCACACAGCATGACGACACCTCACATCACCTTCATTGGCGGCGGCAACATGGCCAGCGCCCTCATCGGCGGCTTGTACAAGCAAGGCTACGACGCGCGCCACATCGACGTGGTTGAACCCTACGCCGAAGCTTGCGACAAGTTGCACGCGCAATTCGGCATCACCGCGCTGAACAAACCGGGCCCGGCGCTGGCACGTGCTTCGCTGGTGGTGTGGGCCGTCAAGCCACAGACTTTCAAAGCTGCCGCGCTCGAAACCCGCTTTCACACCAAGCACGCGCTGCACCTGAGCGTGGCTGCGGGCATTCGCAGCGACAGCATCGCCAGTTGGCTGGGCACGCAGCGCGTGGTGCGCGCCATGCCCAACACGCCCGCGCTGGTCGGCATGGGCGTGACGGCCTTGTTTGCACGCGCCGCTGCCAGCGCCGAAGACCGCACGTTGATTGAGCGCGTCATCGCCCCCACCGGCCAGCATTTGTGGGTTGATCAGGAACAGCAACTGGATGCGGTAACCGCGCTGTCGGGCTCCGGCCCGGCCTACGTCTTCTATTTCTTGGAAGCAATGACGCAAGCCGGTGTGGACATGGGCTTGTCTGCCGCGCAGGCGCACCAGTTGGCGATAGGCACTTTCGTGGGCGCATCCGAATTGGCACGCAGTTCTGATGAATCGCCCGCCGTGCTGCGCGAGCGCGTCACCTCCAAAGGCGGCACGACTTACGCGGCCATCACGTCGATGGAGCAAGACAACGTACACAACGCCTTCATGCGCGCCATGCACGCCGCTCGCCACCGCGCGCACGAGCTGGGCGACGAATTCGGCGCTTGAACCGGCCCGCGCTCTATGCCGTCAAGCGATGGCGTAGAGCAGCACGATGCCCGCAAACACCGTGCAGCCCAGCCAGTGATTGAGCCGGAAAGCGTGAAAGCACGACTCACGCTGGCGCTCGCGGATCAGCGTGTAATGCCACGCCACCTGCGCCAACGCCGCCGCCAGCATCACGGCCAGCACCGAAACCCTGCGCCAGGCTAATGCACTGCTCGCGCTGTCCGCGCCGCTCGCGGCCCCGAAAGTCAGCGACCAAGTGCCAGGCGGCGCAGCCAGCGCCGTCCACAGCGCCAGGTACACCAAATAGAACAGCGTGATCGCCGCCACATCCCAGTCGCCCAAGGTGATGGCTGATGTTTTCATGCCGATTTTGAGGTCGTCGTCACGGTCAACCATCGCGTACTCGGTGTCGTAGGCCAGCACCCAGCACAAGTTGCCCAGCACCAAACCCCAAACCCAACCCGGCACGCCGCCCAACACCGCCGTGAACGCCATTGGAATGCCAAAGCTGAACGCCACGCCCAACACCGCCTGCGGCATGGCCACGTAGCGCTTGGCATACGGGTAAATCAGCGTCACCACCAGTGCGCCCAGCGACCAAAGGATGGTCACCAGATTGGTGGTCAGCGCCAGCCCGAACGCGGCCAGCGCCAGCACCGCGCCCACCGTCAGCGCCTCTTTCACGCTGATCTTGCCGCTGGTCACCGGGCGCTGAGCGGTGCGCTTGACGTGCCGGTCAAAGCGCCGATCCGCCACATCGTTGATGCAGCAACCGGCGCTGCGCATCAAGATCGTGCCCAGCGTGAACACCGCCAGCAAATGCCAACCGGGAAAGCCACCCGCCGCCAGCCACAGCGCGCCCAGCGTGGGCCACAGCAACAACAACCAGCCCGCCGGGCGATTCCAACGGATCAAATCCAAATACAACTGCAACTTAGCCTGCATCACACCCTCAACTGTCGCCAATCCAACTGCGGGCCTTGCGCCGTCTGCCGCACCGGCGGGCACCACAAGTAACTGCCGGTGACCGGGCGCGACATGGCAAACAGCGCGTCCGTCACCCCATCTTCCAGCCCCACCATGCGGGTGAGCTGGGCCTCGAACGCATCCAGCGACTTGCCGAACGCCACAAACATCAACCCGGCCTGCTCGCCCGCCGTCCAGGGCATGGAGCGGCGCAGCACAAAGGCCTCAGGCGTGAAACTCTCTTGCGCGGTGCGCTTGACGTGGGCCGAGGCGGGCGCGTCCTCGATCTCGGCATTGCCCCGGCGCTTGCGGCCAATCATGGCGTCTTGGGCGGCAGGCGGCATGGCCGCGAAGGCGTCCAGGTCATGCAGCCACTGCTGCACCGCGACAAAGCTGCCGCCCTTCAAACCCGCACCTTGCCGAATCAGCGCAGCGCGTTCGGCGTCGGCATCCTTCGGATTTTCGGTGCCGTCTTCGTAGCCGGTCAGATCGCGGCCCCGCCCGTGGCGAAAGCCATCGACCACTTGCGTCAGTTGCAGCGCCGGGGCCAGCGCCTCGGCCAGCGCACGCCCCCGGTGGATCAGCACACCGCGATCCGTGCCGCGCAGCCAACACCACAGCGCCACGGGCGTGGACGGCACCGACACCTGCGGCCCGATCAGCGCAGGCAACTCGCGCAGACCCGGCACCTCCAGCCCCAGCGCGGCCACCAAACTCGGCCCCACAGCCAGCACGGTGTGCTCGCCATCGACCAGCGGCGTGACCCGGCGCAACGCCTCGCGCAACATGGCGGGCGCAGAGCTGACCAATTCAAAGCACAGATAGCGCCCCATCGGCGGCACGGGCAACAGCAGCCCGGCTTGGGCAGTTTTCATTCCAGCACTCCTTGATCGTCAAACAAATTCAGGACAAGCGCTTCACGCCCGGCAACTCGCAGGCGTAGATTGCGTTGCGCAGCGCGGCAATCGCCTCGTAGCGGGTGAAGCTGCGCCGCCACGCCAGCACCACGCGGCGCATGGGCGGCGGCACACCACGCGCATCCACGATGGGCAGGTACTTGACGAAAGCGTCTTCATCCTTGCGGCGCTTACGGCCCGACTCCAGCGCCTCTTTGGGCACCGACAGGCGCGGCACCAGCGTCACGCCCATGCCCGCCGCCACCATGTGCTTGATGGTTTCCAGCGACGAACCCTCAAAGCTGCGACGGATGCCCTCGGCATTGCTGGCGTAGCGGGCGAACTCCGGGCACACCTCCAGCACGTGATCGCGAAAGCAATGACCGTTGCCCAACAGCAGCATGGTTTCGGTCTTGAGCTGCTCGGTCGTCACCGACTTGCGCTTGGCCAGCGGGTGGCTGCTGGGCAGCGCGGCCATGAACGGCTCGTCATACAGCGGGGCCAGCGCCAGCCCGGTGTCGGGAAAGGGCTCGGCCAAAATCGCGCAGTCCAGCTCGCCGGTGCGCAGCATTTCTAGCAAGCGCACGGTGAAGTTCTCTTGCAGCATCAACGGCATTTGCGGCGACATGCGGATGGTGTTGCGCACCAAGTCCGGCAGCAAGTACGGCCCGATGGTGTAAATCAGCCCCAGCCGAATCGGCCCCGCCAGCGGGTCTTTGCCACGCTTGGCAATCTCGCGGATGAGCGCCGCTTGCTCCAGCACGCTTTGCGCTTGGCGGATGATCTCTTCGCCCAGCGGCGTGATCGTGACCTCGTTGGCGCTGCGCTCAAACAGCTTGACCTCCAGCTCGTCTTCCAGCTTCTTGATCGCCACGCTCAGCGTCGGCTGCGAGACAAAGCACGCCTCCGCCGCCCGGCCAAAGTGCTTTTCACGGGCGACGGCGACGATGTATTTCAGTTCGGTGAGGGTCATGTGTGGCTCATGCCTTCAAAAACTCGGATTTTCCTCCCAACCAGCGCGCCACATGGCGTTCGGCCAGTTGCGGGTGCTGATCAAGCAGGTGCGGGGCCAGCCGCCGCGCCCAGTCCAGCAGCGGTGCGTCAGTCTCTAAATTGGCAAAGCGCAGCAAGGCGGCTCCAGACTGGCGCGCACCGAGGAATTCGCCCGGCCCGCGAATTTCCAAGTCGCGCCGGGCGATCTCGAAGCCGTCGTTGGTTTCGGCCATCGCTTTCAGGCGCTCACGCGAGGCTTCGCTCAAGCGTCCGCCATCGGGCTGGCTGTAGAGCAACACGCAGGCCGACGCTGCCGCGCCGCGCCCCACGCGCCCGCGCAGTTGGTGCAACTGGCTCAGGCCAAAGCGTTCAGCGTGTTCGATCACCATCAGGCTGGCGTTGGGCACATCAACGCCGACTTCAATCACCGTAGTGCTGACCAGCACGGCCACCAGACCGTCGGTGAACAAGTCCATCACCGCTTTCTTTTCTGCCGGGGCCATGCGCGAGTGCAGCAGGCCGATCATCACGCCGGGCAGCGCCTCGCTCAGTTCGGCGTGGGTGGCGGTGGCGTTGCTCAAGTCCAGCGCTTCGCTTTCTTCAATCAGCGGGCAGACCCAGTACACCTGCCGCCCTTGATCAACTTGGGCGCGAATGCGCTCTATCACCTGCTCGCGGCGGCTGTCCGACACCACTTTGGTGACGATGGGCGTGCGCCCCGGCGGCAGCTCGTCCAGCGTGGAGACATCCAAGTCGGCGTAGTAGCTCATCGCCAGCGTGCGCGGAATGGGCGTGGCCGACATCATCAGCAAGTGCGGCTCTTGGCCTGCGTCATCGAGCTTGTCGCGCAAGGCCAGCCGCTGGGCCACGCCGAAGCGGTGCTGCTCGTCGATGATGGCCAGCGCCAAGTTTTTGAACTTGACCTGCGCTTGAATCACCGCGTGCGTGCCCACCACCAGCGCGGCGGCACCGGATTCGATCAGCGCCAGCATGGCGGCGCGCTCTTTTTTCTTTTGGCTGCCGGTGAGCCACGCCACCGTCAGCCCCAGCGGCGTGAGCAGCGGCTCCAGCCACACGATGAGTTTGCGGAAATGCTGCTCGGCCAAAATTTCAGTCGGGGCCATCAGCGCGCATTGCCAGCCTGCGCCCATCGCCCAAGCGGCGGCCAGCGCGGCAACCACGGTTTTGCCCGAACCCACGTCGCCTTGCAGCAAGCGGTGCATGGGCGCGGGGCGGGTCAAGTCGTGGGCGATTTCTTGCGTGACGCGGTGCTGCGCGCCGGTCAGGGCAAAGGGCAGCGCGGCCAGCAGTTGCTCGTGCAGCGGCAAGGCGGCGGCAGAGTGGGCGGGCCGCAGCACCGGGGCGCGCAGGTGTTCGCGCTCGCGCTTGGCGGTG
>ERZ724523.1184-NODE-1184-length-15294-cov-6.335914_pt1 | contig 15294 bp, 12 predicted proteins | sample MGYA00376056_ERZ724523 | MGnify/ENA primary metagenome ERZ724523 (study PRJEB28724, sample SAMN07190888) | wastewater metagenome | isolation source: influent of sewage treatment plant in Hong Hong | place: USA: Christiansburg, Virginia | collected 2016-03-01 ... | reverse complement strand
GGTTTTAGACCTCAGTTAAAAAGTATTTTAGATTTGTTGCCACCCAATCGTCAGCATTTATTGTTTTCTGGAACCATTACAGAAGATGTTGAAGACATTATTGATGTTTATTTTAACAACCCAATTCGTATAGAAGCTGCACCAGCAGGTACTCCATTGGCAAATATTGTGCAACAAGGATTTGAAGTTCCCAACTTTTATACTAAAATTAATTTGTTGTATTATTTGTTACAACAAGACGAAAGCATGAGCAAAGTGTTGGTATTTGTTGATTCTAAAAAATTAGCAGATGAAGTTTTTGATGAGCTTGTAACCGACTTTAAAGATACCATTGGTGTTATACATTCTAACAAAGAACAGAACCACCGTTTTAATACGGTAAAGCAATTTAAAAGTGGACAATACAGATTAATTATTGCTACAGACATTGTTGCAAGAGGTATTGACGTAAGTGAAGTAACACATGTAATTAATTTCGACTTACCAGATGTTCCAGAAAACTACATTCATAGAATTGGAAGAACAGGACGTGCCGATAAAAAAGGAATTGCTATAAACTTTGTTACCGAAAAAGAAAAAAAGCGTTTGAGTAAAATTGAAGTTTTAATGAATTATGCAGTTCCATTTACTGAACTTCCGGCAGATTTAATTATTTCAACTGAACTTACAGAAGATGAAAAACCCAAGAAACCAATTGTAAAAGAGGTTCAATTAAAAGAAAAAAAGAGAGATGAAAATGCTGGTGCTGCATTTCATGAAAAATCTGCAAAGAATAGTAGAATTTATAAAAAAGTAAGCTATAAAGACAAGATGAAAGCCAAGTATGGCAAACCAAAAACTAGAGGGCAGAAAAAGTAATTTAGTTTTAAGTTTTAAGTTTTGAGTTTGGGATAGATTGTTTCATTATTAAAAGTTGATGGAGTTTGTAAAAAAATTTACGCCTCTATTCTTTCTTCTACCTTCCAACTTCTATCTTCTTTTTTCTTCTCCTGCAAATTCAAAACCAATATCATTTCTAAAATACATGCCTTCAAACGAAATTTGAGCCAATGTGTTTTTACTTATGTTAACAGCTTGAGTAATTGTTTCAGCACTTGACGTAACTGTTAGTACACGTCCTCCATTGGTTACAATAGTAGTATCATCTTGTTCTTTTGTTCCTGCATGAAAAACAATTGAGTGGTTGCTCGTTGCATCCAATCCAACAATTACTTTGTTTTTTTCATACTCACCAGGATAACCACCACTTACAGCAACAACAGTAGCAAAGCTTCCTTCATTGTATTCAATATTTGTATCGGCTAAAGTGCCATTGTCCATTGCAGCAAAAAGACTTACTAAATCTGTTTCTAACCGAGGTAAAACAACTTCAGTTTCTGGATCGCCCATTCTGCAATTGTATTCAATAACATAAGGCGTTCCATTACAATTCATCAAACCAAAAAATACAAATCCGTTGTATACTAAATTTTCTTTAGTCAATCCTTGAATGGTAGGTTGAATAATGGTTTGCTCAACTTGTTGCATAAAAGCATCGTTCATAAAAGGCACAGGTGTAACACAACCCATTCCTCCAGTATTTAAACCTGTATCGCCAATGCCAATTCTTTTATAATCTTTTGCATGCCCAATTACTTGATAATCTTTTCCATTGGTTAATACGAAAATACTTACCTCAATTCCTTTTAAAAATTCTTCAATAACTACTTTACTACTTGCGTTGCCAAATTGTTTTTGTACAATCATATCGTCAAAAACTTGCAATGCATGCTCATGTGTTTCACAAATAATTACCCCTTTTCCTGCAGCTAAACCATCGGCTTTTAATACAATGGGCAAAGTATGTTGGGCAATATATTTCTTACCATCTTCAAAATTATCTTTTGTAAATTCTGCATAAGCAGCAGTTGGAATATTGTGCCTTTGCATAAACTGTTTGCTAAAAGCTTTGCTACCTTCTAATTGTGCAGCATTTGCAGATGGACCCACAACAATTAATTGATTGCCCAATGCCTCGTTCATATAATCATAAATGCCATTCACCAAAGGTTCTTCTGGTCCAACCACCAACAACTTAACATTGTTTGCAACAATAAAATCTTTAATATTTTCAAAATCATTGATGTTCAACAAAACATTAATTGCACAAGTTGCAGTACCAGGATTTCCAGGAGCAACAAATAAATTATCGCAATGATGGCTTTGCTGCATTTTCCAAGCCAAAGCATGTTCTCGTCCCCCACTACCCAATAAAAGTATATTCATAATTGGTTGCTTAAAGTTGGGCGAAAGTAGTTTGGAATTTGCAATTTTAGGTTCATAAGATTATTAGTTCTTAGTTTTTAATTTTTTTCTGAATTTTCTGCTTATTTTGAGCCTTCCAAATTAAAAATAACTAACGAAAATTATCTGTATGAACCAAACTGCTGTTCAATCCTCAACAAAACATCCAAAAGGTTTATGGGTACTATTTGGTACTGAAATGTGGGAACGTTTCAACTTTTATGGAATGAGGGCTTTGCTAACATTATTTCTAGTAAACTCATTGTTAATGAAAGAGGCTGATGCTTCTTTAATTTATGGTGGTTTTTTAGGGTTGTGTTATTTAACACCATTATTGGGTGGGTTTATTGCAGACAGATTTTTTGGTAATAGAAATTGTATTTTATTGGGTGGATCAATGATGGCAATTGGGCAAATGTTGTTGTTTACAAGTGCTACTATTTTCCCTAGTAATTTATCTTTAGCCACAACATTAATGTGGTTAGCATTGGGTATTATTATTTTTGGCAATGGTTTTTTTAAACCAAATATTTCTTCAATGGTAGGAAGTTTATATCCTAAGCAAGAAAAAAGTAAATTAGATACTGCCTTTACCATTTTTTATATGGGTATTAATGTTGGTGCATTTTTGGGTCAGTTTATTTGCCCAATTCTTGGAGATGTAAAAGATAGCGGTGGAATTAGAGATATTCATGCATTTAAATGGGGTTTCTTGGCTGCAGGAGGAGCAATGCTTATTGGCACCCTCGTTTTTTACTTTTTGAAAAATAAGTATGTTGTAACGCCAGATGGAAAAGCAATTGGAGGATTACCATCTGGTAATGAAGCCTCAGATTTTGAAGAAGGCGAATCTCAAAAAGCCAATTTCACTTCAACTTCTTTAATAGGAGCTGTTGTTGCTTTTCTTGTTTTATTCTTTACATTCAAATATTTTACGGATGGTGATAATGTTGTAAAAACAATCATTTATCCAGTAATTTATGCTAGTGGAATTACATTGGCAGGATTGATATTGTCTGATAAAACATTAACTAAAATTGAAACACAAAGAATATGGGTAATTTATATTGTATCGTTCTTTGTAATTTTCTTTTGGGCTGCTTTTGAACAAGCTGGTTCTTCATTAACTTTTATTGCAGACTATCAAACTGATAGAAACTTTTTTGGTTGGAACATGCCTCCATCAATGGTACAAATATTCAATGGTTTATTCGTAGTAATTTTTGCCATTCCATTTAGTATTTTATGGGATAAATTAAGAGCAGGTGGTAAAGAGCCAACCTCACCTTTTAAACAAGCAGTAGGTTTATTGTTAATTGCTGTAAGCTATTTTATTATTGCTCACAATGTAAAAGACTTAGGCAATAATGGTTTATTGGCTATTTATTGGTTGATTTTGTTGTACCTAATTCAAACTTTTGGAGAGCTTTGTTTATCACCAATTGGTTTATCATTGGTTGGCAAATTGGCTCCTAAACGTTTTGCATCTTTGGCGTATGGAGTATTCTTCATTTCTAATGCAGCAGGTTACGCACTCTCTGGAACATTGGGTTCTATTTTACCAGCTACTGGCGATAAATTTAATAAAGCCAAAGAATTGGGAATTGATTTGCAGGGCGTACTTGATAAAAAAATCGTACCAACTGCCGAACAATTAACTTTATTAAATAAAAATCAAATCAGCACTTCAAACCCAGTATTTGCAGGCTTTGAGATTCATAATTTATATGAATTTTTTATGGTATTTGTGGTATTGTGTGGTGTTGCCTCTATCATACTTTTTGCTTTAACACCAAAGCTTAAAAAAATGATGCACGGTATTAAATAATTAAATCTTATCTACTTTAAAAGCGATGCTTTTTGCATCGCTTTTTTATTAAAAAAAATTTTTCTATGTGGAAAAAACACCCAAAGGCTTTGCCTTTTTTATTCTTTTCTGAAATGTGGGAACGCTTTGGATATTATTTAATGATTGGCATTTTTACACTCTATTTAAAAGATGTAAAAGCTGGCTTTGCCATGACGGAAGCCGAGAGTGCCGATTTATACGGAACATTTATTGCTCTTGTTTTTTTAACTCCTTTTTTAGGTGGTTTAATTGCCGATAGATATTGGGGTTACAGAAAATCAATCATCATTGGTGGCTTATTAATGGGTGCAGGTTATTGCTTAATGTCTATTCATAGTTTGCCTATTTTATACATTAGCATGACCTTCGTAATTGTTGGCAATGGTTTTTTTAAGCCTAATATTTCAACATTGTTAGGCAATGTTTATACAACACCACAACACAACCACCAGAAAGACGAAGGCTATAACATTTTTTACATGGGCATTAATGTAGGAGCTTTTATTTGTAACTTTTTTGGAGCTGTTTTATACAATACATTGGGTTGGGGCTATGCATTTGCAGCTGCTGGAATAGGAATGTTTATAGGTGTAATTGCATTTGTGATTGGCACAAAACACTATGCCGATTTCGATGTGAAAAAACCTTTGCAAGAAGGTGATATGAGTATGCTTAAAATTACTGGTGTAATTTTATTTCCATCTGTAATAGCCGGTGTAATTGGTTGGCTAATTCCTCAAAATATTTTTGGAAGCGATTCAACCGATGCATTCATTTTTGCCTGTATTCCTGTAATATTATTTTATGCTTCTTTATACTTCAAAGCACAAAAAAAAGAGAAAGCTTCGTTGGGCGTTCTCTTAGCCATATTTGCAGTGGTGGTAATGTTTTGGGCTGTTTTTAAACAAAATGGTAGTGCATTAACCACTTGGGCAGATAGGTATACCAACAGATCCGTAAGTGGTACAACAGAAAAAGTGTTTAATGCTGTGCAGCTTACGCAAAATTTAGTGTACAAAAAAGATTCTGTTGCTTTATACGATGAGTTATTTAGATTACAAAAGAAAGATGGAAAAGTAATTAAAGAATACAATTATCCTGTTTACTTTAGAAACAATCAGCAAAATAATACACTTTCAGAAGGCAATAGTATTAGTGTTTGGAGTACCAACCTAAGCCAAAGTATAAACCCTGGTTGGGTAATATTATTAACCCCATTGATTGTTGCATTTTTTACTTTTTTAAGAGGAAAAGGTAGAGAGCCAAGTACTCCAACTAAAATTGCATTTGGGCTGTTTATATCTGCACTCTCTGTTTTAATTATGGTTGCTGCAGTTAATGCAGGAAACAATGGTACAGAAAAAGTGAGTGTTTGGTGGCTAATGGGATGTTATGGCGTAATCACAGTTGGAGAACTTTTGCTTAGCCCAATGGGGTTATCTTTAGTTTCTAAATTAAGTCCTGTACGCATTACTTCATTAATGATGGGAGGTTGGTTTTTAGCTACTTCTATTGGTAATAAACTTTCAGGTATTTTAGCCAGTATGTGGGATACCTATGAAGACAAAGCCAACTTCTTTTGGTTGAATTTTACGTTGCTTATGGCGGCTGCAATTATGTTGTTTTTAATGTTAAAAAACTTAAATAAAATTATGAAGGAAAGAGGTATTAATTAACTATTTCAATAATCTCGACAAAAGAAAAAAAATAATCATCTATCGGCTATAACTTTTTTTCCTTAACTTGTAGCCAACGAAAATGCTTGCTGTAAAAAAACAGTCAAGCATTTTTTTATCAACCAAACTCAATTTTCTGTGCTTATGAATACAGCAGCATTATTTAAGCAATATGCACTTTCCAAAGATATTTATGACGAAATGAGTAGCTCATCTGGCATTAGAAGTCAGTATGCAAAAGTGGTAGAAGTTTTACAAACATTTTCTATTGAAGAGTTACTACAAAAAGATCGCTTGGCTGGAGAATTATTCATGAACCAAGGAATCACTTTTACTGTATATAGCGACAATAAAGGCATTGAAAGAATTTTCCCCTTCGACATTATTCCACGTATTCTCACCTCGGCAGAATGGGCTCATATTGAAGCTGGTATTAAGCAACGCTTAAAAGCACTCAACTTATTTTTAAAAGATATTTACAACGACCAACAAATATTAAAAGAGGGTGTTGTACCTGCCAGTCTTATTGCATCTTGCCCACATTATACAAGAGAAATATTTGGTATTAAAGTACCTTATGATATTTATCTACATATTAGTGGTATTGATTTAATTAGAGGAGATGATGGTACATTTTATATTCTTGAAGACAACTTAAGAACACCAAGCGGTGTAAGTTATATGTTGGAAAATAGAGAAGTTACCAAACGTATTTTTCCTGAAATGTTTAACGACAATAAGGTAAAAATGGTAAACAATTATCCATTGCATTTACACCAAATTTTATTGCAATTGGCCCCTCAACAATTGGCACAACCAACTGCTGTAATACTTACACCAGGTATATTTAATTCGGCGTATTACGAGCATACTTTTTTAGCCAGGCAAATGGGAATTCCTTTGGTTGAAGGAAGAGATTTATTGGTAGATAATCATAAAGTGTACATGAAAACAACCAATGGCTTACAACAAGTACATGTTATTTATAGAAGAGTTGATGATGATTATTTAGATCCTTTAGTTTTTAAATCGAACAGTGCATTGGGTGTTCCAGGTTTGGTTGGTGCTTATAGAAAAGGCAATGTGGCTATTGTAAATGCAATGGGCAATGGCGTTGCCGATGATAAAGCTGTGTACAATTATGTACCTGCAATGATTAAATATTATTTAAACGAATACCCCATTTTACCCAACGTACCAACTTATGAACTAAGCGATAAAGATGCAAGACAATTTGTGTTTGAAAACATTCATAAAATGGTTATTAAACATACCAACCAAAGTGGTGGCTATGGTATGTTAATGGGTAATAGTGCCAACGAAGAAACAATCGATGAATTTAAAATTGCTGTTGAAGCCGACCCAAGAAGCTTTATTGCACAACCAATTATTAAGCTCTCAACTGTGCCATGTTTTATTAATGGCAAAGTTGTAGCTAGGCATGTAGACTTGCGTCCTTATGCTTTATGTGGACCATCAGGTATTCAAATTGTACCAGGTGGTTTAACACGTGTTGCTTTAAAAGAAGGTTCATTGGTGGTAAACTCATCGCAAGGTGGAGGAAGCAAAGACACTTGGGTAATTGATTAATAAAGTTGGTTGATTGTTGTGTTCTTTTATTGAGTGAACAATAGAATAAATTTCAACTTCTGTTGCGTCGCACCCTTCAACAGAAGAATACAACTCAGCAATTTGAAATTCACAATAAAGTTCATGTTGTTGAAGAGTGCCCTGCTGTAGCAGGATTTATAAACGATGCCAATACAGCTAAATAGAATTAACCTAACTGGTAAATAAATATTTAGATTAAAAAAAATAAAACTGTTTAAATTTTTTAAATATGCTTAGTAGAATTGCTGATTCACTTTTTTGGTTAAATCGCTATATGGAACGTGGAGATGGTTTAATTAGAGGTGCAAAAACACATTATATTTTATATTTAGATAGAGGTATTAATCAAAACTTAAGCTGGCAACCAATGCTTGAATGTTTTACAAATGCACCCAATGATGAAGTGAGTGCTTTGAAATATGATACACAACAAACGTTAAGTAAATTGTTGCTAGATATATCAAACAGCAACTCACTAAAAAACATAGTTGCTAAAGCCAGAGAAAATGCAAGAGGTGTTCAAGATCATATTACCAAAGAAGTTTGGGAACATGTAAACCAATTGTATCATAGTGTAAATAACTTATCTAACTTACAAAATACTGGCTTTGATGCCATAGCCACCATTGAATCTTTGGAGCAAGGTTGTATTTTGTACAATGGCGTATCTGATACTACGATGCCACGAGGTTTGGGTTGGAGTTTTATGAACTTAGGCAGATACATTGAACGTTGCATTTTAACCATTGAAATGACCAACAAGTATTTTGCTGCAAATGAATATGATCTTAATAATGAAAAAGATATTTTATTTTGGCGTCCGTTATTGTTGTCTTTAAGTGGTTACGAGTTACATTTAAAATCGTATAGAAGCAAGAAACACAATCACAATACATTGCATCAAGTATTATTTAACGAAAACTTTACTAGAAGTGTAATTTATACATTAAAAAGAATTGATAAATATTATATCGATGCTATAAAAGACAATACTGTATCGGAAACAGAGGTATTATCAAAACAATTGGGTCGCTTAGTAAGTAAAATTGAATATGCTGATTTTGAGGCCTTAGATCAAAAAAGTTTACAAGAATTTTTATTATCCACCAGAAAAGAGTTAATTGCCTTCAGCAATGAATTGGCACAACAATTTTTCTCTTATTCTTAAACAAAAAAAGGAATGCCAGTTTTTACGATACATCACATTACAAAATACGAGTACGATAGACCCGTAAAAGAAAGTAGCAACGAAATAAAAATTTATCCATATTTATGTAACGATCAAGAAATTTTACAACACGAAACACTAATTACTAGCAACCCCGATGTACATGTATTTACAGATTATTGGGGCAATAAAATTGGCTTATTTAATGTATTGGCACCACACAAAGAAATGGTGATTGATAGTAGATTGGTGATTAGAACAACGCAATCAAATCAGTTAAAAATTAACTTTCATAGCAATTGGCAAAGCCTAGAAAATACTGTAAAAAATAATTTATTGTATTTAGAGCTAAGTGATGCCGATACAATTAAAAGCCAATCTGCTATTAACACACTTATTGAAAGCCTCGATGTAACCAATAAAAGTATTGCTAGCACTGTAGAAGCTTGTAGCGAATTAATTTATAAACAGTTTAAATACATAAAAGGTATTACAACAATTGAAACAACGGTTGATGAAATATTGGAAGTAAGGGCAGGCGTTTGTCAAGATTTTGCTCATTTAATGTTGCAAATGTTACGAACCTTAAAAATACCTTCAAGGTATGTAAGTGGATACATTTGCCCCAATAAAAATGGCATGAGAGGAGAAGGTGCAACACATGCATGGATTGAAGCTTATATACCTGAATTTGGTTGGGCGGGTATAGACCCTACAAACAATGTGTGGGCAACCAACCACCACGTTAAACTGGCAGTTGGTAAAAACTTTGCAGATTGTAGCCCTGTAAAAGGAACATTTAAAGGCCCTGCAAAACAACTTTTATCTGTATATGTATCTGTAGGCTACGAAGATGGACAGGTATTTGAAGAAATTACCAATGTACCACTTCAAAAATTTGAAAAAGATACTGCTGATACCTTCTTTTTAGAAGATCCTTTAGAAAAGCAACAACAACAATAAAACAAAAAAGCCCTGAAAATTCAGGGCTTTTTTTATATGGCAAATATTTTTTAGTTTAACTTTTCTACCTGCATATAACTTAATTCTACAGGTGTACTTCTTCCAAAAATTTTCACTACTACTTTTAATTTTTTCTTTTCGTCGTTTACATCTTCAATAACACCATTAAAATCGTTAAATGGACCTTCAATAATTTTAATAGTTTCACCAACAATAAATGGCTCGCTAATATTAACACCTTGGTCATTCATTTCATCAACCTTACCCAACATTTTATTTACTTCACTCTTACGTAAAGAAATAATGTTTCCTTTAGAACCTTTTCCATCCGTTAAAAAGTGCATAATGTTAGATATATTGCTAATATGCTGAACGATATCATCATTTAACTTACCATCTAAAACTTCCAACATTACATAACCAGGAAAATAGTTCTTCTCTCTCATTACTTTTTTACCATTTTGTACTTTGTACACTTTTTCCATTGGTAAAAAAACCTGCTTAATAATTTCAGTCCAACCACTACGAGCAATATCTTTATCTAAATATTCCTTCACACTACGCTCTTTACCACTAACCACACGCAACACATACCATTTGGTATTGTCTTCAACTTGTGGCACTATTGTATCTTGAGCTATTATTTCTTCCATTTTAAAAACAATTACTTAAATAAAGAATAAATTAACTTTAATAGTTGGTTGCTACCTAAATCCATAATACCTACCAATAAAGTAATAATTACAGTTGCAATTAAAACAATTACTGTGCTTTGTTGTAGCTGCATCCAAGTAGGCCAAGTTACTTTTTCTACAAGCTCTCTGTAACTATCTTTAAAGTATGTTGATATTTTGTTCATCTTCTAATGTTTAAGGTTCAAGATTCAAGGTTTTATAAAAAACTTTAAATTTTAAACTAATAAAAGTATAGCACGGGCACTAGGATTCGAACCCAGATCAAAGGTTTTGGAGACCCGTATGCTACCGTTGCACCATGCCCGTAATTAAACTCCAATTACTCGCCTATCAAAAGGTATAATTTGTTATATGAACAAAATTTAAACGAACAATTGAAGTAAAAAAATAAGAACTTTTTAAAGAACAAAGTACCCAAGGCTTACAACCAAAGGTACTTTGTTCTATATTTTAAACTTCCTAGACCCACTTTTGAAGATATTGGGAAGCTTATTTTTTATTTTACAATTTCAGTAACCTGTCCAGCACCTACAGTTCTACCACCCTCACGGATAGCAAATTTCAAACCTTTCTCCATAGCGATTGGTTGAATTAATTTAACTGAAATGCTAACATTATCACCTGGCATAACCATTTCTGTACCTTCTGGTAACATAACTTCACCAGTTACGTCTGTTGTACGGAAATAGAATTGAGGACGATATTTGTTAAAGAATGGAGTATGACGACCACCTTCATCTTTGCTCAATACATAAACTTCACCTTTGAAATCTGTATGTGGAGTAATAGATTTAGGAGCACAAAGTACCATACCACGACGAATTTGAGACTTCTCAATACCACGTAATAATAAGCCTGCGTTATCACCAGCCTCACCTCTATCTAATAATTTTTTAAACATTTCTACACCCGTAACAGTTGAAGTTAATGGTTCTTCCATTAAACCAACTATTTCAATTCCTTCACCTACTTTAATAATACCTCTTTCAATACGACCAGTAGCAACAGTACCACGACCAGTGATTGAGAAAACGTCCTCAACACTCATCAAGAAAGGCATATCAATTGGTCTTGGAGGTAATGGAATATACTCATCAACAGCAGCCATCAATTCTTCAATTTTAGCAGTCCATTGTGGATCTTCAGCAATAGCACCAGTTGCAGAACCTTGAATAATTGGAGTATTGTCACCATCGAAACCACGTTTAGTTAATTCTTCACGGATTTCCATTTCAACTAATTCTAACAATTCAGGATCTTCAACTAAATCTACCTTGTTCATAAATACTACGATACGAGGTACACCTACCTGACGAGCCAATAAGATGTGCTCTTTAGTTTGTGGCATAGGACCATCGGTAGCAGCAACTACTAAGATAGCACCATCCATTTGTGCAGCACCTGTAATCATATTTTTTACATAGTCAGCGTGACCTGGACAATCTACGTGAGCATAGTGACGAGCATCAGTTTGATATTCTACGTGAGCAGTATTAATGGTAATACCACGCTCTCTTTCTTCAGGAGCTCCATCAATTTCATCGTACTTCTTTACAATATTTCCCATACCTTTTTTAGCAAGGGTCATTGTAATAGCTGCAGTTAATGTTGTTTTACCATGGTCAACGTGGCCTATGGTACCAATGTTTACGTGGGGTTTATCCCTCTTAAAGGTCTCTTTAGACATTTTTATCGGTTTTTGTTGTGTTTAAAATTTACCAGCCTTATTGGCCATGGTTATTTATTGTTTTTGTGGGCTAAGCTAAAAGAACTTTTTTCAGCACTTGTTGCATCGCACACTTCAACTTTTTTGTTTTCAATCGCCTCTAATTAGAAATTTAATTTCTAATACTCTAGAGCCGTTAGTGAGAATCGAACTCACGACCTCTTCCCTACCAAGGAAGTGCTCTACCCCTGAGCTACAACGGCTTACTCAGAAAGTAGTACTATTTTAGTTTGTGGCAAATTTACCACAAACTAAAATAGTTCTGAGCGGAAGACCAGGCTCGAACTGGCCACCTGAAGCTTGGAAGGCTACCGCTCTACCAAATGAGCTACTTCCGCATTAATTCCAAATGTAAACATTTGGAATTCAAAGAACAGTGGGCAGAGTAGGGTTCGAACCTACGTACTCGTGAGAGAACAGATTTACAGTCTGTCGCCTTTAACCACTCGGCCATCTACCCAAAATAACAGAGCCGAGGAAGGGAGTCGAACCCACGACCTGCTGATTACAAATCAGCTGCTCTACCAACTGAGCTACCTCGGCTTAAACCAATACTTGTAAAGAACATACCCCGTTTTTCGGGATGGCAAAGGTAATGGAAAACTAATATCAACAAAATTTTGAAAACATTTTTTTTGAACTTCTTTCATATTTTATCAAAAAAACATGAAATTGTTACAATTAAGGCATTTGTAAAGTATGTTTTTGGGGATTTTGTTCAGAAAAAAATAATGAAAGTGTATCTTTCTGAATAATTTTATTGCCCAATTCTATACTATCAATGTATTGTTTACCTTTTACAGAATATTGATACGTTATTGTAAGCAACGAATCTCTATTGCATTTTCTTTCTATTATTGTTGCCTTTGTGGTTTCCATTGTATTGTTACAAGCAATTATCAATGCTAGACTAAAGCTTAGTAATACAACAGTTATCCATAATTGTTTTTTCATCTTGCAAAGTAACAAAAAAGGCTTCATTACTGAAACCTTTAAAATATCAAAAACCTTAACCCATTCCTGGGAACCATGGGCGACCAATTCCTGCTCTAAATGGCCAAGGCACTACTGCTAAAATTATAATTAAAGCCACCAAATACAACCATTTCAACGCATTGTAGTTTTCTGTTTTTGCTTTTCCTCTGGCTATTGTAATTAAAACTATGGCAATGATCATTCCTGTAATATGTTCAACAGCCCAAAAACGCAATGATGGATTTTTCATAACCTCACTGCCATAAGCCTTGAACAACGCTATTCCCTTTTCTCCAAAAAAATACTGGTACAAGCCCAACAACAAAGTAATATGTGCTGAAATTAATAAGAATAGACTAATTTTTTGAACACCTTTATTTTTTGTAAATGCTTGATAAATTGCTACGAATAATAATATTAAAATTATCCAACGCAATAAGTTGTGTAAATGCAAAAGACCTGTTGCCATAATTATATTTTTAGCAAATAAACAAAAAAACTATGGTAAGGTTTACCATAGTTTATACACGTATCCACTTTGCGTCGCTTTAAATAATTCCCCCAAATTATCTAAAGTTCAGCAAACAGTTTTAGCTTATTCAAAATACAGCATAGCTGAGTTTTACATTGCTATATAATTTTTAAGTATTACTCAATTGTCTTTATTTCTTTTATCCCTCATTTTCTTAGCACCATAACCAATACCTGCGGCTATGAGTAAACTTAAACCTCCATCTATTGGTACATCATTTACATCATCATCAAAGACTGGTTGAGCATGGGTTAAACTTGGTATGATTAAAGCTGCGATGAAGCAAAGCGTTGCTATGGTTTTTATGTTGAGTTTCATATGAGTAGTTATTTAGTTGTATAGTTTCCAGTTATATAGTCTAGATAGTTTAAGAAGTTTAGAAGTTCAATAGTTTAAATAATTATTGAACTCCTAAACTTTTCTTATCCCCCTTTAGGGGATAGGGATCTTATTCTACTATCACTGTTTTTGTTACTATTGTTGTTGTTCCTTTGGTTATTACCAAACTATAGGTACCACTTGGGGCTGTTCCTATACCAATTGTTTGTGTTGAACTACCGCCATTGTGGTTAACTAATTTTGCTGCTATTTCTTGTCCTAAGTTGTTTACCACTTTTACAGTATAAATACCTTTTTCTATATCAGTCAATTGCAAATTGATTGTTCGACCTTTTACTGGGTTTGGATATACGGTAAACTCAGCTCCTTGCTTACCTATGTTCACCCTTACTACTTGGCTATATTTGATTGTACCATTCTTCTCAATAGCTTTTACTCGGTAGTAATTGTTGCCATTGTTTACACTTACATCTAACCAACTGTAGTTAGCTGTTGCGGTATTGTTGGCTTTAATACTGGTGCCTTTGGTGAATGTACTTCCATCATTGCTTTCTTCTATCTCATAGCTTTGCATATTGGTTTCATTAGCTGTATTAAAACTTACTTCAATAGCTGCACCTTTTTGCTGGGCTACTATGTTCACAAACGAAGTTGGTAAGGCTCCACTTGTTCTAAACACCAACTCAAAACGATTGTCGCCTACTGTAGTTGCACTGGCAGGATCTGCACTAAATGTATAAGCTGTTGTGGCATCTAGTTTGGTTTCAATATTCAACAATTTATCTTTCAAATACACTTCTTCTGCAATACCTAAATCGGCTACTTTTATAGTAAAGGTATTGGCTGCTGTAGCTGTAAAGCCCAATGGTATTAATTTATTGTTGCTATAAACTCTGGTGTCTAAACTTAGCTTAAAATTATCGGCACTTAGAGCATATAAGTTTACTTCTGGATTGGTTAACTTTCCTCCATCCAATGACTCTTTATTATCCGATGCACTGCTATTGAAACGTACATACAAATTATCTGCTGGATAATTATTGTACAACACTTGTAACTGCAACAATCCTGATAGATTACTAGTTCTAAATAAATTGTCGCTAGATGTGGTTGTTTTATCTGCTTCTACAAATAATATGGTTGTTCCTGAGCTTGGTTCTACCACAAATGCTCCGTTCATTGCTAAATTAAACGAACTGTTGGTAATAATTTTTGTGACATAAGCTCCTGCTATTGGTCCAGCATTTGCATCCCATACCCAATACTGCGTACCTATATTGGCTGTGTTAAACAATCGTTGACCAATATTTACTGTAGATGGATATGGATTACTGATTACACTATAACCTGTTGGTACTGGAACATTTTGGTTGCCCATGTTTACAGTGCCTGTCATATCTAAAGTAACTTCATTTGGTATTGTAGTAGAACTTGTTAAAGCAGTTGGTTGGTTTCTATCTCCACGAATTAATACTCT
>ERZ724523.1178-NODE-1178-length-15315-cov-4.117169_pt1 | contig 15315 bp, 13 predicted proteins | sample MGYA00376056_ERZ724523 | MGnify/ENA primary metagenome ERZ724523 (study PRJEB28724, sample SAMN07190888) | wastewater metagenome | isolation source: influent of sewage treatment plant in Hong Hong | place: USA: Christiansburg, Virginia | collected 2016-03-01 ... | reverse complement strand
CACCGAGCATGCATGGTCTGTATCTGGGTGCCGACGGTGTCCACAGTGCGGTGTGCTCGCAGTGCGAAGCCACCGATGCCCGTGCGATTTTCCCCTGTTTCGATGAGCCCGCCTTCAAAGCAGGACTGCGCTGGACGCTGCGCACCGGCCCCGGCGTCACCGCGCTCAGCAATGGTGTCCTCCAGAATCAGTTTTCGAGCCATGGCGAGCAGGTCTTCGAGTTTGCCGAGACCAAGCCGGTCTCCTCTTATCTGGCGGCAGTGGTCGTCGGTGACTTCGAAGCCGAGCAGGCCGACTACGTGCGTGATGTGCCACTCAAGGTCTACGCGCCCAGCGGCAAAGGCAAACAGACTCACTTTGCCAAGGGCTTCACGAGCCGCGTCCTACCGTGGTTCGAGGAGTACTTCGATTTCCCCTTCCCGTTCGGCAAGTACGATCAGGTCGCGGTGCCGGGATTCGATGCGGGCGCGATGGAAAACATCGGCCTGGTGCTGTTCCGTCAGAACCTGCTGCTGATGGAGCCCGGCAGCGCTTCGTGGCGACAGGAAAAAGTCATCGCACTGGTGATCGCCCACGAGATGGCGCACATGTGGTTCGGCAACGTCGTGACCATGCGCTGGTGGGACGATCTGTGGCTAAACGAAGCGTTCGCCGAGTGGATGGCCCACAAAGCCTGCCACGCGATCAATCCGAGCTACGAGGTCTGGAACGACTTCATCGAGGATAAGAGCCGCGTCCTATTTGACGATGCGCTCCACAGCACTCACCCGATCTGGACGCCGGTCGAGACGCCGGATGAGGCGATCGAGATGTTTGACTCGATCACCTATCAAAAGGGCTGCGCGGTGATGCGGATGCTTGAAAACTTCCTTGGTGAAGATCCTTTCCGCGAAGGCCTGCGCAGCTACATGAAAGAGTTCCAGTACGGCAACGCGTGCGGGCCCGATCTGTGGCGCTCACTCGAAAAAGCCAGCTCGCTGCCGGTCCATACGCTGATGCACACCTGGGTGGCGCAGGCTGGCTATCCGGTGGTCGATATTGCGCTCGTCGAAGAAGCTGGCACCACGCTGGTTGAGCTACATCAGGAACGCTTCTTTTCCGACTCGCACAGCAAGCCCGGCGATCAGATTTGGAGCATCCCGATGACGGTGCGCTATGCCGATGACGAAGGCGTCAAGGCGCATCGCTTTATCTTCGACCGACGAGCAGAGCGGGTCGAACTGCCAAGCAAGGGGACGATTCGCTGGATCTACGGAAACCAAGACGAGATCGGCTTCTATCGTCAGCGGATCGCCGAAAAAACGCTGGCCAAGCTGCTGCCGCTCGCGACCTCGGTGTTGTCACCGGTCGAACAGGTCGGCCTGCTCGAAGATCAGTGGGCGCTGGTTCGCAATGGCAGTGTGTCGATCACCAGCTTTGTTGCGGTGCTGTCGGCCTGTTCTTCGACGCAGAACCACAACGTGCTGCGCGTCCTCGCCGAGCGCCTCGACGCCCTCGACCTGATCGTCAAAGACTCGGGCGACAAAGAGGCCCGACGCAAGCTACGTCAGCTAGCCGAACAGTGGTTCGCGCCACAACTTCAGTCCCTGGGCTTTGCCCCGCTCGCAGGTGAGCCACAAAACGATATCCAGCGTCGTGCGATCTGCATCGGCACGCTGGCTTCGATGGCGCGGGTGGCCTCCGTGATCAGCACCGCCGAGCAGTTTGCCGCAGCGGAGCAGGCCAATCCCCGTGCGGTCGATCCCAACTTGGCCGGATCGTTTGTAGCGATTGCCGCCAAATTCGGTGACGAGACCCGCTACGATCGCTGGGTCGAGACCTTTCAAGCGCGCAAGGCCGCCGACAAGACGCCGCAAGAAGTCGCCCGCTACCTACACACGCTCTCGCAATTCCGTTTGCCCACACTCACCGATCGCACCCTCAACCTGATTATTCAGGGGACGATTCCACAGGAAGCGGTGTCGGCGATCGTGTCGCAACTGCTGTCCTTCCGTCACTCGCAACAGGCGGCGTGGGAGTTCCTAAAGCAACACTGGTCGACCCTGCGTGAGCGATTCGGAGACATGGGAGTGTCTCGGGTGGTCGAAGCGCTTGGGCGGATGCGGGCCTCTCACCGGGAAGATGTGGTGCACTTCTTTGAACAGCACAAGCCTGCGGGGGCTGAGCGAGCGCTCCTGCGTGCTCTGGAGCGGATGGACCAGAGTGAGCAGGTCCGCCAGCGCGTCACCGGCGACTTGTTGACCTATCTCATCTCCCGATAGCGCGTGGCGCTTTACCGGCCCGGGCCGCGGTTAGATACTGAAATTGAATGGGGAGATCGACCAAAGGCCGTGGCTCACACAACCTCTCGCGGCCGAGCGGCCAGCCAGCGGATCATGCCGGTGCTGACCTTGCTGCCGCTCCTCCAAGCCTGCCACCTGCCTCGCCTCCGCCAGCCATCACAGTTCCAGTGGTAGCAACCGTTCCAGCAGCAAAACCGCGCAGCGGCTTGGCTGAGTTTGTTTCGGCCAACACCAACGTCGTTTCCAGCTTCGTGATCGGCATCGCCGGTCTGGCGGTCACCTCGACGTATCAGTGCAACCAGGGCGAGCTTCAGAAGAAGCAAGCGGAAGCGCAGATGAAAATTGCGCGAGAGCAGGCCGACAATAGCTGGCGGATCGAACGAGCCAAAATCTTGTCGGAAAACCTGAAGACGCTGACCGCTCGCGGCGGAGATACCGTCGAGCAGCGCTATGGCGTCCTTCTGTCTCTGCTGCGCGGAAGTATTTTGGAACCCGACGTCGCCGTTTCGTATGCGCTAGAGCTGGGTCGCGACAATCCCGAGTACATGCGCAGCGTGCTGACGAACATCGATCGGAAAGACGAGCAGTACTACCGGCGGCTCGAGGCCGCGTACGTTGTGACCTGTGAGCAGCGCTACGGTGTGTCGTCCCAGCTCGTCTCGCAGTGTAGTACCGACAAAATGTCCGAGCGGTCGGCAGCGCTGGCGCTGACCATGATGGACAACCTGGAAGACCCCAGCGCCCTGGACGATCCGGGTTCACCCGTCAACCTGATGGCCGACGAGCGAGCGGTCTATCCCAACCTGTTCCGTTTGGTCGGGCTGTTTTCACCGTTCCTGCACGATCTCTACGAGCGCCGCATCTGGGATCGCATCGACAAAGTGATGTCAAAAAATGCCGGCGCCCGGCTCGTGGCAACGCTGTCGTTGGCAGTGGCCAGTAACGAGCTTGCCACCGACACCGAAGCCGACAAGGCGCTACGGTCCCGCATCCAAGCGTATGTCGAAGGATATCTGGCCGGCACCGCCTGCGATTCGGAGTGCCGCGTGCGGGTGTTTGGCTTCGTCGTGTCGAACCTGGGCAAGAGCCGAGGCATCTTCGAAAAAGCGCTGCGGTCGACTTTTCGAAGCCCAAGACCAACGATCGAACCGCTGCTGGTGCGGCTGTCGACCCGGCTGCAGTACTGTCAGCACGATCCAGCGGACGGACCGCTGATGCGTGACAACGTGCTGATGCCAACGCTCATCGATGAGCTGAGTCAGCCCAAGCCGGATCCAACGAAGGTGGATGAGCTGATTGCGCTGATTGCGCTTCTACCGGAGCCGTCTCTACCGAACGAAAGCTGGACCAAACTGATGGAGCAGCTCGCGAAGCTGCCCGGTGGCCGCTATCCCAAGCTGCTCATCGACCGTCGGATCGAGGTGCAAAAGCAGCGGCGAACCAGCATTCCCCCCCTTGGGCCCGTACGGAGCCTGCAAGCCAACAAAAAGCGCCCCAACTTCTGCACAGGTTCAGACGAAGATCCGGCGACAGAAGAGGAAGAACAGTAACTTCGACAAAAGCGCTGTTTTCCGCTCTCTAAGCGCTGGATACTGTCCGATAACGTCGCGAATGGCGGTTTGGGTAAGCACTTTGACGCATCAAAGGCTCCGCCGTTCGCAAGGCACCATCATCGGGAGACAGGTATGCAGACTGACAGCGGGCTTCCACAGGACATCAAGGCACAGCTAGCGCCAATACCAGGGGCGACGGCCACGGGGGGAGCCTCCCCCAACGTGCGCATGGAATACCTCGGCAAGCCAACCGAGATCATTGGCAGCGGCATCCTCGCCATGCTGCTGCTCATCATCACCGCCGGTCTGGCGTATCCGTGGATCGTCGCCGGGGCGCAGCGCTACTTCTACTCACGCGTGCGTATCCATACGCCGAGTGGCGTCCTCACCCCCGAGTTTACCGGCACCGGCTTCCTGTGCTTCGTCGAGGTCTTTCTCTCGGCGATCCTGGTGGGCCTGACCTTCGGCATCTATGGCCCGTGGTACGTCGCCAACGTCATGCGCTACTTCATGAACAACAGCCAGGCGGTCGCCCCCGATGGCACCCGCTATCGTCTCGATTACACCGGCAAGGGCGGTGAGCTGTTTGTGCCGATGCTCATTAACGGACTACTCACCAGCATCACCTTCGGCATCTACTCGGCCTGGGCAGCATGTGACATGCGCAAGCGCTTCTACGACAAGACCCGCATCCTCAAGGGCGAACAGGAAATCGGCAAGCTCGACTTCGTCGGCACCGGTGGCGGTCTGGTCGGCACCTTCCTCCTCGGCGGCTTCCTGACCATGATCACCTTCGGCATCTACCTGCCGTGGTTCCAGGTCAACCTAGAAAAGTTCTTCATGAAGAACACCGGCGTCTACATCGGCAGCCGACGCTACCGGGGCGACTTTACCGGCGAGGGCGGAGAGCTGTTCGTCCTGATGCTTCAGGCGATCCTGGTGCCCCTCACCTTCGGCCTGTACCTGTTTTGGCTGATCACCAAGCAAAACCGCTTCTTCATCGAAAAGACGTCTTTTCAAGCTGAGTAGTGCCAGCCCGGCGACATCCCATCGCGTCGCCGCGATTTCTCTCCCGCCAGCGTCGAATCCTGCCAGTCGTCAAGTCCCGACCGCAAGCGCTTGTCTTTGTTTGCATGCAAGATGTATACCGCTAGTGATTAATCAAGCTAGTACCCGTGCCTCTCACGGTGTAGCCTGGTTTCAGAAGGTCGGAGGACGAAAGTCGCCATGTCCATGAAGATGGAACAGAGCATTCGACAGCAAATGTCGATGGTCATGACGCCCCAACTGCAGATGGCGATCAAGCTGCTGCAGATGGCGCGGACCGAGCTCGTCGAGCAAGTTCAAGAAGAACTAAAGGAGAACCCGCTTCTCGAGGACGCAGGCGATACCGATACTGAACACCTGCGCGATGAGCCGACGGACCATGAGGAATCGATCGGAGAGACGGAGCAGCCGATCGCACAACCGGTCGCCAAGGAAACGTCGGAAGCAGGCAAGGAAGTGCCGGTCGATGGCCAGCCTACAAATGAGGTCGATTGGACGACGTTCCTTGAGAATTCCGCCACAGCGCCGACGCTGCCCGCAATCGAGCGACCCGATGGCGAGGAGATGCCTTCGGCGGGACAGACGCTGCGCAGTAGCCGGTCCCTCGAAGATCACCTGATGGAACAACTGCGCTTGGCCCGTCCCTCGAAAGAGGAAGAGGTCGTCGCGCAATACATCATCGGAAGCCTGAACTCGGACGGTTACTTCACCGATCCACCGCTGGCCGAGGTCGCCGAGGAGTGTGAAGTCAGCCTCGAAATCGCCGAGCGGGCGCTCAAGCGAGTGCAGCGGTTCGATCCGTGGGGCTGTGGAGCGCGCAACCTGCAAGAGTGCCTGCTGGTGCAGGCCGAAATGCAGGGCATCGACGACGAAGTGCTCGTCAAGATGCTGACTGAGCATATGGCGGACCTAGAAAAGAAGAACTGGGACAAGATCGCCAAGAAGCTCAAGGTCGACGTCGAGGATGTGTACGAAGCGGCCAAGGACATTCAACGACTCGATCCTCGTCCGGGTCGTGAGTTTAGTACCGAGCAGCCGCAGTACATCACGCCCGATGTCTACATCCACAAGGTCGGCGACAAGTACTTCGTGGCGGTAAACGACGACGGCATGCCCAAGCTGCGCATCAGTCGCTACTACCTCGAGACGATGAAAGACAAGGACAAGGACAACAAGGCGGCCCGGGAATACGTGCAGGAGCGACTCCGCTCGGCGAAGTGGCTGATCGACAGCATCCAGCAGCGGCAGCGTACGATCATCAAGGTCACCGAGTCGATCCTCAAGTTTCAGCGCGACTTCTTTGAAAAGGGCGCTGGCTGTTTAAAACCGCTGATCCTGCGCGACGTCGCCAACGACATTGGGATGCACGAATCGACGATCAGCCGCGCCACCGCCAACAAGTACGTCCACACGCCGCAGGGCCTGTTTGAGCTGAAGTATTTCTTCAACATCGGCATCAACCGCGAGGGTGGGCAAGACGACATCGCATCGGAGTCCGTGAAGGGTTTCATCAAGACGTTGGTCGGCGGCGAAAACAGCAAGAACCCGTACTCGGATCAAAAGATTGTCGAGCTGCTGCGGCAAAGGCATCAGATCGAGATAGCCCGTCGCACAGTGGCCAAGTATCGGGAACAGCTCGGAATCTTGCCGTCGGGACAGCGCAAGCAGTCGTTTTAGCGCGAGCCACCAAATTGCGCTAAGAGTTGCGCAAAGAACTGTCTGGGCAGGTCAGCGTAACTTTTGTCGATTGACGACAAGTGCGGAACAGACGTAGAAGCGAGCGGCACAGGGGTGAATCCAATCATCGCTGGGCCCTGAAACGAGAGGAGGGGAGTGTCATGCAGGTTGCTTTTACTTTCCGAAACGTCGACCCAAGCGAGATCCTGAAGGACTACGCCCGCGAGAAGCTGGAGCGGATCAATAAGTACTTCCCCGATCCGATCAAAGCGCACATCGTCTTCGCTCAGCAGCGCGGGTACCTCTTCGGCGTCGATGTCTTGATCACGCTGCACAACGGCTTGGTCGTGAAGGGTGACGAAGCGACCGAAGACATGCACTCGTCCATCGATCTGGTGATGGCCAAGATCGAACGGCAACTCCGCCGCTTCAAGGACCGCATCCGCGATCACAAGCCGCAGCAAGGTCCGCATCGCCAGTTCCTCCACCGAGTCGTCTCGATGGAACCGGACACCAGCGTCGAACCGCCGATCACGCCAATCATCCCGGAAGCACCCAGTCAGCAGTCAGGACCGCGTGTCATTCGCGAACAGAAGTTCGTCGCTGTCCCAATGACCGTCGAAGAGGCTATTATGCGGATGAACCTTCAGCACGACCCGTTCTTGGTCTTTCACAACGTGCTGACCCACGACATCAACGTGGTGTATAGGCGTAACGATGATACCTATGGTCTGATCGAGACCTCTCAACAAGAGAAGTAGTCTCAAGGCAGCGATGGGCAAGGCGACAGGCAACAGATGAAGCTGGTTGATCTCATCAGGCCCGAGCTAGTGATCCCCGAGCTGAGTGGGCGCAGCAAAGCCCAGGTTTTGGCCGAATTTTCGCGCCACTTGGCGAAGACTCAGCCGGGCCTCGATGCGAGCACCTTAAATCGCATCCTCACCGAGAGAGAACAGCTCGCCACGACCGCCATCGGCGAAGACATTGCCATCCCGCACGGCAAGATCGAAGGCGCGACGCGGATGATCGGCTGTGTCGGTCGCTCGACGCCCGGCGTAGCATTCGACTCACTCGACGGCAAACCCACTCACCTATTCTTTGTTCTGATCGCCCCCGAAAGCTCGGCCGGACTGCACCTCAAAGCCCTGGCCCGGATCAGTCGGGTCTTCAAAGATGCCGACTTCCGCACCAAGCTGATGCGCGCACCAACGGCGGGCGAGTTGTTTCGATTGATCGCCGAAGAAGAACAGAAGTACCCAAGCTAATGCCAGGGGTTGCTGTACATAGCTTGCTCGATGCTGAATCTGGCCTTGCGTTGACCGCGATCGGCGGCAAGGCGGGACTGTTTCGCAAGATCGGCGGCTCACGCATCCAAAAGCAGGGACTCGCGCTGACCGGCTACGTCCAGCACGTTCACCCGGAGCGCATGCAGGTTCTCGGACTCACCGAGATCTCATTTTTCAAGAGTCTTGAAGAGGAAGCCCGGAAGCGAGGGTCTCAATCGCTTGCCAGCGTCCGTCCCTGCTGCATCGTCATCACTCGGGGCCTCGAGGCCCCGAGTGAACTACTCGGATTCTGCGAGGAACTCGGGGTGCCCGTCCTGACGACACCTCTTATGTCGTCGCTGTTTATCAACCGTGTGACGCGGCTTCTGGAAAATCGACTGGCACCGGGAACGACCATCCATGGCGTCCTCGTCGATGTGCTCGGTGTGGGCGTGCTGCTGCTCGGCAAGTCCGGGGTTGGCAAGAGCGAAGCCGCACTCGATTTGGTCCTGCGTGGACATCGACTCGTGGCCGACGATGTCATCGAGATCCGCAAGCGGATGCCCGATATCGTGATCGGTTCGTGCAGCGAAATCCTCAAGCATCACATGGAGGTTCGGGGCCTCGGCATCCTGAGCATCAAGGATCTGTTTGGTATCGCCTCGGTACGCGACGCCAAAAAGATCGACCTGGTGATCGAGCTGAGTGACTGGAACTCCGACGATGAATACGATCGGCTTGGCATCGACGATCTGCGCTACGCCATCCTCGACGTTGCCCTGCCCTTGCTCAAGATCCCGGTTCGCCCGGGCCGCAACATCGCCGCGATCATCGAGGTCGCCGCCCGCAATCAGTTACTCAAACAACAAGGCATCCATTCAGCCCGCGAATTTCAGGATCGTCTCGCGGTGGCCATGCAGCAGAGCCGACCGCAGAGCGGACTCGTCAGCCCCGAAGACGTCGAATAATTGACGTCGTACGTTTCGCAAAAGCCGCAAGGATCGTCCATGTCAGCGGAACAACCAAGCATGCATATCCTGGTGGTGACGGGCGTCTCGGGCGGAGGCAAATCAACAGCGCTGCGGGCACTCGAAGACATCGGCTATTACTGCGTCGACAACCTGCCGCTGCCGCTGCTGCCCCAGTTTGTGCTGCTCCTTGGCAAGACCGGCCAGCAAAAGGCAGCGCTGGTGATTGATGCTCGCGAAGGCGAGTTTCTGTCGGGATTTCGTCAGGAAATGCGCGAGCTTCGCGGGGCCGGACATGCGCTAGAGATCCTGTTCCTCGATGCCCCCGACGATGTGCTGCTGCGGCGCTTTTCCGAAACCAGACGGCGGCATCCTCTCCATGGCGACGATCTACGGGCAGCGATCGCCCACGAACGCCGGGAGCTTTTGCCGCTCCGAGAGGAAGCGCATGCCGTCGTTGATACCGGCGCGCTCAACGTCCATCAGCTAAAAGGGGTCATCCAAGAGCGTTATGGTCGCACCGGCCAGCCGCTGGCGCTGACGCTGCTGTCGTTTGGCTACAAGTACGGCCTTCCCGTCGAAGCCGATTTGGTTCTCGACGTTCGATTCTTGCCCAACCCCTTCTTTATTCCGGAGCTGTCCAGCCAGACCGGCCTCGCCGATTCCGTTTCGAACTATGTGCTGTCGCAGCCCGACGCGCAGTCGTTTCTTGCGAAGGCCCAAGACTTGATCGAGTTCTACCTTCCACGAGCGCAGCGCGAAGGGAAGTCCTACGTCACCATGGCGATCGGCTGCACCGGCGGACAACACCGGTCGGTGGCGTTGGTAGTGGATCTTTTCAATCGACTCGGCACAAGGTATCAAATTACTGTTAGACATCGCGAGCTGGGTCGAGGGAGAGAACCATGAGCGCCCCGTATACTGCTGTGGTGGTTGTTACACACGGACGGGCCGGCGCGGACATGCTGGACGCCGCCCAAGCGTTTTTGCATATGCAGTTGCCGATGGTGACCGCTATCGGGATTCACCCCGACGACGATCAAGACACGGTGAACGACAAGATTGACCAGGCCGTCTCCGAGCTTGGGGTCAGGAACTGGGAAGATGTCCTGTTCCTGGTCGATCTCGTCGGCAGTACGCCCGCTCGGCTGTGTTGCGGCAAGTGTAACGACAAAGGCCACGTCGTCACCGGGCTGAACATGCCAATGCTGCTCAAACTCGCCACGGCCGATCGCAGCACAGGCCCGGCCTCTTTGGGGTCGACGCTCGTGCTCACCGGAACCAAATCCATTCACGTCGAGTAGCAACGATGATGTTGTCAGCAAAGCTCAAGATCGTTAATAAGGCGGGGCTACACGCTCGAGCCTCGACACGTTTTGTTCAAGCGGCGAACAAGTACCGCTGCAATGTCACCGTCAAGAAGGACGACCAAGAGGTCAACGGCAAAAGCATCATGGGGGTGCTCCTGCTGGTGGCTTCGATCAAAAGCGAAATCGTGGTCTCTTGTGATGGTGATGATGCAAAGGAATGTCTCCAGACTCTCACTGAGCTGGTAAGTTCCGGGTTCGGTGAAAACTAAGGATGCCAATGGGACTTGGTGACGAAAGTGGTCCTTATCCAGCAGTCAGGGAACCCGTTCGTCCACTTGCGCCCGAAGTCCGAGTGGGCATCGCTGCCGCTTCCGGCATTGCCGTCGGGCAAGCGTTCGTCATCGATCGCCGCCGGCAACCCACGCCTCGTCGCCATCTCCTCCCCGAGGAAATTACAGCGGAACTGGTCCGACTCGACGAAGCCGTAGCGCTCGCCGACATGCAGCTTGAGCGGTTAAAACGCAAGCTCAAGGAAAGCGATGAGAGCGATAGCAGCGTCATTTTAGAAGCACACCAGCTCATCCTCCGTGACGAGCACCTGCTTGGGCCGACTCGCCGTCGCATCCGTGATGAAAAGCTCAACGTCGAATGGGCGCTCCGCAAGACGGTCGCCGAGATCCAGCAGCGCTTCGACGCCATCGACCTGCCCTACTTCCGCGAGCGCAAGAGCGACGTGGCGTTCGTTGGTGAACAGGTGCTGCGCAACCTGCTCGATGCAGGCGTGGGTACGGTCTGGCAGCCGCCACTCGGCGCGGTGGTGGTGGCGCACGATCTGTCGCCCGCCGATACCGTGCACCTTCATCGCCATCAAATCGCAGCGCTGATCACCGATGCGGGCGGTCGCACGTCGCATACCTCGATTCTGGCTCAGGCCTTTGGCATCCCGGCGGTCGTCGGACTCGATGACATCACCGAGGCAGTTGGCACCGGTGATCTGCTCATCGTCGATGGCAATCGTGGCGAAGTCGTGCTCTGTCCCAGCCAGGGGATGATCGACGACTACAAGCAGCAGGCGCGCACTGAGCATGCGAAGGTTCAGCAGCTTTTGGCCGAGCGAGACTCTCCCGCCGAGACCACCGATGGGGTGAGGCTGCGCTTGGTGGCCAACATCGAGCTCCCCGACGAAGTGCCGATTGCGCTCGAGTATGGAGCCGAGGGCATTGGCCTGTATCGGACCGAGTTTCTGTTCCTCGACCGCGACGATTTTCCGCGCGAAGACGAACACTTTATGCATGCCCGAGGCGTGTTGCGTCGCGTAGCCCCCTACGAAGCGACGTTTCGCACCTTCGACCTCGGCGTCGATAAGGTAGCGCCGTTCCTCAGTCGAATTGCCGGGGCAAACCAGAGCAGCGAAGCGGAACCGAATCCGGCACTCGGGCTGCGCTCGCTGCGGCTGTGTCTGAAAGAGCCGTCGTTTTTTAAGGCTCAGCTTCGGGGACTGCTGCGGGCCTCGGTACACGGCACGATGCGCATCATGTTCCCGATGGTCAGTGGCGTCGAAGAGCTGGCCCAGGCCAAGGCACTGCTCGAGGAATGTCGCTGCGAGCTGCGCCAAGAGGGCATCGCGTTTTCAGAGCGCATTCCGATTGGAATCATGATCGAGATGCCATCGGCGGTGATGGTGGCGGATCACTTGGCCCAAGAAGTCGACTTTATGTCGATTGGCACAAACGATCTCATCCAGTACTCGCTTGCGCTCGATCGGCTCAACGAACACGTCGGCTACCTGTATCAGCCGCTGCACCCAGCAGTTCTGCGAATGGTGAAACATACGGTCGATGCCGCCCATGCTGCCGGACGTCGCGTCGGGATGTGTGGAGAGCTAGCCGGAGAACCACTGCTGACGGTGCTCCTCCTCGGTCTGGGACTCGACGATCTGTCGATGAATGCGGCGTCACTGCCTCGGGTGCGCCGGCTGATCCGCCAGCTCTCTGCGGCTCAGGCGCGCAAACTGGCCGAGGAAGTCCTCAAGCTGCCAAGTGCGGTGCAGATCGAAGCGGTCGTTCGCGAGCGCCTGACCGCGATGCTGGGTGATGATCCATCCTGGTCCACTCTGACGAGCAAAAGCCGTCGCAGCAGCAAACGACCGGCGTAGGGCCCCTGCCGAATTGTCGCGAGGACGGACGAGGCTCTGGCGAAGTTCCTTGCGCTCCGCAGCATCGGGCGCAAAAATCAGCGGGAGCCCTGCTCGGGTCGAGGATGCTGCGATGCACATGCGTGCGCTAGTTGGCTTGGTTTCCGCACTTCTTGGGATCTCCGGCTGTGAACGTCGGAATCTGGACCAGTGTCGTGTGCCCGACCTGCCCTGCGAGGACGGCCGCTTTTGCAAGGTCGCAGCGAACGCCACCGTTGGTAAGTGCGAACTGGCGGAGTGCTCCGCCTCGAGTGAGTGCCCGACCGACCGTCCGAACTGTAGCCCGCAGGGTCGCTGCTTCGCCTGTGGCGTCACCAGCGATTGCTCGAAGCAAACCGGCACCCCCATCTGTGATGTCGGCCGCTGCGTGGAGTGCAAGACCTCGAAAGAGTGTACCGACAAAAGCAGGCCTTACTGCGAAGACCCAAGCCATGCCTGTCGTGCTTGCCAGCGTCACAGTGAATGCGATTCGGCACCAAGCTCTCGCGATGGTGTCTGCGTCAAAGACGATACCCTGAGCACGCTCCCAACGGGACAGACCCTTCTGAGCGGCATGTGCGTCCCCCAGGACCGCATCGTAAGCGTGGACCAAAGCTGCACCGGGACGTGTACCGTCCAAGACAAGCTGACCGAAGTCGGCGCACAAAAGCCCTATCTCCGCCTCGGCCCAGTGATGTCGACAGCGCTCATCACCGTGCGGCCCGTGCCGGGTCTGCCAGAGGTCCACATCGTCAGCACATTGGCTGATTACTCGCCACCCGACCCAGCCGGGAAAGACAAGAAGCCCAACGCCATCCTCACCAACTCAAACGGCACCGTGCTTCGAGTGGAGGCTGGAGCGAGTGTGACGCTGGAAGGCCTGCTCATCAAAGACAGCAAGGTCGGCGTGGCCTGCGTCGCGGGCGGCAATGCCACCAAGGTCCGAATCCTCCGCACTCTGATTGGCCAAACGGATGTCGGCATCCAGTCATCCCCAGGTTGCGAGCTGTCCATCGAGCAGTCGTGGATCGGCGAAGGCCCACGTGACCGCTACAACGGGCTCGTCAATACCGGCAATCTCTTGGCGATGGATCTCGACGGCACCAAGTTCGACATCGTGAACACGGTGTTTAACAACAACAAGCCGATGGCACCCGGGACGTTCTCAGGCATCTGGGTTCGTAACGCCACCGCGACGACACCGGGTCGAATCGTTAACAGCACGTTTGTTCGCAACGAGAGCGCGTCCACCACTCGCAAAGCGCTGCTGCTCGACTGCATCCCGGCAACCGGCACCATCGCCATCGTCAACAGCCTATTTCTGAACAGCACGCCCACCAGCGGTAACACCTACGTCCACGCGGACTGCCGCAGCACCGCACAGAAGTACTTGGGCTCAGACGACCCGACGCTGACCGGGGACAACAACGCCACCGACCTGGTGTTCTCCGATGTCTTCAATGCACCGGCGTTCGGAGACTACAGCCTCACCAACGCCACCGACTCTCGCGTTCGCGATGGGGGTCTCACCCAGTTCGTCGATGGCGGCAAGAACATCGTCCCCACCATTGACATGATCGGCACCGCTCGCACAGCAACCAAGCTGTCTCGCGGAGCATTTGAAGCGGCCCGGTAGTACCTCGCCTTTGTTTCTGGCTCGCTTTACCATGACCGGGTATAAAGGCCCGCGAAGGAGCGTTCATATGTTTGGTCTAGGAGCGACGGAACTCGTCATCATCCTGGTGATCGTCCTCATCATCTTTGGAGCGGGCAAGCTGCCGCAGATTGGCGATGCACTCGGTCGCAGCATCAAGAACTTCAAGAAAGCGGCGGACACCGGCAGCGAGCTGGACGTGACGCCCAAGAAGGAGCTTGGTGATTCCGGCAAAGGCACGACCGAAAAGGTCGCCGACAAGGCCTAGAGGCCCTTCGCATGCCAGATCCGCGCATCATCAAGCGCTACACCAATCGCAAGCTCTACGACACGCAGGCCAGCCAGTATGTGACCCTCGAACAGATCGCGCTGATGATTCGTCAGGGCGAAGAAGTTCAGGTGCTCGACAACAGCAGCAAAGAGGATCTGACCTCGGTCACGCTCGCACAAATCATCTTCGAGGAAGAGAAGCGCCAAAAGAACTTCATCTCGCTCGGGGCCATGCGTCAGCTCATCCAATCTGGCGGAGCTTCCCTGCAAGAACTCGCCCAGCAAGCCCAGGCGCGGGTCCGCAGCGTCTTCCGCAAAGGCGACGGTGAGGCACGACCCGGAGACAGCGATGAATCGACCGATCCCCTTCGGCGCACCATCAACACCGACAGCCCATCGGCGGTGCGTGAGTTCATGGAGCGCTGGCAGGTCGCGCTCGAAGACTGGCAGCACAAAGTCGACGACCGCATCCACGGTGTGGTCGAGAGCCTGTCACCGTTCGCAGCGCTCGAAAAAGAGGTGACCCGGCTGCGCCAGCGCGTCGATGAGCTTGAGTCGAAGCTCAGCAAGCAACCGCCCGAGACCTAATCGGACACCGAACGCCAATCCTGACGAAGCTAGTATTTCTTGGTTCCGCGTAGCAGCGCCGACAGGATCAGCAGCACGGCTACAAACGGCGAGAGGGTCACCACGACTCGCTTGAGTAGCTCCATAAACTGCCCACCCACCTGCGTCATTCCAAAAAGTACCCACGGCCCAATCAGCACCCCGGCGACGATGGCCGCCCGCATGAGCTGACGGTGCATCTTTCGATACAGGGCCGAGATCACCTGATCGCTCACCTCGGTGGGCTGTGGCTCCTTCCCAATGAGGCGAAGCGTCAACGCGGTGAGCCCCATGGCCGTAGGAACACCGAGCCCGATCCCAACCGCAATCCCCAGGCCCATGCAGCCGAAGAACACGCCTGCGGACTGATGAGTCGGGTCGAGCAAAAACGCCAGCGGGATCGCGCCATAACCCATCACAAACCCAGCCAGCGCAAAGAAGTACAGCGCGTTGAGCGAGCCGAAGCCAAGGTGTCCCGACATCGACACGCCTTTGGCCAGAGTGCCAAGC
>ERZ724523.1173-NODE-1173-length-15344-cov-5.023546_pt1 | contig 15344 bp, 13 predicted proteins | sample MGYA00376056_ERZ724523 | MGnify/ENA primary metagenome ERZ724523 (study PRJEB28724, sample SAMN07190888) | wastewater metagenome | isolation source: influent of sewage treatment plant in Hong Hong | place: USA: Christiansburg, Virginia | collected 2016-03-01 ... | reverse complement strand
CCTCCTGTAAAAATCATCTTACAGATGGCGTCCACTTTTCTCAGCCTACCTCAATGTTGCCGGTTTCTCCCAATCCAACGACCTGCCAGCCTTGCCGTGACAGGTGCGGTGCCAGATGGCGGAATTGCCCGGGGAAGTTTTGGTGGAGAAAGAGGATGTTTTTCACCGTTCATCCTCAACGACTTCCATCTGCCGTGCCTTGTCTGTACCCAGTTCAAACACTTCATCGACTTGCAGGCCTCTGGGGATAAGGACCGGGACATGCGTATTGACGTCAATTTCGTTCGTGCCGGGAATGGCTACAGAAGCCAGGAAGGCGATGGCGGGGAGCGGGAGCTTTTGCCAGTCAACTCCATCCAGGACGACGGTACCGGTCTTGAGTCCTGAAGAGCGCGTTGCTTCAAGAAAGGTGGCGGCGCTGTACGGTGGCGAAAACTGCTGCGCAATGAGCACGGCACCACATGGCAGGAGATAGAGCCCACTGATACTGCCGAGTAGCCAAAGAATTTCTTCGCGACCCATCCCCCCGGGTGGTGACATAGGAATTTATATGTTTGGTTTTTAGTAGGATGCACTTTACGGAAAAACACATGCCATTGAAATATAACAAAAGGCGTATTGGTGATTAACCAGCTTGAGCTAGTGTTTGAGTGCCTGGCGCTGAAATTCGGCACGATGGATATTGGGTACGTAGTACCTCCTGGCTGTAGATGTTCAGAATTGATCTGGCACCAGGGTCTGGGGGTTAGCCCCTTTCTTAAATCTGGTACGAATCGAACTTGCCAACGTGAGAAACTTTGATCGTCGTTTTCAGAGGACAATCATCCCAGAAAACTCAGCTACCCCCATACGACAGGCTCAGGACAGACTGCTCATGCGGAACAGGGCAGACAACTCGCCTCGAAGCAGTCCAGGCCCTCACGAAGGTCAGGTATCAACACTTCGCAGTATCAAGCCGCCTTATTTGTGATAAACCCGGCTACTCCCACCCGAGCCGCCTGAACCGGAGTTGGCTACATTATCGAACATGTTCCAGCCCTGATGCTGGGCATAGCCGAACAAAGCCAAAGCGAGGATGCCGGTAATCAGGTTGAAGTTTTTGAACATCAGTCGTCCGATCCCGAATCACTATCCGAATCACTGCTGGCAACCGGGGCATGGTCACTTTCGGACCAGCGCCTGGCCTCGAAGGCGGCGCGGCGCAAACGGGTGAAGAAGGGGAAGATGATCAGGTAGATCATCAGCATCACGTAGTTGGACCAACCGATGCCACCACTGGAGATTTCTATCGTGTCGCGCACCGGCACTGGTTTTTCCGTCGACATATCGGGGTCGACCGCAACATAGTAGGTGCCCGGCGGAATAGCGAGGAAAACCACCTCGTCATCACGATTGCCTTCCGACCAACTTTCGCCGTCATCGTTGCCGTAGTAATAGGCAATTTCACGTGAGGCCGGCCAGGCCTCACCGGTGGCCTTGTTGACCAGCGTCATCTCAAGACCAATCCAGTTGTTATCAAGCGATGTTCTGTTATGCACCGTAATTTTGCGCGGTTTGTCACGCACCACAAATTCCTTGGTGGTGAGCGAGTCTTCGGCCATATGCGGGCTGAAGTCCAACGTCTGGCGCAGCAGCATCTGGCCGCCAACCACATAAACGAAAAACAGCTGAATGACGGTTGCCAGCAGGCCGAGCATCCAGAACAAGCGACAAACCCGCTTGTGCGTGGCCTCCCACGGGTTGGGTTGGTTGGCAAATACGCCTATCGGTTCCGGCAACTTGCCCGGCAGCTTGAAGGCTTCGCGCACCACATCCGGCGCGACATAAGTGCCGAGCGACCAGGAGAGCTCGTTGCTGGTCGTCTCACGCGACAACATCAAGGGCGGCGCTACGTAATCACTGACACGAGTCGTTTCACCACGTTTAACTCGCCAGGTGAATTCGCCAGCCACTTGAATGACCTTGGCCGATTTTGTGGTGGCAAAGTGCTTGAACTTCTGGCCATCGTAGGGCACGTCTGCCAATTCCATCGCGCCGCTGCTGGTCGGTGGCCGCGACAGCACATCCGCCGTATTCCAGTGGCCGTTGTACTCGGTCAACCAGCGATACGTGCCATTTTCGCCAGCCAGCAGGTATTCGCGCCACTCGTAGGAAATGCCGTCGATTGTGCTTTGTTTGACCAGAAAGCCTATCGCTTCAACCGGCTTGCCTTCCAGCATTCCCTTGCTGCCAAGGGGAATGCGCGGGGCGTATTTTTCATCACGATTGCCCAGCGCCTTGGACAGAATCTTGTAGTTTTCGTTGGCCGTATCGACGACTGCGCCACAAGAGGCGCAACCCACTGCCAGAATATCTTTCGAGCGCGCCGACATCGGCGAACCGCAACTAGGGCAACGAAAAACCTGGGCCTGTACGGTATGCGTCGGGATCGGCATACCTTCGCGCAGATTGTTCATCTTCAGCGTATCGAAGACGACCGGTTCGCCGATGAAAAGCAGCGGCGGCGTTTCCGAATAATCCAGCGTCGCAAAGCCCGGCCCGGTTGTTGCGCCACTGCGCAGATCGACCGTCGGCAAGGGATAGCCACCGCCGACTTTGAAGGGCAATTCGCCCTGCCCAGCAATGCACTCGGCGCTTTCAATATTGGTGACAGTCCACGGCCGGCTGGCCATGACAAAGCGCTGGCCGACCTGCAGCGCTTCAAATTCTGGCAAAGCTTCCTGGACATGCTCGATGAAGGAAACCACATACTCACCGCTGGCTTCGGAGAGCCAGCCGGTGCGCATGTCGTCGAACATCAGGTACCACTCGTTCCAGATAACCTGGCTGTACTTGATCTGGATGCGCCCGATCAGCGCAAAGTGCACACCCTTGTAGCTACCTTCTGCCCCCAGTTGCAGGGGCGAACGATCCTCGACCAGCGCCGCCATCTTGCCGATATCTTCGAGCGCCTGATCATGGCGTACCAGCGTGCTCTGGCAATACTCGCAGACGGCAAAGATCGACGCTGCCGATTGAAAGACAACCGGCGCGCCGCAGGATGGGCAGGAAGCGGTCTGGGCCACGAGCAGCAGCAGGTGTTAGCTGAGTTTCTTCAGCAACTCGACTTTCTTGGCTTCAAACTCCTCTTTGGACAGAATGCCTTTTTCAACCAGACCATGCAGCTTCTCCAGGGTTGCCACAATGTCATCCGCTGAAATGGCAGCAACGGCTGCGGCTACCGGCGCAGCAGCAGGCTGCATCGCCTGCGCCATCGATTGCCCCATCACCTGACCAAAGCCAACGCCGGCGCCCAAGCCAACGCCCATTCCGGCCAGGCCGCCTTCGTTGGCCGCCGCGACAGGAATACTGTTGGCGACCTGATACTGGGTGAAGCGGCCCATATCGCCAATCATGTTCATGCCGATTTTCTGGTCTAGGATCTTCTGCAGTTCTTCCGGCAAGGAGACGTTCTGCACGACCAGTGAATCGAGCGTCAGTCCAAAATCAGCAAAAACCGGCGCCATCTTGAAATGCATGGCCTTGCCGAACTCATCCTGATTCGAGGCCATGTCGATGAAAGCGACGCCGGATTCACCAAAGAGATCGGTCATCCCGGCGATCATCGTATTGCGCAACTGGCCTTCAAGCTCTTCACGCGTGTATTCGCCGCGGGTGCCAGAAATCTTCTGATAGAAGGTTTTGGCATCACTCAGATGGTAGGAATAAATACCAAAGGCACGCAGGCGAACAATGCCAAAATCCTTGTCGCGGATGGTAATCGGGTTGGGCGTGCCCCATTTCTGATCAAGCTGGGTGCGTGTCGAGAAGAAATAGAGATCGGATTTGAACGGGGATTCAAACAGCTTGTCCCAGTTTTTCAGATAAGTCAGCACCGGCAGGGTTTGCGTCGTCAGCTTGTACATACCCGGCGCGAAAACGTCGGCTACCGTACCTTCATTGACGAAGAGCGCCAGTTGCGAATCGCGCACCGTCAGGCTGGCGCCGTTCTGGATTTCCATCTCCTGCATCGGGAAACGCCAAGCCAGCGTCCCGTCAGACGCTTCGGTCCACTGCAGGATGTCGATAAATTGCTTCTTGATAAAGTCCATTAGCGCCATAACTATCTCCTGAAATTAAATGATGCAGCCGGCGTTGAGAATGCCGACACCGAGCGAGAGCGATGCAAGAAAAATCCCGGAGGCAATTTTGCCCTGCGGAATAGCTTGGTTGAGACTCGGCAGCGCCAGACGCGCCACGACGTAAACCAGAAGCTGTACAAGGCCGGCGACCACTGCCCAGCCTATCATTGCGTAAAGGTTATGGCTGACTGCTACCGAAACGGCAATCGGCAACGCAAAGCCAACAATCGCCCCACCCAGCGTAATGGCGGCAGCGGCATTGCCTTCGCGAATCAGCGCCAGTTCGTTGTAAGGCGTGACCAGTTCATAAAGTACGGCGAAGACGCCAAGCAAAACAACGGCAGTAAGAAAATAGCTGGCAAATGCCGGCAAACTATTGATGACCGGATCGAACATGGTTTCTCCCGGAAACGGACTGATTATGGGTGATTGTGACCCGCCGCGAAGCAATATTCAACTGTCTTGCGCCAGCCCTTGTCGAGCCAGTCCTTCAAGCACCAGATTATCGATCAGCCGGTGCGGAATGCTCAGCTGCGGCGCCAGCATGTAAGCAGCGCCGCCGGAGAGCAGACAGACCGCATCCGGCTCTCCGGCAATCCGCGTGAAAGCACGTTCAATGGCGCCGAGCTGGGCCTCCAGGCAACCACTAATGATCGCATCATCGGTATTGCGCGGACAGACTGCATGCTCTCCGCTGGCTAGCGGCAAGGCAGCAGTGTCACGGGCCAATGCCCGGCGCATCAGGTCCGGACCGGGCAGGATCAAGCCGCCATGAAACTGGCCACTGGCATCAAGTGTATCGATGGTGGTCGCGGTTCCTGCCATGACGACAAGGCAAGCCGCCGCTGTCATGCCGCGCGCGCCAATCAGTGCACACCAGCGGTCGACACCTAATTGAGCCGGATTTTCATAGCCATTGCGCACGCCATGCCCACCGGCCGAGGACTTCACTTCCCGGATCAGTGTTTGCCATGGCATCAGCGCCTGGCATATGCCCGCCAGGGCATTCGCGCCAGCAACGTTGGACAGCCAGACACTACTGGGCTTCCATTTACTGAGCAAGGCACCAACATCGGCAATTTCAGCATGCGACAATGCGCCCTGCGCCAACCAGACATCAGCATCACGCACCCCCCATTTGATGCGCGTGTTGCCGCTATCGATACAGATGATCATAGCCGGCTGACCGCAGGAGTACTTGCTACGCGGCGCAAGCTGACATCACCGGAAAGAATGCGCTGGATGCCGCTTTCGGTTTCGAGCAACAGCGCGCCGTCGTTATCCACCCCCAGACAAATACCCAGCAATGGCGTCGCTTCATCGGCGAGAAGCTGGACCGGCTGATCCTGCCAGGCATGACGCACCTGCCATTCATTTTTCAGGCCAAAAAAGCCGTCGACCGTAACAGATTCAAGCGCCTCGCCCACAGCCACAAGAACCGCCGCCAGCAGCTCATGGCGCTCAGGCAAAACATCAAATGCCTGATTCAACCCTGCCGCTGGTTGCGGCAAATCGCCCGCCGGTTTTTGCAGGTTGATACCAATGCCGATCACCACCTGGGTTCCACGGCGATCCGAGGCCAGCTCAATCAGGATGCCGGCAAGCTTGGCAAAGCCATCACCTTGACGCAGCAAAATATCATTCGGCCATTTCAGGCAAATGCCGTGCGCGCCGAGACGTTCCAGCCCGCGCGCCAACCCCACGCCAACCGCCAGGGAAAGCCCGGCAAGCTGACTGGCAGGGCCGTTGAACCGCCAAAGCAGGGAGAACGTCAAACCAGCCTCAGGCGCCGAAAACCATTGCCGACCTCGCCGACCACGTCCGGCGCTTTGTTGATCAGCGACGATGACCGTCCCCGCCGGCGCACCCCGTTCGGCACGGCGCAGCAATTCACTGCTGGTCGAATCGCACTCGGCCAGCGAGTCGACATCAAAGCGCCCGGCAAGTACGCCGAGCCGTGATTTAAGCAGTGCGGGATCAATCAGGGTCATGTGCGAATTCTACAATGCCACGCCCATCGTGCCGGATCAGCTACGCAAGCGGCCTTCCGCTTGCGCCTGCTTGAGCCAGGCAGCAACTGCACTGGCTGGCATCGGCCGGGCAAAATAATAACCTTGGGCAATATTACAGCCGAGATCATTTAGGCGTCGCGCCGTATCTTCATCCTCGACCCCTTCGGCAATGGTCGATAGACCAATCGACCAGGCAAGATTGATCGAACTTTGCACGATCTCGTGACTACGCAATGAGGTCGCCATTTCCTGCACGAAAGTCTTGTCAATTTTGAGACAGGAGATGGGCAGGGACTTGAGGTAATCAAGACCGGCGTAGCCCGTGCCAAAATCATCAAGGGCTATCGCAATACCTAGTGCAGAGAGTTTTTCCAGCACCTCACCGACCGTCGCACGATCTTCAATGATCACTGTTTCGGTCAACTCGATTTTCAGCTCTTGCGGCAGCATGCCCTTGCGCTCAAGCGCATGCCGTATCGTATCGACAATTTTCGGGTCACCCAACTCGGCGGCCGAAAGATTGACGCTGACAAATGGCGGCAAGTCAGTGCTCGGCTGGCAAAGCAGACGCAACTGAGCCCAGGCATCAATCGCGTGATCGAGTACCCATATACCGAGCCGATGTACCAAGCCGGTTTTCTCAGCCAGCCCGATGAACTCCATTGGCATGATCATGCCCAATGTTGGGTGACGCCAGCGCACCAATGCCTCAAAACCAACCAGATTGCGCTCGGCAAAACCCACGAGAGGTTGATAAAAAAGTTCAAGCTGCTCGTTTTCCAGCGCGAAGGAGAGATCACGCGTCAGCGTCAGTGTACGCAATGCCTCTTCCTGATCGATCGCCGCGTGCGGCGCATCGTCAGCAAACACGTGGCCCGGATGTGTGCTGCGAAAACGTTCAAGCAACAGGGTCATCAAATGGCGAATGACAGGATCACTGCGTTTGAGCAATTCATTAACGTGGCTGCGTTCAATCCGCACCAGCGTAGTTGCTTCCAGGGTGCGCACGGTCGCCGTCCGAGGTTGCTGATCAAGCAGCGCCACCTCGCCAAACAATTCACCAGCGCAAAGCACAGCAATGCGGTCCTGCGCGGGGCCGGCCAGAATTTCGACACGGCCTGATTCGATCACATAGGCAGAATCACCGGGCTCTCCGATACCAAACACTATCTCGGCTGTCGCGAGTTGCTCGCGGGGCAGGCTATCGTTCATCTTGCAATCCGTCGATTGGCTGGCTTCAGAGCAGAAACAATAGCACTTTTATCGCCGATTTTGACTCCGAAAAAGCGGCTACTCAGCCGCCGCCTCTTTGCCGCCATCAATCCGCAGTTCAGCAATCTTTCGCGTAATCGTATTTCGCCCAATGCCCAATGCCAGCGCTGCTTCGATCCGCCTTCCGCCAGTGTGCGCCAACGCCCGGGAAATCAGGATTCGCTCAAAAACCTGAACCAAAACGCCATGCACATCAGAGATGCCTCGTGCCAGCAAGCGGTCAACCTCCCCCTCCAGCGCCGACTCCCAATCAGTCGCCAGCGCCAGCGGTGTCGCCTCGCGCAACTCAGCCGGCAAATCGCCAATTTCGATCTGTTGCCCCGGCGCCATGACGGTCAGCCAATGGCAAAGATTCTCCAATTGCCGGACATTGCCCTGAAAATCGAGTCCGCTAAGGTATTTAAGTGCTGGCTCAGCCAGACGTTTGGCTTCAACACCCAGCTCACGCGCACTTTTCTGCATGAAATGTCGCGCCAGCAACGGAATGTCTTCACGACGCTCGCGCAGCGAAGGCAGGCGAATACGAATCACGTTCAGACGATGGAACAAGTCCTCACGGAACAAGCCTTCCTTGACGCGTGTTTCGAGATTCTGGTGGGTTGCCGCGATGACACGCACGTTGGCCTTGATCGGCGAATGACCACCAACCCGGTAAAAATGGCCGTCGGACAAAACGCGCAGCAGACGGGTCTGCAGTTCAGACGGCATGTCACCGATTTCATCGAGAAACAGCGTACCGCTCTCCGCCTGCTCGAAACGACCACGGCGCTGAGTTTGGGCGCCGGTAAATGAACCGCGCTCGTGACCAAACAGTTCGGATTCAAGTAAATCCTTGGGAATCGCCGCTGTATTGATCGCCACAAAAGGCTTGTCGGCACGCATGCTGTGCCGATGCAAGGCACGCGCAACCAATTCCTTACCAGAACCGGACTCACCCGTAATCAGCACCGTCGCATGCGACAAGGCCAGACGACCTATGGCGCGAAAGACCTCTTGCATGGCTGGCGCCTGCCCGAGAATCTCCGGCACCAGTCCCTCCTCCTCGGATGCACCGCTTTGGTGCATCGATTCATCAATGGCGCGCTGTATCAGTTCAACGGCCTGATCGACATCGAAGGGTTTTGGCAGATATTCAAAGGCCCCGCCCTGAAAGGCGGCAACCGCGCTTTCCAGATCGGAATAGGCGGTCATGATGATAACCGGCACCGACGGGAAACGGGTTTTGACTTCCTGCAACAGCTCAAGCCCTGACTGGCCGGGCATGCGGATGTCGGAGAGCAAGACCTGCGGCGGTTCAGCCCCCTGCTCCAGTTGCGAAATCGCTTCAGTGGCAGAAGCGAAACTCTTGAAAGGGATGCCTTCGCGGGTCAGGGTTTTTTCCAGCACCCAGCGGATGGAGCGATCGTCATCGACGATCCAGACCGGTTTCATATTATTTTGTACTCATCAGCTCGTTGCAATGTGTAAAGCAAAAGCAAGACTCAAGCCTGTTCGACCGGTAGCCGTAAGGTGAATACCGTTTCACCCGGGCGACTTGAACAATCAATTGTGCCGTGATGATGTTGCACGAAGTTCTGGGCAATTGTCAGACCCAGTCCGCTGCCCCCTTCACGACCGGAGACCAGTGGATAAAACATGCGCTCACGTATGGTTTCCGGAATACCTGGCCCGTTGTCGATTACCTTGAGCTCCAAAGCCAAACGATAGCGTTTCTTGGCTAGCGTTACCTGACGCAAAGAGCGCGTACGCAGCACGATCAGCCCGTCGCCGTTCATCGCCTGGGCTGCATTTCTGGCAATGTTGAGTACCGCCTGAATCAATTGTTCACGGTCACCAACCAACTCCGGCAGACTGGTGTCGTAGTCGCGGCGCACCTCAAGCGAGCCGGGGAACTCGGCGGTCAATAAACTGCGTACCCGTTCGAGAATTTCATGAATATTCACGGTTGCAGGCAACATGGCACGATGCGGCGTCAACAAGCGCTGCATCAGATCCTGCAGGCGATCAGCTTCCTTGATGATAACTTGGGTGTATTCCTTGAGTGATGGGTTGTTCAACTCGTGCTCAAGCAACTGCGCCGCCCCACGGATTCCACCCAAGGGATTCTTTATTTCGTGCGCCAGATTACGAATCAATTCGCGATTTGCCTGTTGTTGCTCAATTAGTCTTTCCTCCCGAGTTGCAGCCAGATGATGCTGAATCGGTTGCAACTCAAGCAACAAACGGACACCCGCCGCAATTTCAGGACGCAGCGGGGATACGGTGCAGTTCAGGTTCAGCTTGTCGCCATCAATCCGTTGCAATTCGATATTCTGCCCGGTGTAACCCCAATTATTGGCAAGCCCGTTATCCAGCGCAGTTTGAAGGGTTAACGAAGGCTTGCAGACGGCAGATAGCGGCCGCCCTTCAACCACCCTGGAGCTGACTGCCAGCAGATTTTCACCAGCGGGATTGATATAACGGACAAGTAGCCCATCATCAATGAGCAAGACAGCTGAGGCCAGCAAATCCAGCCCGGCAAAGGAAGCGTAGGAGGCGTTCATGGTTGCCATTGTAACGACTCAAGCTGTGTGCTGAATTACATCTTGCGTTAATGACCCGTCGTTCATTATCATTCGATACCGACTGTAGCGACATTCACCAACGCCCTCAATCATGCCCAGCGCGATCCCCATTCGACTACTAGCAACACTCAGCGCCATCGCTTTGCTGGTCGGCTGCGGCGCGAGCGACACCCCGCCGGCGGCAACGCCAACCGTCATGGTGCAAACTGCTAGTCGTGCGCCGGCCAGTGGCAGCATTTACAGCGGTGAAATTCGCGCACGTTACGAATTTGATGTTGCCTTCCGTGTTGGCGGAAAAATTGCGGCACGACTGGTCGATGCTGGCGCGCAAGTCAAAGCCGGGCAAGCGCTGGCCCAGCTCGACCCGGCAGACCTCGAACTTAATGCCAGCTCCGCCCGCGCCCAACTCGCCGCCGCCGAAAGCGACTTCGCCACGGCACGCGCCGAGCGCGAACGCTATTCCAGTCTGGTCAAACAAAAATTTGTCAGCTCCACTGCCTTTGAAGCCAAAGACAACGCCTTCAACAGCGCCCGCGCCCGCCTTGCCCAAGCCCAGGCGCAGACCAAGATCAGCGGCAATCAGGCAGCTTACGGAACTCTCTCCAGCGACAAGCCCGCCATCGTCACCGCCGTGCTGGCCGACGCCGGGCAAGTGGTCAGCGCCGGCCAAGCCGTCATGCGGCTGGCGCGCCCGGAAGAAAAGGAGGTTTCAATCGCAGTACCGGAAAGTCGGCTTGCGGCACTGAAGCCAGGCCAGATTGTTACGGTCAACCTGTGGGCAGACCCAAAAATTTTCGTCAACGGCAAAGTACGTGAAATTGCACCGGCCGCTGATGCGACGACACGCACCTTTCTGGTCCGCATCAATTTAACGGATCCGCCACCCGCCGTTCAGATCGGCATGACGGCGCGCGTAATGATTGGGGACGCTTCAGCCACCCCACTATTAGTGCCGCTAAATGCCGTTAGTGATCGCGGCCAAGGCCCGCAGTTATGGCTGGTGCAGGATGGCAAGGCAATGCCGCGCGCCATACAGGTTGCCCAGTTCAGGGAAGATGGCGCGACGATTGCCAGCGGCTTGAACGAAGGCGAAATGATCATTATCAGCGGCCTCAACCGCCTCACTGCCGGCATGGCCGTCACCCCGCGCCCGGCCGCAACGCCTGAGCAGCAGCGTTAAGTCGTGAGTCAGCGCTTCAATCTTTCGGACTGGACGCTGCACCACCGCACGCTGGTCGGCTACCTGCTGTTTGCCATCGCCCTGATGGGCGTACTGGCTTATGGCCGCTTGAGTCAGGCAGAAGATCCGCCCTTCACCTTCAAACTGATGGTGATTCGCAGCTTCTGGCCGGGCGCAACTGCGCGCCAAGTTGAGCAGCAACTGACCGACAAGATTGAAAAGAAGCTGCAGGAAACCCCGTTTATTGACCGCGTAGCGAGTTATTCGCGCCCCGGCGAATCGACCGTGATGTTCTTTGCCAAAGACAGCACTCCGCCAGCACAGGTACCCGAAGTCTTTTATCAAGTCCGCAAGAAAATTGGCGATATCCGCCACACCCTGCCAGCCGGCATTCAGGGGCCATTCTTCAACGATGAATATGGCGACGTTTTTGGCAATGTTTACGCGTTGACCGCAGAAGACCTCAATTACCCGCAACTGAAGGATATCGCCGAGCGGATTCGCGACGACCTGCTGCGCGTACCGAATGTTGGCAAGGTGGAGATTTTTGGCATTCAGGATGAGCGCATTTACGTTGAGTTATCAAATGCCAAACTGGCCACGCTGGGTATCGAGCAATCCATCATTCTCCAGGCCTTGAACCAGCAAAACTCAGTTTCGGGCGCCGGTTTCTATGAAACGAACAGCGAACGGATACAAATTCGCCCCAGCGGTGCCTTCAATACCGTTCAATCGGTCGCTGACACGCTGATTCGCGCCAACAACCGCAGTTTTCGCCTTGGCGACATTGCCACCGTCACGCGTGGCACGATAGACCCGCCCGCCACCCAGGTCCGCTACGGCGGCAAGCGCGCTTTGGCAATTGCCGTGTCGATGGTCAAAGGCGGCGACATCATCCTGCTCGGCAAGGACTTACAGAACCGCGTTGAAGCACTCCAAAGCAGCCTGCCGCTCGGCGTCAATATTGGCGAAGCAGCGAGCCAGCCCGATGCTGTCAAGCGCTCAATCAAGACGTTTGTTCAATCGCTGGCCGAAGCAGTCATTGTCGTTCTGCTGGTCACCTTCATCAGCCTCGGTGTGCGCACCGGCATGGTCGTTGCCATCTCGATTCCGCTGGTGCTGGCCGCCACTTTCCTCGCCATGAATCTTTTCAATGTCGGCCTGCACAAGGTTTCCCTTGGCGCACTGGTCTTGGCGCTGGGCTTGCTGGTGGACGATGCGATCATTGCCGTCGAAATGATGTGGGTCAAGATGGAGCAAGGCTGGGAACGCACCCGTGCCGCTTCTTTTGCTTACACCAGCACGGCCGGCCCGATGCTTTCCGGTACGCTGGTCACGGTGGCAGGCTTTCTGCCGATTGCCATCGCCAAATCGGCCACTGGCGAATACGCCTTTGCTTTCTTCCAGATCAATGCCGCCGCTTTGCTTATTTCCTGGCTGGCGGCAGTCGTCGCCATTCCCTGGCTCGGTTACAAATTGCTTCCAAACCCACGCGCGCCAAAGGAGCCCGGAATTATCGAGCGCCGCCTGCCGGCACTGGCCGCCCGACTCGAACGCCTTGGCCTCGGGGGCTTGAGCCACGGCGAAGATCACGACGTATACGGCACGCCCTTTTACACCCGCTTTCGGCAACTGGTTGGCTGGTGTGTCGCGCATCGTTGGCTGGTCATTGGCACAACGCTGATTTTCTTCGCGCTGTCAATTGTTGGCATGGGCAAGGTGCAGAAGCAGTTCTTCCCCAACTCGACCCGGCTAGAGCTGAATGTCGAACTACGGCTACCGGAAGGTGCGTCGATTGAGGCGATTGACGCCGAGTCGGCAAAACTCGAAAAATGGCTGGACAAGGATCAGGCTGAATTTGACCAGCATGAGCATTACATCACCTACGTCGGCTCAGGCTCTCCGCGCTATTACCTTGGCCTTGATCAGCAATTGCCGGCCAGCAACGTCAGCCAATTCGTCATCCTGACGCGCAATGTCGAAGCCCGTGAAGCCTTGCGCGGTCGACTGATAAAACACTATGAAAATGAGCCGCTTGGTGTCCGCGCGAATATCGCCCGTATCGAGAACGGCCCACCCGTCGGCTATCCGATTCAATATCGAATTTCCGGCGAAGGCATGGCGACGCTGCGCAAATTCGCCACTCAAATCTCCGATGCCATGCATCGCAACGGGGAAATATCAAACATTCATTACGATTGGAGCGAGCTCTCGAAAGTCGCAGAAATCGAGATCGACCAGGACAAGGCACGCCTGCTTGGTGTTTCCGGCCAGGATCTCGCCACCTTGCTCAATATGTCGCTTAACGGACTGACTGTAACCAGCTACCGCGAGGGCGAAAAAACCATCGACGTCATGCTGCGTGGCGACCGTTTTGAACGTACCCATCTCGCCGCACTGCCCGACCTTGCAATCCCGACCCGCAGTGGCCGTAGCGTGCCCTTAAGCCAGATCGGGCACATCAATTACAGTTTTGAGCCGGGCCTGATCTGGCGCCGCGACCGCTTGCCAACAATTACAGTGCGCGGCAACTTGTATAGCAAGACCCAACCGGCAACCCTGGTCAGCCGTCTCGAACCTGATATTGCCAAAATCCAGTCTGCCCTGCCGGCCGGCTACCGCATCGCCACCGGCGGCTCGGTCGAGGAATCGGCCAAAGGATCCAGTTCGGTAATGGCCGGCATCCCCATATTTATTCTCGTTGTCGTCACCATCCTGATGATTCAACTGCAAAGCGTTTCACGCGTGATTATGGTCTTGCTGACAGCACCGCTCGGCATCATCGGCATTGCACTCTTCCTGCTCGTATTCCGCCAGCCCTTTGGCTTCATGGCGCTACTCGGAACGATCGCCCTGTTTGGCATGATCATGCGAAACTCGATCATTCTGGTCGATCAGATCGAGCAGGATATGGCGGCCGGCAAACCGCGCTGGGAAGCCATTGTCGAATCAACGGTACGCCGCTTCCGACCCATTGTACTGACGGCGGCAGCCGCCGTTCTGGCGATGATTCCACTATCGCGCAATGACTTCTTCGGGCCGATGGCCGTTGCCATCATGGGCGGCCTGATCGTCGCCACCGCTTTGACCCTGCTTTTCCTGCCTGCGCTTTACGCTGCCTGGTACAAGGTTAAACCTGTCGCCGCCAGCTAATCAGCGCAGGTTGCCCATCTCTTTCTGCACTGCCTGAATGTTGCGCTCGTGTTGGGCGACACGCTCCTTGTAGGGCGTCAATCGGTCCAGTACACGCTGGTAATTTTTCTCATCGCCATTGCGAATCGACTCTTGCTCAGCCAGTTCCTTCTTGGCCTGCTCAAGATTGCGCTGCTCACCCGCCAATTCCTGCTCAAGAATCCGCCGCCGATCCGTATCGCGCGCCTTTTGGGTGTCTTCCTGAACCCGCGGGAAACCTGCCGGGGAAGGATTGGCGGCTGCGCCTGAGCTTGCTGAGCGCGCCTTTGGCGCCGGCATCGACGATTCAGGACTACTAGCGACCGCTTTACAGTTTTTATCCACCTTGGCATTCGAAATCAGTGTGCCGCCACTGGCATCCGTACATTTATAGATGGTCTGCGCCGTTGCCGGCAAGGCAAACGAAGCGAGCAACAAAGCATAGGTCAAACGTGTCATCGTCATCATTTCCGGATAGAGCGTTTCAGTTTAACGCACGGGAAGCGTTGCGGTGGACAAAAAAAGGGCGGGAAAAATCCCCGCCCCTTGTTGCGACTATCCGCTGATTAGCAGGAGTAGTACAGATCGAACTCGACCGGGTGGGTCGTCATGCGAACCCTGTTCACTTCATCCATCTTCAAAGAGATGAACGCATCAATCCAGTCGTTGGAGAAGACGCCACCACGGGTCAGGAACTCGCGGTCCTTGTCCAGGTTAGCCAGCGCTTCTTCGAGCGATGCGCAGACGGTCGGGATCTTTGCATCCTCTTCCGGCGGCAGATCGTACAGGTTCTTGTCAGCAGGATCGCCAGGATGGGTCTTGTTCTGGATACCATCCAGACCAGCCATCAACAGTGCAGCGAAGCAGAGGTAAGGATTGGCGATCGGATCCGGGAAACGGGTCTCGATACGACGGGCCTTGGTGGATGCAACGTGCGGGATGCGGATGGAAGCGGAACGGTTCTTGGCCGAGTAAGCCAGCTTGACCGGTGCTTCGTAGTGCGGGACCAGACGCTTGTAGGAGT
>ERZ724523.1166-NODE-1166-length-15389-cov-5.108321_pt1 | contig 15389 bp, 17 predicted proteins | sample MGYA00376056_ERZ724523 | MGnify/ENA primary metagenome ERZ724523 (study PRJEB28724, sample SAMN07190888) | wastewater metagenome | isolation source: influent of sewage treatment plant in Hong Hong | place: USA: Christiansburg, Virginia | collected 2016-03-01 ... | reverse complement strand
TATACTTATATCACTTTGATTTTTATCGTTTCGAGGCACACGAGGAGTTTCTCGATGCGGGCTTTACTGAATACTTTAATGAAAATGCGATCTGCCTGGTTGAGTGGCCGGAGCGGGCTGAGCGCTGCCTTCCGCCGCCAGACCTGCGGCTGCGCCTTCATCATGCAGGTTTCGGGCGTCTCGTCGAAGCCATGGCAAATTCACCGAAAGGGGCGCAGTGTCTAAGGGCGCTCACCCAAGCCTGGGGCGCCGCAAGCTCCTCCGCTACGCTGGCGCCTCGCTGATTTTCTCCGTCTCGCCGCTAGCCGGCGCGGCAACCAAGCTGCCTTCCGTACTCGCCGTACGAATCTGGCCGGCGGCGGACTACACCCGAGTGACGCTGGAGCATGATGCGCCGCTCAAATACACCCATTTCACCGTAGAAAACCCGGATCGACTGGTGGTCGATATCGAAGGCGTTGAGTTCAACAGCATATTGGATAGTCTGGCGCGCAAGGTGGCGACAGATGATCCATACATCAAACTATTGCGCGCTGGACGTTTCAAGCCGGGTGTTGTTCGCCTGGTTATGGAATTGAAGACCAAGGTCGTACCGCAGGTTTTTGAACTGAAGCCGGCTGGCGAATACGGCCATCGTCTGGTGCTTGACGTCTATCCGGTCAATCCGCCCGATCCGATGATGGCGCTGCTGGAAGGTCGTCAAGATGCCGTCGTGCCATTTAAACCTGATCCTGAACCGGCGCTGGCTGAAAACAAAGGGAGTGATCCGGCTGCACGTTCGATTGAAAAAGCACCTGAAGTGCATACCAGCAATAAATCCGGAAAGCCGATTGTTGATCGCCTGATTACGGTGACGCTTGACCCCGGCCACGGTGGTGAAGACCCCGGAGCGGTGGGCAAGGGCGGTTCCTATGAGAAAAACGTTACGTTGGCTGTCGCCAAGCGCTTGAAGGCGCGAATTGATGCCGAGCCAAACATGCGTGCCGTCTTGACTCGCGATTCTGATTTTTTCGTGCCGTTACAGATGCGTGTACAAAAAGCGCGGCGCGTGCAGTCCGATCTGTTTTTGTCGATTCATGCCGATGCCTGGATCAAGCCGGACGCGCGGGGGTCTTCCGTATTTGTCTTGTCTGAGCGCGGCGCTTCAAGTACGCAGGCGCGTCTTCTGGCACAACGCGAGAACGACGCCGATTTGGTCGGTGGCGTAAATCTTGGGGCCAAGGATTTGTTCCTGGCGAAAACGCTGCTTGATTTGTCGCAGACAGCCACCATTAACGATAGCCTGAAGCTGGGTAAGTACCTGCTTGGCGAACTGGGCGGCGTCAATACTCTGCATAAAAACAACGTCGAGCAAGCCAGCTTTGCAGTACTTAAAGCGCCCGATATTCCTTCTGCATTAATCGAAACTGCATTTATCTCGAACCCGGATGAAGAGCGCCGTTTGAATGATGATGCCTATCAGGACAAATTGGCCGAAGCTATTGTTCGTGGTGTGCGGCAATATTTCATCAAGCATCCACCGGGACCGAAGGCCAAACTCGCCTCGCTCGGTTAATTCCACTCAAAACAATTCGATTTCGCCCTTGGCTGATGTCTTGGCTGCAATTTCCCCTGCGGCGAGCAGGCTTTCGAAACAGGCGGACTGGTTTCGTCCATTGCGTTTGGCATAGTAAAGGGCTTCATCGGCACGATCAATGACATCGGATGGCATATCGTTGGGCAAGAGTTGGCTGTAACCAATGCTGACGGTAACATGGCCAACACGGCTAAAAGTGTGCGTTTCTACGGCCTGTCGAAACCGCTCAAAGACAGCGAGAACATTGCTCTGAGGAGCGGGTTGGAGGACGGCAATAAATTCTTCACCGCCAAAACGAAATATTTGATCGTCGTAACGAAACGATTCACTCATTAATCGGGCAAACATAACTAATACTTCATCGCCGATCAGATGGCCATGCGTATCGTTGACCTGTTTGAAATGATCAATATCGCAAACCGCCAGCCAGTGTCGGCCATCCTGGCCGCCTTTACGACGCCGCTGACCACTAATGAATGAATTTTTTTCGTCATTAGCCGCCTGACCCAGTACTTCGAATAGATGCTTGTCGAAAGTTTTGCGATTGGCCAGGCCGGTAAGCGTGTCTCCTTCACCGTAATCAAGGAGTGCAATATGGTGGGTGAAATACTCCACGAGTCCCATCAATAGGACTCGCTGTTCGGCGGGGAAGGTTTCGCTAATGACGATATCAACCAGATAAATCAGCCGATTCATTGAATGGACAGGGAAAACCAGTCGGTTTGAACCGTCCGGCAGTACATCCAGGACGATTGATGCTTCCCTGTGTGCCTGGCGGAGCAATCGATCTTGCTCGATTGGCTTGCAATATCTGCGCTCCGGTAGATAGGCATTGTGTGAAAAAGTGCCTTCTTCGCCAAAACCGGCGCAGGCAAATACGACGACTTTCGACGCGCTTGAGAAACAGCGGTAAATGCGTAGGGAGTGAGGCCTAAACAGGTCGAGCACGGCCTCAAGCAATGCTGTGTTGATTTCTGTTCGATCGCGGCGCGCCGAAATTCGAACAATGTGATCAATCAACTTGAGCATGAAGGGTGACAAGAACGATGAATTTGTGACAATGTTACTAATTATAACTAATGGCGTATGAAATTCTAATATTCTTCAGTGGTTGCTTTGACTGGAAATTGGTCTATACGGCATTGGTTCGGACAATGCCGCTATAATTGGCCCTTTTTTTCGGGCATCAGATGCAGGTTTTTCGCGGGTTTTCGCGTCCGGTTTCCGGCCCTACGGCGCTGGCTATCGGTAATTTTGACGGAGTTCATCGCGGCCATTTAGCCCTGTTGGAACGCCTAGTTGTTGCTGCTCGAGCGGCAGATTTACCAGCGACCATACTGACCTTTGAACCGCACCCGCGAGAGTTTTTTGCCCCGGAATCTGCACCGGCGCGTCTCACGACATTGCGGGAGAAACTTGAATTGCTTGCTGATGCAGGTGTTGAGCAAGTTATGGTTTGCCGCTTTAATGCGGCTTTTGCCGGATTATCCGCCGCGCAGTTTATAGACACTGTACTGGTTACCGGTTTGCGCATGCGTCACTTGATCATTGGTGATGATTTCCGTTTCGGCAAAGGGCGTTCCGGTGACTTTTCCATGCTGCAGAGCGCCGGGCTGCAATCCAACTTCACGGTTGAGTCTATGGGCAGTGTGACGGTCGACGGTGAACGAGCCTCAAGTTCTGGCGTGCGCAAGGCTTTGGCAGCAGGTGATATGGAGCAGGCGGCAAATCTGCTGGGCCGGCCATATGTGATTGATGGCAGCGTTCGGCATGGCGACAAAATTGGTCGTCAATTAGGTTTTCACACCGCCAATATTCGCATCAAGCACAACCCGTTGCCGATGTCCGGTGTCTTTGCGGTTGAGGTTGCCGGCTTGGGCGACAAGCCGCTGCCGGGCGTCGCCAATTTGGGCATTCGGCCAACGCTGGGCGGCACACGGCCTTTGTTGGAAGTGCATTTGTTTGATTTCGTGCGCGATATTTATGGCGCACACCTTTCCGTTCGTTTCGTCCACAAACTGCGTAACGAGCAACGTTTTCCCAATTTAGATGCCCTGAAGGCGCAGATCGCAGCAGACGCGATGGCGGCCCGGGCCTTTTTCAAGCTTTGAGTGCGCAAAATGGCTGATTACAAAGACACCCTGAACCTGACCGATACCGCCTTCCCGATGCGCGGTGATTTGCCCAAGCGCGAGCCGCAGTGGGTTGGGCTTTGGCAGGAAAAGAAGCTCTACCAGCGCATCCGCGAAGTTTGCGCCGGCCGCCCGCGCTTTGTGCTACACGATGGCCCGCCTTACGCCAACGGTGATATTCACATCGGTCACGCGGTCAACAAGGTGTTGAAAGACATTATTGTTCGTGTCAAGACGCTCAGTGGTTTTGATGCGCCCTATGTGCCGGGCTGGGATTGCCACGGTTTGCCGATTGAGCATCAGATCGAAAAGCTTCACGGTAAACAGATTCCGGCTGACAAGGTACGTGAACTGTCGCGTGCCTATGCGGCCGAACAGGTCGAGCGCCAGAAGAAAGACTTCATCCGCCTAGGTGTACTTGGCGACTGGAGCAATCCTTACCTGACCATGAATTATTCGGCGGAAGCTGGTGAAATTCGTGCCTTGGGCAAAATTTTGGAGCAAGGCTATCTCTATCAGGGTTTGAAACCGGTTAACTGGTGTCTGGATTGTGGTTCGGCGCTTGCTGAAGCAGAGGTCGAGCACGAAGACAAGACTTCACCGGCCATCGACGTCGCCTTTGAGGTGCATGGCAATCATGCCGAAAAACTGGCCACCGCTTTTGGCCTGACCCATCTGCGTGGCCCGGCCTTTGCGGTGATCTGGACGACGACCCCGTGGACCTTGCCGGCCAACGAAGCAGTCAGCGTCCATCCGGAACTGACCTACGATCTCGTTGAAACCGAAAGAGGCGCGCTGATTCTGGTTCGCGAACTGGTTGAGGCTGCCCTCAAGCGTTATGCGCTGGAAGGCAAGACGATTGCGTCGACCACGGGCGACAAGCTCGACCAGATTCTGCTCAAGCACCCATTCCAGCATCGCGATGTGGCGATCATTTGCGGTACCCATGTCACCACTGAAGCGGGTACGGGTCTGGTTCATACCGCGCCGGCGCATGGTGTAGACGACTACAACATCGGCAAAAAATATGGCCTGCCGGTCAATAATCCGGTCGGCAATGACGGCAAATTTCTCGGCAACACACCGGCGCTGTCGGTTGGCGAATTGGCCGGCAAAACGGTATGGGAAGCCAACCCGCTGGTGTTGCAGGAGTTGGAGTGTTGCGGTCGACTGCTAAAAGTCGAGAAAATTTTGCATAGCTACCCGCATTGCTGGCGTCACAAAACGCCAATTATTTTTCGGGCGACGACGCAGTGGTTCATCGGCATGGACCACAAGAAAAACGAAGATGCCTCGACACTGCGCTGGATTGCCGAACGCGCTGTTGATGAAACCCAGTTCTTCCCGGCCTGGGGGCGCGCTCGTCTTGAGGGCATGATGAAGACGCGCCCGGATTGGTGTGTCTCGCGTCAGCGTAACTGGGGCGTGCCGATTCCTTTCTTCCTGCACAAGGAAACCGGCCTGCCGCACCCGCGCACTGCTGAACTGGTTGAACAGGTTGCCCAGCGCGTCGAAAAGGCCGGCATTGAAGCCTGGTTCAGTCTCGATCCGGCGGAATTGCTCGGCGCCGAGGCCGATCAGTACAACAAAATGAAGGACACACTGGATGTCTGGTTCGATTCCGGTACGACGCACTGGCATGTCCTGCGCGGCTCGCACGCTAAGGAACTGGCTTATCCGGCTGATTTGTATCTGGAAGGCTCCGACCAGCATCGCGGCTGGTTCCAGTCCTCGCTGCTCTCCGGTTGCGCCATCGATGGTCGCGCACCCTACAAGGCGCTACTGACGCATGGTTTCGTTGTCGATGGCAAGGGACACAAGATGTCGAAGTCGAAAGGCAACGTCATTGCGCCGCAGCAGGTTTCCGACAAAATGGGCGCCGAGATTCTGCGCTTATGGACTGCCTCGACCGATTACTCCGGTGAGCTGTCGATTTCCGACGAAATTTTGAAGCGCGTCGTCGAAGGTTATCGCCGCATCCGTAACACCTTGCGTTTCGTGTTGGCCAATACCAGCGATTTCGATGCCGCCAAGGATATGCTGCCGGTTGAGCAATGGCTGGAGATCGACCGTTACGCGCTGGCCTTGACCCGCGAATTGCAGTCTGATTGTCAGGCTGACTATGACCGTTACGAATTCCACCGTGTAGTTCAGTCTCTGCAAACCTTCTGTTCCGAAGACCTCGGCGGTTTCTACCTCGATATTCTGAAAGACCGCCTGTACACCACGGCACCGAATTCACGTTCGCGCCGTTCGGCCCAGTCGGCGCTCTGGCATATCCTGCAAGCCTTCACCAAACTGATGGCACCGATTCTTTCCTTCACTGCGGAAGAAGTCTGGCAGTTGCTGACCAAGGATGCCGAGCAGTCGATCATGTTGCACACTTGGCACGAACTGCCGAAGCCGGAAGGCGAGGGCGAGCTGCTGGCCAAGTGGTCGCAAATTCGTAGCGTGCGTGCCGAAGTGACCAAGGCGCTGGAAGAGTTGCGCGAGGCTGGCAAAATTGGCTCTTCGCTGCAAGCCGAAGTCGAGCTGCATTGTTCTGGCGAGAAATTTGATTTGCTGACTTCCCTCGGCGATGACCTCAAGTTTGTGCTGATTGCCTCGAAAGTCGATGTCATCAAGGCGGCAGAAGAAAAGCTGGTCGCTCAGGCTTCCACCCACGGCAAGTGTGAGCGCTGCTGGCATGTGCGTGAGGATGTTGGTGCTAATCTCGATCATCCAGCTTTGTGCGGCCGCTGCGTCAGCAATCTGCATGGCGAGGGCGAGGTTCGCAACTGTGCCTGATGCCAAGCGCTGGTATGCGCTGGCCGGCCTGGTCATTGTGCTTGACCAGCTCAGCAAGTGGCTGGTTCTGGAAACTATCCGGTTTGGCGAGACGATCTACGTTGCGCCTTTCTGGAACTGGGTGCTGACCTACAACCCCGGAGCAGCCTTCAGCTTTCTCGCCGATCAGCCGGGTTGGCAGCGCTGGTTTTTCAGCATTCTGGCGATTGCGGTTTCTGTCTGGATTGCGTTTGAATTGAAAAAGCACCCTGAGCAAAAACTACTTTCGCTAGCCCTGACGTTGGTCATGGGCGGCGCACTGGGGAATGTGATCGACCGCCTGCGTTTTGGCGCCGTTGTCGACTTCATCCAATGGCACGCTGCCGGCTTTTATTGGCCAGCCTTCAACGTCGCCGATTCGGCCATTACCGTCGGGGCAATTTTGCTGGTGTTTGGGCAGTTGACCGTAACAAACAAGAAAGTCTAGGAAAAAATCATGATCGTGCGTTCTGACAGCTACTTGACCTTGCATTACCGGATTACTGCGCTTGATGGCGAAGAGTTTCTCTCGACTTTTGACATGAGCCCAGCGACCTTGCAAATGGGTAGCGGTCAACTCGCAGAGAACCTTGAATCAGTGCTGATCGGCTTGCCTGCACATGAAACCTTTGTCTTCGAGTTGGAGCCGGAACAGGCCTTCGGTCAACACAACGCACGTCTCGTCGAGCGCATTGCCCGTAGCGGATTGCCGGCCGACATGGAACTCAAGGAGAATTCTGTCGTCGAATTCAGTGCTCCTCAAGGTGGCACCTTCGCCGGTTTTCTGCGTGAGCTGGATGCCACGCATGCCTTGTTCGACTTCAATCACCCGATGGCCGGAAAAGCAATCCGCTTCGAAGTGAAAATTATCGGAATCATGTAAATGCAAGTCATCCTCGCCAATCCACGTGGCTTCTGTGCTGGTGTCGAACGCGCCATCACAATCGTTGAGCGTGCGCTGGAACGGTTTGGTGCTCCTATTTACGTTCGCCACGAAGTTGTACACAACAAGTTTGTGTGTGATGATCTGCGCGCCAAAGGGGCCGTTTTTATCGATGAATTGAGCGAAGTGCCCGCTGGCGGTACGGTTATATTCAGCGCTCATGGTGTTTCAAAAGCGGTATTTATTGAGGCTGAGCAACGGAGTCTGAAAGTATTTGACGCGACTTGTCCGCTGGTCACCAAGGTTCATGTCGAAGTCGGAAAAATGCGCAAGCAGGCGCGCGAAGTTGTCATGATCGGTCACAAGGGGCATCCGGAAGTTGAAGGCACCATGGGGCAAAGTAGCGATGGGATGTATCTGGTCGAGACGGTCGAGGATGTGGCGAAACTGAAAGTTAGCCAACCGAAGCAACTTTCCTTTGTAACTCAAACCACGTTATCAATTGATGATGCTTCGCGGGTAATCGATGCACTAAAGGCGCAGTTTCCCGATGTGCAAGGGCCAAAGAAGGACGATATTTGCTACGCCACCCAGAATCGACAGGATGCAGTCAAGGCCTTGGTCGATCAGTGTGATTTGGTGCTGGTCGTCGGTAGCCCTAATAGCTCGAACTCGCGCCGCTTGAAGGAAGTGGCTGTCGCGCGCGGCATCTCGGCCTATTTGCTGGATGGGCCGGATGAAATCGAGACTGCGTGGTTGGAGGGAAAAACCAAAATTGGTGTTTCTGCCGGCGCCTCCGCGCCAGAAATTCTGGTCCGACAGGTAGTTGACCGTATCGTTGGTTTGACCGGTGCCGAGGTTAAACAATTGGCAGGGGTGGAGGAAAATGTTTCATTCCCTTTGCCAAAAGAACTGGCGCATAACTAATTGCCTATGGTTTTGACTTGCATGACGAGATTCATTTCTGATAGAATCTTGAATTCAGATTTTTCTCTACCGGATAATTTACATGGCCAATACCGCACAAGCTCGCAAGCGTGCACGTCAAGCTGACAAGCAGCGCTCCCACAACGGTAGCCTGCGATCGACCCTGCGGACCGCAATCAAGCGTGTGCGTCAGGCAATCGATGCTGGTGACAAAGCGGCTGCTCAGACCGTTTTTCAGCAATCCGTTGCTGTGATGGATCGCATTGCGGACAAGAAAATTGTTCATAAGAACAAAACTTCCCGCACCAAGAGCCGTCTTTCTGCTCAGATCAAGGCAATCGCAGCTGTTGCTGCCTGATTAGTCTGGCAGTGTAAAAAAAGGCACCTGCGGGTGCCTTTTTTATTTCCTGTATTTAGCGTTGCTACTAAGGTTTGTGATCGATTGAGCAAACACCGTCAATAATTTGCAAGTCGTTATCCTGCGCAAAATTGAGCATGAACCGATATGCCATGGGTTCAATTTCTCCGAGGCGACCGTCGACAAAAACAGCTTTTTCGCCGTTGTAGTCACCGGGGCCAACGTAGGGGGAGTATTTCATCTTACGTTCGGCACCAAAGGCCGACATGACACCACACAAACGTTCAGCCCAGTCACTGGGTCTAAATTTGCGACCTTGTGTGGTCAGGCCAACAATGATGAAAGTGGTCGATGCGGATGTTGTCATTGTTCTACTCTGCGTTAGCGGGCGTTGCGACCTCTGATCGGATCATTCTAGCAGAAGCATTAGCGGTGTGGCATCTTTGCCATGTTGAACGATAAATCCTTTTTCTTCTGAACGGGATACGTTGTATTCCCAGAACTGGCTGCATATACTGAACCTACGTCATTGATCTGTAGGGGGTTTTATGCAGTCCTCATCGATCACGAAATATGGCTTCCGAATCCGAACCCGTGCTGGTGTCCTGGTTGAGAATCTGTCGATTTTTGGCCAGAGCGAAGCGGATGCTTGCCGTAAGTTGCGCCAAATTTATATTGATTGCGAAATCATTGAGTCGCATTGCCAGCAAGGCAACCCAGCCGGTCGGCACGGCCATTTGAATTTCGAAGACGTTGTTGATCTGATTATTTCAGCGTGATGTTCAGGTCGCCGCGTTCTACCAGTTCGTGCAGCAGTGTGGTGTGGTCGTGGGCGCCACTGCTCGAAGCATTGTGGCGATAGACGTCCTGATTCAGTGAAGGACTTTCAGCGACTGACACGTTTTCGGAAATGACTGTGTCGAGCACATCGTCGCCATAACGTTCGCGCAGCTTGCTTCGTACGTCATCGCTCATTCGCCGTCTGCGGTCAAATCGAGTCAGCAAATAGCGGCGCTCAATCCGGCGCTTGAGCACGGGTTCCAGTACTTGCAGGGTGCGCGTAATGTGATCGGCGGCCTGGAGTGAGAGGTAGTCAGTCGAAATGGGGATTACCAAGCAATCACAGGCAAAAATGGCGTTCAAGGCAAGGACCCCAATGTAGGGGCAGCAGTCAATCAGTGTTGGTCGATCATTTGTTGCTTCGAGCGCTTCCAGACCGTTGCGTAGCTTGTTGAGAATGGCCGGGCCTTTGCCAAAAATCGAGTCAACCTTGATCAGTTGCTGGTGGGCAGGAATCAGATGGCCAATGTGGTCCCACGCTATCTCTAGCTCTGATAGATTGCGAATGTCCTGATAAAAAGCAAATAGGCTGCGGTTGGCTTCCACCGGTGCTTTGCCATGAATGCTGGAGAGGTGACCTTGGGGGTCGAGGTCAAGCAGTAGAGGCGAATTTCCTGATCGATTGAGGGCTGCGCCAAGGTTGAGCGCAGTCGTCGTTTTGCCGACGCCGCCTTTCTGGTTGAAAATTGCAATACGCATGGTTTTGTCGTTCTATACAAGGCTGTATTTTTCACTTAACATCATGGTTTGTACAACTCTTTCGGGATTATACGGCCCGATGGAGCAGTTATCATTCTGGCGGCGATGGCCGTCTTTTTTGTTTTTGGGGTCGAGCTCATGTCGCATGTCATGAATACCTATGCTCGGTTGCCAGTGACTTTTAGTCACGGAAATGGCTGCCGGATTACCGATACCGAGGGTAAGGAGTACCTCGACGCGTTGTCCGGGATCGCCGTATCCACGCTGGGCCACGCACATCCCAAGCTGGTGGCAGCGATAGCAGCCCAGGCCGGTCGCATGTTACACACCTCCAATCTCTACGCAATTCGTGAGCAGGAGCAGCTTTCTGGCAAGCTGGCCGAACTGTCCGGCATGCAGGAAATCTTCTTCTGCAATTCCGGTTGCGAGGCAAATGAGGCTGCGATCAAGTTGGCGCGCTTCTACGGGCACAAAAAGGGGATCGATAATCCGACCATCATTGTGATGGAAAAAGCTTTCCATGGCCGGACCATGGCGACGCTGTCGGCAACCGGTAACCGCAAGGCACAGGCCGGTTTTGAGCCTTTGGTTTCTGGCTTTGTTCGTGTGCCTTACGATGATTTGGAAGCGATCAAGACGGTTGCCGAACACAATAAGAACATCGTTGCCGTGATGCTCGAAATTGTTCAGGGTGAAGGCGGAATCCATCTGGCTTCCATCGATTACCAGAAAGAGTTGCGCAAGCTCTGTGATGAGCAGGGTTGGTTGCTGATCTGCGACGAAGTGCAATGTGGCATGGCGCGCACCGGCAAATGGTTTGGCTATCAGCACGCTGGTATTCAGCCGGATGTGGCAACTTTGGCCAAAGGTCTTGGATCAGGTGTGCCGATTGGCGCCTGCATGGTAAGTGGCAAGGCGGCCGGTCTTTTCGGGCCGGGAAATCATGGCTCTACCTTTGGCGGTAATCCACTGGCTTGTACGGCAGCACTGACCACAATTGAAACCATCAAGCAGGATGGCCTGATGGCCAATGCCGAGCGCGTTGGTGCGTTGATCAGGCAACTGATGGTTGATGCACTGGCTGGCTGCAAAGGCCTTGTCGAGATTCGTGGCCATGGCTTGATGATCGGCATTGAACTGGATCGTCCTTGTGGTGAACTGGTTGGCAAGGCACTAGCTGCAGGGGTATTGATCAATGTGACATCCGATAAAGTGATTCGCTTTTTGCCGTCATTGATTTTTAGCGAAAATGAGGCAAAAGAGTTGGTTGACCGTACCGTTCCCCTCATCAAGGATTTTTTGGCGGCCTAAAATCATGGCGATCAAGCATTTTCTGCAATTCAAGGATTTCACACGCGAAGAGTTTGCCTACGTCTTCGAGCGTTCGCGCTGGATCAAAAATCAGTTCAAGTCGTATGAAAAATACTGGCCGCTGGTCGATCGCACGCTGGTGATGATTTTCGAGAAAGCCAGTACGCGGACGCGGCTTTCTTTTGAGGCGGGCATGCATCAGTTGGGCGGTTCGGCCATCTACCTTAATACCCGTGACTCGCAACTGGGGCGTGGTGAGCCGGTCGAGGATGCGGCACAGGTGATTTCGCGAATGAGCGATGTGGTGATGATTCGCACGTTTGAGCAGGAGATCATTGAGCGTTTTGCTGCCAACTCGCGCGTACCGGTGATTAACGGCCTGACCAACGAATATCACCCGTGCCAGATTCTGGCTGATATTTTTACCTACACCGAGCATCGCGGCTGTATTCAAGGCAAGACGGTAGCCTGGGTAGGGGATGCCAATAATATGTGTAATACCTGGCTACAGGCGGCGCAGGTGCTGGATTTCAAGGTGCATGTTTCAACCCCGCCGGGCTATGAATTGCAACCTGAACTGATTGCCGGTGTCGACGCACAGCGTTTCCAGATTTTTGCCGACCCGATGGACGCCTGCCGTGGTGCTGATCTGGTAACGACGGATGTCTGGACCTCAATGGGCTTCGAGGCCGAAAACGAAGCGCGGATCAAGGCTTTTGCCGATTGGTGTGTCGATGGCGAGATGATGCGGGTTGCTGATCCAAAGGCAATTTTCATGCATTGTCTGCCGGCGCATCGGGGCGAAGAAGTGACGGGCGAAGTGATGGATGGTCCGCAATCAGTGGTTTGGGATGAAGCCGAGAACAGGCTGCACGTACAAAAAGCTTTGATGGAATACCTGCTGTTGGGCAGGCTTGAAACGAAATAAGGAAACAGAAATGAGCGACGTTAAAAAAGTAGTGTTGGCCTATTCCGGTGGTTTGGATACCTCCGTGATCCTCAAGTGGTTGCAGGATACCTATCAATGTGAAGTGGTGACTTTTACCGCCGACCTCGGTCAGGGCGAAGAGCTGGAGCCGGCACGGGCCAAGGCACTGCAGTTCGGCATCAAGCCGGAAAATATCTTCATCGATGACCTGCGCGAAGAGTTTGTCCGCGATTTCGTCTTCCCGATGTTCCGCTGCAACACGGTATATGAAGGCGAATACCTGCTTGGTACTTCGATTGCTCGTCCGCTGATTGCCAAGCGTCTGATCGACATCGTCAATGCCACCGGTTCTGATGCCATTTCGCATGGCGCGACCGGCAAGGGTAATGACCAGGTGCGTTTCGAGCTGGGCGCCTACGCGCTGAAGCCGGGCATCAAGGTTATCGCCCCGTGGCGTGAGTGGGATCTGTTGTCGCGCGAAAAACTGATGGCTTATGCCGAAGAGCACAACATCCCGGTTGATATGAAGCACAAGCAGGGTGGTTCGCCCTACTCGATGGATGCCAATCTGCTGCACATCTCCTACGAAGGCCGTCATCTGGAAAACCCGGCGGCTGAAGCCGAGGAATCGATGTGGCGCTGGACAGTTTCGCCGGAAGCTGCACCGGACAAGGCGGAATACCTCGACATCGAATATGAGAAGGGTGACATCGTCGGCCTCAATGGCACGCGCATGAGCCCGGCAACCGTATTGGCGACCCTGAACAAGATGGGCGGCGCACATGGCATTGGCCGTCTTGATCTGGTTGAAAACCGTTACGTTGGCATGAAGTCTCGCGGCTGTTACGAAACTCCCGGCGGCACCATCATGCTGCGCGCTCACCGTGCGATTGAATCGGTCTGTCTTGACCGTGAAGTTGCTCACCTCAAGGATGACCTGATGCCGCGTTACGCCAGCCTGGTGTACAACGGCTACTGGTGGAGCCCGGAGCGCATAGCGCTGCAGACGCTGATCGACCACACGCAGAGCGTCGTCAATGGCTTCGTCTGCGTCAAACTCTACAAGGGCAACGTGATCGTCGTTGGCCGTGACTCCAAGACCGATTCCCTGTTCGACCCGACCATCGCCACCTTTGAGGATGATGCAGGCGCTTACGACCAGAAGGATGCCGCCGGTTTCATCAAGCTCAACGCGCTGCGTCTGCGTATTGCCGCCAATCTGCGCGCCAAGAACGGCAAGGCCTAAGCGATGGAACCCAACACCCTGTTCGGTTTTACCGAGGAGCAACTGGCGGATTTCGGTTCGACCTGGGGGGTGGGATTTTTCATCATGTTCATGCTTTTTATCATTGGTGAGATTGCCTGGAAATCGAAGGCCGGCAAGACAGGGACATTCGTCCTTTTCTTCGTGCTGGCTTTTGGCATGGTGGGCTTTATTGCCAAAGGTATCATTCAAAAACTTTGGGGTATTTAAATGTCGCAATACGACAATGTTTCCGTGGTCAAAAAGGCCAATGTTTATTTCGACGGCAAGTGCGTCAGCCACACCGTGGTTCTCGCTGATGGGACGAAGAAAACGGTTGGCGTGATTCTGCCGGCTAGCCTGACTTTCAATACTGGCGCACCGGAAATCATGGAAGGTGTTGGTGGTTCTTGCCGCGTCAAGTTGAAGGGCGCCAGCGAGTGGACAAGCTACGGCGATGGCCAGTCTTTCAATGTGCCGGGCAATTCTTCGTTTGAAATTTCAGTCGCCGAAGGCGATGCCTACCACTACGTTTGTCATTTTGGATAATCGCCATGCCCAGCTTTGATTTCACCTCCGAAGCGGACATGGCCGCTTTGAAAAACGCGATTGATGTCACCTCGCGCCAGATCGACAATCGTTTTGACTTCAAAGGCACAACGGCCAAAGTTGAACTGAACGAAAAGGATAAAGTCATCACCATCTGGGGTGATTCAGAAGGGCAGTTGGGGCAGATCAAAGACCTTCTTTTCCCGGCAATGGAAAAGAAAGAGAAGGAAAGTGTCAAACGCCTGGATCACCAGAAAGTAGTCAGCGTTTCCGGCAATAAGGTCAAACAGGAAATGAAGATCAAGGATGGTATCGACAGCGATCTGGCCAAGAAGATCGTCAAGCTGATCAAGGATGGCAAGCTAAAGGTTCAGGCGTCGATTCAGGGTGAAGAAGTCCGCGTGCAGGGTGCCAAACGCGATGATTTGCAGGGCTGCATTGCGCTGATTACCAAATCGATTACGGATTTTCCAATCAAGTACGGAAATTTCCGCGATTGAGGTAATTGTTGCCCTCCAAGAGGACCTCCTTCGGGGCGCGGTTGGCGGTGAAAACGAACAAAAAATGGGCAGTCATACTGCCCATTTTTTTGCTGGGCTCAGCGTTGCAGCCCCTTAATCCATACTGAGTAAAGTTGTTCCGAGAGCTGGCGCATGGTCGGCAGATGTCTGGAAATGTCAGCCTGCATGGTTTCTGGCAATTGAACGCTTGCATGGTCGGCTGCAGCGATTGCTTCATCTGCCCACTGGCCGCACCAAGTGGCAATCATTTCCGGGGTCATTTCAACGTGGCATTGCATACCCAGATGGGGACCGAGGGCAAACATCTGGTTGTTGCAATGGCTGCTGGCCAATAGACGCGTTGCCGAGACTGGAATACTGAAGGTCTCGCCATGCCACTGGAAAACGGTGGCGGTCTTTTCCGCAAAGTCACCTAGCCAGTGTCTTGCAATAACGCTATCGGTTGCGTTGGCTGTACCCCAGCCAATTTCCTTGACCGGGTTTTTGTTGACTTCGCCACCCAGTGCCTTGCTCATTAACTGGCCGCCCAGGCAGTGGCCGATTACCGGTACGTTTTTGCCTACCGCGTCACGAATCAGCGCGCATATCGGGGCAATCCATGGCAGTGGGTCGTTAAC
>ERZ724523.1164-NODE-1164-length-15411-cov-5.435921_pt1 | contig 15411 bp, 12 predicted proteins | sample MGYA00376056_ERZ724523 | MGnify/ENA primary metagenome ERZ724523 (study PRJEB28724, sample SAMN07190888) | wastewater metagenome | isolation source: influent of sewage treatment plant in Hong Hong | place: USA: Christiansburg, Virginia | collected 2016-03-01 ... | reverse complement strand
AAAATATACATCCGTGAAGTCAAGGGATGGTGGGACTCATGGCGCTGGGTGCTGGTTTTTTTTACGCAGGTTTTGTTCTACGGACTGCCTTGGGTGCAATGGAATGACCGCCAAGCGGTTTTATTCCATTTGGCTGAACGTAAATTTTATATGTTCGGGCTGGTTCTCTGGCCGCAGGATGTGTTCTATCTTGCCCTGCTGTTGATCATTTCAGCCTATGCATTGTTCTTGTTTACTGCTATTGCTGGTCGCTTGTTCTGTGGCTATGCCTGCCCGCAAACGGTCTACACCGAAATTTACATGTGGATAGAAAACCGTATCGAGGGTGACCGCTCCAAGCGGATGAAGCTCGATAAGGCGCCATGGGATGCCCGCAAAATCAGCCTGAAGCTGATCAAGCATGCGGCTTGGATTATTATTGCGCTGTGGTCTGGCTTTACTCTGGTTGCCTATTTCACCCCAACCAGCGAATTGATTCAGGAGCTACCGTTTAACCTGTCCGGTTGGGAACTGTTCTGGACCTTCTTTTATGCCGGTTTTTTCTACATGCAAGCTGGGTTCTTGCGCGAACAGGTTTGCAAGCATATGTGCCCGTATGCACGCTTCCAGGGTGTCATGTTCGATCCGGATACACTGGTTATTACTTATGATCCGGAACGTGGCGAACCACGTGGTGCCAAACGCAAAGGCGAAGATGCTAGAGGCTTGGGGGACTGCGTGGATTGTGGTCTGTGCGTCGTGGTTTGCCCGACCGGTATCGATATTCGCAAGGGTATGCAGTATGAATGTATTGGATGCGGTGCCTGTATCGATGTTTGTGACCCGGTCATGGACAAAATTGGCAAGCCACGCGGTTTGATCCGTTACACCACGGAAACCGCTCTTTCCAAGCACTTGTCGCACAAAGAAGTGGTCGCCCACATCCTGCGTCCACGTATTGTTCTCTACACTGTTATTTTGGTCGGGATTGTGATTGCCTCGGCGTGGTCACTGGCGACACGTGTACCACTCAAGGTTGACGTCATTCGTGACCGTTCCCTGCTGGCGCGTGAAGCAGATGATGGTCGTATCGAAAACGTCTATAACCTCAAGATCATGAATACAACGGAAGAGCCTAAGCGTTATGCGCTTTCTGTTGAGGGCATGGAGGGGGTTGAAATTGTCGGTGAGCGCATTGTTGAAGTGCGTAGTGCTGAAAACCATGAAGTAACCATTGTTGTGCGCGTGCCGCCAGAGTCTGGTAAAAAGGGTGCGAACACAATTTATTTTGATATCAAGGCACAGAACCACGACAAGATCGCGGTTCATGAAAAAGCCACTTTCCTGATGCCATGACATGAGCGCAACAATGATTTTGAAATCCTCTGATAAACAACCTTGGTACAAGGAACCCTGGCCATGGATTCTGATGGCCGGTCCGGTAATTGTGATCATTGCCGGTGTTATTACCACTTGGTTGGCTGTCGTGAGCAATGATGGCCTTGTTTCTGATGATTATTACAAGCAAGGAATGACGCTTAACCAGCGCTTGCAGCGTGATCATCATGCGGAAGCTTTGGGGTTGCATGCTGATGTGATGCGCTCCGAGAAAAATCTGCGCTTGTTGATTGGCGCAAAGAACGATGTCAAATTGCCGGAAGTGGTTACCGTCAAATTGGCGCATCCAACACAAGCCGGTCAGGATCAAATGGTCAAGATGACATCCGAGGGGCAGGGGTTCTATAACGGACAAATGGCAAGCAGCGTTGTCGGACGCTGGATTGTGTCGATTGAAGATCCGTCAGGTGACTGGCGACTTCAGGGGGAATGGCTGGTTGATTCGGGCGAGGCATTGCATCTTGTTGCGAGAGCTGGCAAGTAATTTTTAACGTTGTTTTGTTACTGGGAGGTGACTTATGGCTTGGGAACTTTTGTTTGGTAGCGATATCGGCTTGATGAGCCTGGGCGTGATCGTTGGCGTTCTGGTCATTGGCTATGTAATGGGCAAGATGTACTCTAAAAATATGGAAGAAGAGTCACGCAAGCTCGGCAAATAAAACTGCATATTTTTTTCGGCTGCAATGTTGGCAGCAGATTCCCCCGTTCGGTTTGGCTGGCGGGGGATTTTTTATGCATGAAGCCGCAGGAATCAGGGTGATGTATCGCTGGATTGTAATGTCTGTCGCTTTGCACGCCTTGGTTTTGCTAATTTTTGGCGATTTTTTATCGTCGACCGTAACAAGTTCGCCGCAAGGACAGGTTGCCGTAATTGAGGCTCTGTTGGAGCAAAAACAGAACACTCCTCCATCTAAGTCAGCAGATATTCCGGGTGAAGTTAAGCCTAGCCTAGCCATTCCGCGTATTGCAATGCCCTTGGCCAAGGCTATTGGACCAACAATTGAAAAGGCATCGCCAGTCATTCGAGAATCGGAGGTAGCAGCGCCTGCGCCTTCATTTGCAACGAATGCGACTGTCAGCGAAACGCAAGTTGGAGATGCGCATGCTAAGCCTGTTGAAAGCGTTAGTCAGGATGGCTTGCGAGAATATCGGCTGAATTTGAGTCGTGAAGCGCGTCGCTATAAACGTTACCCGGCGCTTGCCCGGCAGCGTGGATTGGAAGGCGTTGTCGTTGTCGTAGTCAGCACCCGCGCTGGCTTGTCTGAGCCACAGATTAGTTTGAGTCGTTCAAGTGGGCAGGAGGTGCTGGATCAGCAGGCTATGGAAATGCTTAGCTTGGCAGTGCGTGCCGCCAGATTGCCTGATTCATTGCGTGGACGGGATTTCGCGATTGATCTGCCAATCCATTTTTCACTCGAGGAATAGCCCGGTGGGGAATCAGATGGGTGCAAGTTCTGCTTCATGAAAACCAAAGCGGCCTGTTTGTCGATCTTCCAGATAACGTTCCAGGCAGAGCTTGACGCTGCGAAAGGCCAGTTCATCCCAGGGGATGGCAGCCGGCTCAAATAGCAATACTTCAAGGCTTTCTATTCCTGCCGAGTAGATTGGACTAGGTAGGCGGCCGCGATAGAAAAGATGTACCTGATGTATGTGTGCAATGCTGTAGAGCGCAAAGGCGGCATCGATTTCAACGATCGCCCCAGCTTCTTCCAGCGTTTCGCGTACAGCACCTTGAGATGTCGTTTCGCCATTTTCCATAAAGCCGGCTGGTAGTGTCCAAAAACCATAGCGCGGTTCGATAGCACGTCGGCAAAGAAGGATACGGTTATCGTATTCGGCGACGCAGCCAACTACCAAACGCGGGTTCTGATAGTTTATGTGGCCGCAACGGCTGCAGACGTGGCGAGGCAATGAATCACCCTCTGGCGTAAAAAAATCTGCGGTGGCGCCGCAAATAGGGCAGAAGGAAATGGCCGAGGAGTCTGGACTTGGTGGCATTTGCTGAGTTTATCATTGCTCACAATGGCAAAAAGCAGTGGCTAGGTTGATATTGCCCTTTCTTTCTTTGCCTTCCGGCAAGCCCTGTGTTTACAATAGCGCTTACTTATAAGAACTGCGCGCTGACTGAATCCTGGCGCGGTTGGGGGCTCCGCATGTTTCTGATCATCGGTTATGTAATCATTCTTGCTTCAGCGCTAGGGACATACGCAGTTCACGGTAGTCTCCTTGCGTTGTGGGTGCCTCTCGAATATGTCGCAATTATCGGTCTGACAATCGGTTATTTTGTTGCGTCAAACAACATAGGCATCATCAAGGCCACGGTGGGTGCGGTGCCCGGGATTTTGAAAGGGTCAAAATTCAACAAGGCTTTTTACGTTGATGCCCTGGCCATGTTGTTCGAGATTCTGGGCAAGGTCCGCAAAGAAGGCCTGATGTCGATTGAAGGAGATATTGAGAATCCTGATTCGAGCCCGATTTTCAGTAAATATCCGAATTTGGTGCACGACCATCATGTAATGGAATTCGTAACCGATTACTTGCGCATGATGGTTGGTGGAAACTTGAACACCGTTGAAATTGAAAGTTTGATGGATGTCGAGCTGGAGACGCATCACCATGAAGCCGAAGAGCCGGGCCACGTAGTGGCGAACATTGCGGGTGCTGTACCTGCTTTCGGTATTGTCGTTGCGGTGATGGGCGTGGTTAATGTGATGGGGTCGGTAGGCAGTCCGCCGGCGGTGCTCGGCAAGATGATTGGCGGGGCGTTGGTCGGCACTTTTCTCGGTATTCTTATTGCGTATGGCTTTGTCGAGCCGGTTGCTAAATTGCTTGAGCAAAAGGCTAAAGAGAGCGCCGGTATTTATAAGCTGATCAAGATGGTCCTTTTGGCGTCGATGTCAGGTTATGCGCCGGCAGTTGCTGTCGAATTTGGTCGCAAAACGCTTGATTCGCATTCGCGGCCCAGCTTCCGCGAGCTGGAAGACGAGCTTAAGGCACGTAAAGGCAAGTGATTGGCCTGGCTGACTACGAGCAAATAATATGAGCGACGATTCCACACGCCCTATAGTCATCAAGCGCAAGAAAGTCATTGCAGGTGGTGCGCACGGTGGTGCCTGGAAGATCGCCTATGCCGACTTTGTGACGGCAATGATGGCTTTCTTTCTGCTCATGTGGCTGCTTGGCTCCACGGCCAAAGGTGATTTGGCTGGTATCGCGAGTTATTTTACTAATCCGGTCAAGGTATCAATGGCGGGGGGGAGTGGCTCCGGTGATGCAACCAGCGTCCTGCAAGGGGGTGGCAAGGATTTGACGCGGCAGGCCGGGCAAGTCAAAAAGGGTGATGTTCAGACCAAGAAGTCGACCTCGTTTTCAAAAGAGGCGCAGGCCGAGTCGCGCCGTCAGGAAAAACAGAAACTAGAGGCGCTTAAGGCGGATATTGAGAAAATGATTGAACAAAGCCCGCAATTGGCTCAGTTCAAAAAACAAATGTTGCTCGATATTACTTCGGAAGGTTTGCGCATCCAGATCGTTGATGAACAGAACCGGCCGATGTTTGATTCAAGTAGTTCGGATCTGAAGCCTTATACCCGCGAAATATTGCGTCAGATAGGTAAGTCACTGAATGGCGTAACGAATCGTATTAGCTTGGCGGGACATACGGATGCCGCTCAATTTTCTGGCGGAGAGAAAGGTTTCTCAAATTGGGAGCTTTCTGCCAATCGCGCGAATGCTTCACGACGCGAACTGATCACCGGTGGCCTCAATGACGCCAAGATAATGCGCGTGGTTGGCCTTGCGTCGACTGTGTTATTCGACAAGAATGACCCGCTAAGCTCGATCAACAGACGAATCAGCATCGTTGTGCTGAATCAGAAAACCGAGCAGGCGATCCTGAATGAGGAGGGGCCGGAATCTGAAGTGGATGGTGATGAAGGTTTGCAGGAGGCCTTGAAACTGCCCGGGGCGGGTAAGGGGACAGCCGGCTAGAAGCGCTTCGAGGGGGACACGGAATAAATGAATAATAAGAGTCTGTTGTTGATTGGTACAGGATGGTCCACGCTGGTGGTTGTTGCGCTTCTGGCGCTTGAGCCCGCAGCTCGCACAGGAATCGTGCTCTTTGCTTTGCTCGCCTTGATTGTTGGCTGGCTGGTTGCGGTCAGCTTTTGCGGCGGGAAGGCGGTTGACGATGCTGTAGCGCTGGCTTCTAGTCAGGCAGATCGTGGCGTAATTGAACATAGTAGCGAGGCTATCATTCGGGTATCCACCGAATTTTCTGAACAAATCAAGGAAATTCGCGGTGATGTGTCTCGAACTCAAAGCATTTTCAATGATGCGATCGGTTCCCTGATTGGTGGTTTTCAGGGAATAAACAGCCAGGTTCAGCGTCAGCATGCCTTGGGCTTGCAAATTGTTTCTGGTGCCAGTGCAGATGGCACCGGTGGTGTTGGCGAGTTTGAGCAGTTTACTACCAAAACGTCAGAAACTTTGCGCCAGTTTGTTGATAGCGTTATTGAAAATTCCCGTGTAGCCATGGGTCTGGTTGAAATGACTGACCGTATTTCCACCCAAATGCGTGAGGTTCGTGGTCGCTTGGGTGAAATTGAAGGTATAGCCAAGCAAACCAATCTGCTGGCGCTCAATGCGGCCATCGAGGCAGCGCGTGCCGGTGAGGCGGGGCGCGGGTTTGCCGTAGTGGCTGATGAGGTGCGCGATCTGTCGGGGCGTACCAATCATTTCAGCCAGCAAATTCGTGCCGCTTTAACCAATATGCAGGTGCATATCGAGGCTTCGGAAAAAGCAATTCACCACATGGCAGCGCAGGACATGACCTTCGCCTTGACGTCCAAAGTTGACGTCGAGAACGCAATGAACGGAATCGAAGAAGTAAATCGACGGACGGGTGATTCAGTATCCGAGTTGAATATGATCGCCCAGCAGGTTGAAAGCGCGGTCAATCAGGCGGTCATGTCGTTGCAATTTCAGGACATGGTGACGCAATTGCTCGGCCATGTCTTGCGCCGACTTGATATTCTTGATGAGGTAGTTGGTGATGAGCAGAAAATGGCCGCTGCATTACGCGACACCAGTGACCCATTGAATACAGTACGCACGCTTGATGCGCTGCGTGAACACGTAGATTCCCTATCCCAAAAATTGATTACCCTGAAAAAGGGTGTTGATCATAATCCTGTTCGGCAGACCGGCTATTCCAGCGGCGACGTCGAGTTGTTCTGATACACCAAAGAGGAAAACATGGCTAAGACCATTCTTGCAGTTGATGATTCCGCCTCAATCCGTCAGATGGTTTCATTCACCCTGAAAAGTGCCGGTTATGAAGTCGTTGAAGCGGTTGATGGCATGGACGGCCTTGAAAAGGCAAAAGCGCGCAGCGTCAATCTGGTTTTGACTGACCAGAACATGCCACGCATGGATGGACTGACCTTGATCAAAAATCTGCGTGCTACGCCACAATACAAGGCAACCCCGATCCTGATGCTGACCACCGAGTCGTCTGATGCGATGAAGGCGCAAGGCCGTGCGGCTGGTGCAACCGGCTGGCTGGTTAAGCCGTTCGACCCTCAGAAACTGATTGAAGTCGTGCGCAAGGTGATTGGCTGAGCCAACACCCGCGAGCCAGCGAGGTGCTGGTGATCGTTGCATTCGATTTCCGCTTGTCATCACAAATGACCAGTGTGCTAAGGGGGTAGCATGGCTATCGACATGACTCAGTTCTATCAGGTGTTCTTCGAGGAATCGGCAGAACATCTGGCGGCAATGGAAACGCTTCTGCTGGAGCTGGATATTGATAATCCGGACGCCGAGCAGCTTAATGCTATTTTTCGCGCGGCGCACTCGATCAAGGGGAGCGCCGGTACTTTCGGCTTTAATGATCTGGCCGAAACCACGCATATTCTTGAGAACCTGCTGGATCGTATTCGCAAGCAGGAGCTTGGTTTGCGTGCCGATATGGTCGACGCCTTTCTTGAGTGTGGTGACCGCCTGCGTGAAATGCTGGAAGGTCATCAAGGCCGTGGTGAAGTCGACCCCGCTGCTGTTGAAGCCATTTGTGCGCGCCTGCGCCAGCTATCATCGGATGATGCACCTGTGGTTGCAGCTCCTGCCCCTGTGCCCGTCGCGGCTCAATCGATTGAGCCACCTGTTTCCATGGCAGGCGACGAAGTTGCGCTACGCCCGCCATTGCCGGATAACGGCAAGCGGGTGTACGACATTCAGTTTGTGCCGACTGAAATCTCCGCCAAAGGCGAAGGCGTCGCCAACCTGCTCGACGAATTGCGTACGATGGGTTCGCTGGAGATTATTGTTCATCCGGATGGGGATAGCAGTTCAGGTTTCTGGGAGCTACGGCTGGTCACTGATGTGGCTCAGGAGGTTTTTTCTGACCAAATCGATTTCGTCTCGGATAGCGGTGCCTGGCGCATCAATGAAGACACTTCTGTTGCGGTCGACGGCACAACGGCCTTCGGTTTTTTTGGCGAATCGCCGGGTGTGCCGGACAATGTTCGTGGCTACGGTTTCTTCGATCAGGATGAGGCCGACACGCAACCGGTGGGAAGCCCGACCGAAGAGGATGGTTATGGTTTCTTCGAACCGCTCCCTTCAGATCTCGTCGCAGCGCTTGAAGCCGTGCCGATGGCTGAGGAGGGCGATGGTTATGGATTTTTCGCCCCGTTGCCAGCTGCCGAGCCAAGTTCTGCTCCCGATGCGGTGCCAATGGCAGAAGAGGGCGACGGCTTTGGTTTCTTTGCGCCCTTGCCGCCGGTCGTTGCCGAGGCGCCTGTTGCCATGGCAGTAGAAACGCCCCCGCCGGCGCCTAAGCCGGAGATTGCCACTGCGGTGGCTCCGAGCGTTGCGCCGGCCCGCGTGGCCAAGCCATCAGCTGCGGCAGCTACGGCGGCTGGTGATTCCTCAATCCGGGTCAGCATTGAAAAGGTTGATCAGTTGATCAATCTGGTCGGTGAATTGGTTATTACCCAGGCCATGCTGTTGCAAACCGCAACCCAGATGCAGGAGCAGGCACCGGAGCGTTTAACGGTTGGTCTGGCGCAGCTGGAGCGTAATACGCGGGATCTGCAGGAATCGGTCATGTCGATTCGCATGATGCAAATTTCCTTCGTATTCTCCCGCTTTCCGCGTGTGGTACGCGATTTGTCCAGCAAGTTGGGCAAGCAGGTTGAACTGAAAACCTCTGGTGAAACGACCGAACTCGACAAGAGCCTGATTGAGCGCATTACCGATCCGCTGACGCATCTGATTCGCAACAGTCTTGATCACGGTATCGAATCACCTGAAAAGCGCGTGGCTGCTGGTAAGAGCCCGGTTGGGACGATTACGCTCAAGGCCTACCATCAGGGTGGCAATATCGTGATCGAGGTCGGTGATGATGGTGCCGGCCTGCCGCGCCAGAAGATTCTCGACAAGGCGCGTGAGAAAGGTCTGCCGGTTTCTGACCAGATGACCGATCAGGAGGTATTTCACCTCATCTTTGAAGCCGGTTTCTCGACCGCTGAGCAGGTTACCGATGTTTCCGGTCGTGGTGTCGGGATGGACGTGGTGCGGCGAAATATTCAGGCAATGGGTGGCCGTGTCGAAATTGACTCGATGCTCGGGGTTGGCACACGGATCACGGTGCGTTTGCCGCTGACCTTGGCGATTCTTGATGGCATGTCAGTGGCGGTGGGCGACCAAACCTACATTTTGCCGCTGTCTTACGTCATCGAGTCGCTTCAGCCCGAGCCGGAAGACATCAAGACCTTGTCCAATCAGGGCCGCGTGATTCAGGTGCGTGGCGAGTATTTACCTGTGTTGGTGCTCCCAGAATTGTTTGGCATCAAGTCGAAGTGGCGCAAGTTTACCCAGGGCATCATGATTGTGATCGACGCTGACGGCACCAAAGCCGCTTTGTGTGTTGATGCCTTGATCGGCCAGCACCAGGTCGTGATCAAGAGCCTGGAGGCCAACTATCGCCGGGTGACTGGGGTTTCCGGGGCAACCATCATGGGAGATGGTCACGTGGCGCTGATTCTGGATGTGTCGGCAATTGCCGGCATGGCGAAATCGATTATGCAGAAAGCCGGCTAAGGCCGAACAAGGAGCAATTATGGAAGCGAAGACACACGCCGGCGCCGCCGCGAGCGACGAAGATCTGGTCTCCAACGAGTACCTGACTTTTACGCTGGGTAGCGAGGAATACGCCATCGACATCCTCAAGGTGCAGGAGATTCGTGGTTACGAACAGCCGACACTGATTGCCAATGCGCCGCTTTTCATTAAAGGGGTCATCAATTTGCGCGGCATCATCGTGCCGATTGTCGATTTGCGCATCAAATTCCAGCTCGGCACGATTGAATACACGCCATTCACTGTCGTCATCATCCTGAATGTGGCTGGCCGGGTGATCGGTGTTGTGGTCGACAGCGTTTCTGACGTGATTTCTTTGAACTCCAATCAGATTCGGCAGGCGCCTGACTTTTCCGGCAGCTTCGATACCAAGTACATCCTCGGTCTGGCGACGATTGACAGCCGCATGATGATTGTCACGGATATCGAGCGCCTGATGACCAGCGCCGATATGGAATTAATCGATTCCGCCAGCGAATAAAGCTGCAGCCCTCTTCAGGAACTGTGACATGTTGAATTTACGAAACTACAAGATTGGCACGCGGCTGATCATGACGACATTTGGCGCATTGGCGCTGATGATTGCTTTCGTCGCGATTGCGTTGTTCAGTCTGAATTCGATTGGTGAGAAAGTCGATCACATCACCGATAACAATATCAAGAAGACTGAGCTGGCCGTTGGCATGCGCATGCGAAACTTGCTGATCAGTCGGCATGTTCGTACCGCTTTGATCTATAGCGATGTCGACAAGCAGATGGGCGAACAGAAAAAAGTTGACGCTGATTTGCAAGCCTATATGGAGTCGGAGAATCTGCTTGGTAGCACCCTGAAGACACCAAAAGGTATTGCCATTTACGAGAAGCTGGTTCCCACGCGAAAGCTGGCAGAGGAGTCGGTCAATCGCTTATTCGTCTTGATCAAAGCCGGGAACCGTTCGGAAATCGAAAAACATTTCTTTGATGATTTTCGGCCAAAAATGCAGGTCTGGTTTGATGCCCTTGGTGAAATTGTTGAACTCCAAAAAGGCAATAATGCGCGTGATGTGACGGAAATTGGCGAGATCAAGTCAGCCGTTAAAACCACCATGCTGCTGCTGATTGGCTTGGCCATCATCATCATGATTCCCGCTGGTCTTTGGGTGACGCGCCAGATCACCGGTCCGCTTGACGAGGCCGTGGCGGTGGCCGATGCGGTTGCAGCCGGCAATCTCGATAACACGATTGATTGCAGTGGACAAGATGAGCCCGCACATCTAATGAGCGCATTAAGTCGGATGCAGGCTGACCTTAAAAATCGTACCGAGGCCGAACGAAAGGTAGCCAATGAGGCGCTGCGCATCAAAGTGGCGCTTGATGTAACGTCGAACAGCGTGATGGTTGCTGATCCGGATGGCATCATCATCTATTGCAATGCTGCCGTGCTGGAAATGATGCGCGTCGCCGAAAACGATATTCGCAAGGATTTGCCCAATTTCAAGGCGAGCACAATTCTTGGTTCCAATTTCGACATTTACCATAAGAACACCGCGCATCAGCGCAATATGCTGGCGGCGCTGAAGGGCATACACTCGACGCAGATTAGCGTTGGCGGCCGTACTTTCCGTCTGGTTGCCAGCCCGATTCTCAACGAACGCAATGAGCGCCTCGGTACGGTTGTTGAATGGACTGATCGCACGGCTGAAGTGGCGATTGAACAGGAAGTGAGCGGCATTATTTCAGCCGCAGCGGCAGGTGATTTTTCGCGTCGTATTGCTGCCGATGAAATGAGTGGTTTCTTTCGCCAGATTTCCTCTGGCATCAACGATCTGCTGGAGGTGAACAGTCGGGCGCTTACCGAGGTTGGCGAGATGCTGACTCGGCTCTCGAAAGGCGATCTAACCCACAAGATTGAGACCGAATATCAAGGAATGCTCGGCCGCTTGAAGGACGACGCAAATGTTACGGTCGACAACCTGCAGGAGATCATTTTTTCGATCAAGGGTGCAACCGATGCCATCAATACGGCGGCACAGGAGATTGCCAGCGGCAATCAGGATCTTTCCAGCCGGACTGAGCAGCAGGCTTCCAGCCTTGAAGAAACTGCATCGAGTATGGAGGAGCTGACCAGCACGGTCAGACAGAATGCCGATAACGCCCGTCAGGCGAATGAGCTGGCCAATAGTGCGCAGCTGGTTGCAGAAAAAGGCGGACAAGTGGTGGGTCAGGTGGTGGAAACCATGGGGGCTATCAATCAGTCCTCCAGCAAGATTTCCGACATTATTAGCGTAATTGACGGTATTGCCTTCCAGACTAATATTCTGGCGCTTAATGCGGCGGTAGAGGCGGCACGTGCTGGTGAGCAAGGTCGTGGTTTTGCCGTGGTTGCGACGGAAGTTCGCAATTTGGCCCAGCGCAGTGCGGCGGCGGCCAGGGAGATCAAAGGCTTGATTTCCGATTCGGTTGACAAGGTGCAAGCTGGTGGGCGCTTGGTTGATCAGGCGGGGCAGACGATGGAAGAGGTTGTCGCAAGTATCCAGCGCGTCGCCAAGATCATGAACGATATTTCCAGCGCAACCCGCGAACAGTCGGCTGGTATCGAACAGGTTGGTTTGGCTGTAACGCAGATGGATGAAATGACGCAGCAGAATGCCGCACTGGTAGAGCAAGCTGCAGCCGCTGCCGAAAGCCTGGAGGAGCAGGCGCGGAGTCTTTCGCAATCTGTTTCGGTGTTCAGGCTTTCTGGTGGGCTGGTGGTCCAGGGTCAATCGCAAATTGCGGGACTGGATTTTGACGGCGCAATTTCGGCGCATGGCAAGTGGAAGCAGCGTTTGCTTGATTTCGTGGCGGGTGGCGGAGAGCCACTTGACCCCGTGGTGGTTGGTCGTGATGACCAATGCGCTCTAGGTTGCTGGATACACGGTGATGGCCGCGCGCTACGTGGTAATGCTGAATACACCGATCTCAAGGGCGAACATGCCGGCTTTCACCGTTGTGCAGCCGATGTGATTCGCACTCACGTCGCCGGTAATTCGGATGGCGCCAGAGAGCAAATTGCTGGCGAGTTTTCCAATCGTTCAAAGCGCGTTATTGGCCTCCTGGAACGTATGCGTAACGGTGAAAAAAAAGCGCCTCCCAAGCAGTTGACCGCAACAGGTTCAAAAAAGATCTCATCCGGCTCCCTGCCGGCGCTTGCTGCGCCGGACGAGGACGAATGGGCAGAGTTCTAATAACGATCAAACACTGACGGATTACACCCATGCGAAATAACCTGCCTGTGACCAATGTGGAAGTCCAACTGGACGAACACACCCTGATCGTTTCAAAAACCGATCTCAAAGGCCAGATCACATACATCAACAAGGACTTCATTGACATCAGTGGCTTTACCGAACTCGAGTTGATCGGTCAGCCCCACAATCTGGTGCGCCACCCGGACATGCCGGTTGAAGCCTTTGCCGACATGTGGCATGACTTGAAAGATGGTAGGCCATGGACCGGACTGGTCAAAAACCGCTGCAAAAATGGTGATTATTATTGGGTGCTTGCCACAGCAACCCCGATGCGCGAAAACGGTCAGGTGGTTGGTTATATGTCGGTTCGCCGCAAACCAACCCGGCAGCAGGTTGATGCCGCCGAAAGTGCTTACCGTTTGTTCCGCGAAAGGAAAGCCGGTGGTTTGCGGATATTGCACGGCGCCGTGGTCAAGGGGGGAGATGGGTTTTTTGGCAATCTTGCACTCAAGTCAAAACTGATGGCGGGTTTTGGTGCCCTTCTCGTGGCCTTGGTATTGATTGCCGGAGTTGGGCTCTGGGGTATGGGGCAAACGAATGACTCAAATTCCCGACTGTATAACTATCGTTTGCAGCCAATTCAGGCCTTGGCGTCGATTGGCAAATTGATGGCCGACAACCGCTCGCAGATCTTGCTTGCTTTGCAACATGACCCCAGTAACCCTAACGCCAAAAATCACGATCATCAGGTCGATGTGCATCTCAAGCAGATTGAGGTCAATATCGCTGAAGTGAGTGCGCAGTGGGATGCGTATAAAAAAGCAATTCGCTCGGAGGATCATCAAAAACAGGCAGATGCCTATGTTGAAGCTCGCAAGCGCTACGTTGGTGAAGGCTTGTTGGTCGCCAAGAAGGCGATTGCCGAGAGTCGGTTTGACGATGCCAATGCAGTTTTGTTAAAGGTGATTAATCCTGCGTATGCCGAAGCAGCAAAGCATGCTGATGGCTTGTTCAAACGCAATGGGGACCGTGCAATTCAGGAGCTTGATGAAAGTGAAAAACGCTTCGCAAGTATTCGGCTGTGGACAATTCTGATTGTTGTATTGGCACTGGCGGCAGGTATTTATATTGCAACGGCAATTATTCGTTCGATTACCCGCCCAATCAACGACATTATCGCTACCTTTGAGTCTTTGGCGAATGGTGATTTCACCCGCAATGTTCAAATTGCCCGTAATGACGAAATGGGCAAGGTGTTGCAAGGTCTGCAATCCATGCAAATTCAGCAGGGCTTCAACGTGGCTGAAGCAAATCGGGTGGCCAACGACAATTTGCGTATTCGTATTGCGCTGGATGCGAGCTCTTCCAATCTGCGTATTGCAGATGATGATGGGAAGGTCATCTACGCCAACAAGGGATTGCTGACCACCTTGCGCCAGATTGAACCTGGTATGCGCGAGCGTCAGCCTGGTTTCTCGGTGGATACGTTTGTCGGCAGCAGCATCGGCGATTTCTATGCTGATCCTGCCGCCGCATTGAAAACCTTGCGTGAGTTGCAGGCTACACGGCAAGTCGAAATGGAAATTGGTGGACGCATCTTCAATGTGGTAACCAACCCGATCATCAATGATCGCAATCAACGACTTGGTACCGTGGGCGAATGGATAGACCGAACTGCCGAAATCAATGCGCAACGTTCAGTCGCTGCGTTGATTAGCCAGGCATCCGCCGGCAATCTGGCGGCGCGACTGGATACATCGGTACTGGAAGGCTTTTACAAAGAGCTGGGTACCGGCATCAATAGTCTGGTTGAAACCAGCGGCTCGGCGATTGGCGAAATTGCTGATTTGCTTTCCAAGGTGGCTGCCGGGGATCTGACGCAAACAGTCAGCTCCGATTATCAGGGTACGTTTGGTCGTTTACGTGACGACGCCAATGAAACCGTGACCAAACTGCGCGAACTGGTTGGCGATATTCAACAGTCAGCTGAAACGATCAATACCGCAGCCAAGGAAATTGCTGCGGGCAACGTCGATCTTTCGAGCCGCACCGAAGAACAGGCGAGTAGCCTGGAGGAAACCGCTTCCAGCATGGAGGAGCTGACGGCCACCGTGCGTCAGAATGCCGAGAATGCGAAACAGGCTAATGAATTGGCGGGTAGCGCGCAGAGTGTCGCTGAAAAGGGAGGGGAAGTGGTTGGCCAGGTGGTGCACACCATGAGTTCCATCCATCAGGCAAGCAGCAAGATTGCGGACATTATTGGCGTGATTGACGGCATTGCCTTCCAGACCAATATCCTGGCGCTGAATGCAGCAGTTGAGGCCGCTCGCGCGGGTGAGCAGGGCCGTGGCTTTGCCGTGGTGGCGACCGAGGTGCGCAATCTGGCCAAGCGCAGTGCTGACGCGGCCAAGGAAATCAAGGGACTGATTTCGGATTCGGTTGATCGTGTAGAGGCGGGCAATCGTTTGGTCGATCAGGCCGGGCGGACGATGGAGGAGGTCGTCGGCAGCATCAAGCGCGTCGCCAAGATTGTTACGGATATTTCCGAAGCCAGTCGTGAGCAAAGCGCCGGTATTGAGCAGGTCAGTCTGGCGGTTAGCCAGATGGACGAAGTGACACAGCAAAATGCGGCTCTAGCAGCCTGTCGGACTAATGCTGTACAAATGGGATAATGCGTTCCTGCCCA
>ERZ724523.1158-NODE-1158-length-15462-cov-4.053417_pt1 | contig 15462 bp, 11 predicted proteins | sample MGYA00376056_ERZ724523 | MGnify/ENA primary metagenome ERZ724523 (study PRJEB28724, sample SAMN07190888) | wastewater metagenome | isolation source: influent of sewage treatment plant in Hong Hong | place: USA: Christiansburg, Virginia | collected 2016-03-01 ... | reverse complement strand
CGGGTCAGTCGATGATCGGGGGTTCTCTGTCCCTCGCGATGTTCGATAAGGACGCCCAGTCCGACGTACACGCCAAGTGAGAGCAAGAATACGTTTGCCATCACCTGATCGCTCCTGTCCATAAAACCGCGCAGCAGATGCACCTGAAACAGATACAGTCGATGCAGCGGATCGCTCAGATATTGCAGCGGCGTATGGAGTTCGTGGACCCTTGCGTACCAGAATTCCTTCACGACATACAGAAGGTTCTTGGTCGGCGCTTTGGCGGCAGACTGAAAGATGCCTGCTGACTGCCACAAACCCAACAGCAGCACAGAGGGCAAAACGGCAAAAACAGCGACCATTCGACGCCGCCATGGGAAGCAGGACAGTAGCAACAGACACGACGTCAAGACCAGCGCCAAACCATAGGTTTGGATATGGCTCAAGTACAGAAGGACTGCCAGCCCAGCAAGATATGGAACATCTTTGCGCAGCAACTGCTCTCGAGCTAGCACCAAGATCACCTGGGCTACAAAAAGTACCAGAATCGGAATCGAACACGCAAAGCTCACAAACCCATAGTGAAGCGGCATATTATAGGCTAGAGGGAAGGCAATCAGCGACGGCAATCTGCTACTTCCATAGCTTTTCAAGAGTCGCGCACAGGCCAGCGGCAGCAGCGCAATCATGCCGCCCATCAAGACCCGATGGGCGAGCTGAATCGGCATCCACTTCGCAAGCTGAGTCAGCAGGAAGTAGTACGCAAAGTATCCCGAAGGAGTGAACTGGGTCTGGTAGATTTCGTGCTGCGGAGAGCCAACCTGCCCGGCTTTTAGGAGCGCATCGACCAACGACAAGTGCAGCGGCAGATCCAGACCAGGCAGAAAGCGCGTCACAAACAGCGGTAGCAGATACAGCGGAAGAAGCAGCAGATAGCCCAGCCATAGCCACTGTCCTTCGGCAAGCGGTTGCCCGCTCGGAGGCCAACAGCGCACGCAGCGTTTCACCGACTCGAACATCGCGCCTCTCATATCACGATTCGAGTCGATTGAAGCCAAGTTGCTATGAATGACTCAGCAGCATCCTCACGATTCGGTACGCGGTGTGCGCGGGCAGCAGGAACACCACCGCCAGTCGAAGACCCAGCAAAAGGAGTCCCAGGATTACGATTCCGATGCTCACCGAACCTTCCGGAGTGACCAGTCCGCCATCCTCGCTCAGCGACCCAAACAGCGTATGCAAAAGCAGATAGCAAACCATCACGATCGCCGGGGTCCGTAGCACAAGGGCATAGGAACGAAGCACGGAACTCATGGTGCGACCTCGGGACCGGAGGTAAGAAACGCCAGGAGGAGTGCGTTCCCGATCGGACCTCCGGTGGTGAAGCGTGTTCGTCCCGCGCTGCTGAACGGCATGCCAAACAAGTGCGTGGTGCGATAAATTCGCTCGAAGGAGTCCTCTTTTCCAAAGGCTCGGGCTGGTGCAAGCGCAAAGCCGGTAGCGGACACTGAAACCCCAAAGATCACGGGCCCGCTGTCAACGTCTCCGCGTCCATGGTGTCCACTGGCGTATTCACGAATTGCGCCGAAACCAAAGAACGTCGACTCATGTTTGAACAAGCCATCGGCCAGAAGCTGCGCCGTACGACGATCGGCAAATCCCGCAAAGTACGCGGCAAGTCCGGTTCCAGAGCCGCGTGGCGCATCATGAGGCTTCCCAGAGCTGGCCCCCATCCGCTGGATGACCAGGCCACTTGCAGCGTCGATCTGAACCCGCTTCACTCGCTCGGCCCAGTGGGCCAGGACTCTGTGATGACTCACTCCGGTGACCCGGCCGTGTACGGCAATCGCCGCCGCAACTGCGGCCACATCGGTGGGATACGCTTCGCCCGGATAGGTATCAATGAGACCCGTGGCAGAGGCGAGTAGTCGACGTTCATACGCAGCGATCAGCGCGTCATGCCGATCCGCAATCGACTTCGGAAAGTTCGGGTCGAGCAGCCGAGCCATTCCCACTGCGAGCGCAGCGTAGCTCAGGTAGGCGTGTCCGTGCGTCCCATCCAAGCTCTCCAGCGCATCTTCCCCATGCCACGCACGAGTACCAAAGTCACGCATCTCCGGCAGAAAGCTCTTCTGCGCGGCACGGCTCAGCATCGGCACATATCGTTCCTTCCACTCAGGATGGGCCAGACAGAGCTGCGCCAGTCCCAGCGCTGTCATCTGATGTGTAACCAGAGCCCACTCACCGGCAAAGCGATTTTTCGTGGATTTGTGGCGAGCCACATCATCGCGCAGCTCGAACGCAATCAGCTCTTGGGCGAGCAAGGCTTGCAGGACGGGATCACCGCGCAGCCAACGATTGGCGTCGCGACCACACAGCAGTGGGGGCAGAATTCGCGCAATCAGCAGCGCGACCAGCAGAGGAAGGAACAATCGGCGAAGGTTCACAAAGCACCGGGCTCTCAGGGCTGATAGGGGGGGAGTTCGAAGGCTCCGCTGAAGTAGATTCCGACTTTTCGGTTCGACTCCGTTCCTGCGAGTCCGCAGTTCGCGACAGTGCCATACACCAGCCCCGTGAGGTCGGTATAGGCGCAGAAGTTTTCGGCGACATTGTGCATACGAACCGGAAAGTTCGCATCGGTGCCACCTTGTGTGTACGCCTCCAGCTTCCACTGTTGTTTGCTGGTGCCATCGCAGGGGTCGGTGACCAGGGTCCACGGCCCAGCCAACACTCCGGACTGACTCAAGCACTCACCATTCGCGAGGTTGCGGAAGCCAAACGAGGTACCGTCTGGGAACATCCGCCACTGCTGACGGGGATCCGTCGGCTCGCAGGTGCTGGTCGATTCGACCTTCTTGTTCCCCAGGATCAGGCAGCGGTTTCCCACCTTGAAGCGAAGAAGGACAAAGGCCGGATCGGTGTCGCAGACATCACCGATGCCATCGCGGTCCCGGTCAGACTGGTCGGTATTGGCCAGCATGGGGCAGTTGTCATCGGCATCCGCGATTCCATCGGTATCGGTGTCCGGCTTTTTGCAGGTGCCGGCGGACGCTACGGGGCAGATGCCGCCGTGACAACTCCACGCCGGAAAGTCGTACGCAATCGCCGCTTTGCCCGGTGCGCACACCTTTCCGTCCAGCGGGTCGGTCGCACATGCGGCGTCGATGCTACCGCCGCTGCGCATCTTGTCGCCCAGGACAATCCGCGAGGTGGCGCTGCCGGTGAAATCGCCTGCAACGGTAACAGTTCCGCCTTCGTTGCCGTTGCCGTTGAAGTCGGTGTCCTGGACCAACTTACCCGTCACCACCAGGTTGATCTTTCTCCGGACCTTGATGCCCCCTTGGTCCACATCCAGGGTGACGGAATGCGCGCAGGCGTCGTAGGTGAACGAGCTGATGGCGCGGAAGCCATTTAGGCCGACATCCCAGTTGACCTGCCCGGAATCGCACTGCGCTGACCACTTCCCGGTGCCCGATGGATTCTGGCATCCGTTCATCAGGCACTTGACCTCTTCTGTCCACAGGGCGAATGCGTGCGCCATCTCTTGGTTGGGCCACGGCACGACCGGAGCACAGCTCGACTTGCAGGCCTCGCTCTCAACCAGATAGTTGGCTTCGTCGGTGCCCTTCGACCAGGCGATGCGGATGAGATTGAATCCGCAAGCAGGTACCGCAATCTGGCGGCTGGCATCGAGTTTGTTCGCGCAGTTGCCGCCGTTAAAGTCCGGCACGGTGCCGTCGGTGGAAAAGCAGACCACCGGCTCATCGTCGAGATTGATGACCCTGATCAACGAGTTGACTGCGGGCAGCGTGGTGGCGCTGGGCGGGTCGAAGTGGGGAACTGCGGCATCGAGGCCCTCGCTGCTGCAGCTTACGAGCCAACAGGTGATAAGGAGAGGAGCGAACCAACTACGCATCGGCAAACTCTATCGTCAATCAAAGCGCACCACTCTGAAAAAAAGGATTCCCTGGAATTGCCGCGAGATGAGCACCGGTGCGCTTGCGGGCACCCGGCAGAGTCCCTTTCCTTTTGTCCGTTCCTTCTGCAAGATGGACGGCCATGATGCCAGCTTGGCGGTATATCGGGGCGCACCGTTATTACGTCGAGGGCAACCTGTTCGTCATGGAACTGAACGGGGCCGTGACGCTCCAAGAGATGACGGAGCTCTTGCTGCCACAGGAAGCCCTGCTTGAGCAGTACGAGCGGGTGCTCACCCTGGCCGTCTCCAACCAGGACCAGATTCCTTCGTCGGACATCCGCAAGTTCCTGGCACAGCGCGGTCAGCGAGTGGACATCGACCGACTGCATGTTGTCGCCGTGATCAAGAGCCAGCTTCAGCTAACCATCCTCCGCTTGATCGAGCGAGCCACCGCGCTGCTCGCCAAGACTCAGCTTCATAACACCTTCGTCCACAGCGAAGCGGAGGCCTGGCAGTGGATCGAAGAGCAGCACCGCCAACATCTCCCCAAGCTCCGCGTACCCAAGTAGCCCAAGCGACCGACTCGCTCGCCCTCTCAACGCAGTTTTTCGTCTGGCCGGGAACTCTCCCGAATCGGGTCACGATCGGATGGTGCCAGCGGACTCCGCCCCGCTCTTCAAAGCAGAGCAGAGCGGAGCGGCGGCAGGAAGGATATGGAAGGTCTACGTGGGGATCTCTGCGCTACGGATTGAACAGACGCAGGTCTGCGACCGATGGCGAAAGCGGGAACTGGCGAGCCGGGTCAGAGTCAGTGACACCCGCCAAGTCGCGCAGTGCCTTCTGGATATGCTCTGGGTTAATCCGGATTCCGTTCGGGTCTTCCATCAGCGTCGCTGGGTTGAACTTTTTCGCCTTAAAGTTCGCATCCGTCCCACCGATCACCCGTCCACCAGCAATCCCGGCCCCCATGAACATCATGCTCGTGATGTTCCCAAGGAACAACATACAGCGACGGAAGTAACACGCCCAAATCGCGATGTCATCCCATTTTTTATCCCATGATGGGATGTGGTAGGGTCGGCGCAGCCATCGCAGATCAGCGCTGGAACGGGAGAAAACGCATGACGTATCGGCAACGCACAGGACGGCAGCGAGCCATTGGACTCCTGTTCCGCCTCCTTGGTCACCTCGTGGTGGGTCTTCTGCGCGTACGTGCAATACGGCTTCTACTCTTCGCAGCAGCGCTCCTATTTGGCTTACATAGCTGCTCCCCACCGACGCTGCGCATCGTAACATTTAACATCCGCACATTCGGAATTCAGACTGATCGGGTGCGACTCCGTGAGCTCCTTCAAGCCGCAGATGCAGACGTCATCGCGCTACAGGAGATTCGAGACTCGCAAGCACTGGGAGCGCTGGCCGCAGAGCTGTCGAGCAAGGCGTCTCGCTCCTATCGCGCGGTGAGCTCTGACTGCGGTGGAAAGCAGCGGCTTCATCTTGGCTTTCTGTACGACACAGATCGCGTCCGCTTGGATTCTGTTCGTGAGTTTCCGGAGCTACGCGAAGACCGAGGCGGTAGCTGTTTCGATGGAGAGCGCGCAGGTTTCCTCGGCTCCTTTTCGAGTCGCGGCCGATTCTCTGTTCGCAGATCCAAGCTCCACTTGCTCGCAGTCCACTTCCCCGCTGGTGCGGCCCTGGGACAGGCGCAGAGTCGACAAATGTTCCTACAGCGAGCACTGCGGATTCTTGAATCGCTCCGCCAAGGCGGAGAAGACAGATTGGTTCTGCTCGGCGACTTGAACACCACCGGCTATCGCGATGACCAACACGGAGAGCGCAGCGCAGTCCATCGCCAGCTTGTGCAATCAGGAATGAAGCCGCTGACCGATGAGCTACTCTGTTCGGCCTATTGGAAGCCGTCCCCATTCTCTCCGTACCTGCCAGGGAAGCTCGATCATGTGATCGCCAGCGGAGTCATCGAAGCGACGGAGCCCCCTTCCGTTCAAGGATTCTGCGCGGCGCTCAAGTGCGAACAGGCGCAACGCATTCCCTCCGACTTCGACGCCGTATCCGATCATTGTCCTGTCGTTGTCACCGTGCGCTGAGTGCATCCCGATTCAGCTCTGGCCTCACCATCGCCAGAAGTAGCGGCCGTCAGCGCCCCAGATGATTGGGAAGGTCTGCCGAATGGTGAAGCCGACTCCCAAGCCACGAGCGAGCTGCTGCGTTCTGTCGATGCGAAGCGCAAAGGGACTGCCGTTGTCATCCCACCACTCTTCTCGCTGTGCGATGCAGCTCTGGCCACTGAAATAGGCGTTTGTACAGCGAGAGGGAGGACTCCATCTCTGCCGGTGCGCAAAGTGAACCGTGAACGTGCTGCCATCGGGATTGGGTCCGCTGATCGTGCCTTCGGCGTACAGACAGTATCCGCTGCTGGGAATGTTCCACTTGACGTAGTGCTGACGCCCCGCATCGGAAGGAATCGGAGTCATTCCGTTACAGTTTGCATCCCCGATGCTCTCACTTGTGACCCGCTGGACGTTGCGGGTTGGGAGTCCTGTTCCATCCGAAAAGCCATCCAGCAGTACCCACTGTCCATCCGCAGAGAGCAGGAATTTCTCCCCATAGGAAGGAGGCCAGGATTTCGGATCTCCCCACGCGATGTCCGAGGAAGAAGCGCTCTGCGGTGACCACGCCCACTGCCCGGCCACCATTCCACCGGACCAGAACTGACCCGCTGCGCGCGACTGCATCAGCGAATAGTCATTCCAGGTCTCTGCATGCGAAGCAGACATCGCACCGACCGAGACAGACAGAACCGAACAGACCACCAAAGACCGATGTTTTGACATGCCCGCAACCTATCACGGCAGGGTTTCGGATTCCCATTCCCCCTTCGCCTCTTTCGTTGAAGAATCGGGTGGCGTCGGGAGGCGAGCCGGTTTCTTTCCCTAGCTAGCTTGTTACCAGCGACGAGTTGTTTAGGGAATGCTCTCGCGGCGCGATACAGACGGCCGTCTCACCTGATGTCACGCCTAACGTCGGGCACCGCCCAGTCCAAGTCTGTTTAACAGACTCCTTGCGCTGCATCTGTCAGCGCGGCGAGGAGCCACGCCTTGGCGAGCTGTTGTCCTTTGCCATCGGTTTCATCCGACCCCAGGTCTCGTTCGACCAGCGCTCTCGCCGTCGTGTCCGTGCGCCGGTCGACAATGGCTTGTGTCAATCGTGTGGCACGCTCCTCGTCGTAGCGCACGGCAAGGAGTACCATGGCCGGCTGAATTCGCTCGGGCGGTACGTTTTGCGCAGCCAACCACTTGATCTGCGCGGTTCGAACGTCGAGAGCGGTCCCGCCCATTGGAATCTGGCATCCACGCCCTCGAGCGCCCTCGACATTGTTCGATTCCTGCTCGTCGTGTTCAGAGTAGACGAACTCCCGATGTGCCCACTGACCTATGAGGTAGGTAGAGAGCGTGTCTCCCTGGGCAAACTGCTCCAGAATCAATGAGCGGAGCAGGGCATCGCAACCATTCACCTGCTGGAGCAGCGGGAGCAGCTCCCAGAAGTGGTGGAATCGAATTTGTCCCCGTACGAGATGACGCACAAGCACCTGCCGCACCAGAGCTTGCTCAGTCCCGCATCTTACGAGGAGCTTCAGCGCCTTCATGCAGCAGTGGTCGAAGTAGAGGTTCTCCGTCGGCTGTGCCACAAAGCGGGTCAGCATCTTGATGGGGTCCGTCTTGAGCCCCCGTCCGATCAAGACCCGTGCGACATCCAGACGGTCCTCTAGCGCCGCGCTCTCCCAATCGGATTCCGACATCGGGTATCCCCAGCGTTGTCGGGAGGGCCCGTCTCCGAATTCTTCATGCAAACAGAGGATGGCCGCCGCTAGGACGGAATCATCGAAGCAGCCCAGCCTATCAAGATGGTCGATCGCGTAGCATCGAAAGGCGATGTCATCGCCGTCAAGACCAGCGCGCAGTGCTGCGAGCAGCGGCTCACGGAGCGGTCCCACCAAGGAAATCGACTGCGGGTTCTCATCCAGAATGTACCGCGACTTTCCCAGCCACGCGATGACTGCACACGCATCATGGGCTCGCTCGGTGGGATTGTTGTTACCCAGCCGCACAGCAAACTCGCGCAGGACGTGCTCATCGTTGGTCAAACGATTCTTATCGAACAGAGCGTGCCATGGTTCCTTCTTTTCGCTTCGTTCCAACCCAGAAGTTACCGGATCAAGGTTGTCGGTGTTCCCAAGCTTGATCTCACCACTCACGTAGGCTGCCGCGATAACAGCCGAGGAACGACCCACACCGATGAGCCAGCGCGCGAGCAGCCAGGCTTTTTCGACATCGAGCGCTCCAAGCGTTTCCTCTGCCGCACGTGCCGCGTCCTCTCGGGTGGCACATAAGATCAAGATCAGGCGGCCAGCCGACGACTGCCTCGAAGAGTAATCGGTGGGGAAACTGGCGAGGAGCGCCTTGAGGTGTCTTGCAGGCGCCATATCCGCTTCAAACAGCACATTCGACGCAGAAATGGATTCCCCATAGTTGCCAAGCTGAACTTGTTCGAGCAGCCAGTCGCAGAAGCCTGGCTCGGACTCCGCTTCGAGAAATCGAAGCAGATTCCTTGCGAAGTATGACCGCTCGTCGTCGCTACCACGAAGCCATTCAATGAGCATGGGAATGACTTCTCGGCATTCAATTTCCGCAAGCAAACTGGCCGCGCATTGAGCCACGGATTTGTGGTAGCCAAACGTTGGCCGGAATCGGTCGCGTCCGCTTGGTGGTGGTGGGTCACCGACAGCGTCTTCTGTATCCTCGTCGTCTTGCTCCTCACTCTCTTGAACTCGGGAAATGACGATGTCAGGGCCAACATGGATGACGTTGGGCCGCCCCCGCTTGATGACCCAGAACGTCTCATTGATATGGATCTCGTCATGAATGCTGAGGCACTCAAGCAGCTTGGGTACGGCATCTGAAATCGGCTCATCGATGCCATACAAGATGAGCGCAGCGCGTAACGCATGAACGGGGGAACCGGCCAAACACCGACGGAGCGCTGGTACCAGCAGTGCAGGTCTACGCTCTGCACTCAAGAGGTCCCCTGCGGTGCTTAGGACCTCCGCGAAATTCTCGGACAACAGTCGTCTCTCGATTGACTCCCAGTGAGCTGGCAGATCCTGGAAGTTTCTTTTCAGCCAAGCCACTGCCCACTTACCCAGCTCATCCGTCCTCCGCGCCATCGTCTCGATGATGCTGCGTGCCTTCGCTTCCAACGGGACCCCTGCCCAGTCGAGGGCCCAGACGATGTCTGGTCCGATATCAGGATCCTCCATCCAGCTCGACACAGTCTGTTGAATGGCGGCTTTGGAGTCGTCTTTTCTGCGACAAACAGACGACAACAGCCGACGCCCCCGCTTTCGTTCCTCGTCGTTGGTACTACGGAGGTACTCGATTAGGATGCTCATGCGCTCGGGACAGGCTGCGAGGATTCGTCCGATGATTTCGTTCAAAATCCACCGAACATCGCCAGACGAAGACTCGGTGGACGCGGTGATCATCGCGCGAATCACGCCCTCATCATCGCTGCAGTGTTTCTGAATCCAGCCATACAGAAGCTGCTCTTCGCGCTCGAGACGATCCTTGTCTACTTGATCGATTTGCCGCAGCATCGCGATCGCAAGCTCGCGGTTCATTCGTCGCAGCCGCAGCAACCAAACACCGGCATCCCAGGCTGGCAAGCCGCTATTCGATGCGGCCACGATCTCAAGCGCGCTTTGTACCCCATCGAGCTCGAGCCTGTGATCCCATATCAACACCGCGCAGGTCAGGACTTGATCAAAGCATCCTGCCTCTGCCGCCCGAAGTGCCCGCGCATTCACTGCGGCAAAGACTCTGCGAGGCCACCACTTTCGAAGATCCATCATGTGGACGACGTGGATGATCGGTTTGAGCAGCTCCGATGCAACGTCACGAATCAGACGCGCAGCTAGCATGCCAGCCAATGCGTTGTCTCTCACATCCACAAGCAGTGACAGCCAATCTCGTACTTCGCCATCAGGTGCTACTGCTGCGAACGCCCCCATTCGCTTGCGCAATTCTCGCTTCCGTGCGGCATCGGTCGGCATACCAAACAGCGACACCAACCAGCCGAGTGCGCGCGCCGTTTCTGGACCACTGCCACATGTCGCAACAGAATCGAGCTGATGGAATAGCTCTCGGCGAAACGATGACGGTGGATGATGTGGGGAATCGTGCCAAAAGCGAAGATCAAGCTTGCCGGCAAGATCTCTGCTGAATGGCTGCGCCAGGAGCCAAGGTACAAGAAGCGAGACGGTCAGCTTCGTATCAACAGGAGCGCCGATAAGCAGTTGTAGGACGCCCCGCACGGCTTCGTAGTCGCTCGCAGTAGCCATCTCGAACAGTTGCTTGGCAACGGCTCGGTCGCGTTCTGCCAAGATGCGGAGCCAGGCGTTTGTGTACTCGCGTTTCTCAAGGCACTGCCGCATCCAGTCTGAAGCCTCGGGGGACAGTGGCTTCGCCACGGAGTAGAGCAGTCGCGCACTGGCTTGGACATCGGCGTTTTCGTCATGAAGAAACGTTCGCAGGGCATCCGCCGCACGTTCGTTCGTTGAGAGAACCTGGACCACATCCGGTCGTGCATAGGAGGAACGGAAGGATTCTGTGGGCGCGAGAACCCGAATCGCCGATCCATCCGGAACAATGCCCGCGCGCAGCAAGCCGAGCGCCGCAGTGCGAAGAACATCCGCTTGCCAGCCGCCATAAAGTGAAATTCGCCAGTCATCACTCTTGGGTCGAACGCGCTCGTACATGCGGAGACAGGCCGTCACTGCGACTTCATCTGTTGCCGACGCCGCAGCCAGCAGCCGCATGGTCGATTCCAGCGCTTCGCTCGACATGCGGTCTGGCGTTTCGACCAACTTCGCCAGGGACTGAATGATCTGTGTCGAGGGCGCATTGTCTGTCAGCAGGCGAGCAGCGAGGCGAGTCAGACGCTCTGAACCCTGCACATCATCGAAACGTCGAACTCGTTCGGACAGTCGAATCGCGAGCCGCTCACGGACTCGCGGAGCCACCGGCACGCCGTCTAGACACGCATCGGCGGCAAGACACAGCCAGACCCCATCGAGCAGTGAGTCAGCCTGCGGTACGGTGGCAATCTGTGTCAGCAGTTCCACCGCGAGTCGTTGCTGCGCCTCACCCTGATGAAACGCCATTCTCCCCAGCGCGAGTCGCAGCGTTTCATGGTTGTTGCGTCGCTCGACCAGCGTTTGCCAGTCACGAAGGAGCGAATCGACGCGAGCGCTTTCGGAAACAGACTCCGACCACTGAACCGCTGCGAGGTATTCCTGAAACGATGGATGCCAAAAGCTCAGGTCGTGCCGACCGCGCCTTGTGAGCAGACCGCCATGTTCGGTGGCCACGGTGAGCAGTTCATCTAGCTTTCGCTCGCGCGAAACACTGGGTCTTCCAAGACAGCGTCCGATGAGTTGCCGTGCCTCGTGTTCGCGCAGAGTGAGCTGGCCACGCCTTTGCAACACATCGGCAACGGATGACCAAGCACGGATGTAGAGCCGGAAGTTAGGCTCGGGAAGTGCTGCTCCACGGGGCCTACGCAGAAGCAGCGGCATGGTCCGCTCGTACACATCCACCCAGTGGCGCAACGTTTCGATCTCGCTCGTCTTCAGCCGTGACGTCAGCATCAGCAGAAGTGGGTTGGCTGCGATCTCGCGCAGTGCATTCTGCGAGCGGATGAAGTGCAAGGTCCGCGATAGCTCAGCATCGTAGTATGGCTTGCCATGGGCCATCATTCGGTAGCCCTGCTGTTCAGAGAGTCCGGCCAGATGAAAGACACGAAAACCCTGCGGAACGGCCACTGCTGCAAGGGCCGCAGGCCGCGTAGTCAGCACGCATCTCATCGCTGGGCGCGTCGCATGCCAAGCAGCCAGTCGCTGGAGCAGTTCGGGTCGCTCTGCTTCTTCCAACTCATTTAGACCATCGATAAACAGCTCGATCCGGTCCTCATGAAACGCATCGACCAGCGCTGCGACTACATCGCGAGGAGCCTCCGCCCACCTCTTTTGCACGGCTCGCGTCACGAATGCTGCCAGTGAATGATCGTCCTTGCTGGAAAAATCCGCTGCCGATACCAATACCGGGAGAGCAGCTGCGGGTTGTGATTTGTCATCCGCAGCGCTGGAATCGCCCAGACTGTCGAGCACGAGCCGAGCCAGCAGCGTCGTCTTACCCATGCCAAGTTCGCCGCAGATGATCAGCGCTCGGTGTGTCTCATAATTGGTCTTCCAAGCAAGCCGCCCCGTCGCTCCATCGCTGCCCCGGCAGAAGTCGCGTCCGACCCAAGCTCTGTAGACTTGACGACGCACTTCCTGCTCTGCCGAACCAATCCCTGGCTCATCAACCGCCTGGGCCAGCTCTCTCTCCTTTTTCCGCCACTCCTTGTCAGAAGCGTCGGGCAGTAGCTCAGGCTCGACGAAGATTTTGCGTAGTTCGACGGGGTTTTCCGTTGCCAATCCAACACGACGGTATCGGCTGACGTCTTCCTGCTCGACCTCGCGACGCAGCAACATGCGGTATTGGCAACGGCCTTTCGCAAGGTTGGACCGAAACACCTGGGCCACCGCGCGGCTCAGTGTAGGGACGGACTCTGGGTTGAGCAGCTCGGCCAGCGGACGTTCTTCTTGGACCAGGCGCTGCTTTTGCGTAAGACCCTCCACAGCACCGACCAAGCCTTGAGCCGTGAGGCATCCAGTCAGGATGAGCCGCTCCGAGATTCCCCACTTGAGTGCAGCAGAGATCGCAGCGATGGCAACTGGCAAACCCAGCGACGCCTCATCGATCGGGATACCGATGTCCGGCAGCGTGACGTGAAAGGAGGCTCTCTGTGGCAGCAGCGTCCGCGCGGCCTCAAGCGCAGACGCGATCGCGTTTCGAGCAGCGGGCGTGATCTGTTTGGCGCTGGGCAGTCGGTCCTTACGACCGCTGATCACATCGACTTGTAACCGCACCAGGCGGTCACTCGCTCCGCCTCGACCAAGCACGGGAAAGTCGACGATGCCTACCGGTGGCTCCGGCTTCCAATCTGGTGGTGTTGGTCGACGAATCCCCAGCGCGGCTACGCTGTCCCAGTCCTTCCGGCGCTCCGGGGTCAGTGCGGCAGGATGGATGCGCTCTAGCCGATTCGGCCACTGGTGCCGCAGGGATTCCATGACAGCCATGGAGGGACGAATGGAGCGTTCCCGCAGAAGTCTCACGGCAAGGTCGAGCGCGGCTGCTTCGCGACCAGCCAGGTACAGTCGTTCCACCTCATCGAAGCGAGTGCCCCCCATCGGCTTGGGCTCAGACGATCTCGAACGGGTACGGTGTGCCATTGATCGTAAAGACGTACAAGCCGGGCTCTGCCGGACAAGACCAGAAACCAGAATGCACTGGATGCAAGATCAGCGCCTGGCCTTCATGTTCCGCCGAGACTATCGCATCGTCAGAATTCGCACGAATCAGAAGCTCTACGCCTTCGGGTGATTCCACCAAAGCAACCTCCGCGACTGATCCCAATAACGCGGTCTTCGACTGTATCTTGCCGCTGCTGGCTGCCAGTCGAGCAGGCTCACGAATGAAACGCAGCATCGGAATCGCTTCAACCGGTGACTGATTCGGTGCCTCCGACAGCGCTTGTGCAGCCTCGATGGCGCGCCAGACCAACCCGGCAGGATCGTCCGTAAGCGGTGGCGCATGCTGAAGAACGCGCGAAGCGAAATCCGAGAGCGGGGACCAAACCTGTGGCATCGCGCGAATGGCTCGTGCAATGACGCGAGCGGCCCCATCACAACGCGACCCAAAGCCACAGTAGGTAAAGCCCGCACACAGCTCATCAAATGCCAGCAGGGCGTCGGTCCGCTCTTCCTCGTCGTGTTCATCAAGCTGGGAAAGCAGGGCATCGACACGCGGCGCAATGCCAATGGCAGGTATCTCTTGCGCGATCTGCGCAGCTCCGTCGCCATCGAACCAGTCGTCTGCCAGTCGCAGGATGTCCGGCTGGCCTGACATACGCTGGCGCAGACCAGCGAGTAACGCAACCTCGAAGGCCGGTGAGCGAGCCGACTGCGCATCCACCAGCGCTGCACGGAGCTGCTCTTCGAGGAGTTCGGCTTCATCTGGGGTTGAATCTGGATTGGCTGTCGACATGCTGCGAACCTACTTTTGATAAGACGTCCGGCGGTGCACACGGCGGATCGCGCAGCGCTTCACATAGGACTGCGCCGCCCGCACAAAGCCCGCTGTATCTGGGGTGATCGGATCGGGACGAAAGGCCGTAACCAGGATGTTCTCCGTCGGCCTCGGGACAATCACCACCACGACTCCGTGCTCCGAGATCAGATGCCTTCGTCTTGGATCTTGATGTGGATACTCCGTTGCATCGTCACACTCGCGCTCTGTGGTTCCAAACCACCGCGTGTGGCCATCGTCGAGGACGCGAGCCGCTTCACGGCAGACGATGCCGTCGGTTGGTTCTTCTCGTGCTGCTCCTCGATGGATGCTCTCACGGAGCTGCGAACACTGCTCGCGCCAATCTGATTCCGGCTGCTCACTCAGTTCCCACCAGCGCTCGACCTCGCGATAGTAGTGCTTGAGCACCTTCTCGCGTCGCAGCGCTAGCCGTTGAAGCGGTCGCAGCTTCATGATCTGCGCTCCAGCACGAGTGAGGTTCTCAGTTCCTGCAATGCCCGTCGTCGCGCACGGGCAAAGTTCTCGTTCGCCTTGAGCAGCGGCTCGGGTGGCGGATGGAATACGCGGACGAGTGCGCTCTCGTCCCCTGGGGCAATTGCCTCAAGCTGGGCGGTAAGCTCCACTGCATGGCGTCCAAGTCGCTGCGCCAGCTCATCCAGAAATGGGGCTACGTCAAACCCTAGCTCCACTGCGACGATCGCGCGGCTCCGCACATTGGACATACGACCCAGCGCGCGACGAACGATGATGCGATCGATGATGTCTTCCTCGATCTGCATGCGTGTCGATGCGGCAGGAAGCACAGACAGTGAAAGGTCCGTCTTCGAGCGAGCTGTCTCTTCAACCGCTTGCCGTTCTCGGCGCTGGCGTCGTGCCTCGCGGACAGCCGCCGCAGTCATCGGATTCTCAAAGCCCTGCTCCAGCTCTTGATGGCGCAGCCTGGCTCGCTGTTCGTCGATGATGGCGCTGTAAAAGACCTTTGCACGGTAGGCAGGGGCAGCAGACGCCTGGTCGAGCTCCGGCAGCAGCTTACAAGCAGAAATCGATCTGCCGCTTGAGTCCGCAGGAAACAGCAGCAAGTGCACGACTTCTTGAGCGCGCTGCTTCCGCTCCTCCGGCGTGTGCCACGGCTCCAGCCGACGAACCAACGCACCTGCTTCATTCTGGAGCCGCACATAAGCGCGCTCGAAAGCCGCTCGATCGCGGTGCGCAAACCAGGCTTGTAGATCTTTGGATACCAGATCACTCATGGAGAAGTTCGACCACTACTGTGCTGGACAAGTTCACCCTGATCCA
>ERZ724523.1143-NODE-1143-length-15589-cov-4.145165_pt1 | contig 15589 bp, 10 predicted proteins | sample MGYA00376056_ERZ724523 | MGnify/ENA primary metagenome ERZ724523 (study PRJEB28724, sample SAMN07190888) | wastewater metagenome | isolation source: influent of sewage treatment plant in Hong Hong | place: USA: Christiansburg, Virginia | collected 2016-03-01 ... | reverse complement strand
TTGGAATCATCGCAGGCTCGGTACTCGAAGAAGTTCGCCGCGGCCCCTTCCTCATGCTGTACCTACTCAGTGTGGGCAGCATCTTGTGGGCGTGGCATGCAGAATCCAAACAGACCAAGTGATCCTTAGCCGTGACGAGTTCGTGAAGTCCTTTCCGGCTGCTTGCGATGTTCCAATGAGGGACGGTTCACAACAAGTCCACTTTTTCGAATCAGCCGGTTGAGCTGATGTCTAGTAATCGAGAGCGCCGTTGCCGCTCGCACCACGGAGCCACCCATGTCGTCCAGTGCTTGCTGGGCCTCCTGTGGACTGGGCAGACGTGCAGAGGAAAGCGATGGGAGTGGAAACGTAACTGTCTCATGGTCGCACGGAGGTGAGGAAGCGACCGGACCACTCTGGGCCTTCCCTAAGCGGCCATGGAGCCTCGGTAGACCACCAGTGAATGGACGAAGGATCTCGCCCTCACTGTCTTTGAGCGCACGCTCGATCAAGAACGCTAGCTCTGCCACGTGGGTTGAGTAGGGATGGTGAACAAGCTGCTCTATCAGCAGTGGATCGATCCGAGGCTCTCCCTGGGAAAGGAAACGGGCGGCGTACCTTCTGCTGTTTGCACTCATGCGCAGCAGGTGCCGCAGCAAAAGTGGGATGTCCTCGCGCCGCTCGGTCAGTTCAGGAACGATGATCTCATGCTGGAATCTGCGCCGCAGCTCGATGCGAATCCGCTCTGGACGGTTGGTGGCACCGATGACCCGGATGTTTGCGCGCCTTGGCTGCGACTCCTCCCCAAGCCGGGTGTACTCCCCAGTTCGCTCCATGACGCGAAGGAGCATGGGTTGAAGTTCGTCGCTCATGTCTCCGAGTTCATCTAGAAAGAGAGACCCTCCTTCAGCCAGTCCCAGAAGTCCCTTGCGCTCCTCCATGCCGGGATTTGGAAAGTGACGGCGGTTGCCGAACAGCATCGCCGCACCCAGACTGCTTGGCATCGTAGAGATGTTATCAACCACCAACGATTGCTGTTTCCGGTTCGAAAGCTGATGGACCATCTGTGCCACCAGTTCCTTTCCTGAACCAGTCGCTCCTAGTACCAGCACATGACCTTCACTGACAGCGGAGGCAGCGATCTCTTCACGAAGCCGCCAGGTCGCAGTGCTCTCGCCCACGATTCCGTCTTTGTCCGCATGTCCAAAATCACCGGCACGCTCGACAGGATAGAATCGCAGGGGAGATGGCTCAAGCGGAGTCCGAACACAGAGCAGGAGTAGCTGCTGTTGGAGATGAATGGTGTCACCATGCATCACGGTGCCCGTACCTGTCAGACTGCCATTTAGCCACAACGGACAGCGACCGACGTTGCGGACATAGAGCCCTTTGTCATCAACGAACAATTCCAATTGTCGTCGAGAAATGGATTCCCCAAGCAGTTCGGAGGCTTCGCTGTTGGGGCTCCTTTGACTAGCCGCCAGTGTGCCCGGACGACGTGGATGAAAGCACAGTGGAGACTCTACACTGCTTTCGGTGGGGGCTCGGCCCAAGATGTAACGCACGCTAGGGAAGCAGTTCGCACTCTCTCCAACCCGATGTGGTTCGCGCGCGGACCAGAGAATCACCAAGGAAAATACTTCGGTAGACTTCTGTGCGGGTGGATGAGGTTCGATGGGAGGGCCTGTCAGGATCACTCTCTGCATGGCGGTACGCAACCATCGTAACTCGAAATCGCGACCAAATACAATGAGCAATTGGCCACGCATTTACAGGCTAAGTCGGCGGCTCTTTCGGGGAGCGAAGTAGACGCGGTTTGCTAAGCGCGTGCCGCCGGATGATGCGATTGAGCTGGTGTCGACTGATGCCCAAGGCCGCCGCCGCCCGGACGACGTTGCCATGGGTCTCTTCGAGAGCTTGCTGCGCCCTTTCAGGGCTCGGAATGGTGGCAGACAGACGACGAGCTGGAATCCGCGAGGTCAGGACGGATTGATCGGTAGGCGTCCGAACCGAGCGACCTTGTTGGGGGAGTGGGCCACGAATCGGAGCCAGGACGTCACCGGTACTCTCCGCCATGGCATGCCCCAGCATAAACTCCACTTCGGAGACGTTCGTTACATAGTGATGTCGCACCAGTTGATCGAGTAGCAGCGGATGGAGCGTGGGAATCGGAACACGGGCGTTTGCTCTTCGGCCAGCGTGTTCATCCACCTGCCTCGCTTGAGTCTCCAAGATATGTCGGATCAAAAGTGGAATGTCTTCCCTTCGTTCATTGAGACTGGGAATCCGAACCTCTCTTTGGAATCGACGCTTCAGCTCGTAGCGCATACGCTCGGGTCGATTGGTGGCACCGATCAACCGGAAGTCCGAGCGGCGGAGTCTTCCTTCCTCTCCTAGCCGGAAGTATTCACCGTGCCGGTCTGCGACTCGCAGAAACATCGGCTGAACCTCCTCCGGCATGTCGCCGATTTCATCAAGAAAGAGGATCGAGCCATCCGCCGCACCAATCAGACCGGTGCGTTCCTCCATTCCGGGATTGGGAAAATTGCGCTTGTTTCCAAACAGCAGTGCTGCGGCCAGGCTTGGCGGAATGGCCGAGATATTGTCCGCCACCAGTGGCTTTCCTGATCGATGGGAGAGTCTGTGAATCGCTCGCGCCGCCAGTTCTTTGCCACTCCCACTTTCACCGATGACAAGGACGTTTTGATCGGAACGGGCGGATACCGCGAGTCGTTCTCGCAGGTGCCACAGCGCCGAACTCTCGCCGATCATTCCATCTAGATCTGGTTCCCCAAACTCGGGCCGCCTGTCATGTGGATAGGCCCGCAGCATGGGCATCTGGAGGGGCCGCCGTGTGCACAGAAGGAGTAGCTGACCGCGCAGATAGAGCGTGTCACCCTCAGTGACCAGCGAGGCTTGCGTGACCTGGCCACTTACCATCAGCTCACAGCGACCGACGTTGTGAACAAAGAGTCCTTCTTCTCGATAGCTCAAGTGAAGCTGTAGTCGCGAGATGCTCTCTCCCAAGATTCCCTGCGCAGGCTTTGGTGCTGGGTCTAGTCCCTCGGGGCGATGACGCGAAAATCGCACGGGCCGGGGTGCTCGACCGCCCGGACTCCGCGACGAATGTGAGTGAACTTCCTCTGCAGCGGCGAGCGCACGGAGCTGTACTTCATCGCCAAAGGGCTGGTCTGGGTCTCTGCCAAACATCCAGACAGGGCATTCCTCAGGTAACAGCGCCACTTCTCCCACACGGTGCGGCTCACGAGCGGACCACAGGATCACCAGAGCCAGACACTCTGCCGGTGATCCGTCAAACTGTTCATTCAGGGAGTTTGGGGCAGTGCGTGCTGATGGCGGAACCCTCTCTTTCGACATGCTCACGGAATCTCCCAAAGCGGTGTTGGCAAGGTTCCGCATGGAGCAGACTCCGTGCCAACGGCTGAGCGGACGTACCCAGTCAGGGTGGAGGACGGAGGAACTCTCCGGTCGCCCCTTTTTGGTTGACAGTAACCCGTGCGCCTGACTGCTCGCACTGCTCGCGCACTGCTCGCGCACAGTGCCGAGCATGCCCTAGGGAACGACATCCATCGATCCGCGACTTCATGAGTTGAGAGAGATCCTTAATAGGTAAGCGCAGAGCACCACAGCGTGCGAATGGCAGGGACCGGAACCGCACCAGGCCAAGCGGCACATCAATTGCTTTCGGCACCCAGAACAGAATGTGGCTGTCGCGCGCCGGAGTATGGGTGCTGCCGCTGCGCGCACAGCGTTTCTCTCCTGTAGGAGTGCTTGCGTGTCTATTCAAGATGAAATTCCGCGCTCACGAATCAACCTTCGCTATCGGACGGAGATAAATGGGGCCGGGCAAATGCTCGAGCTGCCCTTCCGGGTGATGATCATGGGAGATCTGTCCTGCGGTTCTTCCACTGATCGCGAGGTCAGTTTCGACGGTCGAAGGCTACGGTCTCTCACCGATAAGAACCTAGACAGCCTCATGGAAAACATGCGGATGTCACTCAACTTTAAGGTTCCAAACCGCATCGACCCGGGAAGTGATGAAGCGCTCGAGCTGAGCATTCCCATTCGGAATCGCCGCTCATTTAGCCCAGAGCAAGTCGCAGACAGCATTCCCAAGGTTCGGGCGCTGCTCATGCTGCGCAAGCTTCTCCTAGAGATGCAAGCGAACATCGACAACCGCAAGGAGCTGCGACGTCTGATCCAAGACATCTGGAGCAATCCTGAATCGATCAAGGCGCTTGAGAAGGAGCTAGCGGCACTCGGCAGTTACAAGCTGGCGGGCAAGGACAAAGCGCTTCCTGCTGCGGAAAGCAGCACGCCGTAAACATCGTTCCCAGGTGATTCCGTCTCAAAGCAAGGAGTGAAGAATGGCCCAGACCGCCGCCCCCGCCGCTTCCGAAAGTTTGCTTCAGCGCATCGTTTCTAGCATGCAGCTTGAAGCCAAGAACATCAGCCTGTCCCCGATGATCCGCTCCTCGTTTACCGAGGTCAGCGAGGAAGTCAGCTTGGAAGACCGACTCCTATCCGGTCTCGCTGCAATTGTCTTTAATACCGATGCCCACACCGGCCGCTACGAGAAGGGCAAGGTCATGGAGACCGTGCGTCAGATCGACGTACTGGTCAATGAACAGCTCAACGAGGTCTTTCATCATCCGCAATTTCAACATCTGGAGTCGACCTGGCGCGGCATCGATCAGCTGGTTGAGAACGCCAATTTTCAATCGAACGTCGCAGTAGAGCTTCTCGATGTCAGCAAGGATGAGCTGTTCGAGGACTTTGAGAACAACTCGAGCGATATCTTCGGAAGCACACTCTTCGAGAAGGTCTATATCGCGGAGTATGATCAGTACGGTGGCCGTCCCTACGGTTGTCTGATTGGTCTGTATGACTTCACAACCGGCTCGCGTGACATCTTCTGGTTGCGGAGCATGTCGAAGGTAGCGGCGGCCAGTCACTCTCCGTTTGTGGCGTCGATCGCTCCGCAGTTTCTCGGCTGCAACACCATGGAACAGGTCGAGGCAATCAAGGATCTTGATGGCCTGCTGAATCAGCCGCGCTATGCGCAGTGGCAGTCGCTACGCGATTCCGAAGAAGGCGCGTACATCGGCCTGACGTTCCCTCGCTACGTCGTTCGACTGCCCTGGAATCCAGAGACCAATCCAAGTCCTGGTCTGCCGTTTCATGAGCACGCATCGGGAGCTGCTGGCAACTATCTGTGGGCACCGGCCACCTTCCTATTTGCCCGCAATGTCATCCGCTCGTTTGAAAAAACGGGCTGGTGTCAGTACATTCGCGGCCCCAAGGGTGGTGGGCTCATCACCGGTCTGCCGGTCGATATGTACAACGTGCGTGGCGAAGACGAGATGCGAATTCCCGTCGAGATCTGCATTCCGGACTACCGAGAGATCGAATATGCGCGCAACGGCATCATTCCGCTTGTCTACCGCAAGGGAGCCGGAGAGGCGACGTTCTTTTCTGCGCAATCGATCAAGCGTCCCAAGAAGTTCAAAGATCCGAAAGACTCGGAAAACTCGCAGCTAGTCTGCAACCTGTCCTATACCTTCTCGGTCGCGCGAATCGCTCACTACGTCAAGAGCATCATGCGCGACAACATCGGCGATATTTCGACGGCGGGCAATATTCAGACCGTGCTGTCAACGTGGCTGGATCAGTATGTCACGACCGAAGTTCGTCCTGATGACATCACCATGCGCACGTATCCGTTCCGCGCAGCGCTCGTGCAGGTCGATCCACAGCCGGGCCGGATTGGCTACTACGACTGCAAGATCTCGATCTTGCCGCACATCCAGTTCGAAGGAATGGACGTAGAGCTACGGATCGAATCGCGCCTCGGGTAGGCAAGCCTTGTGATCGGGAAACAGGTTCGCAAAGGAGTCCCAAATGGCAACGTATGATCGCGCACTGGACATTGTCCAGGGTTTCAACTTCAAGAAGGACATACAGAAGCCGATCGGCTTTCTGACCATGCTCAAGGTCGGTACAGAGACGTTCACGCAGGACATGACCGTCAACAGTCCAATGGCCGCTACAGCAACGGTGGCCAGTGCAACGGCGGACGTCGGCGCACTCAAGGTGGTGGCCGTGCTTGAGAAGGTCACCTGGGAGATGGGTGACACCGATGCGCTACAGTTTGAAGGCAACTTGTCGATCGCCGGCAAGCAGACCTTCAGCGCGCTGCTCTACTCCGCAATGATCGACATCGACATCGAGATCGGCTTTGTCGTGTACGAGTACGACGCCCTGGCCAAGAAATACTTCGCCGCGTTCTCGAACTCTGCGCAGGGTGATGCTGATGCCAGCTCAACCGGAGTTTTGGGCCAGATCAAGAAGGATGGCGAGAATCTGGCGATGACGATTGAGATGGAACCGCACGATACCGTGCAGTCTCCGATCAACTACAAGTTCACACTGCAAGTCGTGCCGAAACCCAAGGCACAGATCCTCAAGTTTGCGACTTCATCGACGCGAAAAGTGACCAAGAACTGGGGTCGTGTTGGTCCGACGTAACCACACTGTGGACTCCTCTCACGAGCGCGAATCACGAGCCGTCTGGGGCCAAGGATCTGCATGAGCACGCTGAAGATCGCACCCGTGAAGTGGTATCTGGGACAGACCGTCCTGCCGGAACATTTTGTTGCGCTGCAGCAGCTCGTAGAAGCCGCTTGCGAGCTCCGGTCTCGGACGGCATCCCTGCCTTGCTATGGCGTGGCACAACTGTCATGGAGTGAGCCCCTGCTCCGTGATGGAGTGCTCACCCTGAGTGAATTTACGGCGATTCTGGCAGACGGCAAAGTACTCAGCGTTCCTGGCAACTGCACCGTCGCTCCCTGCTCACTTGTTGCGACTTCTGCGACCCGGGTCAGCGTCTACTTTCATCTGCTAGATGAAGCTCTGTCCGCGCAAGGGAATCGAGTGTATGATTCTGATCCACGCACGGTCGAGCGGGTGCTGATGCGTGGTGTGCTGTCGACCAGCGATCGTGTAGAGCGGACGATTGCAGTGGTGCGGCTTGGAGACTTTAAAAAGGGTGTGGCGGGCAGTTGGAGTTTGGCAAAGACGTACATGCCCCCGTTGCTTCAGGTTGGGAATACGCCGTACCTACAGTCGGAACTGCTGCTGCTAGAGAGCCGAATTGATGCCTTGCAGCCACAGTTGGCGGCGCAGCTTCAAGACACTTTCCTTCGACCCGATCGACTGTCCGCAATCCGTCGCTGTCTTGGTGAGCTATTTCGCGTCAAGAGTCTCCTTTCCGATCTCCGCAACCGCGTTCCTCTCCATCCGTATGTTCTGCAGTCGGCCCTGCGGGATCTGTACATTGAGACCTGCTGCTTTCATGAAGTTCTGCCAGAGGAACCGGCGCTTCCCTATCGGCACGACAACCTGGCAGAGTGCTTTGGTCAGGTGCTGCTACTGCTTCAGCAGGCACTCCGCCCCGTCTACACGCGCTCGACGCACCTGCGGTTTCAGAAGAACAATGGACTCTTTACGCTCAGTGGTCTTCCGCAAGAGGTACGTGATGCCCAAGAGCTGTATCTGCTGATTCAGCGACCGACGCTGCATGACCGAGTTCCGATGGATGACATCAAGCTGTCGTGTACCTCTCGGCTGGCGCTGGTCCATCGTCTGGTGTTGCGCGGTGTCGTGTACAAGCATGTCGAGCGTCCACCGTTTCAGCACACCTTTGGACCCGAAGTCGACTTCTACCAGCTCCAAGATGGCGAAGAATGGGAGCACGTCATCCGGGAAAGCTCGCTGTCTCTGTACGTGCATCCGGTGCTCGATCGGGCCAACGTGTTTCTCTTTTGGCGGTGAGCGAAAGCAATGTCGTTTCTCAACCGATTCCTCGAGGTTCCAGCGCGGGATGACACGCTGCAGAGCGTGATCCGGAACTTGGAGTACCTGCTGAACTCGCGTCCGGGGTATGGCTCGCGGCTCCGTGAATACGGAATCGCAGACTACCTGGCGCAGCAAGGTCGCAAGGCGGCTCAGGTCACCATTCTGCGTGAGATTCGCGATGACATCCTAGAGCTGGAACCGCGCTTCCGATTTCGCGACATTACGGCCCGAGGGCGCGATGCGGAGCTGCGTCTGCAGATCTATGTTCGCGGCACCCTGATCACCAAGAGCGGCGAGCGACCATGCACCCTGTGGATTCAGTTTCATCTTCCCAGCGGCGAGGTCACGGTCAAACCGGACGTAACCGTGGAAGGTAGCCATGGCGCGTAACATCATGCGAGAGGAGCGTCCGCTGGCTCGCACGCTGCATGACGCAGCGCCTGAGTACAAAGACGGCCTGGTGGTCAAGATCGAGATCAGTTCTGCGAAGTCTGTCCGACCGATTCTGCTAAGCGGGCACAATGTCCAAGACTTTGAATTGGACCTGCGAAGTAGCGGCTTTACCGGGGCACTCAGCTTCTTGGTCTCTGATGATGTGGCGCTACGCAGCGATGATCGGGATGCCCTGATTACACTGCTCAGGACTCCGACCCTGCTCAAGCTGCGGCTGTCGATTCAAGCGTACCGCGTTGATCAGGACATCAACACAAAGCCGCTGCCACTGGAGATCGTGGCGCTGGTGACTGAGCGTGCGCTCACGGAGCATGTCGCCAAGCAAGGCAACGCCCCGCTCTCCTACCGTCACTATCATCTGCGTTTTGCGGACGCTGCGCAGGTGATGTGGCGTCAGCATTTTCCGCTCGAGCTCTTCACCCAAAAGTCGCTGCGCCAGGTCATCGATCTGTACTGCACCACTGATATCAAGATGGAGTACCTCGACTCCGAGATCACCCAGACCAGACCGATGATCTTTCTTGGCTGTGACGCAGAGCACCGCCGGGGTGAGCGCGCCAGCTTCTATGACCTGCTGATGTGGCGGCTCGACGAGATGCGCAAGGTATTGATCTATGACTACACCCGGCGGGTCTACCAGATCCATGCGGTCAAGCCGAACCCAGTGACGGCTGATCTCATTCCGCACGATATTCAGCAAATCAGCGTGTACTATCCTGATTACCCTCGCTATCAAAAATTTGTACTGAATGATTTTGTCGAAGCGGTCAAGAATCAGTCAATTAACAACATAGACAAGGAATTGCCGGTTCGTCAGGATCATTTATTCAATACCGAAATTGCTGGAGATTTTGATAAAGAAGTTTTGGCGCGCAGCCAGGCATTCAACATGCCGCGTCCTGAGTTTTTTATGTACTATCGGGCGTTTCCAACAAAACCATATGCGCCGAGCGCCGGAATTGATTTCAAAATAGACGCACTGGACCTTGCCGCTGACGACTTGGCCATTCCGCTTGAGGCTGCGACGCTGCCATGTCGCGTGTATCGCATCCATCTGTCAGGACGAGCAGTGGGAACCGACGTGCGCGAGGTCTACGATGGACTGGTGCCGGCGACCTTTATGTGCAAAACAGCGATTTGGCTGGAGCAGAGCACAGACCCAGAGCTACGGCTGCCTCCGTATATTTTACCACGGTATCCTGTTGGTATCGAGGGTCGCGTGGTTAGCGAGGCTGGCGCTGTCCCCGATGAGACATATCAATTTTACCCTGAGACGGTCACCGCACAGCCTAAGTATAAAGTAATGATCCCTCTGTGGAATAATCAAATCATCACCACGCCCTATTATCCAAATACGCTGCCTGGCCATTTCTATTTTCCTGCCTACAAGTATGAGCGCGTTTTGGTGGATATGTACTTTGACGGCGCCATGATGAGTCAGTTTAGAGAGTGGCGAGCCACCGCGCCGATGCCGCAAGCGACCCAGGGTGATCACCTGCTGCTCGGTAAGACTCCGCTCAATCGAACCAGTGTCCAGCACTTCTACGAAGACGAGCGTCCCATCTTCCAGATCGAGCGTCTGAATCAGTTCGATAACGAGCTGGTGAAAATCGCGGAAGGGAATCTGCTGCTGCAAGTGGGAACGCCTCCCTTAATCGTTCTGACGGGCACTGCGGCAGGTCGACAGGTGGTGCTGCCAGCCGGTCTGGCACCGATGCCGCCACGGGGAGCTCCGCCGCTGCCCGGAGTGCTGCCAGGGAGCACCACTCCGCCCGTGACTCCAGGGGCTCCTTCGACCCCCCCAGCAGCGCCAAGTCCCTCTGGACCGCTGCCTTCCCCCGCATCACAGCCAAGGACGGGTCGGTAGGACATGCCTTTTCCAGACGATTCATCACGGGCCGCGAATCAACCGGGGACTCCTTCGCCGGGCCCTTCCCAAGAGGGAAATCCTAGCTCGCCTCGGAGTGACGGTGGCAGTAACTCGAACAGTTCGAGCAGCGGACAGACTACCTCTGCCACGGGTGATGTCGCGAGCAAGCCGCTGTATCTGCGGATGTTCATGGACAAGTACCTGGGGCTGACGATCGAGGTGCTGGATGCGATGGGTGCCAACCAGCAATCGATCACGATGGATGGCGTCAAGATCACCACCAGGGTGAGTGGCCAGCAAGGAGACAGCGTCATCACCCAGACCTCGGACACGGTGTCGATCGATGCGCGCAACTTCAGAGTGAATGCCGATAACATCCGGCTTACCTCGACGACCGGAACCTCTTTGCAGAGCATGGGGCAGACCAACGTGAGCAGTCTGTCTGATATCTCGCTGAGCAGTCCCGGGTCGATCAGCAGCAGTGGCCTCAATGGCATCACGCTCAATGGAATGTCCGTCTCGATGAACGCCATGCAGAGCATCTCGATGCTTGCGATTGGGGGTGGTATCGCGGCCTGCGGGGCAGCGGGCGGAGTCCAAATCATGGGCTCTGACATCAGCATGACGGGTCTCTCTGTATCAATCTCCGCCCCAACGACTGCGATAACTTCCGCGAACCTGAACTTTGCGGCCATTCCGAGTCTTCCTCAGGGAAGCGCTGCCAGCTCTTCCTCGAGTGCAGCCAAGGGGGCGAGCGGCGCGGCCAAGGTCAGCTCGGGAGCCCTCAGTGCCAGTGGAGCTGCACACGGAATGAGCAATGGCAGTGGGGCAGGTGGCACAAGTGGCGCTCCGGATACAGGCGGTCTGCTCAACTTGAGCGCCGCCGGTGCCTTCTCACAGAGTGGATCGGGCAGTAGCAATGGCTCATCGGGAATGCCGGAACAGGGCCGATCATTGGCAAATCCGCTCGCCAACCTGCCCGCGAACTCCTGGGCGAACTACATAAGCCCGGCCAGCCTGAGCAGCAGCATGAGCGGTTGGCTTGGAACAGACCCTGCTGCCGTTGGCAACGGTATGTATGGAAGCTTCACCTCGGGGTTGGCAAGCAATCCCACTCCGATGGGATTCCTAAAGTCGTACAATGCGGCCAGCAGTCAGCTCACCAAGGCCGCAGCACAGTCTCTCAAGAAGCAACTCGACGCGGCGGCTCCGCTCCTTGCTGGTTATGGGTGGGGATTACCCATCCTGCTCGCCGGCTATGTCGCGGTCGAGTTTCTGAGTTCGTGCAGCAAGGTGAGCGCCAAGATTTCGTCGGGTTCCCTGACAGCCGGCGATCTCATGGGGTTTACCAACATTGGTTTTAAGGCAATCGGCGACATTGCGATGGCGCTTCTCAAGCTGCTCGACACCCCGCTGATGGGTGGAGAGGAGGACACCAACAGCATCATGCCAGGCCTCAAGCCGGGCGACTCCGATGCCGTCTCCAGCCTGATGGACAAGCTGATTCCTCCCAAGGAGACCGGAGGGAGTCCGATGTCGGGAACGATCCTGCAACAGAACTCTTCGGTGCTGGCAACGATTCTTGGAAAAATTCAAAAGAAGAAGATGTCGCCACCACCTTCGCAGAGCAGCGATACAAGCTCGAAGAGTGGCTCCGAGAAGCAGGGTCAAAACGGAACGCAGGGCGCACAAAAAGGAGGGGCGAAAGGGACTCAGCAGAGTAGTCAGGAAAACGGCTCGCAGAATGGCTCCCCCAAGAGCACTCCAGGGACTCCTCAACCGACGCCACTCCCGTTCGGTACTCCGCCCCCTTCACTGCCTCAGACTGGGGAGCCCACGAGTCCATCAAGTAGTCCCAATCCGACGGGCGACCCCAGCCAGCTGCCGCCTGGGGTTCAGGATCCCAGTGGACCGACACCGAGCGAATCGGATTCTGCAGCGAACAGTGACTCATCGGAGATTCCGACGATCCAGAGTCTGATCGCCAAGGTCAATCCCACGGTGCTCTCCCAAATGGCTCCGGAGCTGACCTCGCTTGCGATGAAAAATTTGGCCAAGATGCTCGGTCCGGTGGGCTTCCTGTCGGTACTACACGATGTCCCTGGGCTTAAGGACTTGATGGCCGGCAACAGTGAGCTGGCAGCGCTGGCGCAGACGCTCCTCCCACCCGGCTTTTTATCAATGCCTTCGGAGAACCGCGACCCCACCACCAGCCAGGGAACGACTCCGTCCGATGGCGCTGCACCCGCTGAGCCTGGTCCAGGGAACGGCAGCACAGCGAGTGGTTCGAGCGATCCGGATCTTGACTCTCTGCTCACCCTGGGGGGACTGATGCGCAATCAGTGGTCGCTGGGGCTGATGAGCATGGACCAAGTGCTAAGCAGTCTGATGCCGCGAGGGCCCTTGGCCGACCTTGCCGCTTCGGCCAGCAGCAACGGTTCGCAGGGAGGGAATCCGCCAAGCTCACCACAGTCGAATCCGCAGTCTCCTGGAAAGAAAACCAGCGAACCACCACAGGGCGGAGGTCCGGAGTCGCCGAGCTCTCCCTCTCCACCCAGTGACTCCGCCAGCAGTTCCGATGATGATGGTGGTATCGACGCTGCGATCAACGAAGTGTTCTCTCCCACGATCCAGTGTCTTGGTCCGCTCGGTGTGGGGGCACAGGGCGCACGGTCTCTCATCAACAATCCACTGGCTCTCGTTCAGTCTGGCTTCAGTTCTCTGAGCAGCACGTTTGCGGACAGCGCAAGCTCACTGTTGAAAGGGGATCTCTCGAAACCGACGATGCCGGATTCCGAGAGCATGATGAAGGGCGGGAGCGGAGGCGGAACTCTGCTCGATGAGATGAAGAAAAAGGGCTCTCTGTTAGACGGCGATTATGGAACACAATTCCATAGGGTTCTGGAGAAGACCTACGGCAATCCGATCAAGGCGCTGTCGGTGACGCTCAATCCCATGGACACCATGGCGCTGATGAGCGGCCACGTTCAGGGAATGATGATGAAGGACCGCCAGCCGTTTGAGGCCGCCAGTACCTTCACGATGGCTGCTCAGCCGAAAACCGCGCAGTCCGATGCGGAGCTGTCTTCGATGATGCAATACGGAGAGAACTTGCTCCAAGCTCAGCAGCAGCTCGCCTCGTTTATGAAGGATCTGCTGACCAAGTCGACCGCAAAGATGCTGTCTGACATGAAGGCGGACAAAAAGTCGGCACCGCCTGCGAAGACTCCTCCTCCTTCGGATGCCAAGGACGCAGCGCAAGACAGGACTTCCGCTCTACCGCAAGGAAATGGCAATGCCTCCTGAGCTCTTGACAGATGAGGCACTCCTGAGTGAGTTGCGGGCAATTGATGCCTTTCGTCGTCGCTACAGCAGTGAGAATCCCGCCGCCCAGGTGGACCCCCAAGATCCTGACGTACAGCGGCTGATCGAGGTGCTGGCGTACACCGCAGTGAGGACGCGTCAGGCTGTACTGCGCAATCTTACGGGTACGTGGCGAAGACTGCTGGGAACCTACTTTCAACCGCTGCTGCGACCCCTTCCGGCCATGGCGATGGTGGAAGCGCGAGTGACTGCGCGGATGACGGAGGGAACTGTGCTTCCGACGGGTACAACGCTGCGGGTTGCTTGTCAGGATGGCTTTATTGCGAGCTTTCAGACGCTCGCGGAGCTACGGATCGTCCCGGCCATCTTGTCGGACTGCGAGACGCGTCGCACCAACGCTGGCTACCGTCTGATCCTGACGTTTGTCTCGACACTGCCGCGTACGGAATCGGTCGGTCTGTTGCGGATGCACATCAATTACTTAGACGACTATCTGGCTGCGCTGTCCGTACACCATCAGCTCAAGCAACACGCTCAGCGTGCCTTTGTTGTCTACGATCAGCCCGTGCATGACCGCAGCGATGGTGCGGCCTGTCAGTTACTCTTTGGCGAGTCTTTCGATGAACCGTATGAAGGGGATGAACGAAGTCCGCTGTCAGCCGTTCGGAGCTACTTTCACTTTCCGCAGCAAGAGCTCCTGATCAACCTGGTGGTGCCGCCTTCGCCACGGCCGTGGTCGCGTCTCTCGATTTGCATTGAACTAGATGCCAGTTGGCCGCGCACACCAGCCATCTATCGTGAGCTGTTCCACCCCTTCTGCGTGCCAGTTCAGAACCTGTATCGCGCACCGTCTCAGCCGATCATCTGCGACGGAACCCAAGACTCCTATCCGGTTCGCTTCGTGCATCCTGATGACAGTTACAAGCTGCACAGCGTGGTCGGAGTATATCGAATGGAGGAGGACGGACTGCTTCCCATTCCTTCCTCCGGCGTGAGTCGCGAAGCGCCAAGCTACGAGCTGGAAGACAGTCCGTCTGTGACCGGATCGGGTACGACCTCTTCACTGCTGCTGCGACTGCCGTCCGCCCTGATTCATCCGGAGCGGATCTTAGTCGATGGACGCTGGCATCAGCCATCGCTGGCTTCCCATCTTGCAGGCCGCGCTCAGGTCTCCTTGGCAGAGCGCAGCGTTCCTGGTCTGGAACTGAGTCTGGTCGGCCCCATTCGTCGCGGAATCGGAGTCGGTCTGGGGGCGAGCGCAGACACGCTGTTGCGCCTGCTGTCGCTCAAGATGAAGGCGGTCCTGGATCTGCAGGATCTGAAGGCCGTACTGCTGTTGCTAGAAACTGTGGAGGAAGGGCCGTATCGGGGCTTCCCACAGCGAATTCGCGATCTAGTCGTGGAGGTGACTCCCGATGCGACTCTGCGCGGTGCCGGTCTTCGTCATGTCTATCATCTGCTGATTCCGCCGGTTGCTACGGAGGAAGTTCCCCTATGGGAAGCAATGGCCGGACAACTTCAGCGGCTGCTCGATGCCTGGAATTACGTAGGACGCTCTGAAGTGGTCTTGCACAGCAAGGAATCTGAACTGCCGCAGCGGTCAGCGAGTCCATCATGAAGCTGACTCTTTGGAATATGATCATTGCGCTGCGGCTGGAAATCAGTCGGCTGCTGGAGCGTACGCTAGCGGTTGATAGTACACGTCTTGGTGAGCGCGCTCCGACGCTACTGGTGGACCCTGGAACGCTGTCGAAGCTGAATACGGAGCTTCGCACCAAGCTTGACGGGCTGCGCGACAACCTCAACCGCGAGCTTACTGAAAACGAGACCTATCTGGTGATGTTTCCGCTGGTCTTGCTGTGCGATGAAATGGTGATGACCAGACTCAGAAAGGAGCAGCAAACTAGCTGGCCGCTGCTGCAATCAGAGCTGTTTCAAATCAACTACGGCGGCGATGTCTTTTATGACTTTGTCGATGAGCGATTGGAGAAGCCAGACACTCCGTCCATCGTCTTTGAGGTCCTCTACTTCTGTCTGGCTGCCGGCTTTGTTGGGAAGTATGGCGAAAGCGGTGGCAAGGTTCAG
>ERZ724523.1136-NODE-1136-length-15609-cov-3.689147_pt1 | contig 15609 bp, 10 predicted proteins | sample MGYA00376056_ERZ724523 | MGnify/ENA primary metagenome ERZ724523 (study PRJEB28724, sample SAMN07190888) | wastewater metagenome | isolation source: influent of sewage treatment plant in Hong Hong | place: USA: Christiansburg, Virginia | collected 2016-03-01 ... | reverse complement strand
CGCGAGCTGCCCTCGGTGCCAACCGTGGTAACCCTGAGCCGTTCAGACATCCCGCGCTTTCCGCGCCCAATGGTGGCCAAGCCGCAGCCGTTTGATGGCGAGACGCCAGCCATGGGTAGCGATCTGCCTTCCGTTCCAACGGTGGTGACGGGGTCGATGAACCGTGGCTCGTTGGCGGCAACTCTCCAAACCGGCATGGGGTTCACCGGCAACAAGCAGGAGCCAACGACCCAACCCATGCGTATGGCTCGCCCCTCCGAAACGGCAAAACGCAGCACACTCCATCGGTTTGGTGGCTCCGGTGCGGTTTTTCGTGCGGAGATATGGCGCAGTCCTACGGCGCGGGCGTCGATGGTGGCTTCTTTGATAGTTGCTGTGATGTTGCTCGGTGGTGGTCTGCTGCGTTCTCGTCGAGATACCCGCGCCAATCCGAAGGATCAGCGCGCCGATCTGGGGATGGGCGAGCGTCGCTCTACCGTTGTCACCATGAGTCAGCCGGTGAAGCAGCCCGTGGTGATACCCACCGAGTTTCCGCTGTCGGTAGAGTTTTCGCGCAAGCGCCATCCCCGGGCTCAGGTGCAGTGCGGGGCGAGGCCTTGCGTCGAAAACTGTCAGCTTGCCCCCGGTGAAGTGTGCACGGCCCGAGCCGTTGGTTTTAAGCCCCGTCAGTACAGCTATGCAGAGCTGAAGCCGCTTGCGCAGGCTGGTCGCGTCGACGTTGAAATACGACTCAGCCGTTGACGCTTGTCCGCTTCTTGTCGCTGCGGATACGCTCCGCTCCTGACCCGTATCAAGGAGCCAGCCCGTGTCGCGATCGGAAGCCCCCAAAGTGCCCGAACGATCGCTCGATGTCATCGAGCATTCGCGTCTCGGTGAAGATACTAGTAATTCGACGCTACAGTGGCAGCCACCACCGGAGCAGTTGGCGTTGCGTCCTGGCTACACCGTTGGCAAGCGGCTCGGTGCCGGTGGCTGTGCCGAGGTCTTTGAATCGGAGCTGCGTCGGCCACCGCTGCCGCCACAGCGAGTTGCACTCAAGCGACTGCTACCCGGTCTGCGCGGTGATCCGCTTCAGCAGCGAAAACTGCGACGAGAAGCGCAGATTGGAGCGGCGCTACAGCATGACAACATCGTGCGTACGTTGGAGCTTATCGATCTCGGCGAAGAGGTGGCCTTGGCGATGGAGCTGGTCGATGGCTTGCCCGGACAACGGCTGCTGGCGCTGCTGACTGAGCACGGGTTTCGACTGCGCCCGCCGCTCGTTGGACACATCCTGTATGGACTGTTTTCGGCGCTGCACTACTTACAGAGTCTCAATCTTGGGCTACGGCCGCTGGTTCACGCCGATTTGAGCCTCGAAAATGTAATGTTGGCGAGGGATGGTCGGGTGCGCCTGATCGACTTTGGCTTGTCGGCGGAAGATGGCGCGGCAGCAGAATCGAGCAGCAACGATGACGATGTGCTGACCGCCCTGCACGAGGTCGGAGGCAAGCCATCGTATGCGCCCCCCGAAGGCATGTCGCGGATTCCAACAGTAGTCGGTGATCTGTACGCGGCTGGCGTCTGCGCTTGGGAGCTGCTATCGGGACGGCGCTTTCCACTACTCCCCAAAGGGACGGGGAAGCGAGAGCTGGGTAGTGTGGTGGCATTTGCCGCAAGTGGTCAACCAGCGCTGGTGTGGTTGCTGCTACGCGACTGTCTGGCGCTGGAACCAGCCGAGCGCCTTCGCAGTGCTGAGCAAGGCTTAGCGCTCTGTTCTCGGCTGCGTGGTGGTCATCCAACCGACGCGGCGCTAGCCAAGCTCGTGCGGTCTTTGCAAACTGCCGGACCCGATTGGCTACCACCTGAGACGCTGCTGCCGCATCTGCATCGGTTCGACGCCACCCTCGACTTGGCCGATCGACTGCGTCAATCATTTGCAGCCCAGCAGGTCGAGGTGGTGACGGTTCAGTCCAGCGAACCATCCCAAGTGGCTGACCCATCCTCGCTTGACGCAGGCGGGCTGCACTTTGTCGCACAGGCTCGTGTGGGTCAGGGACGGAATCGCCCCGCAGATTCTGTCCTCACAGCGGCGGTTCGTTGTGGTTCTGCGGTGAGTGATGAGGGATTGATCTGTGTACGCACTCGCATCGCCGGCGTGGGCGAGCACGTTGTGATCCTCGACCCCGGACCCGGATGCGGCTATTCGGGAATGGCGATCGCGCTACTTTGCAGCATCCTGCGCTGAGCGAGTAGAACCTGATGGGATGAAGGTAGACAGAGCCGTCCGGCTACTTCGGTTTCACTGCGGAAATAATGCCGGACAGGCCGGATGCGACATCGGTTCCGAACTTGACCAGCTCGGAGGTCTGCTTGCCCTTGTCACCGATCTTTTTGGTGATATCGAGTGCGTTGGTGGTGACCTCAAGAACCGACGACGCGCTGGCGAACACACTACCTGCGACGTTCTCTGGATCGATGCCCCAGGCCAGATCGAGCAGTGGAAGGAATGCTTTGGCCCACTTGTTCCACTCCGGTACCTTGCCGTTGATGCCATCAATCATCGCCTGGAATGCCTTGGCCTTTTCATCGCCGACCTTCCAGTTGGTGAACTTATCGGCAATCTTATCGAGAAGTTCGCTGACCTGCTTTTCGGCGGTGAGCGTGCCTTTGCGAAGTTCGTCGAACGCCTTCTTCAGCTCAGGAGACTGACGCTCCATCTCTTTGATCTCGGGAGTCTCCAGCGCAGCGCGGGCTTTGACCGCCTCCTTGAGAGCGTCATCGATGGTTTTCGACAACTCCGCAGCCTTGACGAGCAGACCCTTGACCCGGCCGGTGTAGTGCTTGAGATCCTTTTCCAGCGCTCCCACGTCTTTGATCGATTTTCCGAACTTACCAGCGATGTTCTGAACCGTTGTGCCGCCGGGGAGTCGTCCCAGTAGCGACTTTCCGACGTCTGTGAATCCCGACAGAGTCTTCTTGGTCGAAAAGTTGAGCAGAGTCACCGTGAGTGACTTCTCCAACTCTTCCGCCAGCCCATCGAGATCGCGGAACATGACGTACAGATCATTTGCGAGATCGAGTGCTCCTTTGATGGTACCAACCAGGCCTAGTACGCTCGCTACACCGGTGATTCCGCCGGCTGCCGCAGCGATGATTCCGAGCGTCACCGTGACCGAGCTTTTGGCAACGCTCACTCGACAATCGAAGACGTACTGTTTGTATTCGATGTTGGTGATGACGTACTGACACCACGCATCGTCGGTTGCCTGAATGCAGGCCTCTGTGAACGACTTCTCGAAGTGTTCGAGCGCTTCCTCAACCGCCTTGGCGGCCTTTGGCTTCTTGCCGTCTTTGGCTGTTTCCTTCTTCGCGTCCTCATCGATCAGCAGCAGCTTTTGCTTCAGCTTTTCGCCATGAATCTTCATCACTTCGGTGACGGGATCTCGCGCCATCTGCGCCACCAGGGGCGTATCTTTGGCAACGTCCACCACAGAGCCGAACGCCTTCACCACGACCGGAATCTTTTCGGCCAGCGTGACTCCGCCCGGCATCACCCACTGCTTCCCTTTGCCATCCGAAGTGGGCGTCCACAGACCAGGAATTGGCTCCGAGTCGAGGACTCCTTCGCTCTTCTTGATGGTAAGAACTTTGGCCAGATTCCACTTGCAAAGCTCCCACTCCGCTTCGTTCATCTTGCGCTTCTGGAGAACCTGTCCACCGAACTTAATCACCGTCGGTGAAGCCATGGCAAGCAGGTTCCAAATCATCACCGAAAAGTTGGGATCCTTCAGCAAGGTAGCCAGATACTTCTTGCCTGGATCGCTGTCAGCGTTCTGAACGGTGAACTCGTAGATTGCGTCCTTGCCCTTTTTGGTGGCCTTGAAGGTTCCCTTCAGAACCTCGGTGGCCACGGCTGGCTTGGCCAGCTCGACATATTCCGGGCGTATTACTTCGCTGGGCTTGCTGCTAATGAGCAGGGTTGGCTTGCCATCGGCTTTGCTTGAGTTCGTACACCAGAAGTTACCCTCGCCATAGTATTCAGCCAGTTTGTGGTCCTGGTGATGCCGTAACGCATTGATATCTTTCGGTTTCTCCGAGAAATAGGACGTAATTCTCCACCAACTCATCGAATCCCCCTTTTGGCGCAATGAGAGTACCCAAGCCAGAGCGCATCGCAGGCGCAACTTGAGGACTGCTTGGGTAGACGACGGACGAGAGTGGGATTATGTCCAGCTATCGCGTGCGCGGCAAGCGCGGTTTCATTTCTGTGTGGTATCGGCTAGATAGTGATTTAAGGCAGCAGTCCGGCACAGCAGCGAAATCCCGTCGAATAATCGTGATATGTCTTTGCATGTGCAGTAGTGCGATATAAACAACCGTTACCATTGATGTTTGCATCAACGAAAAAACCACCCTTAAAGATCCCATTTCCTGAAGCGGTGGTCGCGTCGATCCACTCATGCAGATTTCCGTGAAGATCGAAGACTCCGTGCTCACTTCGGCACTTGGAAAAGCTTCCACCTTGAGCCAGCGTGTTCGGCTGGTTGACACAGCACGGACTATTCATGTTGGCGTAGGTAAAGACGCCGCTGCCGCTGCCAAAGCAGTCGTTCACCGGGTTGGTGGGGCGGCCTTCATTGCAGGCACCCTTTACGTAGGTATTTCCGTACGGATAGGTGTGATGAGCGCTTCCCTGACACGCGGCGAGCCACTCTGATTCGCTACAGAGTCGTTTCCCTGAACGTTTGCATGCGTCACTGGCTTGGGCCCCACTGATATACGCCTGTGGCTTCTGTCCTGGTCGTACCACGGCGCGCACGGTCTGACCGTCGACAGGGCGGTCGAACGGCCATGGCTCCTCTCCGCCAGTCGGAATAATACGCATCGTTGATGACTCATATTGGTCGATGCAAAAGCTGGCTGTGGCACCAGGGATCTGCACCATGAATTCTGGACAGCGAACACGCGGGGCCAGATCGGCACTGGACGTCGAAGCGTCTCCGTTTGCCGCATCTGACATGCGTGGAGCGAACATGCCATCGCTGATCAGACTTTCCTGATCAGAGTTGGCTGGATCAACGGCTGTGCAGCTTGTGAACCAGAGAATTAACCAGAGCGAGGTCCGCATGCGGTGAACCATATCACCGCGCTAGTTGCCTGCTCTGTTACAAAACACCAGTGAGTTCTTGGCGATTAGAAGCGGCCATGGCCGTGACCATGCTTGCCGCCGTGACCATGCTTCCATCCGTGGCCGTGGCCATGGCCGTGACCCGGACCAACGGGTACCACCACAGGAACTGGCTGTGGTGCTGGTTGCACGACGACCACTGGTGCGGGACGGACCACGACCGGCTGTGTTGGCGGCATCATTCGTGGAGGCGGTGGTTGTACGATTACCGTCGGTTGCCCCTGATCAGCCCAATGACCTTCGTAGTAGACCCACTGACCGCCTTCATTGACCCAGCGTGGCTCGACCCAGTGACGATGAGGGGCTGGCGGCATGACCCAGTGCCCAGCGCTCCACATGTGGCGACCCGCGTTCCATCGCCAATGCCCAGGTATCCAGACATGTCGCGGAGATGGCACGGCCGGACGTATTTCGACCTGGGGTGCAGGTGGTGCAACAACGATTCGAATGTGCTGCGCTTGCGCGGGCGCAGACATCGACAACCAGAGGAACAGCGAGGCAAGAAGGGTCCGCTTCATGGAAATATCCTAACTGAAAATGTGGGCTGTGTATCAATGCCTGACGACCTTGAACAGGAAGTTATTCGATAGGTCTGTGGCTCTGTGTTTTTCTTAAAAAAATCGGCTCTCTCGACGGTTGATGCCTGCGTGAAAACTGTCTACCTTCCTGCCGATCGACGCACTTTCACCCACCGAGAGAGCGACGCAGTCCCGACATTTTTGGGGCTCTTCTTGCTTGCGCAGAAGAGATCGTCTGTAATTCCCACTGTGCGGTGGAGGTCTCGATGAAGAAGTTTCTGGTGCTCGCGTTGCTTCTGGTTGCTGGTGGTGCGTACGCTGGCTATTACGTGGCTCCGGACAAGATGCCGCTGGTGATTCATCCCGAAAATCGGGCGTGTTCACGAGTTGCTGCGCTTTGTGAAGGAAAGTCGGGAGCCGAATGCACCGACTACTTTGCAGATCTGCGCAAGATGTCCGGTGATGAGTCGATTCGCAAACCGATCCGTTGCGTCATGGATGCCCAGAGTTGTGGAGAAGCGGCGGGTTGTATGGCTGGTGGCGGTGTGAACGCGATCTTCAAGGCTGGCGAGCAGTTCCTCAAAGGAATGAACAAGTCACTTGGTGAATAGCTGGGCTCGCTGCGACGATTGTGTCGCAAGGGGACACCACTAGATTCGCGCTTCCTGTGCGGCCTGCGCAATGGCCGCGAGTCCTGCCACCAGCTCCTCGTACTTCGGCCAGCCGTAGCCGATCCTCATGTATTTGCGCTCCATTTCGAACCAGTGACCGGGTCCGACAAACGTCTTGTGTTGGATGTTGAGGACTCGGTAAAAGCGCTCAATGTCGACAGGATAGGAGTCACGAAAGCGTGGGAAGCAGACCACTCCACCTTCGGGGCGAACCCATTCCAGCGCACGCTGTTCCGCCATCCACGCATCCAGAACGGCGAAGTTTCGTTTCATCGCCGCAAAGATGGCAGGTGAAAACTGAGCCTTCCGTTCTAGGAACCGGAGCGCAATTTCCTCATCCACCACAGAGTTACAGATAAAGATCTGCTCCTTGGCCGCGAGCAGGGTTTCCATCAGCCTGCGATCGCGACAGATCAGCCAGCCGATGCGGATTCCTGGGAGTCCCCACGTCTTTGACAGACTGCTTACAGAGAGTACCGGGCTGCCCTGTTGGTTCGGCTTTACCAGCGATGCAGCGACAGGAAGTGGACCTGAAAACGCCATCTCGCGATAGGTCTCATCCACCAGCAGAGTGACTCCTTTGCGGGCGCATAGATCCATGATCTGGCGCAGCTCTGCTTCGCTTAACATGCTGCCGGTGGGATTGTGCGGAACAGTCAGGCTCACCAGCTTGGTCTGGGGATGAATCTGACTGGCCAAACGATCCAGGTTCGGGCGGAATCCTTCCTCGAATCGCAACTCTAGGAAGTCGATCTCTGCTCCAATCGCACGCGGTGTCTCGATGTTGGTGGCGTAGTTGGGCTTCTCCACCAGCAACCGATCTCCTGCTCGCAGTAGGGAGGTTGCTATGACAAACAGCGCCGACGCTGCACCAGCGGTAATGAGTACCTCATCCGGAGTCACTCCACTATCCGCTGCGATGAGTTCGCGCAGGCGCCGATTCCCTTGATGATCTCCGTAGCAGAGGATCAGACTTCGTAGATCGAGATCCAAGTCACCAAGCTGTGCATCTGCAAAGGAACTCTCGGTGAGGTTGTACTTTACGTTTTCATAACCCATCTGCTCAGGCGATTCGATCTCGATGGGCATGCGGACATATTTCATGGAATTGTTCCTTATCGGCCGCGCCAACTAGGGCGGACTTTGATCACGAAGAGCTGCCAAGACGGCAGGCTCATGTTCTCTCACACGAGCCCGGATCAGAAACGCGTTGGCCGATGGACCACCGAGCCTGCGCAGAGACTGTGCGGCCTGGACGCGAACGTGTACATAGGGGTCATCAAGCAGAGTCTTTCCGAGCGCCGGAATCGCCCGCTCATCACCGAGTTGTCCCAGGGCGGCCACTACATCCACTCGACTGCGTACCGTTTCCAGTTGCCGAACCAGCGGTGCGGTCACCCGAGCATCGTGACTTTCCCCGAGTAGTCGGAGTAGCGGTCTTACCTGATCCGGTTCATCCATTGCGATCGCTGCTGCCAGCACCTGAAGGGAGTCCTGTACACAGTGTTGCTGCTGCTTCATCCGGCAAGTCGGTTGACTCCACTGTGACAAGGCTGCGGCCAAACGCTGCGAGGCAGGTGCTTTGGCGTCGGCAAGAAGCGTCTTCAGGAGTTCCGAAGATTCCGCGGTTTGTCCGCCCAAACGAGTCAGCAGCACGGCGGCCCAGCGTCGCTTTTCTGGCTCTCCAGTGAGTAGGAATCGCGTGGACAGAGCTTCCTTGGCACGAGAAAGTGCGTCTGATTCTGGCTCCAAGATAGGGTCCGGATCAGTCGCTCGCAGTGGTACCGCTTGCGTCGCAAGCAGAGCCGCCAGCGAGATCGCTTCAAGTTGGATGGATTCGGTAGCACTTGGGTCCGCAATCAACTGCATCAGCAAGGGGAGGGCTGTTCGATCACCCAGTCGGCCTCGGGCCAGTGCATTTTCGGCATGCTCTGCCAATGCGCTGCCAGTGCTGGCGGTCGGATGCTGCGTGGTCGCCGCTTGCTCGTATTGTCGCGCCTCCTGAAGCAATGTCAGGAGTCGCCCCCGTAGCTCGATTGCTCGTCGAGGATCGCTGTCAACCAGGTTCCTCCGTTCGCCTGGATCACGGACCAAATCGAACACCTGACAGCTATCATCGCCGAGATCGCAAATCAGCTTGTGGTCTCCGTAGACCACCATTTTTCGTTTGCCGATTTCGCTCCAGATCGCACGCTGAGGCAGCGCATTCTGTTTGGTCAGCAGCCACGGTGCCAGATTCTGTCCGCGCATCTCCAGGTTTGGTTCAATGTCGAGCAGGCCCAGCAGCGTCGGTGCTACATCAATCAAACCGACCGGTTGCGGATACGTGGCAGGTCCAAGCAAGGCGTGCTGAACAGCGGTATCCACCATGAACAGCGGCACCCGCGACTGCTCGTCATAGAGACTGCTTCCATGATAGCGCCCCCCATGTTCACCGAACTCCTCGCCATGATCGGCAGCGAAGATCAGCAGCGCTCCCGGTCTGCTCTTGGCTAGGTATTCGGTGAGACGCGCAATCTGCTGATCAACATGGTGAATCTCGCCATCGTAGCGTTCGCGGTCGGGGCGACTTTTATCGGGTCCACCTGGATGCACATCGTAGGGTTCATGGGGCTCCAGATAGTGAATCCATGCAAACACCCGCTCCGGACGTTCGGACTCCAAAAAATCGATCACCTGCTGGGTCCGTCTTTCACCCACCAAATACTCGACCTTGACGTACTCGAAGCCATACGCAGAGTCTTCAAGCGCTTGCAGTCGCTCGTGCTCTACGAAGAACACCGACGGTGGATAGAAGGCAGCGGTCTTATAGCGGTAGTTGCGCAAGATGAGCGGCAGCGTCTTGTGACTCCCTGCATCGTGACCAAGCTGCATCAGCGCATAGACCGGTTTGCCTGTCAGCAGGGTCGCCACCGCGAAGGACGTATGCGGTACCTGAGTATACGCTCGGGAAAAGCGTACCCCGTGCTGCGCCAGGCTGTGCATCTTCGGCGTCACTTCGGGGGTCAGCCGATCGTGTCGGAAGGCGTCGATCGTGATCAGGAAAACGTCGCGATCCGCAAGACGGGGGCCGCTGTACGAAGGCGGGCGCTCTACGTTGTCGGCAATGGCGGTGGTGCGTGGTGTCACGCGGGCGCGCTTGGGCATAAGGTCCAGCACGCGACCGCTGAGCAGCGTGCTTTCCCGCACTACGCTTCGCATCGCCATCGCCCGTCGCAACTTATCAAGTGAGCGCATTCCTTGCCACAACGCGAGGCCGATCAGAATCGTCAATCCTACGTACCAATGAGATATCCGTGGAGGCTTTGGTATCGGAAGTGAGACAATCAGACCTGCCGTCAGAATCTGCGCGACCAGCAAGCTTCCGTGGAACCATGGATACAACCGAGGCAGCACCGTGCGATCGGCCACATGGAGTAGCAGCAGGAGCCCTCCCAACGCGACTCCGACAGCGAGGCGCTTGGCGATGACAGACGTCTCCAATCGAATCCACAACAAGCGGGTGCGCGGGGCCACTTGGATGAGGGCAAAAAACCCCAGTCCGAAAATCAGACTCGACCACAGAGAGCGCAGCGGCACTTTCTGCATTTGGCCGCCCAGGAACAGTGAGTAGGAGACCCAAGCGAGGAGGGGGGCCGCCACCATCGCCCACAGAACACCAGCGTGCAGCGGTTTCCGTCGCGAAATCAGCCAATCGGTCAGCACCATGAACCAGCCTCCGCTCACACCCAGTGGCAGCAGAACCAGCATTGACAGCGAGGTGATGTGACCCACTAGTCGAAGCTGTAGCCATCGCGAAGGAAACTGTTCAACGAGAGCCTGGCGACAGAAGAGCACATCGAGTAGGGCAAGCAGCAGTCCTGCCAGCAGCCCCCGCAGTGCAAACCGAATGGTGGGCAGTGCGAGTCGCTGCCAAGTTTTATCGCCAAGCTGCGAAAGTTCAGGCATCTGGAAGGATCCGCACGAGTTCGTCCGCAGCGGCGAGCAGTCCAAAGATTCCGCCACTATGCAAAAAGACCACCCTTTCGCCCAGTCCGCTTGTCGCTTTGCGCAGCTCTCCAAGGAGTCCACAGAATGCCTTTCCGGTATAGACCGGGTCCAGCAGGATTCCACTCCGCCGTGCTATCTCGGTGAGCAGTTGAAGCTCACTGGGTTGCGACAGGGCATAGCCTCGACCAACATAGCCATCGCGGATGTCGACCAAGGCTTCCACTGTTCCCATCGCCCGATCGATGACCGGATGCTTGAGGATCAGGGCCGCCTCGCGCAGGATCGCTGCGATGCGCTCGACAAAGTAGTCGCGATCGTCACAGACGTTGATTCCAACGACGCGCCAGGGCAGGTCATAGAGCAGCGTTCCCAAGATCAGTCCGGCCAGCGTTCCGCCCGAGCCCACCGCCGAGACAATCGTCAGTGGTTGTTCGGGATGTGGCACCTGCTCGCGCAGTTCAGCGATGCAGCGAAGGTAGCCCAGACAGCCCAGTCCGTTGGAACCACCCTCGGGAATTACGTAGCCATGCCGTCCGTGCTGGGCCAGCTCCCGCGCAGCCTCCGCCAGTATGCGTGCTCGATCCTGATATTCCGCACGGCTGATGAAGCGGACCTCGGCACCGAGCAGGCGATCGAGAAGCAGGTTCCCCGATGGAAGCGGAGGCTCTCCTTCGTGGCGGAGGAATAGTAGCGATCGCATCCCTTGCTGCGCAGCGACGGCAGCCGTGGCCCGACAGTGGTTGCTCTGCACGCCACCACAGGTGATCAGCGTATCGGCTCCCTGTTGTTTCGCATCTGCCACGAGCAGCTCCAGCTTGCGAACCTTGTTGCCGGTCAGCGACACACCCGTCAGATCATCACGCTTGATGAACAGTGAAGGCCAGTCAGCATCGGGCCCAGTGCCATGACGCGGGCCCAGCAGTGAGGACAGCAGCACCGGCTGCGGTTCCAGCGGCGTCGGAGTTTGTGCCAGTGAAAGGTGTGCCAGTGGAGTCACAAAGGACATGTGCTGGGTTTTATCACTGCTGCTAAGCTGCGCGCCATGCGTGCGCTTCTCGTTTCGGCTCTCTTGACGTCGATTGGGTGTGTCGGTCCGTCGCTGATGGGGCAAGAACAGTCGTCAAATTCCGATCTGGCGATGCCGATGACTGGTCCGGTGGCCGAGCAGTGGCTGCCCGATGCGATCGGTTACGAGATATTCGTGCGTAGTTTTGCGGACAGCAATGGGGACGGCAACGGTGACTTATCAGGAATTCGCGAGCGGCTGCCGTATCTACAGTCACTGGGGGTCAATCTGCTGTGGCTGACGCCGATTCATCCGTCTCCGAGTTATCACGGCTACGATGTCACCGACTATGACGCCGTCCATCCCGATTTCGGAACGATGGAGGACTTCGATCGCTTGCTCGCGGAGGCGCATCAGCGCCAGATCCGGGTACTGCTCGATTGGGTTGTGAATCATACCGCCAAGACCCATCCGTGGTTTATCAGTGCCAAGAACGCAGCGGCGGGAAGCGCCGACTCTCAGCGTTATTTGTTTCGCGGCAATGATCCCGGCTGGCAGTGGCTTTCGAACAAAGTATTCCGTCCGCTCGATGGACAACCGGGCCGCTACTACTACGGTCTGTTTTCGTCGTATATGCCGGATCTAAACCTGCGTGATGCGGCGACCGTTCAAGCGATGGAGGCGGTGGCACAGCGCTGGTTGGCTCGCGGAGTGGACGGTTTTCGACTGGATGCCGCTCGCTATTTGATTGAGTCTCCCGAGCCAACAACCGCGACGATGCAGCCCAGTTATTCCGATACCGTAGAGACCCATGAGTTTTGGCAACGAATGCGCCAAAACCTGACTGCCAAGGCCCCGCAGATGGCTCTCCTTGGAGAAGTCTGGAGCGACTACGATTCAATCGCTCGCTATCACGGGGGGGGCAAGGAACTTCACGGGGCGTTTCACTTCCCACTGGCTGGGGCCATGATGGATTCCCTAAAGCGCGGCACCGCTCGCCCGATGCGTGATCTGCTGGAGGCGATGACACATGGGAGTGCGCCCGTGCGCTTTTTTGCCCCGTTCCTTACCAATCACGACCAGCGCCGCATGGCAACGGAACTGGGTGGTGACAATGCTCTCCTACGCGTTGCGGCTACACTCCTATTGGGAATGCCTGGCACGCCATTTCTGTACTACGGAGAAGAGGTTGGGCTGGCCCAAAGTGCGACCGCTGGAGATCGCGGTCAGCGACCACCGATGCCATGGGATGTAGTGCAAAAGCAGAGCGATACGGTGGATTCTCTGCTCATGCACTACCGACGGTTGGGACAGCTACGAAGGTCAGAACCGGCCCTCCGTTCCAGCACACTCCAGATCCTGTGGCCCACTGCTCCTGATGATCGTTTGCTGGCGATATTTCGCGGGGATTCTCAGACCGGTGCGGCACTGATTTACAACCTGGGAACGACGCCGCTTGCCGGGGTCCGGATCTCTCTACCCAGTGATTATCCAATCGGTGGTCAGCGCGAGCTGCTTGGCAAGGTACCGCTTCCTGCTGTGACGAAGGAAAATCGTGGCGCGTACCCTGTTCCAGCCATTCCAGCTCGTGGCGCGCTGTGGATCACTCCTGGATAGGAGCCAATGATTAGAGGTCGATGTTGCGCTACAGCCAGATCACAGGAGTCTTTTGGGAATACCACGCCTCGATGTGAGCCGAGTAGCGTGACTCAATGATGTCTCTTTTGATCTTCAGCGTCGGGGTAAGGAGTCCATTTTTGATCTTCCAGGACTCCTTTACCACCACCAGGAACTCTAGTTTTTCGTGCTCTTCGAGATTCCTATTGATTTTTTCGATAAGCGTTCGCAGTGAGCTATCCACAATTTTCTGAATGTTGGCGTCCTGGATGCGAGGTGCCAGGATTTCAGCGAGCATGATCAACGCAAAGGGTTGCGCCTGTCCGGGCCCGGTGACGCAGGACTGCTCGACGTGATTGTCCGCGTTTAGCATGTTCTCGATCGGTGCTGGAGCAACATACTTGCCTTTGCTGGTCTTGAAGAGTTCCTTGACCCGGCCCGTCAGCTTCAATCGGTTCAATTCATCGATCTCACCGCGATCTCCGGTCTTTAGGAATCCGTCTTCTGTGAAGCAGGCAGCGGTGAGAGCTGGGTCTTTGTGATAGCCCACCATGGAACCCGGACTCTTGACCAGAACTTCCCCTTGCGGAGATATCTTGGCCTCTACTCCCGGCAGCGGCTCACCGACGTATCCTGCCCGGGTTCGTCCCGGCAACGCGAGGTGTGAGTACGCGAAGTTTTCGCTCATCGCGTAGCCTTCCAACATCTCCAACCCAAGGTCGTTGTACCACTCGATCAACTCGGCAGGAATGGGGGCCGAGCCGCTGACTGCCATTCGGGCGTGTTCCAGACCGAGCCCAGAGAGCACCTTGCGCCGGATGATTCCACCGAGAATAGGAATCTTCAGCATGGTGCGCAGCTTGTCAGCAGGCATCTTTTCAAACACACCCTGCTGGAACTTCAGCCAAAGCCGGGGAACTGACTGAAACAGCGTCGGTCGAGCACGCTTGATATCGGCCAAAAATGTTTCCAGGGAGTCCGCGAAGAAGAGCTGACATCCGGACCACATGGATGCTGATTCCACTGCGGCGCGCTCAAAGACGTGAGCCAGCGGTAGATAGGACAGAAATCGGTCTTCAGGAGTGAGCTTGAGAACCTGCTGGAATCCGGCGCAGGCGACCGCCATCGCCTTGAAGTTGTGGACGACTCCTTTGGGTTTGCCGGTACTCCCTGAGGTATAGATGATCATCGCTGCATCGTCAGGCGCACGCACAATTTCGCCGCTTAGAGGCGGCTGCGATTTGATGATCTCACCCCAGGCAGGAACGCCTGCTTGCACATTTGGTTGATAGGAGATGCAAGCAACCCCTTTGGGAACGGCCTCTGCTTGCGATTCCCAACTCTCGAGCTTGCCGATAAACAGCGCCTTTGCATCACAGTGCTGGAGGATGTAGGCAACCGTATCGGCACCCAGCGTCGGGTAAATCACCACCGAAACGTGTCCTGCTAGCCAGATCGCAATATCGGACAGTACGAGCTGAGCACAGTTTTTCGACAGGATTGCGATCGACGATCCGGCAGGAAAGCCTAGTGAGCGAAGATAGCTTGCCATGCGCCGTGCCTCGTCCATGGCTTGTCCGAAGGTGTAGGTCTGGACCGAGCCCCCCGCCAGAGGTTGGGTCAGAAAGACCCGACTGGTTAGCTCTTTTTCCCACCGATAGAGTCGCCCCAGAACTAGATCGCTGTTGCTCATCATAAATTGTCATCTTATCAAATGCCTCAGCTCAGAGCGCAGATGCCGTCTTGGTAGCTGGTCTCCGTCGGGAAAATCCGGGCGTGGGTGTGGCTTGGCACCCCGCGCCGCGTTTGCTCAATTTGCGATAATGTGTTCGTCCATGATGTTGCGGAGTGCGAACTTCCGTCCGTCTGCTCGTTCCCTGCTCGTGGTTGCGGCATCTGCTTCCGCAATGTCCTGTGTCACGGCTCAGGGGGTCGGCCAATCGACGGGTCATGTGTCCGCCAAGCCGCTGTCGCAGGTGCATTTGGTCATCGATGTCGGCTCATCGGGAACGTCGCTGTGCATGTTCCCGGTTCGAATCGAGGCAGAGGGACGCCGCTGTGCGGTAGGGAACATCGCGCCAGTGTGTGCAAAATCGAAGGGAGGACTTGCCTCCCTGACGCTGGGCAAGAGTCCGAACGCGATCGCCGAGCTGGTGCAGTCACGACTCGCGGTGGCATGGGACTCACTGGGTGACCCGGGAAAGGGCGGACGTCCAGAGTGGCGGGCCCAGGTGCGGGCGGCGGCGGCGCTGGGAACCGGTGGCTTTCGCGACCCGGTGAGCGGGCAGCCGCTGTCGCGTCCCGAGTGGGCGGCGTTGTGGCAGGCGGTTCAGCAGTTTTTCGTCCAACATGCAGCGATCCGTAGCGTTGTGGCCCGACCGATTACCGGGAGTGAAGAGGGGCAGCTAGCGTGGCAAGGGGTTCGTGAATCAGTGCAACCCGGGGAACGGTTTGCGATCATGGAAGTTGGGGGAGCGACCGTGCAGTTTGCGACCGCAGATGGTCCGTTTGAGCAGGATCCGGCGCGAGTGGTCGCGGTCTCTGACGGGCGTGGTCAGGATGTTACCTTCGCCCGCTTTACCGAGCCTCGGACCATGCAGCCCAGCTTTGCGGTGTGCTACAGCCCAGAGCACCGAG
>ERZ724523.1110-NODE-1110-length-15772-cov-4.599733_pt1 | contig 15772 bp, 12 predicted proteins | sample MGYA00376056_ERZ724523 | MGnify/ENA primary metagenome ERZ724523 (study PRJEB28724, sample SAMN07190888) | wastewater metagenome | isolation source: influent of sewage treatment plant in Hong Hong | place: USA: Christiansburg, Virginia | collected 2016-03-01 ... | reverse complement strand
GATCAACGCCGTCGCCGATGTTGTCAACCACGATCCGCATGTCAGCCACAAACTGAAGGTGCTGTTCCTGGCCAACTATCGGGTTTCTCTCGCTGAGAAGATCATCCCGGCGGCGGACCTGTCCGAGCAGATTTCAACCGCAGGCTTTGAAGCCTCGGGCACCGGCAACATGAAGCTGGCGATGAACGGTGCGCTGACGATTGGCACGCTCGATGGTGCCAACGTCGAGATCCGCGACTTCGTGGGCCCCGAAAACTTCTTCCTGTTTGGCCTCACCGCCGATGAGGTGAGTGCCAAGAAGGCGACCTACAACCCGTGGGAGTATTACCGCCAGAGCCCGCGCCTTCAGCAAGCGATTGACCTCATCCGCTCCGGCTTCTTTTCGTACGATGAGCCGGGCCGGTATCTGCCACTGCTCGATGCGCTGCTACCGCGTGACGAACGGCCGGGCCATGGCGATGCGTTCCTGGTGCTCGCTGACTTCGATGCCTACGCCGCGTGCCAGGCGCAGGTCGACCAAGCGTATCGAAACCCCGCCAAGTGGACCGAGATGGCCATCCACAACATCGCCCGCACCGGCTACTTCTCCTCGGATCGCTCGGTCCGCGAATACGCCGAAAAAATCTGGAACGTGAAGCCGGTGAAGCTCGTATAAAGGCTCGCGATGCTTCACCAACTCTCGCTGACAAACGTCGGTCCCGCCGCCCAGTTAGATATCGACTTTGGTCCTCGCGTCACTCTGATTACCGGCGACAACGGCCTGGGAAAGAGCTTCCTACTCGACATCGCCTGGTGGGCACTGACCAGAACCTGGGCGCACTACCCGGCGCGTCCCACGAGCGGCAGCAAAGACAAGTCGATCATCTCGTTCGCGTTCGATAGCCAGACCAAGCCCGTCTCCCATCCCAGTGAGTTCGACTGGAAGAGTCAGACCTGGAAGTCCAAGCGAGGACGCCCGGCCAGCCCCGGAATGGTCCTGTACGCCCAAGTCGACGGGAGCTTCTCGGTGTGGGATCCCGCTCGCAACTATTGGAAGCAGCACCAAGCCAAAGGCATTGACACCCCCAATCGCCCAGATGCCTACCAGTTCCGGGCCTCGGAGGTATGGGACGGTCTGGAGCGAAAGAACCCAAACGACGCGGCCCGTACCGAAGTGCTGTGCAACGGGCTGATTCGCGACTGGGCCTCTTGGCAAAAAGAAAAGGGTTCTGCCTTTGCGCAGCTCAGCACGGCACTCGAGACGCTGTCCCCAACAGCAATCGAGCGGCTCGCACCGGGTGGGTTGACTCGGATCAGCTTGGACGATGCCCGAGACATGCCGACCATCCAGATGCCCTATGGGAAAGAGGTCGCGATCGTCCACGCCTCCGCAGCCATCCGTCGCATCGCGGCGCTCGCATACTTGCTGGTGTGGACGTGGCAAGAGCACGCCCGTGCCAGCAAGCTGCTCAATCAGGACACGACCAATCAGATCATCTTTCTGATTGATGAGATCGAAGCTCACCTCCATCCAGCGTGGCAGCGTCGAATCCTCCGCTCGCTGATGAACGTCATGTCGGCGATTTCAAGGGCAGACCAGATTAATGTGCAGGTCATCACGGTGACTCACTCGCCGATGCTGCTGGCCTCGATGGAGCCGGTCTTTGATAACGCCAAGGACGCGCTGTGGATGTTCGATCTGGTGGAAGGTGCCGGTCACAAGGACGTACAGCTCCGGCGGGACGAATGGCACCGGCGCGGCGATGCGTCTGCCTGGCTGCGTTCCGAGGTCTTCGATTTGGGTGAAGCACGCTCACTCGAAGCCCAGAGCGCGATAACCGCTGCACGTACGTTCATGGAAAGAGCCAGCACGGACAAAGCCGAGTTCGAGCGGATCTATGACGCCCTGCGGAAGTCAATGCCGGGAGACGATCCATTCTGGGTCGACTGGCGTGCGTGGGCGTGGCAGAAGGGGCTGCTCCAGTTCCCGAAGGAATCAAAATGATTCGCATCGCGACGGCCACAGAGCCTACTTCCTTTGACAGGAAGGTCCGCAAACCAGGACAAAATGCGCTCGCGCTGCTGGAAGGAAAGGAGCCGCCCCACCGCATGCTTGGAAGAAGACCCAGCGCGACACGGATGCTGAACGGTAAGCCGGTGCCAAGGTCGCTCGACGACTTTCCCTACTGGCGAAAATGTCTGGAGGATCTCTACGCTGCCTACGGCGGAATCTGCGCCTACTACTGCTTTTTTATCGAGCAAGCAACGGGCCCGACGGTCGATCACTTCGTAGCCAAAAGCAACCCCACGGACAGGCAGCTTGCGTATGAGTGGAAGAACTTTCGACTCGCATCAAGCTACGCAAATAGCTGCAAGAACCGGCATCCTGATGTGCTCGACCCGGCAACCATCGAAGACGGCTGGTTCCAGTTGGATCTCCTCACGCTGAGGGTATCCCCAGCGAATTCCTTGACCGAAGGCATCTCGGACCAAGTGAAGAAGACCATCTCGCGACTCAAACTCAATGAGGGGCCAGCGCTGGCTTGTCGAAAGCGAGCCATGGACCGCTTTCGGGCCGGACTCAAACTCAGCTTCCTCGATCATGACCATCCGTTTCTGGCCAAGGAACTACATCGACAAGGGATCTCTCACCAAGAACAGCTCCCGACACTGCCGCTGACCATCACGGAGAGCAGGGAACCCGAGCTTGTGGCCTGATGAAGCTGCTTTTGCCTCGGGAGCACGGCGCGTACGGACAGCTCCTTCTGCCTCTGTGCACTGCGCTGGTGCTGGGAGGCAGGCCGCAATCGGTGAGCTATCTGCTCTGTGCCACAGCGCTGGCACTGTTTTGGGCGCACGAGCCGCTGCTTATCGTACTGGGCCAGCGGGGAACCCGAGCGCGTCGCGAACATGGTCGATGGGCAGGTGTTTTGCTGCTACTGCTGCTGGTGGTAGCGGCTGTCTCGCTGCTCGCGGCGTATCAGCGGCTTCCGGTCCCACTGCGCATCCACTTGGCGATGCCGCTGGGGCTGGGTGGGCTGGTCCTGCCGTGGCTGTTTGCGCGCAAAGAAAAGACCACGGTGGCCGAGCTGCTGGTGGCGACCGCGCTATCGTCGTGGGCCGCGCCGATCCTGCTCAGCAAGGGAGTCTCGACATCCCAGGCGTACCAACTGGTGTGGTCGTTCGCGATGTTGTTTGCGGTGGCGGTGCTGCTGGTGCGCGGTCTGATGAACAAGCTCTCGCTCGGATGGTCGGTCGGCGTGGCGGGTACGGGGCTGCTCGCGACGCACTGGGCCGGTCTGCACGGACTGTTGCCGCCGCAGGCGATGTGGCCGCTTCTGCCCATGGCCGTGCTTGTGACCGGGCTTGTGCTGGTGCATCCTTCGCCGCGCTACCTGCGGCACGTGGGCTGGAGCATTGTGGTCGTCACCCTCGCCATGATCGCGATTGTGTCGCTGGGACTGTAAAGCCTGCCCGCGTGCGCGCCACGATTTGCGGTAAGCTGCCAAGAACATGCGCCTGCTCAATATCGTTGAGGCATTCCTTCGCGAGGATGGCTGGGATTACTCCCAGTTCGAGAGCAAGAACGTTCTAAAGACCGGCTACCAGGGCCAGAACGGGAGCTGGACCTGTTACGCCCAGACCCGTGAAGACGACCAGCAGTTTCTGTTCTACGCCATCTGTCCCATCAAGGCGCCCGACAAAAAGCGCGCTGCCGTCGCCGAGTTCATCACCCGCGCCAACTACGGCATGGTCATTGGCAACTTCGAGCTGGACTATTCCGATGGCGAGATTCGCTTCAAGAGCAGCCTCGACGTCGAAGACAGCGAGCTGACCGAGCCGATGGTCCGCAGCGCCGTCTACTGGGCGGTGGTGATGATGGACAAGTACCTGCCCGGCCTGCTCCAGGTCATCGGTGGCGACATCCGCCCCGTCGATGCCATCGACGACATCGAAGCCGAAGACCACAAAGACCCGACGAAGTCGTAGCCGGAAAACGGTCCACTTTTCAGCTCTTCCTTCCCGCACCCACCGCAGAAGTCCCAAACAAGGGTTTGGTCTTTCCCACCGCAAGGATCTTTGTGGCAGGTAGTGGTTTCGGTCTTCCCTGCCGCAAGGATCTTTGCGCCGGGGGATGATCCAAGTCTTCCCTGCCGCAAGGATCTTTGCGCCGGGGATGATCCAAGTCTTTACCTGCCGCAAGGATCTTTGTGGCGGGGAATGATTGCGGTCTTTCCTGCCGCAAGCAGCTTGGTGCCGGGGATCATCGGTGACTTGTTTTGGGCTTTTCTACCGAGGCTGCGAGGGTTTGGGGGCTGGGCGCAGGTGAATCCGCAGCGGGCCAAAATCGGTCTTGGGCAGCGTGGGGTCGCGGGCGTCGCCGTACAGACACAGCCCATGGGCACTCGGACCGGGCGGAACGATGAAGCGCAAGGAGTGCTCGCCGCCAGCCACCTTCCGCAATAGCTGCGCATCACGGCTACGGAAGTGCAGCCACGCGCCGCGACCATCATCGGTGACGGTCTTTTGTTCGCCGATCACAATGCCGTCTAGCTCGACCCGCACCGGCGAGCCCCCATCCGGCGGAGCCGAGGCCCCGGGCCACTCCGAAGACAGCCGCGCCGCCACCTCGATCTCGGAAAGCAATCGGGGACGCTGCGACTCGGGCGGGGACAGGAAGCGGAACTCCAGGTCACCGCTGTCGGCCCCATAGAAGTGGACGGCGGGCTTGCCATCCCACACTCCGAGACGCTCGAAGCGAGCCTTGTGAAACTGCGGCGGCGGCAGGTGCAGCACCAGCGCTCCACCAGGCTCGGCTCGCCAGAGGGCGTGCGACTTGCCGGTCCCATGCAGTACCTGATCCACCTCATAGAGCGGCTCGACTCCCCGCACCTGGGCCAGCCGAGGGTTCGCAGGAAACTGCTCGCCACGCACAAGCCGCCGTCCCACGTCACGCATCACCTGACGGACGTCATCGGTAAACGGCTTGTCGATATAGACCCCAAAGTCACGCGGCTTGCCGTGATACGGCTCGTAGATCCACACCAGCGCCCCCGCGCCTTGGTTCTGAAAGTGACGACGGAGCAGCTCGGCAAACCAGCGGGAACGCGGCAGGCCCAGATACCTGGGCCCCTGGTCGGTACGAAAGCCGAACTCCCCAATGACGAGCGGCTTCCTCACGATCTGCTCGGCCAGGTACGCTCGGTCATCGAGAAAGTCGTACAGTCGCTGCAGCGAGACGTTGCCCTGTCCGTTTTGCAAATAGAGGTGGCTGTCGACGTAATCAATGTCACGCAGCGAATGCACGGCGATGAAGTCGGCCCGCTCCGAGCGCATCGAGTACCCCCACAGCCCGGCAGCAACCAAGTGGTTATGGTCGAAGGTCTTGATGTAGCGAGCCATCTCGCGCACCCAGTAGAGCCGGGCCTGCCGCCCAGCCGGGGTGTCGATGGTCGACTCGTTCATCAGTTCCCACGCCAGAATGGTCGGATCGTCGCTGTAGCGGATGTTGGTGAGGCTGCTCACCCGGTTTACGATCCGGCCGACGTGGGCGCGAAACAGGGCATGGGCGCGCTCATCGAGATAAAACGCCTCTTTGCCCATCCCGTCTGCGGGTAGCCCCAGCCAGCGCAGGTACATCGGCACGCCACCGTAGTCCGCCCAGTTGTTCGACAGGGTCAGGATCACCCGAACGCCCGCCCGCCGTGCCTCCAGCAGCACTCGGTCTAGGTGCAGCAGTGTCTCCTCGATCACCCGCTCGGGTCCGGCTTGGAACAGCACATACTTGATCTGCCACTCGGTCGCATCGGGCTGCCCTTCGCCGAGTGCCCAGATCCTGGCGACGGACAGGTTGTCTTGCCGCAGCGCCGTAAACAAATCCTCGGTACGACGACGGTCTTCCTCGCCATGCATCGGGTTGACGTTGGCCCCGACAAACCGGAACGGCTGGCCACCCAGCATAAACTGCGTCCCAATCGTCGACACAAACTGCCCGGCGACAATCGGAAGGAGCGGCTCGGCTTTGGCGGGCGGGAGACTCCCTGTTCCGGCAGGTCCAGCCCAGGCTGCCGACCCCCAAAGCACCGCAAACACCACCCCCCAGCGCACCCACCACATGAACATCACCGGACATGGAAGCCCAGCGAGCCGCCCCGTGTCAATTCCGACTTCGCCACCAGCCGCGAGCGCCAAACGGGGAAGCGTTGACACGGACCTAGGCGCGGGAATATACACAGGTTCTTCGCTTTTGCTTCGCTGACCCTCGTGCCGACCACTTGTTCCGGTTGCGCACGCTTTCAAGGAGAACGACTTTGGCTCGCGTAACCGTTGAAGACTGTCTGGAGCGGATTCCGAATCGCTTCGCACTGACCATGCTCGCGTCCGAGCGCGCCCGTCAGCTAGCCCAGCGGCGGTCGAAGCCGTTCATCAAGTGCGATAACAAGTCCGCCGTGACCGCGCTGCGTGAGATTGCCGACGGCAGGGTCTTCTACCACGAGGACATCCGGGCCGAGATCGAGGTCTATCTCGAAGAGATGAAGCTGCGCGGGGCCAAGCTGTCGGTGCGCCGTGACCATCAGGCCCCCATTCGTGGCTTGGTCGTCGAGACGCCCGAAGAGTAGGCAATGCCGCGCATCGCGCTCCTGCCCGAGGAGCTGACCAACCAGATTGCCGCCGGTGAGGTCGTCGAAAGACCGGCCTCCGTCGTCAAAGAGCTGGTCGAAAACTCTCTCGACGCGGGTGCGCAGCGGATTGATGTCGACATCGAGGAAGGCGGGCTAAAACTGGTCCGCATTGCCGATGATGGCCTGGGCATGAGCCCAGAAGATGCCGAGCTGTCCCTGCTCCGGCACGCGACGAGCAAGCTTCGCTCTGCCGATGATCTGTTTCGGCTGACCACGATGGGCTTTCGGGGCGAGGCGCTGGCATCGGTGGCGTCGGTTTCCCGGCTCCAGCTTACGACCCGCAGCAAAGACACCGCCTTTGCCTACCGCATTGCGATGGAGTCCGGGCAGAAGCAGAGCCCAAGTCGCGAGGTCGGTGGACCCGTCGGCACCCAGATCGAGATCCGCGACCTGTTTTATAACGTCCCGGCTCGTCTGAAGTTCATGAAGACCGAGGCGACCGAGACCGGCCACATTTCCGAGACGCTGGTTCGCCTGGCACTGGCCTATCCAGGGGTCCATTTTCGGCTGCGCTCGGGAGAAAAAGACCGGGTGCTGCTCGATCTACCGCCGCATCGCAGCGCCCTCGAGCGGTCACGGGCCGCCATGGCCAGCCGCGGCAAGGGTCAAGGCGCGCCGAGCCTGTATCTGGCCCAAGGCAGCGCCCCCGGTGTTACCGTAGAAGCCCACATTGGGGCTCCGGATGATGCCACCACCACTGCACGCAACGTGTTCCTGCTGGTGAATCGCCGCTTTGTGCGCGACCGCAGCCTGCTGCAAGCCATCACCACCGGCTACGGGGAGCTGCTCGAAAAAGGTCGCTATCCCCTGTGCGTGCTGCACCTTGCGCTCGACTTGCAGCTTGTCGATGTCAACGTCCATCCGCAGAAGCTGGAAGTCCGGATTGCCAACGCCGACGCGGTGTTTTCGGCGGTGCACCAGGCGATTCGCGAGGTCTGTGTGCAAGCGCCCTGGCTGCTCGGTAAGGCACGTCCGCCGGTGGGTGAGCGCAAGTACGTGCTCGGAGCGGGCCTTGGCGATGTCGCGATGGAGAGTCGTCCAAGCTATGGCTCGTCGCCGACCCAGCACGAGGCCCCACGCCCGTCGCTTCAGTCGACCGCCGCAACCTCACTCGCCCAGGCGATGAGTGCAGCCCCAACCGAGCGTGTAGCCACGCATGCCATGCCGCTGCTGCGCGAACCACCGCGTCCGGGGGGCCTGTCCGAGCACCGCAACCGACTCCAGCAAGCGCTGAAGCTGTACGCGCCGATTCCCTCGCCGAGTAACGACGGACCGGCACCGCTCGAAGAAGTCCCGACCGGGGATGGACGGCTGGAACTGGCGCGGCTGCCGTACCTCGGCCAGCTCTTTGCGACCTATCTGCTGTGCGAGTATCACAACGAGCTGTTGATCGTCGACCAGCATGCCGCCCACGAACGGGTGCTGTTTGAGCGGCTGAAAAAGGCCCATGGTCAAACTGCGCTCGCCACGCAGCGACTGCTGTTCCCGGTTCACCTGGAGCTGGACGACAAGCGGGCCTCGCTGGTCAGCGAATATGAATCGGGGCTGCAACAGCTCGGCTTTGAAGTGCGACTGTTTTCGGGAAGAACCTTTGCGCTGACGGCAGCACCGGACCTGGGCCAGTACGGGCGCGGGGCGACGGTCCACAGCGAACCAGAGCGGTTGCTGCGATTGGTGCTCGATGAGCTAGAGGAACACGGTCGCTCCGATGCGCTGCAAAAGCGCGATGAGCTGCTGCTCGCCACGATGGCCTGTCATGGTGCGACCCGCGCTGGGGATGTGCTCGACGAAAGCAAAGCCCGGGCGCTGCTCGCGGCACTCGATGATGTGTCGCTGAGTCCGTACTGTCCCCACGGTCGCCCGGTGCTGTGGCGGCTCGACAGAAGCGAGATCGAGCGCCGATTCCACCGCACCTAGCCGATTTTTTCCGTCCCAAGCGTCGAAAGCCGCCGGGCGCTGCTGGCATACTTGACAGCATCCTTCAAAACGAGCTGAGGTAGACCCATGTCACTACTCGACCAGCCTTTTGGCCTTGCCGGTGAACGCAAAGCGTTTTCGATCCTGTGCCTGGTGTTTTACACGGTGCTGTACGGCCTGATCTCGCTGCTGTTCTACCTGGCCCCGCCGGACCAGCCGGAGGTCAGGGCGTGGGTTCCGGCCTTTGCGGCACTGGCCGCGACCTACGGCATCGCGTTCTTTGCGCTGGCTGCCGACTGGTTCTGGGCGCGCTGGTTTGCCATTGGCCTCGGCTACTCGGGTCTGACGGTGGCGATGTGGGGAATGGTGACAGCCAAGGCGATTGATCCGGTGCTGCTCTTTTACGGAGTGACCCACGGCATCGTCGCGCTGTTCCTCCAGGGCAAGAAGCTGGCCGACCACTTCGACGGTCAAGAGTCGTGGAAGAAGGTCCTGCGGGTCGACGATCAAGGCGTGGACAAGGTCCGTCACACCGTGACCCGCGCTGCGGCGAGCCTGCCGACCCTGATCCTGATTGCGCTGGCCCCCAAAGAGGGCAGCCAAGCGCTTCTGATCCTGGCGGGTGTTGGCCTGATCGCGGTGCTGCGCAACCGAACCTTCGGGGTCATGCTGCTACTCGGTACGAGCCTCGCGCTGCCGCTGTCGCTTCTGCATAGCCATAGCGCCGACCTTGTGACGACGAACCGCTATCTGGGCACGCTGCTCGTCCCGAGCCACCTGCACCAGCTTGGACTCGTCGCCGCCGCCTTCCTGCTGTCGGCGTGCCTGCCGTTTGTGCGTCCCGCCCTGCGGTTCCTGAGCGGACGCGCTGCGTGAACGGGCACGACCTTCCGGTTGACAAGGCCCACTTGCATGTCGAGTGGGTCGAGCCCAAGTCCCCTTCGAGTGTGACGGAGCCGCCCGTGCTGATCCTGCACGGCGGACCTGGTGCCGACAGTCGCTACCTGCGCCCGCAACTGGATGCGGTAGCCGACCTGGGGGTGGGCCGTCGCATCTACTTCTACGATCAGCGCGGTGCCGACCGCTCACCACAAGCCGAGCGAGAAGAACCACCATCGGTCGCGGTTCACGTCTCGGATGTCGATGCGGTGCGGCGGTCTATGGGCGTCGAAAAGGTGCGCCTCATTGGCTACTCGTGGGGCGCGCTGCTCGCGATGCTGTATGCCGTGAAACACCCGCAGCGGGTTGAACGACTGGTGCTGCTATCGCCCGCGCCGCCGTCGACCGCGATCCGCCTCGAGTACCAGCGGCGGATGGCGGAGGCGATGGGCCGCCCCGAAGTAAAAGCGCTCCGAGACGAGCTTCAGCAGCGCAAAGACTCGCTATCACCCGAGGAGCTGCGGCGGTGGCGATTTGCTTTGGCGGTGACGCCGTATTTTGTGGTGCCGCGCCGGGCGCTTGAGCTAACGCCGTTTTTGGTGAAACAGCGGCTCGAGGAAGCCATCTGGAAGAGCCTGGGCCCGTCGTTTGATCTGCGCGCCGAGCTCGCCACGCTGGTTCACATTCCTTCGCTGGTCATCCACGGCGAAGAAGACGTGATTCCCATCGAGAGCGCCGTCGAAACCGCTGCGCTCCTATCGGCCGAGCTGGTTCGACTGCCAAGCTGCGGTCACGTTCCTTATATCGAAGCACCGGGGCCACTGTTTGCCGCCCTGACCCGATTTCTGGCGTGACGCGGCCCTTTACTGATTGGCCAAGTTTTGCGGTAAGCTGCGCGGACTTGTCGCTGAGAAAACGACATGGAGAGGGAGAGGCCCAACATGAACCAGACTGTAAGCGTAGACCTTCGTAGCGATGCCGACTTCGTGCGCGCCCTCGATGCCGCGGTGCAGCGCCATGCGATGCTCAAACACCCATTTTATCAGGCGTGGAGCGAAGGCGCGCTCAGCCTCGATGATCTTCGAGAGTATTCCAAGCAGTACTTCCATCACGTCAAGGCGTTCCCGCGCTACGTCAGCGCCGTTCACGCCAACTGCGATGACCTGCCACTTCGCCAAGAGCTGCTCAAGAATCTGTGCGAGGAAGAGCAAGGCGAAAACAACCATCCCGAGCTGTGGCTGCGTTTTGCCGAAGGAATGGGCGTTGATCGGACCGACGTGGAACACGCCGAACCGACCTACGCCACCCAAGCCTCGGTCGAGATCTTCCGCGACCTCACCAGGAATGGCAGCTACCTGCAAGGAATGGCGGCGCTGTATGCCTACGAGTCGCAGATTCCCGATGTCGCCAAGACCAAGCGCGAAGGGCTCAATGAGTTTTACGGATTGAACAGCCCCGAGGCGGTGTCGTTTTTCTCCGTACACGAAGTCGCCGACGTGTTTCACCGCCAGGTCGAGTGCGATGCCCTGGTTTCGCACGCCAAGTCGGTCGAGGAACGAGAGTTGGTGGTACACGCCGCCGAGCGCGCTTCACAGGCGCTGTGGCAGTTCCTCGATGGCATGCAGCAGCTTCGCGGGCCAAATGCCGCTAGTTGCGCTTGCTAAGCTGGCCCCGTAGCTCCGTCGCTTGATTGCCCAGCTCGCCGAGGCAGCGATCGAGTGAAGCGCTCTGCTCGCGCTGACTGGACATGCCCCGCCGCACCACTTCCATCAAGTTGCGTAGCCGCTCTCCCTCGGTGGAGTTGTTGCGCTGCGAGTTGGCCAAATCTTCCAAGGTCCGCACCATTCGCTGTAGCGATTCCGAGATCGCGGACATGCTGTCGCGCTCGTCTCGTCCGCCTTTGGCAAGTCGATCGACCAGCTCACGCAGGCGCGACACTTGCCGCTGGAGATACTCGGTGCGCCGAGTTTGATCGACGGCTTTGCCGGTGATCTCGGTGACGTGATTTTGGACATCCTGAATCGAGCGCGTGACGTAGGCCGAGCTGCGCGCTTGTTCATCGGTGGCCGAGGCAATCGACTTTGACATCGCCGCCGAGTTGCGCAGTCGCGACAAGATGTCGGTCATCGTCTTGGCCGCTTCGCTTGATTGAGAAGCTCCGGCTTCGACCGCATCGGCACCGGCGATGGCTGCCCGCCGGGCGGCGTGGGCACCTTCGGCAACCGCTTGGATCAAGTTGTCGATGCTCCCCGCAGAGTTGGCGGTACGACGGGCGAGATCCTTGATTTCATCGGCGACCACCGCAAAGCCACGACCTTCGGCACCAGCCTGGGCAGCGATGATGCTGGCGTTGAGTGCAAGCAGGTTGGTGCGCTGGGTCAGCTCGGTGATGAGGTGGAGGACGTCGCCAATTTCGCTGACGCGCTTTTCCAGCTCCTCGGTGACGTTGCCGATGGCGTGCGAGGCTTCGCGGATGTGCTCGATACCGCTCATGCTCTGCTGGAGCACTTGGGTACCACGCTCGGCGTCGACGCCGGCCTGCTCGGCGAGGCTGGCGGCGGTGATGGCGGTCTCACGGACCCGCGAGATCGAGTGCTTCATCTGCAGCATGGCGCTCGCCGTCGAAGAGGTCGTGTCGGAGAGCGTATCGGCATGCTTGGCGATGTCGGCGGTCGCGTTGGCCACTTGTCCGAGGCTGTCCGAGGCCTGGGCCACGACGCGCTCGGCCTCTTCGATGGTCGCGGTGGCATCCTGCACACTACCGGTCAGGCGCTGACAGCTTGTCGAGGCACTACGGGCTTCGTCGCGGGACTGCTCGGCCTGAACACTCGCAGAGCCAAAACCAGCCAGCACTTCCCGTAAGAGCTGGAGCGCCTCTTCGATGTCTCGCACCTGCGCCGTCAGCGTCCGCTGTAGCCCAGCCCGCGTCTGCGAAACATCCGTGGAGGCCCTATCGACGACGACGGCTGCGCCTTGGAGCATGCTGACGGCCGAGGACAGCCGATCGGCCTCGATGTCAAAAGCTCGCCCGAGCACCAAGATATCGTCCGGCACCAGGTTTGAAATCCGTACGTTGATATCGCCTTGCTCGACGCGATGGGCCGCATCGAAGAGCTGATCCATCCGCCGTCCCAGCGTCGACAGCAGGTAAATCGCGAAAATCGCATAGCCAAACAGCGCCGACCCAAGAACGCCGAGGATGAGCCACAGGCTGGTGCGATAGTCCGCCACCTGGTCGCGCAGCGAGGCCGCCAGCGTCAGCTCGGCCATCTCGGTAGTGCCCGGTATCGACACCGATCGACGAGCGATTGAAAACTCAATGCTGGCGAGTCGCTGGGTGACGTTCTGCGCCAAGTTGCTGTAGCGCTTCTGGTCCGCAAGCAGCAGCGATAGCTGTTCCCCCTCGGCCCCACTGCGCGTACCGATGAAGAGCTGGTCACGCAGCTTGAGCACCGCAAACAGCAACCGTGGGTCATTGTCGACGCTGCCATTTAGCAGTGGTGCCAGGTTCTTTTCGGGCGCATTGCGCAGCGCCTCGGCCAGCAGCGTCGAGTGCGCCAGGTCGGCGACGCGACTATCGGCATGCGACTGCGCCATCCGCTGCGAGACCTCGTGCAACCAGTTGTTGCCGACGATCGACAGCGTGGTGAGCAAAAAGAACAGCAGCAGCAGCGGCGGTAGAAGCAGCTTGAAACGAAGGCTCGTGTTCGGACCAAAGAGCAACGTCATCTTCTCTCCCGCCGCGACAGGGCGGACGCGGTTACGTGCCAGGCGAACCCGGCGCAGGTTCATTTCTAGGAGTCAGGTGCGGCACTCGCGGACCATGAGCCGCCGCAAAGTCGACTGCTTCGCGATAGCCCGCGTCGGCATGCCGCAGCACACCCATCGCAGGATCGCTGGTAAGGACTCGTTCTAAGCGACGACGGGCGGCATCGGTGCCATCGGCAACCACCACCATCCCGGCATGCTGCGAATAACCAATGCCGACGCCGCCACCGTGATGGACCGACACCCAGGTGGCACCGGCGGCACAATTGACGAGCGCATTGAGGAACACCCAGTCGCTGACCGCATCGCTGCCATCTCTCATCGCCTCGGTTTCGCGGTTTGGCGAAGCCACCGATCCGGAGTCGAGGTGATCGCGACCAATCACAATCGGGGCCTTTAGCTCACCACGGGCAACGAGATCATTGAAGTAGGTGCCGACGCGAGCGCGCTCGCCGTAGCCGAGCCAGCAGATGCGGGCGGGCAGACCTTGGAACTTGACGCGACGGCTGGCCATCCCAAGCCAGCGACGAAGGTGTGGCTCGCTGGGAGTTCCCTTCATCACCTCGAGGACCGCCGCATCGGTGCGCTCAATGTCCGCCGGATCCCCGGACAGAGCCGCCCAGCGGAACGGCCCCTTGCCCTCGCAGAACAGCGGACGAATGTAGGCGGGCACAAAGCCCGGCATCGCCGCAAACAGGGCGTCGTGCACCAGTCCTTCGCGGGCCGCCTCTGGATGAAGCAGCGCTTGGGCCCGAATGTTGTTGCCGTAATCAAACAGGTGGGTTCCCCGCTCGCGGAGCGCCAGCGAGTCGACAAGCTGCGTCACCATCGTGCGCCGCGCCCGTTCGATGTAACCGTCGGGATCGCTTTTGCGCAGCTCAGCCGCCGCTTCGAGCGACAAGCCAGTCGGGACATAGCCTCCGAGTGGATCGTGCGCCGAAGTCTGATCGGTGAGCAGATCCGGAATCACGTTGCGCTGGAGCAGCAGCGGCAGGACGTCGGCAACGTTGGCACACAGACCCACCGACAGAGGCCTTCGCTCGGCCTGCGCCTGTCGCAACAGATACAGCGCTTCATCGAAGCTCGACGCCTCCTTGTCGAGATAGCCCTGCTCAACCCGACGACGAATCCGCGACGCATCGACATCAATCCCCAAAAACACGCCTTCATTGAGCGTCACCGCGAGCGGCTGCGCGCCACCCATTCCGCCAAGTCCCGCCGACACGACCAGCCGACCGGCGAGTGTGCCGCCGAAGTGCTTCTGGGCCGCCGCCGCAAAGGTCTCGAAAGTGCCCTGCAAGATGCCTTGGGTGCCGATGTAGATCCACGACCCGGCAGTCATCTGCCCGTACATCATCAGCCCGGCCGCCTCGAGCTCCCAGAAGTGTTGCCAGTTCCCCCACGCCGGGACGAGGTTTGAGTTGGCAATGATCACCCGTGGCGCGTCTTCGTGGGTGCGCAGCACGCCGACCGCCTTGCCCGACTGCACGAGCAACGTCTCGTCGTTGCCGAGTGAAACCAGCTCACGCAAGATCACTTCGAGCGCTTCGTGATTGCGAGCCGCTTTGCCGGTTCCGCCGTAGACCACCAAATCCTGAGGTCGTTCAGCGACGGTGGGATCGAGGTTATTGCACAGCATCCGCAGCGCCGCTTCCTGGCCCCAGCCTTTGCAATGAAGCGTGGTGCCATGAGGCGCAGAGAGCGTGCCGGTACGACTGGCCTGTACCGCTGACTTGATGAAGCCTTCCGTAGGGGTAGCGATCGACATGGCCAGATATTACGCGACTCTAGAATATCACTAGTTTGTGTCGGCGTGGCAGTACGGCTATGGCCCACTTGGCGAGGCGGGAAATTTGATATGCTCGCCCGAGCATGGGTCACGTCCTCCCCCGCAAGAGCATCTAAGCTCTTAGGCGGATGGGTCGGACCACAGAATGCCACCGAGGAGAGATCACCGACGATGCCGAAGATGTCGTACCGCGAAGCGCTCAACCAAGCGATGAGCGAGGAGATGCAGCGCGACCAACGCGTGTTTTTGATGGGCGAGGAGGTCGGCTATTACAACGGTGCCTACAAGGTGTCGCAGGGAATGCTGGCCCGCTTCGGTGAAAAGCGCGTCATCGACACCCCGATCGCCGAGTGCGGTTTCGTGGGGATCGGCGTAGGCGCAGCGATGGTTGGGCTCCGTCCGATCGTCGAGCTGATGACCTTCAACTTTTCGCTGGTGGCGATCGACCAGATCATCAATGCCGCTGCCAAGATTCACCAGATGTCCGCCGGTCAGTTCCATGTGCCGATGGTCATTCGCGGAGCCGGTGGCGCAGCGCATCAGCTCGGCGCGCAGCACTCCAGCTCCTTCGAGGCCATGTACTGCAACACGCCGGGTCTGAAGGTGGTGATGCCGGCGACGCCCGCCGATGCCAAGGGCCTGCTCAAGACCGCCATTCGCGATGACGATCCGGTGATCTTCATCGAGGCGGAGCTGCTCTACGGTGAGACCGGCGAGGTGCCCGAAGGCGAATACCTGATGCCGCTTGGCAAAGGCG